>Ga0315293_10000324_pt1 | contig 43117 bp, 34 predicted proteins | sample YL17G13_20_MG_FD_203071 | JGI IMG/M metagenome (GOLD analysis project Ga0315293, IMG submission 203071) | Sediment microbial communities from Yellowstone Lake, YNP, Wyoming, USA - YL17G13_20 | ecosystem: Environmental > Aquatic > Freshwater > Lake > Sediment | place: USA: Wyoming | collected... | reverse complement strand
CAGCGACACAAGGCTCCTCAACGCTCTGGGGCTGTGCTTCCTGAGGACGGGCCGGAAGAAGGACGCCCTGGAGGCATTCCGGGCCTCTCTCAAGCTCAATCCCCAACAGCTTGAGATCAGCAAGCTCATCGAGAAGTAGGGGTCAAACCTACAATCTTAACAAAACTAATCGTTTCTCTTATGTTTGGTTTGGGTGGGGGGCTTAAACGGGACAGCCCTCGATGGCCGTGATGTCAAGAGGAGGGCATGGAGAAGGGCCTTGCTCCCGGCTCCGATAAAGAATCGCCTGAGACTCGCATCCTTCTCGGCTCCTCAGGCCCAAGACTCCAGGCACATCTAATAAGCTGAAGGAAACCCATCCCCGGAGCCTTGGGCCCTCGGAAGCCTGCGGCTGCCCTCGTCGGACACTCATCTCAGGCTGATCTCCGCATGGTCGTTGCAGCCCTTCCCCACGCCCTCCCATCACGGCCATCGAAAAACGCTCCAGGAAGACTAACGGTCCAAGCCCTCCAGCCCACGCCAAACGGAAGAGATCCGCATTTTTGTTAAGATTGTAGGTTTGACCCCTACTTTTTAGGCGACCTGGCCGTCGAAGAGGCGGATGGTGCGCTCGGAGTGGGCGGCGATCCGGTCGTCGTGGGTGACCATGACGATCGTCCGCCCGTCCTTCCACAGCTTTCCGAGGAGACTCATGATCTCCTCGCCGCTATGGGAGTCGAGGTTTCCCGTCGGTTCGTCGGCCAGGATGATGGGTGGGTCGTTGGCCAGGGCCCGGGCCAGGGCGACGCGCTGCTGCTCTCCGCCGGAAAGCTCCGACGGACGGTGCTCTTTCCAATCCAATAACCCCACGGCCTCAAGAAGTTCGGCGACCCGTTCCCGCCTCTTTTTCGCGTTCTTGCCGTTAAAGAGAAGGGGCAACTCGACATTCTCCCAGGCCGTGGCGTAGGGGAGGAGATTGAAGTTTTGGAAGACGAAGCCGAGCATGCGGTTCCGGATGGACGCCAGCTGATCAAAGGTGAGCCCGGCGACGTTCCGCCCCTCCAGGTAATATTCCCCTTCGCTCGGAGTGTCGAGACAGCCGATGATGTTCATCAGGGTCGACTTGCCGGAACCCGACGGGCCCATGATGGAGACGAACTCGCCCTTGCCGATATTCAGGGAGACGTCGCGAAGGGCTTCCAGCGCGTGGCCGCCCATCTGGTAGATCTTCTTTATCCCTCGGAATTCGATCATGGTCTCACCTCTATTCATAGCGAAGCGCCTCGATGGGATTGAGCCGCGAGGCCCGCACGGCCGGGAAGATGCCCGACAGGAAAACCAGGGTCCCCACGATGGCCAGGAATATAACGAAGATCTCCAGCGAAAACACCGGGCGCAGCAGGTAGCCCTCGATACCGAACCCTTCGTAGCTGATGGGAATGAGCCGGACGAGGTGGACGATGTTGAAGGCGGTGATGAAGCCCCAGAACGTCCCCTTCAGGAAAATAAACAGCGTCTCGAGGATGAACTGCTGAACGATGACCCTCCGCCGGGCGCCGATGGCCATTTTGATGCCGATCTCCTGGGTCCGCTCCCGGACGATGGCATACATCAGGTTGGTGACGCCCACGGCTCCGATGAGGAGCGTCAGGGCGCCCATGATGCCCAGGAAGATCTCGATCCCCTTGAAGATGGCCCCCGCCTCCTTGGCGTTCTCGATGGTGTTCCAAATGGAAAGGGCATATTTGTCCCCGCTGTCGAAGCGGTACTTGCGGCCGAGAAGCGCCCGGACCCGCTCCTCGACGAGCGCGGAAAGCCCGATCTCCCGCGGCTGGATGTGGATGCGGTCGATATAGGGCTGGCTGTCGATCTGGGAGAACGAGGAAAACGGCAGGTAGACCTGTTCGGCGTCGGGCCCCTGGTACATGGAATCCTGCAGTTTTTTTTGCAGAACGCCGACAACCATGAAGGGGACGCGTTTGATGACGATCTTTTGTCCGACCGGGTCTTCCGTGCCGAACAGATCCCGGGCCACGTTCCATCCGATGAAGGCCACCTTGCGGCCTTTGGCGACGTCGTCCGGGTTGAGGAAGCGGCCGCCCGGTTGGGGGATTTGGGTCCGCATGCCGGCGAATTCGGCGGTCGTCCCATGGATCTGGCGGTTGATCTCCTTCCCCCGGGCGGATACGGGCCAGCCGTTGTAGGATTCCGGAGCGATCATGGCGATCTCCGGGATCCGCTCCTTGAGGTATTGGACGTCGGTCGCGTATATTCGGATCCGCCGCCCTTTCGGCAGTCCTTGGTGCACTTTCGAGGTTTGTCCGCCGGAGATCATGATCAGGTTCTCGCCCAGGCCGCTGAAGCTCGTCCGGAATTGGGCGGACATGCCCCGGCCGAAGGCGAGGAGGAGGAGGACGGAGAGGGTCCCCCAAAAGAGGGCGAAAGTGATGAGGGCGGACTTCTTGCGCCGCTTCCGGAACTCGTTGAGAAAAAACCGCGGCAGGGTCAGGTTCATGTCACTTCCTCAGGGCCTGGATGGGGTTGGTGGAGGCCGCGTTGCGGGCGGGGATCATCCCGGCCACGGTGCCTATGGCCAGAAGGACCAGGATTGCGGACACGATGACGAGAGGGCTCATCTGGGGAACCCCTACGAAAATGGCGACCTGCTCGGCCGGCAGCGTCTGGACGACGCGGACGACGGCCGCGGAAAGGGCGAAGCCGAAGATCCCGCCCAGGAGCATGATCACCAGGGTCTCACTGAAGAACTGCACCAGGATGGTCCTGCGCCTGGCGCCTACAGCCAGTTTGATGCCGATCTCCCGGGTCCGCTCCTCGACGACGACCATCATGATTGAGGCCACGCCGACCCCTCCCACGAGGAGGGTGAAGGAGCCTATGACGCCCAGGAAAATGTTGAAAGCGAGGAAAAAAGTGATGAAGGACTTCTCCATTTCGAGCGTGTCCCAGACGCCGATCGCGTCGGGGTCCTTGGGGTCGAAGCCGATCAGCTTGGACAGGTGCTCTTTGATGCCCCGGGTCACCTCCGCGCTCCGGCCCAGGTCCAGGGGGCGGAAGATGATGTTCGAGACGAACTTGCTGCCGTATAACGCGGTGTAGGTGGTCCAGGGGATGAAGGCGCAATTTTCGTCCATCTGGCCGTTATAGTTCGAGTTCTGCTGCTTTTTGGCCATGACGCCGACGATGGTGAAAGGGACGCCTTCGATCAGGACCTGCTTTCCCAGGGGGTCTTCCTGGGCGAAAAGGTCGGTGGCCAGGACGTCGCCGAGGAAGCAAACACGCCGCCTTTCCGTCATGTCCAGGGGATCGATATAACGGCCCTTGGCGGGGATGGTGTTCCGCATCCGTTCGAAGGACGGGTTGATCCCGCGCACCGTGCTCATGAACTCCTGCCTCCCGTAGCGGATGCGGCGGCCCTGGACGAACTCCGGGCTGAGCATCTCGAGGCCCTCGACCTTACCGGGCAGGGCTTCCACCTGCTCGGGAGTGACCCGGACCGGCTTGCCCTTCTGGAACCCCTGGTAGGGAAGGGTCGTCTGGGAAGGGAACATCAGCACGATCCCGTTGCCCATGCCGTGAAAACGCTTGGCTTGGGCCTTGCCGACGGACTCGCCGAAGGCGATGAGCAGAACGACGGAAAAGGTCCCCCAGACGACACCGGAGAGGGTGAGGACTGTCCGCAGGGGCTGGCGGACCAGGTCGCGGACGAGGTTGCGAAAAAAAATGGCGATCATTTGATCTCGCGGGGGGGGCGCTCCACGACCATCTCGTCTTCTGCCAGGCCTTGGGTGATCTCGATATTCAGCCCGTCCGAGAGGCCCGTCTGGACCTCTTTTTTCTCGACCACCTCGCCCTTTTTCACCTCCACGAATTTCTTTCCGTTCTCGAAGAGGACCAAGCGCTCGGGGAGCGTCAGGATGTTTTCCTTGGACCGGACGGTGATGGTGGCCGTGGCCGAGTAGCCGGCCCGGAGCTGCCGGTCGGCGGCATCGGGGACGAGGATCTCGATGTCAAAAAGCGTGGCGTTCCCTTCCTTCTTCGCCTTGGGGAAGATGCGCTCCACATTGCCCATAAACCGGCTGTCGGGCAGGGCGCCGATCTGGATATCGGCTGCCATCCCGATCTGGATCTTGCCGACGTCGATCTCGTCGACCGTCCCCTTGAAGAGGAGTTTGCCCATGTCGGCCAGCGAGCAGAGCTCCGTCCCCGGCTGGAAGTTGGTCAGGGGGACCACCGGGTCGCCCTGGAAAACACTCTGGGAAAGAACCATTCCGGTCGTGGGCGATTTCACGGTCGAGTCGATGTCGCGGTTGGCCATGCGGATGCGTCCCTTTTCCATGAGCTCCAGTCTCTCCAGGGCGATCTTGTGCCTCAGGCTCGCGTCATTGTATGCGGATTCGACGCCGTCCATTTCCGACTGGGAGATGAGCGATTGTTCGAACAGCTTGAGATTTCTTTGCCGGTCGGCCTGGAACTTGGAAAGAGTGACCTGGGCCACCTCGATGGCGCGCCTCGTCTCCACGTATTCCACGGGTGTCGGATTGGGGGAGATCTTGAAGAGGGTGTTTCCTGCTTTCACCTTGTCTCCGACCTTGAAGAAGACCTCCTCGACGATGCCGGGGATGATCGATTTGACCTTGATCTCTTTTTCAGGCTCGATCGTGCCCACGGCCAGGGCCTTCTCGCTGATCGTTCCCCGGACGATCTTCACTTGTTTCAAGGGGGCCTTGTCCTTCTTGCCGGACAAGAGAAGGAACAGAAAGACGCCGACGAAAATCAAAGCTAAAATCCGCCACAACCATTTTTTCATGATGCACCTCGAACTGGGTTCAACCTATAATTACGTAACTGAAAGGGAAAAGGTTCTTGGAATCGGGGACAAAATGAAATCGGGGACACAATACCAATTTCCGAATTACAAGAATCTCCCCTGGAATTTATGTAAAGAATTTTAATTCGGAAATTGGTATTGTGTCCCCAATTGCGGGGGCCCACCTCTGCCTTCCCGCCCGGAACACTTGGCCAGGATGCCCTCGATCATGGCTTTCTCTTCGACGGAAAGGAGGTCGAAACCGGGGGTCATACGGAACTTTTTGAAATAGGAGCACGCCCTGGCGGGGTCCGCTTTCTGAAAATAGACCAACCCCAGATAATAGAGAGCTCCATTAAGGTTCGGGTCGAGCGCCAGGGCTTTTTCCAGGCCGGCAGCGGCCCCCGGATAATCCTTCTTTTGGAACAGCGTCACACCCAGGACGTAGTGGGCCGGGCCGTTCCCGGGGTCAAGGGCGATCGCTTTCCGCAGGCTCGCCTCGGCCTGGTCCAACCGCGAACGGTCCCCGGTCCTCTGGAAGGTGGAATAGTGGAGATTGCCCATTTCGTACCAGGTGACGGCGAAATCGGCGTCGATTCTCAGGGACCTTTCGAGACACTCGCGGGCTTTCGCCTCGTCCCCTTTTTTCAGCCGGGCGAGTCCGGCATAGTTCCAGATCACCGGGTCGAATTCGACCTGCGGCGGCCGTTTCCCTTCGAACACCCGGATCGCCTCGTCGAATTCGCCGATCTCGTAGAGGCAGGTGACGTATTCGAGAAAAACGTAGTAGTTGTTCGGCAGGGCCTCAAAACCCGTCTTGAGGACGGATGCGGCGTCCGCCATCCGGCCCTCCTCCTTGTAAAAATAAGCGAGGTTAAGGTAGGCCGTGCTGATGTTCTTCCTGGCCCCGATGACCTCCTTGACCTCTTCCACGGCCTCGCGGGTCTTACCCCCTCGATAAAGTCCCAGAGCGCCCATGGCCTTTTCGTAGAATGGCAGGAGGGCTTTGACGTCGTCCTCCGGGCCGAAGTTCTCAGGACGGGCTTTGCCGGGGGTCCGGAGGCCGGCTACGTAGCCCAGGCTCCTCAGTCTTTCGACGGTCTCCCTGTCCGGCCTCCGTTCGGCCTTGTCCGCCTGCATTGAAGATTGCTCGCGGACGAGCCCAGCGAGCTCTTCCTTTCCAGCGGCCGCCGCGCGCGCATCAGCGATATTCCTCGTCTCGTCGAAATCTTTTCCCAGGTCGTAGACCTCGGGGATGGGGGAGTCGATGAACTTATCGTCCCCCCGGATGAAACCCGCGATCGGCGCCCAGCCCATGTTGTAATAAGGGGAGAGGGATTCGAAATAGATGGGGCCCTCTCCGGGCTTCCCTCCCTTCATGGACGGAACGAGGGAGGCCCCCTGGAGGCGGCCGGGCTTCAAGATTCCCAGGAGGTCGCACACGGTCGGGAAGATATCCACGTGCGAAACGGGTTCCGGGACGACCCTGTGGCCGAGCCCGGGCTGAGCGATGATCAGGGGGACCCAGAGCGTCGTGTTGTATGCGAGAAAGCCGTGCGTTCCTTCGCCGTGTTCGCCCAGAGATTCGCCGTGATCGCCGGTGAGCACGATGAGTGACGACTCAACAAGGCCCCTCTCTTTCAAGTATTGGAACAGGTCTCCCAGCACGGCATCGACATAGGCCACTTCCCCGTCATACGGACGGTCCGCGTATCGGGTTCGATAGGGCTCCGGGGGAGAATAAGGCTCGTGCGGGTCCCAGAAATGGATCCAGAGGAACCAGGGAGCTTCTTTGTTTCCGAGCCACGCGAGCGCGCCCGCGAGGACGTTTTCCGCCCGGCGCGTTCCGCTTTCGCTCGGTGTCGGTCCGGTCCGGTCGAAACGGTCATCATAGGTATCGAAACCCTGGTCGAGCCCGAAACGCGATTCGAGGGGGAATCCCCCGATGAACGCGCCCGTTACATAGCCGAAGTTCTTGAGGTGCTCGGCCAGCGTGAGAAACTCGCCGCGGACGACAAAATTCGTGTTGTCATGAACGCCGTGATAGGAAGGCGTCGCGCCCAGAAGGATGTTGGTGTGGGCGGGGAGGGTGGTCGGGGAGTGGGAAAAAGCCCTGGTGAAAACGACTCCCCTTGAAGCCAGGCTGTCGATCTGCGGCGTCCCGACATGACGGTCGGAATAAAATCCGACCCGGTCGGCGCGAAGGGTGTCGATCGTGATCAGAAGCAGGTTGGGCCGGGGAGGGGGGCCCTTCGGGCCGCCGGCTCCGAGGAGAAGGGCCAGCCCAAGGGACTCCAAGGGGAGGATCATGAGCCGTTGGAGGACCGATGGGCGCTGTCGCATTGCGATGTTTCCATTATATAAAATCCTGTCATATATGGGAATCCAGGTGTTCTGATTTCGCGCGGAGAGGGGGCGTGGACGCAAAGTCCCGTGTTTGGGGAAGTGGCCGTGTGCGCATGGGGATATCGGGGTCTATGGCTCCGATCCAAGGTTGACAAGCGCCGGGGCGCGTTGGTAAGGTATCCCTGAAATCCAAAGGAGACCGCAATGCCCGCGAAAATCATTTACGGCAAGGAAATATCCGCCCAGATCCGCGTCGAGCTCAAAGAGCGCGTCGATCGCCTCAAGGCCCGCGGCGTCACCCCCGGGCTCGGCGTCGTCCTGGTCGGGGAGGACCCGGCGTCGGTTTCCTACGTCACGGCCAAGGCCAAGGGCGCCGAGGAGATCGGCATGTTCGAGGAGACGATCCGCCTCCTCCCGACGAGCACGGAGGAAGAGGTCCTGGCGACCGTGGACCGCCTCAACCGCGACCCAAGGTTCAACGGGATCCTCGTCCAGCTGCCCCTCCCGAAATGGGTCAACCCCGACAAGGTCATCAGCTTCATCTCGGTCGAGAAGGACGTCGACGGCTTCCATCCGATCAATGTCGGCAAACTCCTCCGGGGCGAACCCTGCGCCATCCCATGCACGCCCTACGGGGTCGTCCAGATGCTGATCCGGAGCGGCTACAGCCCCGAGGGGAAACACGTCGTCATCTGCGGCCGGAGCAACCTCGTCGGCAAGCCCTTGGCCGCCCTCCTCGTCCAAAAGAAGAAGGGCGCCAACGCCACGGTCACCATCTGCCACACCGGCACGAAGGACCTGCCTTCCTTCACGAAACAGGCCGACATCCTGGTCGCGGCGATGGGGGCCCCCCGGGTCATCACGGCCGGCATGATCCGCGAAGGCTGCGTCGTCATCGACGTCGGCGTCAACCGCGTCCCCGACCCCGCATCGCCAAAGGGCTACCGTCTGGTGGGTGACTGCGACTTCGACGGCATGCTGAAGAAGGCCGAGGCCATCACACCCGTCCCCGGCGGCGTCGGCCCCATGACCGTGACCATGCTCCTTTTAAACACGGTCGAGGCCGCCGAACGCAAAGCCAACTAGGCCAGGCCAACTAGGTTTGATCCCGACTTCTTTCCTTAGACCTTGAAGAATATCTTATGCCGATACAAAAACCTCAGCCCCAGCCATTTGACCGCCAAAGTTCCGATGGCAAGGATCGTAAGGCCGATGGCTCCCGGGTTCCGAGCGACGCGATTCTGCCGCCAAGCGATTTCTTTTCTAAGCCTTCCATTTTTTTTCTTCTATTGACCGGCTTCTTTTAGGGCCGTCTCCATGGAATCATACATCCACTGCATGATCTCTTTCGTTCTCGAGGGCTTCACCCGCGTCGAATAAGCCGCTTCGGTTTCCTTTCGAAGCGCTAGAAGTTTATCCAGGATCCGTTTGACTTCAGCCTTGATCTCCTGGTTATTCCCATCCATCCTGTTTTTCAAAAGGACCCTGCCGGCTTCGGCCCGGTTGATGAGATTTCTGGCTGCGAGTTCCCAGAATTTAAGTTCATCCTGTCCTTTGGGAACGGCCTTCGCATATTCACCGAACATCACGAAACCTTTGCGATATTCTTCGAGCCTGTTCTCGCAGGTCTCCAATTCCTTCTCGAGTTCGCCTTTTTTCGCGATCTCATCGAGCCGGTTCATGACGTACTCTTTCGGGGCCGGCATCGCTTCCTTGAAAAATCCGAGGTCATCGGCATAATTGAACAAACCCCTTTTCGCGAGCATCCCTGCGGCGGTAAAAAACCGCGTATCGTCGATTCCAAAATGTTTCCGCACATAATATTCCTGATACGAGTCTAATTCGCAATTCGGGCCGTTGACGATAAAATTCGGCAGCTCCATGGACGTTTTCTGAAGCTCCCACGGGAAAAGGTGGACCGTCCAGCTCGTCAATACGGCTCCTTTCAGTTTTCCGGACATTCCCTTGCGGAACGAATCGTAGGTATTCCTCATGTGGTAAAAAGTGTGCGGGGCAAAAACGCTGTCTCCGTAGCTGCTCGAACTCGGACAGATGACGACGTCGAATCCGCGGGACTCGAGATAATCCGCGGTATAAAAGGGATCCGGATCCCGCGCCGGTTCATCGCCGAACGGGTAGAGATACGCGCCGAACCGCTCAAGGGTCCCGGCATCAAGGTCATCTCTTCCCTTGTTTCCCCGGCCCCAGACCTGGACCGAACCGCTGCCGTAATATCTATCATACAGCCAGTCAAAGATCATGACCTTTTTCGAGAGCTTATCCAGGGCCTCCGGGTGATGAAGGATCATGTCGCCCCAGATGATCGGCCGAACCCCTTTTTCAATTAACGGCTGACTCACCGCGTTCATGTGGCTCATGAAAAGTTCTGAAAGCGAATGCTCTTCGGCATAGGCGCAGCATCGGGGACACTTTCCCAGCGAATAGGCTTCATCCGCTCCAAGGTGAAAATATTTCACGTCCCCGAATACCTCAAGAACCTCGTTTGTCCATTTCCTTAAAAACGGCACGACGTCCGGATTCCGCGGGCAATACTGGTCGATCCTCTCCGGCAGCTCCTTCAGCTTTTTGTATTTTTCGTTCTTAAGGACGTATTCGCAATGTCCAATCGTCTGAAGGAGGGGGATGGGCTCAAGTCCGAGCTTTCGGCCGGCGGCGAGGATCTCCTTGAACTCCTCCTTCGTAAAAGCATCCGGCGAGACGCACTCCGGGCACGTTTCCCACTTGATATTGTTCTCGACTTCCCAGATGATCGTGTTATACCCCAGATCCGCCAGCATCTTCAGTTCTTGCTTCAGATAATCGCCCTTGAACTGGCTGATGTTCATGTCGATATGAAAACCGATGATTTTTGTCCTGCCGTCAAAACTTTCTTCGCAGCCTGAGGCCGTTCCCGCTTTTCCCAGTTGCTCTCTGTTGGCGCTGAATAAGAGTCCTGAAACGACGAAGATCGTCATCCATAATAATGGAATTCGTGCTCTGTTCATTTTTTTACACCCCTTGGACGTTGAATCGCTCCTCTTGGCCACGACGGCAATATATCGTCGGCCGCTTGGCGATGTCAAATTGAGCGCTGGCCCTGGAACGAGATGATCGAACGGCGCGCCTTTCTGACCCAGGCCCCGGACAGTCTTTGAGGATGACGCCGACGAGGTCAGGAGGACATGGAAAGGTGCATCCTTTTGCTCGGAAACACGTATTATTATCTAAAGGAGAATTCTCATGACGCGCAGATTCTTTGAAGGGCCTCCGGCCCTGCTTGTCCTCACCCTGGGCTTGGCCACGAGCGTTCCGCCGCTCCGGGCCGAGCTGCCCCCCCTGATCCCGCGCTCGGTGGTCTTCGAGGCGTCTGAGTGTGGCAATCCGGTGCTCTCACCGGACGGGAAAAGGGTGGCCTACATAGCTCCGCACAATGGCGTGGAGAACATCTGGGTGAAAACCGTGGGGACAAACGACGACAGAGTCGTGACTGAGGAAACGAAGGACGGGATTCCCTATTGCACCTGGCAGGCGGACGGTGAGCACGTCCTCTACTTCCAGGACCGAAGTGGCGATGAAAATGCACACCTGTTCCAGACCGACCTCAAAACGGGCCTGACCCGGGACCTGACCCCCCTTGTGGGAACGAAGGCGATGGGGCTCGTCGTCGAAGCGAAGCACCCTGACACGCTCCTCATCCACATGAACGCCCGGGACCCGCGCCTCTTCGATCTGTATCGCCTCGACCTCAAGACCGGAACCCTGGAACTGGATACCGAGAATCCCGGCGACGTGCTTCAATTCTACGCGGACCACGACTTGCGGGTGAGAGCGACTCATGTGACCAAGCCCGACAACTCCGCCGAGATCCGCGTGCGCAACGGCATCAAGGATCCCTGGAGAACCCTCATCTCCTGGGGAGCCGACGAAATGAATTCCGACAGCACGGGAGTCGCAGGGTTCAATGCCGACGGCACCAAGATCTGGGTCATCACCAGTCTCGGGGCGAACGCGGAGCGCCTGCTGGAGGTGGACCTCAGCACGGGCGAGAGGAAGGTCCTGGGCGAGGATCCCCAATTCGATGTCACGAGACTGATGATCAATCCGGTCAGGAACACGCTGGAGGCCGTGGGCTTTGAAAAGGAAAGGGCCGCTTGGACCTTCTTCGACAAGGGGATCCAGGTGGATTTCGATTTCCTCGGAAAGGTTCGAGCGGGAGACATCTCGGTCCGCGACCGTGACCGGTCGGATAAGACTTGGCTGGTGAGATTCAGCGCTCCCGACAGCCCGACAACCTACTACTACTTTGATCGATCCACCAAAACGGCCGCGTTTCTTTTTTCCGAAGATTCGAAGCTGGAAAATGTCCGGCTCGCGAAAAAGCAGCCCATCACGTTCAAGTCTCTTGACGGCATGACCATCTACGGCTATCTCACCTTGCCGGTGGGTGTCCCGCCCAAGGGCCTTCCGCTCGTGGTCCTTGTGCACGGGGGCCCCTGGACCCGGGACGGCTGGAACCTCGACTTCCCCGTGCAGTGGCTGTCCAACCGGGGCTATGCCGTGCTTCAAGTGAACTTCCGCGCGTCGACGGGCTACGGCAAGGCCTACCAGAATGCCGGCAATCTGGAGTGGGGAGGCAAGGCCATCCAGGATCTCGTGGATGGCAAGAATTGGGCTGTTGCTCAGGGCCATGCCGATCCCAAGCGGGTGGCCATCATGGGCGGGAGTTTTGGGGGCTACGCCACGCTTGCGGCCCTGGCCTTCCGGCCTCAGGAATTCGCCTGCGGCGTGGCTTTGAACGCAATCAGTGACGCGAATCTCTTCATGGCGTCCATGCCTCCGCATTGGACCGTGGGCAAGGCAAGGTTCGAAACACGCATGGGCAAAGATCCGGAGTTCCTGAAAGGCATCAGCCCGCTTTACAAGGCCGACGAGGTTGTGAGTCCGCTCCTCGTCATCCATAACGCGAACGATGTGAGGGTCAAGCAGGAACAAGCCGACCTGATGGTCGCGGCCCTGAGAAAACACGGAAAGGACGTCATGTACCTGGTCTTCCCCAATGCCGGGCACATGGGCGGGGGAGCGCTATCGAACTGGATGATACGCTGGGCGGCCGTCGAGACTTTTTTGGGCAAGCACCTCGGCGGCCGCGTGGAGCCTCCCGGCGAAGCGGAGAATTGGGAGCCTCTCAAGAAGTGAATTGAGAGGAACGCCTCTTTCCGCTATTCCGCGCAAAACTCGATCCGACGGCGGACGGCGGCCTCGCAGACCTTGCAGTACGGCTTCAAGCCCTTGGTGAACATCAGGCAGTCCGCGGCGGGACGGAAAAAGCCTATCGCTGCGTAGCCGGCGCCCTCGAAAGCTCCGACTTTGCCGGCGTATCGGCTTTGGGCCAGGAATCGATCGACCCATTGCGACTGTTCACGCGACATGCGCTCGGCCTCGTCTTCCGCCTTGGCAACGTCGGCCGGAGGCGCTCCGCTTCGCTTCATCTTCGCGATCTTCTCGTTCATCTCCCGGCGGGCTTTCTGGTAGGCGAGATCTTTCTTGTCGAACTCGTCCTTCTCCCACGGCGTCGGGACCTCGATGCCCGGCGTGGCCAAGCTTTTCCATTTCAGATTCTTGGGGTCGAGAAGGGCCGTGATGTTGGCTTCGAGCGGCTCGACGCCCTTCGGATAGAACTCGTTATAGGCGACGTCCGAAGTGTAGTATTCATCGGCCAGGCCGGCGAAGGAATGTCCGAACTCATGGAGGAGGAGGTATTCAGACCACGGACCATCGACGGTGAACGTGCAGTACATATGATAAATGCCCCCGCCGCCGTAGCGATCATGATTGATCATGACGGCCAGAGCGTCATAGGGCACGTGGGCGGCGATGTCGCGCAGGCTCTCGTTGTCCTCGGTCAGGACATAGCGGTCCGAGCCGAGAGAATCGAACGTGGCGTTGACGGCCGTGTTTTTATAGCGGCCATAGCCGGGTTCATCGCATCCGCTCTCATCGGAAGGCTTCCATACGCCGGTGATGTTGAACTTGTCCTTCATGCTCTTGAACGGCTCCTGGCTGAAGAACGCGCGGACGACTCGGTCCAGGTCCGATCGAAGCTTGGATTCTTCTTGGGCCGTATAGCCTTCGGCAATGAAAGCCACGTCCGTCCTTTGATGCGGGTCGCCGTTCTTCAGCAGGTCGAAGACTTTGACGCCGGCGCTCAAGGGTTTCCTGAGAATTGTGATCGAGCGCGGGTCGATTTCGCAGGAGAAGACCGGATGAAGAGCGTTTTGGCGGTCGCGGGATTCCAACGCGAACTTGATTTTGTTCTTGGGACAGGGAATGAGCGCCGATTCGTGATAGACTTTCTTGATTCCTTTCAGCGCATCGTCCGTGGTCTGGTATTCGCCGAAATAGGCGTCGAAGCCCCTGGAAAAGATGAGCGTTCCGGAGGCCAAGTCATACACCTTGACGCAGAAGCGGCCGTTGTCGAACGGGTCGATGAGGCGATTCTTGCTTCCCGCCCAGATCCCCTGGATAAGGACCCGATCGAGCGCGGCCGTTTCTTCGGCCGCGCTGCCGAAATGATCGTAATCCACGCGCAGGGTTTGATCGATAAAATATTGATCGAACGTCGCCGGCCCTTGCGCGAAAGGCACCTGCGCCGACGTGAGGATGAAGACAAGCAGGAGACATAGCCTCTTCATTTTATCCTCCTTTATCGTTCCCTTCCATGCGGAGATAGCCGCATGGTCGCGTTGAGGCTGAGGAACCGCGATTTTCATGTTCCTCTGCCGGGCGTCCATGCCGGTCCTCATTTTACACGAACCGGGGCAAATTGACAAAATCGGAGACACCATGCCAATTAGCTAATGACCGGGTTTTTCATGGGGAAATGGGCTTCGATTTTTTATTCGGAAATGGGTATGGTGTCCCCAATTTGTTGCCGGGCGATCGTGATCGGGGGGGCCGCGAAGCGGGTTGACAAGGCGGGCGGGCTCCGTCTAGAGTAGGAGCGTGACGCGCGCGGAAAGGAGTCGGCCGGCGGATGTTACGTGATTCCGGATAGCCTGACTTACGATGTGAAGGGAATGATCGTATGAACAAGTTCATCGCCCTCGTCGGAATTTTTCTTATGATCTCATGCGCCCCCCGCCGGGAACCCAAGATCCGCTGTTACGTATGGCTTGGCGGACCCGGAAAAGCCACGGACAAAGAACTGAAAGCGAAGTTCACCGACCTGAAAAAGAAAGGGATCGACGGATTGATGGTTTCGGCCGGTCATGACCCCGAGACCTACAGACGTGTCGGAAGGATCGTCAAAGACGCGGGCATGGAGTTTCATGCCTGGATCCCCACGCTCATCCAGAAACCGAATCCCAAGCTGAAACGGGAGTGGTATGCCGTGAACGGTCTCGGCGAATCGGCCTATGATAAACCCGCCTACGTCGCCCATTACCAATTTCTCTGCCCGGACCGCGAAGAGGTTTATCTATTCCTGGAAGAATTATATGGCCATATCGCCGACATCCCGGAGGTCGACGGCATCCACCTGGATTTCATCCGGTTCCCGGACGTCATTCTGGCCCCCGGCTTATGGAAAAAATACGGCCTGGTCATGGACAAGGAGGTTCCGCAATTCGACTATTGCTATTGCGACAAGTGCGTTTCGGATTTCAATGCCCAAACCGGCATCGATATCAAGGCCGTTGAAGATCCATCGCAAGTGGAGGCGTGGAAGCAATTCCGCTACGACCTTATCACGAACCTCGTCAACCGTCTGACGAAAGGGATCCATGCTAAAAACAAGAAAATCAGCGCCGCCGTGTTCCCGGGCCCCAATTCAATAGCCAGGAAGATCGTCAGGCAGGAATGGGACAAATGGGACATCGACGCCTTCTTTCCGATGAATTACAACGATTTTTATCTCGAGGGGACAAAGTGGATCGGCGAGATGTGCCAAGAAGGAGTGACCGCGCTTGACAAAAAGAAACCGGTCTACAGCGGCCTGTTCATTTGCCCCGCCCCAGAAAAGAAGGCCGGCGAATCCGATCCCGAAAATCACGGTTTGGTGCCTGAAGAATTGGAAGCCGCCATAAGGGAGTCCATGAAAAACGGCGCCGCGGGAATATGCCTTTTCACTCCCGACAGGATGACGGAGGCCGATTGGGTCGTATTTAAAAAAGCCATACATAAAACGTAAGAGAACATCTTGAGAAAATGGGCAAAGCAGTTGTCTGTCTTCAATCTCACGTGATAAGATTCCGTTCCGGGAGGCCAGGGCCTCGGACTTCGAGAAAGCGGTCGAGCGTGTTTATCGCGGAGGAAAAGAGGGCTCAAGAATTCGGGTATTGGCGTTAGAATAGTCCAATTCGGCCTCTCAACGGAAGGTTCTATGAGTTTTCTAAAAAAGTTTTTTTGTCTGGCTTTTGGTCTAGGTCTCACGACACTCCTCGCCGCAGATGAATGGGCTCAAAAGCGGGCTGAAGCGGCGGTTCGTTTTCAGGAGTTCGGCGATGAGAGAATCAATGGATTCACCCTCGACAGCACAAGAGAAGAGCGTCAAATAGAAGCCGCGCTTAAAAAACTGGCCGACCCCAAGGTTTATGAAAAACACTTGAGATTTCTGACGGAAGAGCCTCATATCGCGGGGACCAAGCGGAATTATGAACTTGCCGTGTATGTCAGGGATAAATTCAAGGAATACGGCCTCGAGGACGTGGAACTCGTCGAGTATCAGGTCCTCCTTTCTTTTCCCAAAGATATCATTGTGGAACTGGTTGAACCTGCTCTTTTCAAGGCCACCTTGAGGGAAGAAGGCTATCCCGTCGACAAGGATTCTTTTAACGGTCAAGTGAGCATCGGATTCAATGCCTATTCGGCCTCCGGCGAAGTCACGGCTCCCGTGGTCTATGCTAACGGCGGGAATCCGGAAGATTACGACAGGCTGTCAGAGATGGGGATCGACATCAAAGGCAAGATCGCCCTGGTCCGTTACTCCGAGCCTTATAGTTATAGGGGCTTCAAAGCCCTGACGGCCCAGCGGAGGGGCGCCGCCGGCCTGCTTATCTATTCCGATCCCAGCGATGACGGTTATGTGCGCGGCGATGTTTTTCCCAATGGGCCTTGGGGGCCGGAAAGCCACATTCAACGGGGCGGCATCCCGTTTGATTTCATCGTCCCCGGAGACCCGCTGACTCCCGGCTGGGCCTCGATCCCTGGAGCCAGGCGTCTGAAGCCGGAGGAGTCGGAAATCCTGCCCAAGATCATGGCTGTTCCTCTCTCACATAAGGAAGCGCGGCCGTTTTTAGAGAATCTGGCCGGTCCGGCCGTCCCGCCGGAGTGGCAGGGAGGGCTGCCTTTGACCTACCACGTCGGCCCGGGCCCGGCCAAAGTTCATCTCAAGGTGGAAATGGACAATTCCGTCGGCTCCATATGGAATGTCGTCGGCAAAATCAAGGGGGGGGAAGAGCCTGAAAAATGGGTCGTTATCGGGAACCACCGGGATGCCTGGGTTTACGGGGCCGTCGATCCGAGCAGCGGCACCGCGGCCATGCTTGGTCTCGCTCAGAACCTGGGACAGCTGGTGAAAGACGGCACCCGGCCAAAGAGGAGCCTTGTTTTTTGTAACTGGGACGCCGAGGAGAACACCCTGACCGGTTCAACGGAATGGGCGGAGCAGCATGCGGACAAACTGAAGAAAGACGGGGTCGTCTACATCAACGTCGATTCTGCCGCGAGCGGACCCAATTTTGGGGCGTCGACCGTGCCTTCGCTTGGCGATCTCATGCTGCAAATCACCCATGAAGTTTTGGATCCCTGCACGGGGGAAACGATTTATGAAGCCATGAAACAGTTTAAACAAGGCAAGGATCAAACGGGGGAAACCCGTCTCATCGAGACTCGGGTCGGAAGCGGCAGCGATCATACGGCCTTTCTGAATTTCGTCTGCATGCCGGTCCTGGGAATGGGCTTCGACGGTCCTTACGGAGTCTACCATTCCCAGTATGATGATTTTTACTGGATGTCGCATTTCGGCGACCCCCAATTCCGCTATCACGCGACCCTGGCAACGCTCTGGGGAATGGCGGCTTTAAGGCTGGCCAATGCTCAAATTTATCCTTTTGATTATGAAGCCTATGCCGGAGAAATCGGTTCTTATGTCAAGGAAATTCTAAGCCCGGGAGAAAAATTGATCTCTCCCGACCTAAACCTCCTCGTCAGCCGAATCGAGAGCTTTCAAAAAACCGCCCGTGAGGTGAACATCCATATCGAACGGCTCCTCTCTCAAGAGAGCAAGGTCTCTTCCGAAATTCTTCAGGTCCTAAATGCCGCTTTGATGCAGGCGGAAAGGGATTTTGGATTCCCCGGGGGTATCCCCAAGCGCCCATGGTATAAGCACCTCATCTACGCCTGCAAGTTCACTTATGACCCGGAAGTCCTTCCCGGGCTTACAGAGGCCGTGGAAGAAAAAGATTGGGCCCGGGCCAAAGAGCAGATCTCCCTGCTGGATAAGGCCATCAGCCGTGCCGACCGGACGCTCGAAGAGGCCTTGACAAAAGTCCTTAAAAAACAGGTGTGACATGAACCGAATCCGCCGGCGAGCGCCACGAAGTCCTGCACGGCTTTGACGAGACGGACATCCTTCCCTTCGGCGGCGTCCTCGGAGCGCTCCGCGTGGATCCGGCCGCGAAAGTGCTCATGACCTTCGTCCCCCCGTTCCCGATCTACCCGCCCGAGACGGCCTGGATGCGCGAGCCGAAGACCGAAATCCCCGGGCTGATCCTGAATTCGCCCGCTCGCGCCGGACGCGTCGCGTTCCTTCCGGCCGACCTCGACCGCCGCTTCGGCCGGGACAGCCTTCCCGACCACGGCAACCTGTTGGCGAACCTGGTCCGTTGGGCGGCCGGGGGCGAGATCCCCCTCGGGATCGAGGGCGCCGGGTTTCTCGACAGCCACCTTTACCGCCAGCCCGGTCGTTTGATCCTGCACCTGGTCAACCTGACGAACGCCGGCTCCGGGCCCGTCGACGAATTCATCTCCGTTGGTCCGCTGGAGGTGCGCGTGAAACTGCCGGAGGACGTCCGCACTGCCGCGGACAGATGATGCCTGAACAGCCGTCCTAAAACTGAGGGTTAAGATGAAGATGTGAAAATACTTTACGTCCGATATCCACGGGGACGTTCGGGTATCAGGCAAACGGGGTGGACCTTGACTGGCACGTATATTGCAAAGATTGCATATGGAAAGGAGGTGCCATTTCATGAAAAACACAAACATTAAGGTCTTCAAGGTCTTCCGTGCGATGCTGGCGGTTTCGTCCCTTTTCTTTTTAGCCGCCGGGGCGACGGCCCAGGCCCAGGGCACCGACATCGTCATCGGCAAATCGCTGCCCCTGACTTCGAAGGTCCTCAACAGGGAAGTCACGGTTCAAATCTCCCTGCCTGGAGGCTATGCGGCCGGCACGGCAAGTTACCCCGTTCTTTATGATCTGAACGGCACCGCCGGCTTTGCCTACGACCGCGCGACCGTCGAGCTCCTGGCTCAGGCTTTGGATATTCCGAACATGATCGTCGTCGGAGTGCCTCCCTTGACCAACGGATACGTTCCCACGCCCTTTGAGGACCGCAAAGAGATTCCCGCCGGAGCGGACCAGTCCATCCGTTTTCTCAAAGAAGAGCTCATTCCCTTCGTCGAGAAAAACTATCGGACGAACGCCTTCAGGACATTGTACGGTCACTCGGTGGGCGGGCTGTTCACCATGTATACCCTGTTCAATAACCCCGGCCTGTTCACGGCCTATATCGCCGGCAGCCCCTGGTTCCAGACCAATGACCAATATTGGCTGAAGAACATCGAAAAGATGGCCAAGGAACGGACCCTCGACGGCAAGTTCCTCTTCATGACGGTCGGAAAGGGGGAAGCTCAGCTGACGATCGACACCTATAAGGAACTCGAAAAATGGATGAACGGCAATCCGTTGTCCGGCTTGACCTGGAAGAGCGCCTGGCTGGAGGGCGATCATGCGTCCATGGTCGGACGGAATACCTACGACGGACTGATCTTCATCTTCAGCGGCTGGAAGATCCCTGAAATCCTGCTGAGAAACGCCGACGTGGAAGCTATCGACGGCTATTTGAAAACAAACATGGCCAAATGGGCGAAGTACGGATTCGACGCGTCCGCCGCCCTCCCGGAACAGATGCTCAATGCCTATGGATACATTCTGCTCAACCGGAAAGAGTTTGATAAGGCGGTCAAGATTTTCTTATACACGATCAAGCTTTTTCCCAAATCCTTCAACGCCCTTGACAGCCTCGCGGAAGCCTATCTGACCATGGGGGACAGGGAAAATGCCATCGAGTTCTACACGTCGGCGGTGGAGATGAATCCCGGCGACAGCGACTATGCCAAGCGAGTTCTTCAGAATTCGAAGACGAAACTGAAAGAACTGGGAGTGGAAAAGGCGCCTACCCGGTGAAGTACAAATAAGCGGCGAGGATCAGGACCACGACCACGACGGAGGAGATGACGTCGGCTGCCGTCCAGCTGGCCCGTGTCTCTTTCTTGTGCTCTTCGGTGACGGTCCCGTAGGTCAGTCCGCTGATCTTCTCATAGGACGGAGGCGCGGTCAGGTAGCTGACGACGATCATGACAATGACGCTGACGATGAAGATGATCAGGCTGTAGTACTGGAAGAAGATGTGGTTGACGACCCAGAAAAACGAGCCCTCGGCGTAAGAGAACCCGCTCACGAGCTTGACCGGCGTATCAACGGCCAGGCGGAAGAGCCCGAGCGAAAAACCGGTGATGAGCGCGGCGAGACACCCCTTGGCGTTCAGCCGCTTCATGAAGATGCCGAAGAAGAAGACGACGAAGATGGGCGGGGCGAGGTAGGACTGGACGCCCTGGAGATAGTCATAAAGGCCGCGGCCGCCGCGGATGATGGGGATCCAGAAGAGCCCGATCAGGACCATGATGCCCGTGGCCACCCGGCCCACCCAGACGAGACGCTCCTGGGTGACCTTCGGCCGCAGACGCTGGTAGAAATCCATGGTGAAGAGCGTCGAAGCGGCGTTGAAGGCGCCGGCGAGCGAGCTCATGAGCGCGGCCAAGAGACCGGCTACCACCATGCCGCGTATGCCGACGGGCAGCACGTTCGCGACGAGCATTGGGAACGCCTTCTGGGCGTTAGCCCGGATGAGCTGGCCGCCCGTGCCGAAGAGCTCCTTCTGGAGAGCCAGATTCTGGCCGCTCTTGGCCAGGGCGAAGGCGATCATCCCGGGGATGATGAAGATGAAGACGGGCAGGAGCTTGAAGAACCCCGCGGCGATGGAGCCCCGGCGCGCTTCGCGCTCGTTCGGCGCCCCGAGAGCCCGCTGGACGATGTACTGGTCGGTGCACCAGTACCACAAGCCGATGATGGGCGCGCAGAAGAGCATGCCGATCCAGGGATAGTTGTCGTTGAAGTACCAGGCCATCCGGCCGGCCTCCTTGATGGGTGCCCAGGTCCCCTCGATCCCCGCGGGGACCAACGGCTTCCATAGGTTGAACATCTCCGAACCGGCGATGGCCTTGAGCTGGCCCCACCCGCCGAGGGCCTTCAGGCCATAAAAGGTCACCAGGGCCGACCCGAGGATCAGGATGAACGTCTGCAGGGCCTCCGTGTAGGCGACGGCCTTCAGCCCGCCCATGATCGTGTAGAGTCCTGTAATGACGATGACCAGGATGGAGCCGATCCAAAAGCTGTCGAGGCCCATGAACCGGAGCTCCGGGAGGAGGACGCTGAAGACAACCCCGCCGGCGAAGATCCCGACAGCCATCTTGGTCAGGACATAGGCCACGAGCGAGATCAGCGAGAGGACCGTCCGGGCCGTCGGAGAGAACCGTCTCTCCAGGAACTCCGGCATGGTGAAGACCCTCGATCGCAGGTAGAACGGCACCATGACCCAGCCGAGCACGAGGAGGCACCAGGCGTGGAGTTCGTAGTGGGCCATGGCGACGCCGTCGGTCGCGCCGGACCCGGCCAGTCCGACCAGATGCTCCGCGCCGATGTTCGAAGCGAAAATGGACGCGCCGATGATGAGCCAGCCCAGATGGCGTCCGGCCAGGAAGTAGTCCGTCGAGGTCTTTTGTTTCTGGAGCATGACCCGCCAGGCCAGGCCGAGGATGATCGTGAAGTATGCGGCGATGATGATCCAGTCAACGGGTTTGAGAATGCTCATGTCCTCGAATCTTCCTTCCTAAACATGACGCTAATATATTGATTGTCGTACGGCGATGTCAATCACCGCAACATCCCCTCTTTGTGATCCACCCTCAGATGACGATAGCCGCAGAACATCAGAGTGTCATAGTTTCGGAATTTTTTGGTGTAGACGATCGATCCGCGACGGACCGTGCCAAGAGAATTCTTCAGAATTCGAAGGCGAAGCTGAAAGAACTGGGAGTCGAAAAATAGAGCGGAAGGGTTCTTCGCCCAAAGCGCTATCGACGTGTCGCCCGGGGGGGGGCGATTGACATTGCCGGCGCGGACAAGTAATATTAAATCAGCCGTTTAAAGAGGAGAAATCACATGAAAAGGTTTGCTTTTTTCTTTTTGGCCTTTCCACTTTTATGCGCTTTCGGCGGCCAGAAGGCGTCTGCGCCTCCTAAAATCGACGCTGAAAAATCTCTTATCAAGGCCGTCTTGGAAAACTATGTCGTCAGCATAGAAAAAGAGGATATCAATCTTTATGCCAAGGTCATGGCTCACGGCCCAAGTATGGTGAATTTTGGGACTTCAGAAGAACCTGTTGTCGGATGGGACGCATTGAAGAAACTCATAGAGGGTCAAAATGCAGCGCTTTCTGATACAAAGATCGAGGTGAGGGATGTGACGATTCGCGTTGCGGCGAATAAGAAATTCGGCTGGGCGACATCCCTCTGGAATTTTCAGGCCAACATGGGAGGAAAGGCCATGGCTCTTCCCGTCAGGTGCACCTGGATCTTAGAGAAGAAAGACGGCGCCTGGGTCATCATTCACTTCCACAAATCCGTGGCGGCGAAAGAGTAAAAACAAATATCGGTACGAAGCCGGCCGCCAGGTTACTGAAATGACGCTCACCGGCTCCCGAAAGGAATTGATCCTGAAACCGGGATCCGCAGGCACTCTGGCATGGCGCGGCCGGATCATTTCTCCCGACACTCCCTGGGTCGCGGTCGTGATACCGGATGACGACCTGTCCCTGCGGAAGGAAGTGATGGGGGCCGCCTGGGAGCGCTGACGGGTTGCCGTCTTGCGAGGACGATCCCATCATGAATCCGGGGGGAATGATTTTCGGCCGAATTCGTATATCGCTTTGGGATGTGATATAAACATATCGAGTCTTCGCTTCGCGAAAAGGAGGCTGTCATGTCCGAACACCGCCACACCAATTCCAGCCGGATCTTTTGGGGCCTGGTCCTGATCCTCGTCGGGGTCCTGGTTCTTTTCGAGCGCTTTGGCTTTCACGATCTCGGGTATCTGCTTTCGACCTGGTGGCCTGCGATCTTCATCCTGATCGGGATTTCGATCCTCCTCGGGGATGGATTCCGCCGTCCGGGCGCGGGGCTGTTTTTCATTATTTTCGGAGGGCTTTTCCTCCTCCGGGAACTCGACATCCTCGAATACGACGTCTGGCATTATATCTGGCCGGCCGGCCTGATCGCCCTCGGGCTGTGGATCATCCTGCGACCGGCTTTTCGACATCACTCCGTCGAGGGGATCCCAACGATAATGGGCAACGACCTCGAGCTGACCTGCGTTTTTTCTGGGGTGAAGCGCCGGGTGGAAACATCGGCCTTCAAGGGCGGTCAAGTGACGGCCGTGTTCGGCGGGGCTGAGGTGGATTTCACCAGGGCCGGGCTTGACGGGGGAAAAGCCGCGATCGAAGCCACGGCGATCTTCGGCGGGGTCAACATCATCGTCCCCCGGGACTGGAAAGTCGTCGTGGACGGAACGCCGATTCTGGGCGGATTCGAGGAGAAGCATCGCAATCCTTCCGACGCGGAGGCCAAGGCCACGCTTTACGTCAGGGGGACCTCCATCTTCGGCGGTGTCACGATCAAGGACTGAAGGATTCCCCCGTGATTCCTCGCGGATTGATCTTGCCCGCGCTGGTCCTTTTTTTCCTGGCAGCGTCTCCAAATCCTTTCGCTCCCGACACGCCTGAGCCTGGCTCCGTCGAAAGAATCGCGAAACTTACGACCGACGCGCGGTATCTTAGCCCCTGGGTCGCCTACGTGCCCGAGTCCAAGGCTGTGCCGTCGCCTAAAAAATATCTGGGACGCATCACAGGAGAAGCCGGAGAACTTTCACACATATCACAGATCTATGGATATTTCCGGGCGCTCGCTGAATGTTCTTCACGGGTTCACATGGAAGTCATCGGCAAAACCGAGGAAGGGAGGGAGATCATCCTGGCAGCCATTGCCGATGAGGAAGGCATTCGAAATCTGGCGCGGTTGAAAGCCGCCACGGCGGCACTGGCGGATCCGCGCCGGACAAATCCTGAGGAAGCGGAGAAGATCATTGCGTCCGCCCGGCCCATTTATTATATCAATGCCGCGCTCCATGCCGACGAGAACGGCAGCCCGGAGATGGTCCTGGAGCTTGCTTACCGCCTGGCGGTGTCCGAGCAACCGATGATCCAGCAGATCCGCCGGAACGTGCTGGTCTTGATCAATCCTGTCTCTGAGCCCGATGGCCATGAAAAAATGGTGGATTGGTACTATCGTTACCTCAAGGGTCGCACAGATTATGACAGCCTCCCGAGGCAATCGCCGCCTTACTGGAGCCGCTATGTTTATGTCGATATCAATAGGGACGCTCACCAGGTCACCATGGAGGCAACCCGGGCTGTTCACCGGATGTTCTTTGATTATCACCCGACCGTGATCCATGATTTGCATGAGGCGATCGCTCTCCTCCAGACCTGGAACGGAACCGGCCCTTACAATCCCCATCTCGATCCGATCGTGACCAGCGAATTCTTGGAAATGAGCTTTCATGAGGTCACGGCGCTGACGGCGCTCGGGATGCCGGGAGTCTGGACCTGGGATTTTGGAGAAAATTTCGGCCTCCATTATTTGGAATCCATTGCCTTAAACCACAACAGTATCGGTCGTGGATACGAAACCTTCGGCAACGCGACGGCGGAAACCGTCCAACGGACGGAGTCTGCCGAGAGCACAACTCGAGAGTGGTACCGGCCCTGGCCTTCTGATCGGTCCTTCACGTGGTCTTTACGCGATAATATAAACTATCAGGAAACGGCCTGTTTGGCCATTCTTGACTATACGGCGAAACACGCCAAGGATATGCTCCGAAACTTCTACCGGAAAAGTACCAAGTCCTGGCAGGCGGGCAAAAACGGCAATCCTTTTGCTTATGTGATCCCGGAGGACCAGGGCGACCGAAGGAGGGTCGCGGAGATGGTGAATCGGCTCCTCGGTCAACGGATCGAAATAGGGCAGGCGGCCGAACCCATCGTGGTCAACGAGGGGGAGTTTCCAAAAGGGACCTTCGTTGTTCAACTCGACCAGCCTTACCGGAACTACGCCGTTGACCTCCTCGAGCCGCAAAAGTTCCCGGCCGATTCAGCGTATTGGCCTTATGATGATGTCTCCTGGGCTCTTCCCATGCATTACGGGATCGAAGCCAAACGGATTGATGATCCGAAGATCCGGCAAGCCGTTCTTAGACCTCTGACCGGCGAGCTTCATCCCATCGGTCGAACGAGCGGCGGGACGGGACCGATTTATATCATCAGAGAAACCGGGCAGGAAGCCCTGCTCGCGGCCCGTTTTCGCCTGGAGAAGTTTAAGATCGAGATCGCGGAGGAACCATTCCAGGTCGCCGGCTCGAGTTATCCGGCCGGATCTTGGATCCTTAGAGCGCAGGACGGCCTGGCGCCGGTGATCAAAGAGGTTTCTTCTGAACTCGCCCTGGACTTTGAGAGTGCGTCTTCGATTCCCGAGGTTCACAGGCATGACGCTGCCGTTCCCAGACTGGGTGTTTTTGTTCCGTGGGCAGACACGGACTCTATCGGGTGGATTCGTTACACGCTTGATAAACAGAAAATACCTTATGTTTATCTCAGGGATGAAGACATCCGGATGGGAAAGTTGCGTGAAAGAGTGGATGTCATCCTTTACGGCGAAGTGAGGCTTGATCTTCAGGGCCAGATCCACGGCATCGCGCCGACCGCAGGGCCGATGCCTTTTAAGTCGTCGCCGGAGTTTCCGAGTCTTGGGGTTCCTGTGGCCTCGGATGATATCACGGGCGGAATCGGCTGGGTGGGTCTTTCAAGCCTGCAAGAGTTTCTCAAGGAGGGCGGCCTGATGATCACCCTGGGCAATGCTTCCATCCTTGCTCTCGAGGGTGGGCTTGTCCGGAACGTGCGCCGGTCCGGAGATCAAGGTATTCAGACACCTGGAGTGGAACTGAAAGTCAAATTCGCGAGCCCGGATCATCCTATCAGCTACGGTTACCCGCCGGTAACTTCCGCCTTCCGGTCGAATTATGCGGTTTACGACCTTCCGAGACGTTGGCTCGAAATGGCCTACTGCACGTCCTGTCTCGATGGTCCCATCGACCCGCGCGGTGTGGTCCTCCAATGGGGCACGAGACCGTCCGATTCCACGGCCGAGAATTCTGAATCGATCGTCTTAAGCGGGGGAGCGCGGGGCGGGGAGAAGCTGGAGGGGCATCCGGCCATTCTCGACCTCCCTTCCGGCAAAGGAAGAGTCATTGCCTTCAACTTCAATCCGATGCACCGGGACCTGAATCGTTCTGATTATCGGTTCCTGTGGAACGCGATCCTGAACTGGAGAAAGATTTTGGCCCGGGCGCAGAACTGAAATCCGGCCGTAATTTCTCAACATGGACCTCACCGAAGAAAGTGGGGCTAAGTAAGGGTCAAACCTACAATCTTAACAAGGACAGGTATTTCGGCTTCGCTTAGTTAAGATTGTAGGTTTGACCCTTACTTGACGTTGAGACGTATGTTAAGATTGAAGCATGTTGATCATCGATACAATTGTGTCACTGGCTGAACTGAAGCACATGGCTGAAGCCGGTTTTGGCAATATAGTGAAAGCTGTGGTTGATGTGGAACGTGAGATCATGGCTGTCGACGGGGAACTCCATTCCGACGAAGAGGCTCTTCTCTTGGAGGGAGGTTCCCGGCAGGAGTTCCTGTGGGGGATCAATATTTATCCCGATTTGGACGGCCCGGATCGGATCGAATTCGATTCCATGATCAATATTCGCCCTTCAAAGGGCAATCGGTCGCGCGGGGTCGATGATCCCGCGGTACGAGAGAAAATCCTTCAAGTCGTTGGCAAGAGGGTCCGATCTTGAGTGTCCAACATCGGGAGCTGGCCGCCGGGCGCTGGCGGGAATTTTCGTTGATGGAACAGCTCGCCAATGTCGGAAGCGAGGTCGAAAGGGCCCTGAACTGGCGCCGTAAGAACAATTCCGAGTACAGCCGCATGGCGTTCGAGCGAGCCCTGGAGCTTCTCGCCCTGACGATCGATGATCCCCGGCATCGCCGCCGCCTCCATGAATTGACCCGGCTGCGGGAGGCTCTGCTGGATTATTTTCTCGGGAGCAATCAGTTTTGTTCAACAGAAGCAAGTTGGCGGCGGTATTTTTACGGTTACGGTTACGCGGCGGCCTTGAAGAGGCATTGACTCATGCCATAGCCGCCGGACGCCGGCATAAAATTAGGTCCGAAAGGAGAAAAACAATGTGTCATAGGGTCGTGAGAATTGTGCTTTTCCTGGCCGCGGGAGCGGTCCTGATTCTGTGTCTTTCCGGGATAACCAGGACGTACGCCGATGAGGGGATGTGGACCTTCGACAATCCTCCCTTCAAACAGCTTAAAGAAAGGTTCGGCTTCACTCCGACGCAGGAATGGCTTGATCATGTCCGCCTTTCAAGCGTCCGGTTCATGGACGGGGGGTCGGGATCGTTCATCAGTCCGGACGGGCTCGTCCTGACCAACCACCATGTGGCCGTCGGGCAGCTGCAGAAGATGTCGAACTCCGAAAAGGATTACGTCGAAACGGGCTTCTACGCCCGCACCCCGGCTGAAGAGATAAAGAGTCCGGACCTCGAGGTCAATGTCCTTATCTCGATGGAAGACGTCACGAAACGGGTCCAGACCTCGGTCAAGGAAGGGATGAGCGATGCCGACTCTCTTAAAGCCCGCCAGGCCGAGATCGCCAGGATCGAGAAAGAGAGCCTGGACAAGACGGGACTCCGCTCGAACGTGATCAGCCTGTATCAGGGAGGGGAATATTGGATTTATAGGTTTAAAAAATACACCGATGTCCGCCTGGTCATGGCCCCGGAGAGACAGGCGGCCTACTACGGCGGGGACTTCGACAACTTCACCTATCCCCGGTACGACCTCGACATGGCGTATTTCCGGATCTATGAGAACGGCAAGCCCCTCAAGTGCGACCATTACCTGCGCTGGGACCCCAAGGGGGTTTCCGAGGGGGATTTGGTTTTTATCTCCGGCAACCCCGGCTCGACCGACCGGCTCTATACATATGCCCAGCTCGAATTCCAAAGGGATCTTATTTATCCGATGATCCTGGGATTCTTCGACCGCTATATCCAGGTCCTGCGTGAATACTCGGCGCTCGGCAAGGAACAGGAACGCCGGGCTCTCATCCAGATCTTCGGCTTGGAGAACAGCAAGAAGGCCATGACCGGGGAATATCAGGGTCTTCTGGACAAGGCCTTGATGGCCGGCCGGAAAAAAGCCGAGGAGGAATTCCGGCTGAAGGTGGCATCCAATCCCGAATGGGACAAAGCCTATGGGGATGCCTGGGATACGATCGCTGATGTCGTCAAGAAAATGAACACGCTGTCCAAGCGGCAATTTTTCCGTCGCTTTTTCGGTTCCGACATGGCCGGCTTTGCCACAAGCATCGTCCGCTACGTGGTCGAGGTGAAAAAACCGGACGCGGACAGGATCCCGGGATATCACGATTCCGAGCTCAATGAGCTGAGGTTCTCCCTGTTCTCTCCGGCGCCCATTTACATGGACATGGAGGAATGCCTGTTGGCCAACGGCCTGAAATGGTCCCTGGATGCCCTCGGGCCCGACGATGAATTCATGAAAACCGTCCTCAACGGCGAATCGTCGGAAAGCGTCGCCAAAAAGCTGGTCGAAGGGACCAAGCTGGCCGACGCCAAGTTCCGCCAGTCGCTCGTCAAGGGCGGAGAAAAGGCCGTCCAGAGGTCCGACGATCCCTTGATCATCCTGGCCCGCAAGCTCGACCCGTTGATGAGGGATGAGGAGAAATGGAACAGGGACAACATCCAGAGCGTCATGACCCGGGCCGGAGAGAAAATCGCCAAGGCCCGCTTCGCCGCCTTCGGCAAGGCCACCTATCCCGACGCGACCTTCACCCTCCGCCTCTCTTACGGGGCGGCGGTCGGCTACCCGATGAACGGGACGATCGCCCCGTACAAAACGACGCTCTACGGGCTGTACGACCGGGCTTTGAGCTTCGATGGCAAAGGCGATTTCCGGCTTCCCGCACGATTCTGGGAACGCAAGGACAAGCTTGATCTCTCGACTCCCGTGAACTTCGTCAGCACATGCGACATCATCGGAGGCAACTCGGGCTCCCCGGTGGTCAACAGGAAAGCGGAGCTGGTCGGCCTGATCTTTGACGGCAATATCGAGAGCCTGTCCGGGCGTTTCGCCTTCGATGAAACAAAGAGCCGGGCCGTGGCCGTCCACTGCGCGTACATGCTCGAAGGTTTGCGCAAGCTCTACGACGCGACGGCCCTGGCTGACGAGATCGAGGGGAATAAATAGGCTGGGAGCTGGGCTATCTGACGCCGTATGAATATTATTATCGAATCAGAAGACCCGGGTTTCACCAATGTCCTGACCCTCTGGCTTTGTCTGATTATTGTTTTTCTTTTCCTGCCGCAAACCTCACGGGGAGACAGTGTGAAACAAAATTGGCTCGATGTCCTGGAACACGCTGTTCAAAGGCATGATGGAAAACTCTGGATATCAAACCAGCTTTCCATCGTGGTGGATTCCAAGGGGGATGGAACTCTCATGCATCCGGCAGAAAAAGAAAAGGAGCTGGTTTATATCGATGCGCTGAAGAAGATGTTTTCCCTTTTGAAAGCGGTCATCGATCGCTTTGAAGGAAATCAGGATCTGGTGCTCAAATCCCGCGATCCTCTGTTCAGTCATTAGCCCGGAGACAGATCTGGTACATTGACGACCTTCGCGGCAGGTGATATTCTTAATTTGATTATTAAGATAGGGATATTCGGAAATGCTTTGTCCCCGGTGTCAGTTTGCAAATCCGGCGGGCGCGTCTCATTGCGGTCGATGCGGCGCCTCGCTTGAATCGTCCGGTGAGTTTCTCCCTTCCCAAACGGAAACGTTTCTCACGCCTTTCAAAGAATTTGTCCCGGGGGAGATTTTTGCGGGAAAGTACAGGGTCTTTGAACAGCTGGGACGGGGGGGAATGGGGGTGGTCTATAAAGCGGAAGACCTGAAACTTAACCGCCCTTTGGCCCTTAAATTCTTATCTCCTGAATTGACCCGGGACCCGATTCATAAAAAGCGATTTGTTCAGGAGGCCCAAACGGCCTCGGCGTTGAACCATCCGCACATTTGCACGATTTATGAAGTCGGCGAAGACAAAGGCCATCCCTACATCGCTATGGAATATGTGGAAGGCAAAATTCTAACCAAGATCATTCCGCCCGAGGGGCTGCCGACCGAGGCCGTCTTGCGTTTCGGCGTTCAGATCGCTGACGCGCTCCGTTATGCCCATGAGCGTGGCATCATCCATCGTGATCTTAAGACTTCCAACCTGATGATATCCCCGGAGGGCAGGGCAAAGATCCTGGACTTCGGCCTGGCCAAGCGCATCCGAAACGATGATTTGAAAAAAGTCTCGCAGTCCCAACAAGGATTGACAGAGGAAGGTTCCTTGATGGGAACGCTGCATTATCTGGCGCCCGAAGTCCTTCGCGGCGAGCCGGCCGGATTTCAAAGCGACATTTGGGCTGCAGGAGTCGTGCTGTATGAGATGATAACCGGTGGGCTGCCGTTTAGAGGTCCAACGGCATTTGAAGTGACATCCGCCATTCTGCGGGACAAACCGTCCCCCCTGCCGGCGCGAGTGCCCCTGAATCTGAGAGAAATCATCCGGAAATGCCTGGAAAAAGACACATCCAAGCGGTACAAGCGGGCAGAGGAAGTCTTGGCGGCCTTCGAGGCGATCGCCCCCGCGACGGCGGCTGGCCTTATTCTTCCGGCTCAAGAAGTCCGGCGAAGGCGGAAACTATGGGTATTGCCGGCAACTTTAATAATTATCGCCTTAGGTTATCTCGTAATTTTCACCGGAATATTCAACAAACGACGAGGGGCAGAAATGAATCGGGAACGCCCGGGCAGCGCGGCTCAGGCTTCGCCCAATTCCGAGGCCAACGAGTATTTTGAAAAGGGGATGCTCTTCTTACTCCATCAATTTGACCTGCCGAGGGCGAGGCTGATGCTGGAGCGTGCTTTGGAATTTGACCCGAAGTTCTCCGAGGCAAGAGCCTGGTATGGGTTCACGTTCGTTCTGGAAATCGACAGCGGCAATTCCAATGATACAAGCGCGCTGTACCGGGCTGAAGAAGAGCTGCGTCACGCCCTTCGGGATGATCCCAATTCAGGGAGAGCCCACTCCAGTATGGCTGCCCTCTATCTATACCAGGGTAGAAAAGAGCTGATCCCCGAAGAGACAGAGAAAGCTCTCAAAATCAACCCGGACGATATAGATGCAAAAAACTGGCTCGCCAATTATTTCATCTCGAACGGTGACTATGCTTCTGCGAAGGCTCTCTGGAACGAGATTCTGGTGCATGACCCGCTGTTTTTCCCTGCCCGAATGAATCTTGCGGATATCCTGCGCCAGGAAGGCGATATCTCCGGAGCCGTCCGCGAATTCGAAAAGATCCTTGAGCAATCTCCCCATAATCCTTATGCTATTGAGAAAATGGCCAGGGCACATATTGATGGGGATGACCTGTCCCAGGCCCGTCGGTGCCTGGACAGCCTCCCCGTTGAAGATCAGAAAAATTACCAGGTCAGGATGGCCAGAGCTCTTCTGCTGGCGAGCGAAGACAAGGGGGCCGAAGCTTTGGCGCTCATCGATGAAGGGATTTTGAAGTATGCCGAATTGGCTTTCTGGTTTACCTTAGAGGCGGCAGAATGCTACTCCGTTTTAGGGGAAGAGGGAAAGGCGCTGGATTGGCTCGAAAAAGCCGTGCGCAACGGTGACGAGCGTGACGCCTGGTTTCGCCTCGATCCTTTGCTTGTCAACTTACACGATAATCCCCGCTTTGGGAAAATCCTCGACTCCATTGCCTTTCGCCGCCGGCAAAAGGCTGAATCAAAGAAGTCGCCCTGATCGTACTCACCGGGTGGTCAGCCTTCGGGGAGGCTGCCGAGAAGGTTCGTCAGTTCGGATGACGATTCGAGTTCGGCATCGAGGTGGGCGAGAGGGAATGCCACAAGATCGAAGCCTGGAAAGCGATCACACGGAAGTCTCTTTGACGCGGTTCTCCTGCGACATCGCGGCCAGCCGCCGGACCTCCTCGGCCTTCAGGCCAAGCTCCTTGGCGACGCGCTCGCCATACTCCGGGTCGGCTTTGTAGAAGAGGGCGGTCTGCCGGTGCTGGATACGCTTCCGCGCGCCTCCGAGGTGGGAGACAATGTTGCCGACGAGGTGCACGCGGTCCTTATCCGTCATGACGTTACGGTAGAGGGCGCCCGCCTGGACGAAGTCGACATCACCGAGTACGTAGGCATGGCGCGCCGCCGCGCCGGCTATGTCGATGGACGGGATGCCCGTGCCGGGCTCAGGGTCCGGGCCGCCGAAGCTGTTCGGCCAGTAGTTCGGGGCACCCCCGCCGTTATTGTCCAGGCGCATGGAGCCGTCCCGCTGATAGTTGTTCATAGGAGCCGCCTTCGGGGCGTTGACCGGCAGTAGATGGTAGTTGGGGCCGAGCCTATGAAGGTGCGTGTCGTGGTAGCTGAACAAGCGCCCCTGCAGCATCTTGTCCGGAGACGGGCCGATGCCGGGGACGAAATTTCCGGGGGAGAAGGCCGCCTGCTCGACCTCGGCGAAATAGTTCTCCGGGTTGCGGTTAAGGACCATGCGGCCGATCTCGACGGGTGGAAAGTCGGCGTGCGGCCAGACCTTGGTGATGTCGAAGGGGTCGAACCGGTAGTCTTTCGCCTGCTCCGGCGTCATGATCTGCACTTCGACGCGCCAGGACGGATACTCGCCGCGAGCGATCGCTTCGTAGAGGTCCCGGGTGGCGCAGTCGGGGTCGACGCCGCGCATACGGTCCGCTTCCTCACGCGTGAAGTTCTGGATCCCCTGCAAGGTTTTAAAATGATACTTGACCCAGCGGTGATCGCCTTTCTTGTTGTACCACATGTAGGTGTGGCTGCTGAAGCCGTTCATGTGGCGGTAGGTCCTGGGCGTGCCGCGGTCCGAGAAGAGGATGGTGACCTGGTGGATGGATTCGGGGGTCAGAGACAGGAAGTCCCAGAACATATCAGGGTTCTTGAGGTTAGACGCCGGGGTGCGTTTCTGGGTGTGGATGAAGTCCGGGAACTTCATGGGGTCGCGAATGAAGAAGACGGGGGTGTTGTTGCCCACCATGTCGTAGTTGCCTTCTTCGGTGTAGAATTTCACCGCGAATCCGCGCGGGTCGCGCTCGGAGTCCGCCGATCCCCTCTCGCCGCCGACGGTGGAGAACCGGACGAAGACTTCGGTTTTCTTTCCCGCCTCGGAAAGGAAGTTCGCCCGCGTGTGCTTGGAGACGTCGCGGGTCACCTCGAAGAAGCCGTGGGCGCCGGCCCCCTTGGCGTGCACGACACGCTCGGGGATCCGCTCGCGGTCGAAGTGGCCGAGCTTGTCGAGGAGGTGCACATCCTGGATAACGACCGGCCCCTTGGGTCCGGCTGTCATCGAGTTAAGGTCGTTGTCGACCGGCATTCCGAAACCGGTGGTGAGTTTTTCTTTTGTTTTTGTCATGGAAATCCCTCCTTTATCGGTAATGTGTTTATGAGACTTTTGGATGGGACCCGGGCCCCTTTTTCTCCAGGCAAGCCGCGCACATGCCCCTGAGCTCGATATGCCGGGATTCGACGCGCCCGAGCCCTGTCGCCGCCTCCGGGACTTTCAAGGTGTCGAAGTCCCGATGCTCGAAATCCAGGATCGCGCCGCACCTGGTGCAGAAAAAATGGTGGTGAGCTTCCGTGTTCGCGTCGAACCGGGCACGGGTGTTGAGCGGTCGGACGGTCGTGACCAGCCGGAGGTCTGCGAATAGCCCCAGGGTTCGATAGACGGTATCCAGCGAAACCGTGGGCATTTTTTTGCGGACGCTCGTGAAGACCGTTTCGATGTCCGGATGGTCGCCGGTCCGCGCCACCTCTCGGAAGATCTCGATGCGCTGCTGGGTGAGCTTGACGCCGGCGCGGCGGACCACGTCCTCGAACCGATCCATCATCCTCCGCAGCTCGTCAGCATCGCGCTTCATTTCAGCATGCTTGTAAATAAGAACATAATCTTAAATAGGAATATACATGCAACAAATCCGGATGTCAAGCGAAAAAACGTTTTAGACGCGGAACCTGGCCATTCATCGGACGAGATATTGCGCAAAAATGTCGAGATAGTGGAGGAAAAAATCCTGTTTCCACAATTTCAGGGATTCTTGATCCCGAAGAGGAAGGAACCTCTGCACATCCTGACGGGCGGCATCCCAGTCGAGTTCGGTGATCCTCCTCTTCATGCTCTCCAATACCCAATCGGGATCGACATCAAGGCTATGGCCGGCCCATGGGCCGTGCTGATCGAGGGCGTTTCGCAGCAGGTCGAGATCCGGGACGATCTTCTTATTGGTGTACCAGATAAAATCGTACCAATCCCTTCCCTTCGCGTACCCTCGGGCCAGCAGCGCGCTCAGTTTCATCCCGAAGCCGGACTCGAGGGTTTGGGTGGTCATGGCGGCGATCACGGGGAAGGTGACATAGCGCGTTTCATAGCCTGATCCCATGGGAGGATTCGTGTCGATCTCGAGTTTGACTTTGATGAGCTTTCTGGTGTCCCTGTCGAACGGCAACTCCAGAAGAAGGACCCTGCCGATCGAATCCGTTCGGAGAAACGTTTTCTTGACCGGCGTTTCCCTCTTGGGCTTGTCTAGGACATCGAAATGAAAACCTTCCCCGGCTCCGTCTCGGGTAATAACGTCGAGATATTTTTGCCATCGGAAATCCGGGTCGGGCCGTTTCAAGAAGAAATCCAGATCCTCCGAAAAGCGGCTCATGCCATAGACGATACGGAGGCACGTTCCCCCGTGGAAAACCGCCTGTCCATGCGAGAAGAACCCGGCTCGGGAGAGGCTCGCCAGGACATACTGTTGAACGAGCTCCTGCAGAACATTCTCCTGGTCGATCACGCTGTTGATTGAGTATTCTTTGATTTTTTCTTCGAGGACCTGTTTGATCATTTCTTCAGCTCCCGGTGCAATCCCCTTAGATAATCCGTGGTTCGGCGGTCCCGGAGGCTCTCGCAAACCTCATCCAGACTTTTGAAGGATACTTTTTCGAGATCGTCCCGTTCGATCCGCATGGATTCCGTCAGAAAGGCCAAACCGTCTTGCTTCCAGTTCACCTGTTTTCTTGAGTAGACCAGGTCAGCGATCGCCCTCACGGGAGTGGCAACGAAAGCCCAATTCCGGCTATCGATTTTAACGGCTTGAACCCCGGCTCGCGGATCGGCGGCCGGAACGCGCTTGAAGATGAAAACGCCGACCGGGGTTTCAAACGTTCGGCTGCGGGCGCACGTCACGCTGCTGACCTGATAAACCGCTTCCGGAATGAGGCCGTGGTGGGAGAGCGCGGATTCCAGGCTCACATGAGAGGGGAAGTGGAGCATCGCCGCGACGACGAAAGGATGAGGGTGCGTTTTTCGAAACTCCGGCGCAAGAAGAAACAGTCCCGGCTTGAGCCGGATGATTTCACCCACGGAGACGGCGCGATGCGTGAGAACCCTTCGGGCCCCTTCGGACCGGTCGGAGAGGAGATTCCAAATGACCGTTTCATCGAAGAATCCCCCGGGCGGCGAGAGACGAAAAACTTTTTCGGTTAACGTTTGCATCTTGCTATCAGGTTACAATAAACGTAATCTAATAGCAAGAAAAATTCGCAGCCCACCGGAATTATCGATGACGCCGCGGATGGGCTCCGGGTCCGAGCTCGACGAGGCTTGCGGTCATAGGGTCTTGGCGGAGCCGTTCGGCGATCGTCTGGAAGCTTTTTCCGAACCGGAAGTCAAAATGCAGCCAGCTCATGAAGAAGCTGTCCGTGAGCCCGTTCTCTTTTCCCGGATGGAAACGCTTCTTCTTCGCCATTTGATGAAGAAGACACTCCATCTCATTGTCCGGATTCAAGCTTTTATGCGGGATCTACCGGGTTGACTTGGGCGCCGCCTTCTTTTATAAAAGGATGATTATGAGCACCCGTTTTCGCGTCGGCGTAGCTATCGCGGCGATATTTTTCTCCGGCCTTGCATGCCTCACATCCGCTATTCCCGCCTCCGCCGCGGCGCCGGCGGAAATATTCAAACCGCTCCGGACGGACACGCCTCCCGTCCTCGACGGCAAGCTCGATGACCCCGTCTGGCAGAAAGCGCCGAGCGTTTCGGACTTCAAGACCTTCATTCCGGATTTCGGCCGCGAGCCCAGCGAGAAAACCGTCGCTTTCATGGCCTACGATGCCGAGAACCTCTATTTCGCCTTCAAGTGCTACGACCGGGAGCCGGACAAGATCAAGGCCTCCATGGCCAACCGGGACACGATCCGGCCCGACGACTTCATCTGCATCAACCTCGACACCTTTAACGACCAGCAGTCGCTCTACGCGTTCTATGTCAATCCCCTCGGCATCCAGACCGACAGCCGCTACGCCGGCGGCCAGGAGGACTTCAGCGTCGACTTCATCTGGACGAGCGCCGGGCGCCTTGACCCTGAAGGCTACGCTGTCGAGCTCCGCGTCCCGTTCAAGAGCATCCGCTATGCCGGAAAAGCGCGGGTCGAGATGTCCATCTTCTTCGAGCGGCGGATAAGCCGGAGGTCCGAGCACGGCTCCTATCCCGAGCTCGACCCCGCCCGGGGCTATTTCTTCCTGACCCAGATGATGCCGTTCGAGCTTCGCGACATCAAGCGATATACCCTCCTCGAGGTCCTGCCCGCGTTCACCACCAGCCAAAAATGGGACCGCGAGGCTGGGACGCTCGAGCGGGGCAAGGCCGCCAGGGACCTCAGCCTGACCGGCAAATACGGCATCACCTCCCAGCTCATCCTGGACGCCGCTTGGAACCCGGATTTCAGCCAAATCGAGGCTGACGCAGGCCAGGTGGACGTCAATCTCCGCACCGACCTCTTTTTCCCCGAGAAACGGCCCTTTTTTCTGGAAGGAAGCGAAATGTTCCTCTTAGCCGGCTCTTCGGGTGGGGACCCGCTCCAGTCCGTCGTCCACACCCGGACGATCGTCGATCCACGGCTTGGCTTCAAGCTTTCGGGGAAGATCGGGAGAAAAGATACTATCGCTTCGATCTTCGCCCTGGACGAATCGCCTTCGCTCGAATCGTCCTGGGCGGGGAATGACCGGTTCGCGGGCTTTGCCGTCATCCGCTACAAGCGCGCCCTGGCCGGAGATGGCTTCATCGGAGGTTTCTACACCGGCCGCGAGTACGATGGCGGATTCAACCAGGTCGCGGGCGCGGACGGCCAGGTCCGGCTGGGGCGGTCGAGCATCCTCGGCTTCCATGGCTTCGGCTCATGGACCCGGGACGTGTCCGAGGCGCCCGCCGCGGACGGCACCGCCCTCGGTTTGGATTATGTCTACGACACCCGGGGACTCGGCGTGAGCCTCGGATTCCATGACATTTCGCGGGATTTTCAGTCGGCCACGGGTTACCTCACCCGGAACGGATTGACCAGCCTGCGGGCGGCCCTCCTGCCCCGGATCTATCCGAAGAGCCGGTTTTTCCGCAAGCTCATGCCTCAAATCTACGTTTCCGTCCTCAAGGACCTTTATTTCGATATGGTTGAGACGAACGACGCCCTCGCCCTCCAAGCCCTTCTTCCGGGCAACACGACTGTGACCATGATGGGCGTATACGCGACGGAAATCTTCCTCGGCCGGAGGTTCAACACGAGCGGCCTGACCGTCCAATCCTCCAGCCAGGTTTCCAAGAAGCTCTCCGTGCGCGGTCAATATCGGCGCGGCAACGCCATCCGCTATGCCGACGAACCCTATCAGGGCTACGGGAACCGGGCCGTGGGGAGCGTCATCTATCAGCCTTCGGAGCAGTTCAACCTGAACCTCAGCCTGACCTACGCCGACCTCTATCGGAAGGAGACAAAGGACAAAGTCTTCGACTACGCCATCGGCCGGGGCCTGCTGACCTACCAGATGAACAAGTATCTCTTCTTCCGGGGCATCGTGGAGTACAACACCTACCGGAAAGAGCTCTTGACGGACCTTCTCGCCTCGTTCACCTACATCCCGGGAACGGTCATCCAGTTCGGCTACGGCTCTCTCTACAACAAGCTCGAGTGGGTGGAGGGGGAATACCGCGGCGCCGATCGCTTCCTCGAAATGAAACGCGGCCTCTTCTTCAAGGCCTCCTACCTCTGGCGTCTGTAAAACCCAAAATTGCCGATAGGACGCGAGTCCGAATTCCGGGCATCCCCAGAAGTCGGCGTCATCGCTTGAGAAGAAAGAATCCTATCGGTAATCTTGGTAGAACAGGGCTGTTGACATCGCCGCGCGGCCGGCGATATAATTCCGGCGTGGTTAAAGGGGGAAAAGAAAACCCCCGTTATTTTGTCTTGATAATTAAGGAGGGTTTGAAAAATGAAGTTCAAAACCATGATGACCGTCAAGGCGGCTGTCTGTCTCGTCTTCGGGATTCCCATGCTCATAGTACCGGGGCTGTTGATGTCCTTGTTCGGCGTCACCCTGGATACAGGCGGGGCTCTTATGGCACGACTGTACGGGGCATCGCTTCTTGGCAATCTTATGCTGACATGGTTCGGCAGAAACGTTGCGGCCTCAGACGCGCGACGCGCCATCGCCATTCACCTCTTGGTCTATGATGCTATTGGCCTCGTCGTGGCTCTCTTGGCGACGCTCGCCGGCGTGATGAATGGGCTCGGCTGGTTCGTAGTCCTGATCTATTTGGCGATCGCGCTGGGATTTGGGTATTTCGTGTTTATGAAGCCGAGGGCTTCGAATCAACCTATTGGATAGAATTTTTTAATTTCGAGCTTTCTTACATCAACCGCCCTTTCGGCCCAGGCTGGAGACAATTCTGTCCCGTCCTAATCTCATATTTGTCCCAATTATGTCCCTTCTCAGGCAAAAAATCCCTGTTTCATGGAATGGCCTTGGCGTAATTATAATGCAATTAACGGGATACTAAAGCACTATTTGAAGATTATGGTTTGGCACGGACATTGCTGATAAATAGGGTCTGGTGAATTATGTTCTTTGCCGTTCCCGAACGCCCCTTCGATCCGGTTCCGTCGATGTGGACGAGCATGTGGCGTCAATACCTGCACCTCCATCGCAAACTGCACCTTCTATCCCTTCATGCCGAATACCGGTGGATCAATGCCGTCACGTCACTTCGAGACAAGCTCAAAAGGTAAAAGGTCGGTGTGCGCTTGACCATATGACCGGGGAGGTTTTCCTTATGAAGAAATCAACCGGCGACGTCTTGACCATCGAAGAGCTGGCAATCTATCTGAAGATCCCGAAGTCGACCCTCTACAAGCTCGTTCGGGAAGGGAAGATCCCCTCCCAGAAGATCGGCCGCCGCTGGCGTTTCCAGAAACGGTCCATCGAGCGATGGCTTGAGCGGGAGAGGAAGTCCGATCCTGGTTCGGGAGGAAGCCGGTAATGGTCACGCACGATAAAACCGGGCGTCGCGCCGGATATGTCTTCATTCTAATTTTCGGGCTTTTAGCCGCGGGCATCGTCGCCGCCGGCGCTCATTACTACCGAAAATATGAGCGGAATTTCCGCGTCGAGGTGGAGCGCCAGCTGAGCGCCATCGCGGGGCTGAAAGTGGATGAGCTCGTGCGCTATCGTCAAGAGCGGTTGGCGGACGCCGCCGTTTTCTACAAGAACGCCGCCTTCTCCGCCCTGGTGAAGCGCCATTTCGAACACCCGGAGGACCAGGAGGCAGAAGATCAACTCCGGACGTGGCTGGGCCATATGCAGGCGGCCTCTCAGTATGACCGGGTCATGCTGCTGGACACTCTTTATTCCAAGAAGATGATCATTCCCGACGGGCCGGAACGAAGCACGTCCTTCGTTTCCCCAAGCTCCTCCGCGGGCCTGCGTTCGGGGAAGGTCGTCTTTGAGGATTTCTACTGGAATGAGCAGAACCGGCGGATTTACCTGAAGGTCCTGGTCCCCATCCTCGACGAAACCCATGACGGCCGGGTCATCGGAATTCTCGCCCTGCGCATAGATCCCAAGATTTATCTCTATCCCTTTATCAGCCGCTGGCCGACCGACAGCCGGACGGCCGAGACCCTGCTCATCCGCAGGGATGGAAACGACGCCCTGTTCCTGAACGAACTCAAGTTCCAAAAGAACACCGCCTTTCGTTTGCGCATCCCGCTCGGGAAGGAGAACGTACCGGCCGTCAAAGCCGCGCTGGGGCAGGAAGGGATCGTGGAAGGGATGGACTACCGCGGCGGGGCGGTGATTGCCGCTGTGCGGCCCGTCCCGGACTCGCCCTGGTTCCTGGTCGCCCGCATGGACACTTCGGAAGTGTTCGGGCCGATGAGGGAGCGATTGCGGGAGATCATTATCATGGCCGCCCTCCTGCTCCTGGGCACGGGCGCGGCGCTGGGATTCATCTGGCGGCAGCAGGGGGCTCGCTTCTACGAGGACCAATATAAGGCGACGGAAGCGCTTCGGAAGAGCGATTCAAACTCATATTCACATATGCGCCCGACGCTTATTATCTGAACGATCTGAAAGGAAAATTTATCGACGGCAATAAGGCAGCGGAGAAAACTACGGGCTATAAAAGGGAGGAACTCATCGGAGGGAACTTCCTGAAACTCAACCTGCTTTCCTTGGATCAACTTCCGAAAGCCGCGAAACTTTTAGCTAAAAACGCCATAGGGATTGCGACCGGTCCCGATGAATTTATTTTGAAGAGAAAAGACGGCGAAAAAGTCCACGTCGAAATCAGCACGCATCCCGTAAAAATAGAAAACAGAACCGTGGTTTTGGGAATCGCCAGAGACATCACGGAGCGCATGCGGACGGAGGAGGCGCGGTGTCAAGCCGAAGAGAACTTCCACCGGTCCATGGATGAATCCCCTCTGGGGATTTGCATTGTGAGCGCCGAAGGCGAAATGCTCTATGCCAACAGGGCCATCTTGGATATTTACGGCTATAAAGATATCGAGGAGCTGAAATCGACGACCGTAAAGAATCGTTATGCGCCTGAGAGTTATGCCGAATATCAATTAAGAAAAAAGAAAAGAATGGACGGAGCGGATTACTCGTCTGAATATGAAATCAGCATCATCAGGAAAACAGGCGAAATCCGCCGCCTTCGGGTCTTCAGAAAAGAAGCTTTATGGAACGGCCAAAAGCAGTTTCAGGCGATTTATCAAGACATCACCGAACAAAAAACGGCTGAGGAAAAACTTAAGAAAACCCTCATCAGCCTGCGTAATGCTCTCGACGGAGTCGTCAAGGTTTTATCCGTGACAACCGAAAAACGAGACCCCTACACCGCCGGACATCAAAGACGGATGGCGGATCTGGCCTGGGCCATAGGCAAGGAAATGGGACTCGGCGCGGAAAGGGTGGAAGGGATGCGTTTAGCCGGGACCATTCACGATATCGGGAAAGTGTCCATCCCCGCCGAAATTTTGAGCAAGCCGTCCCGCTTGACGGACATCGAAAATATGTTGATACAATCCCATCCCCAAGTCGGCCACGATATCCTCCACGGCATCGACTTCTCCTGGCCTATCGCCGAGATGGTTCTCCAGCATCACGAGCGGATGAACGGGTCCGGGTATCCCCTGCGGCTGAAAGGAGAGGACATTCTCCTCGAAGCTCGAATCCTCGCGGTATCCGATGTCGTGGAGGCCATGGCCTCCCATCGGCCCTACCGTCCATCCCTGGGGATCGAGGCTGCTTTGGAAGAGATCGATGAGAACAAGGGGGTCTTATACGACTCGGACGTCGCGGCGGCGTGCTTGAAGCTGTTCAGAGAAAAAGGATTCATCTTCGAGGCTTGAGTTAAAGTCTATCTTGCGCGGACTGAAGCCCTCGGCTACAATAAGAAGGCGCCGAAGGATTTAACCTGACTTATTCATAAAAATGCCGATGCGTTGTTTAACTCAAGCGATATCCGCGATATCTCCGATAAACCGATTTATCATTCGGTTTCCGAAAGTTCATCTCAAAAAAAACCGGCATTTTTACCCTCCGGGCGAGCCGATCCGGCCGCATCTGCTTTGTTGCGAAGGGTTCGCAGTACCGGGAGTACAGCTTCACCCTCCGCGCCTCGCATCTGCAGCCGCCTCGACTCGTGAATAGGCCAGGTTATGAAAATAGGCAAGATCGACTACGAGACATTCAGCAAATTCCTGCTCGACAGGCTGGGAAGGAAGGACAAGACGGTCCTCGTGCCGCCGATGACGGGGGTGGACGCGGGGGTTGTGGATGTCGGTGGAGGGAAGGTCCTGGTCATCGCGGAGGACCCGATCTTCACCATGCCTATGCTGCCGCTCCGGACGTTCGGCTGGTTCACCGTCCACATCGGGGCGAGCGACGTCGCCGTCATGGGCGTCAAGCCCCGTTATATGACCTATTCGCTCCTCCTGCCGCCTGAGACGAGCACGAAGGACCTCAAGACGATCGTGGATTCCATCCACAAAACGGCCGTGGAGCTGGGCATCGCCATCGTCGGCGGGCACACGGGCTACTATCCCGGGCTCACGGCGCCCATGATCGGCGGGATCACGGTCTTTGCCTTCGCCAAAAAGGGGAGCTACGTGACTCCGGCGGGCGCCCGGCCCGGGAACGCCGTCATCCTGACCAAGGGGCCGGCCATCGAGACCGCGGGGCTGCTCTCGGTTTTGCGCGAGAGGGAGCTCGCGAAGAAATACCCGAAATCGCTCATCCGGAAGGCCAAGGCCTTGTGCCGGGAGATTACGGTGGTCGAGGACGCGCTGACGGCTATGATGGCGGGTGGGGTCACGGCCATGCACGACGCGACCGAGGGCGGGGTCATCGGCGGGCTCTTCGAGATCGCCAACGCGAGCGGCGTCGGGATGGAAGTTTACGAGAACCTGATGATCTACCCGGATGAGGTCCGGATGGTCTGCGAAGCGTTCACGATCGACCCGGTCGCGGCCATCGCCGAAGGGAGCCTTCTCATCACGGCCGGGGCGGCCTTCGTGCCGAAGATCATCCGGAGGCTCGAACGGGCGGGGATTCCGGCGTCGGTCATCGGGACCGTCACGAAGGACCCGCGCAAAAGGACCATGAGGCGGCGGGACGGAAGCGTCGTCCCGCTGGCCATCCCGAAGCAGGACCCCTTCTGGCCCGCGTTTTTCAAAGGATTGTCTTTGTAGTCTCAGGCTTTGCCTGAGTCTTGCTTTATTCCTCCGGCTTGGGGTGCTTGACGAGTTCCCAGGCGGCGGCGAAATCGAAGGGCTTGCCGTTGGCGTTGGAGTGGCAGTTCAGGCAAAACGTCTTGACGGCGTCGGTCGAGGCGTAGGCGATGAGGCCGTTCTTGACGGCCTCATCGTGGTTCATCATGACATTGAGCTTCTTGTAGTTG
>Ga0315293_10000323_pt1 | contig 43205 bp, 33 predicted proteins | sample YL17G13_20_MG_FD_203071 | JGI IMG/M metagenome (GOLD analysis project Ga0315293, IMG submission 203071) | Sediment microbial communities from Yellowstone Lake, YNP, Wyoming, USA - YL17G13_20 | ecosystem: Environmental > Aquatic > Freshwater > Lake > Sediment | place: USA: Wyoming | collected... | reverse complement strand
CCCAGGGGCCATGCCGAAGCCGAAGGCGCCGATCGTGGAAGCGGCGCGGGAGCCGGAAGCGCGTCAGCCTGAAGCAGCGCGTGAGCCGAAGCCAGCCGCAATGAGCCCTTCCGGAACCGTTGGGATTCCCGCCGCGGCAATCGAGGCCGATGCGGCCGCGACCTCAGTGGCCCCCAAAATGATGAAGCCGACGCAAGCGCCTGTGCCCCATCAAACTTACATCGGCCCCGGCCTGGTCACGACCACGGCAAGCCCCGAGGCGTTGCCGCTTTCTGGCGATAACGTCTCGAGCATGATGGTGATGACGAGGCCCGCGCCCACGACGCCCACCAGGGAGCCGTTACTGACCGAGGCGGCGGCCGAGTCCGCCACCTTGGAGCAAGACACCCCGGAGCCTGCCCGCGTTCCGAGGCCGAACAAGGTGCAAGCGGCAGCCGACGCGCCTGCGCCGGTCGTGCCGCATGTCGTAAAGCCGAAGCCGAAACCGAAAGTTGCCGAGGAGCCGCAAGAGCAGCTTCCCTGGCTACACCACCCCTAAGCGGCGGGCAACTTAGACGCCGATTGGCTTGTTGCCGCTCCGCTGGGTGCGGAGTTCCTTTTTCGAGTGTTTGCCCACCATGGTCTTGGGCAGGTCGTCACGGAACTCGATCTCGGCCGGCAGCTCGATCTTGGCGAGTTTGCTCCTCAGGAATTCGAGCAGCTCTTCGGCGGTCGCCGGCTCTCCCTCTTTCAGCTTGACGAAGGCCTTCGGCGCTTCGCCGCGATAGGCGTCGGGAATGCCGATCACCGTCGCCTCCGCGACCGCCGGATGCTCGTAGAGGGCTTCCTCGATGCGCCGCGGATAGACCTTGTAGCCAGAGGCGTTGATCATGTCCTTGATGCGGTCGACGATGAAGATGAAGCCCTCCTCGTCCATATAGCCCACGTCACCGGTGCGAAAGAAACGCCCGACAAAAGCGCTCGCCGTCTCCTCCGGATTGTTCCAGTAGCCCGGCATCACCTGTGGCCCGGCAATGCAGATCTCGCCCGATTCGCCTCCCGGCAATTCGATCGTTGGGTCTTCGAGCGAGCGGATGCTGAGCTCGGTGCTGGGCAGCGGCAGGCCGATCGACCCCGCCTTGGGGGGGCGGTCGTGCGGATTGCAGGTGGCGACCGGCGAGGTCTCGCTCAAGCCGTAGCCCTCGGTAAGCTTGCAGCCGGAGATCGCCTCAAAGCCCCGCTTCACCTCAAGGGGTAGCCCGGCCCCTCCCGAGATACAGAATTCAAGCGAGCTGAGGTCGAAATTGCCGATATGCGGATGGCGTATGATGGCGTTGAACAGCGTGGGCACGCCGGGCATCATCGTCGGCTTGAGTTTGGTGATGAGCTTCAACGTCTCGATCAGCTCGAACCTCGGTACGAGAATCAGCTCCATGCCCTGGCTGATGCCGAAGTTCATCACCGTGGTCATGGCGAAGACGTGGAAGAGGGGAAGCACGCCGAGCACGCGATCTCCTTCGATGGCCGGCCGGTTCCACCAAGCCGTCACCTGGTGGAGATTGGCCGACAAATTGGCGTGGGTGAGCATCGCGCCTTTGGGCGTTCCGGTAGTGCCTCCGGTATATTGCAGCACGGCCACCGCGTCGGGGGTGATCGAGGGTCGCCGGTAGCGGCCGTCATTGGCCCGCAGGTCTCGCTCGCGCACGATCTTGCTCCGCTGCGGCGAGAGGTCGACTTGCCCGAGTTTCGGTCCACTGCGCAGCTTCAGCCCCAGCGACATCAAGGGCGGCAAGAGCGAGGCGAACCGCACGACCACCGCCTTTTCGAGCGCGCCCTTGGCAAGCAGCGCCTCGACCTTGTCAAAGGTCGCCGCAAGATCGAGCGTGACCATGATTTTGGCGCCGCTGTCTTGCGCCTGAAATTCGATCTCCTCGATGCTGTAGAGGGGATTAAAATTGACGACCGTACCGCCTGCCTTGAGGATGGCGTAATAGAAGATGACGAAGGCCGGGGTGTTGGGGAGCAGCAGTCCCACCTTTACGCCTTCGCCAACGCCGAGTTCCTGCAGCCCTTTTGCGGCCCGGTCGGAGAGCCGCCCGATCTCGGCAAAGCTCAACCGCCGTCCCATGAAATAGGTGCAAGGCCGAGAGCCGTAGGCCTCGACGGAGGCGTCGAGCAGGCTGCTGATCAGGGCCGGTTCGAACGTCATGTCCCAGTCAACGTCCTTGGGGTAGGCTTTCAGCCAAGGATGCGCATCGCCCGGAGCCTTGGCGGCCGTACGGGTGCTTGCGGGGTTTGACTTTGGTTTAGCCATGACGTGCGTGGATGCCGCTTTAGCGTCTTTTTAGCGGCTTTGCGGTTAACTGCTCCTTGGCGGCCATCGGAGGCAATTGGCGGCAGGAACTCTTGTTCACTTTCGATACATCTTTACTATAGCACGACGGGAGCCAAAAGCGGAGGCCAACCCGCAGGCGGCAATCCCGGATTATGCTGAAACGGTGGCGTGGCAGGCCAAAAAAGGCCAATTTTGTTGGCGAAGAGAGCCTTGACGAGGCCGCTGAATCGAACGAGGACGGCGTAGACTCGAAAAGTTTTTAAGTCTATTCCAATACCTAACTTGCCCTGGGTAACACCATGAATTAGCCCGGGGCACCTTGGACACGGACCCCAAACGGGGCAGGGAGAGCGATATGGATGATGTGGCTACCAAGATCATCGAGATTTTGCGTAAGAACATGAAGGACCCATCGAAGGCTGTCACGCTCGAAATGCCCTTGAGCGACCTTGAGATCGAATCCCTTGATCTCGCTGTAATCGTGTTCGATATTGAGGATACTTTCGGGATCGAAATCCCGTATAATGCGAATGAAGAAGTAGAGGCGTTCGCGACTGTGGGTTCTGTCGTCGATCGCGTGAAAAGCATTATCGCAGAGACGAAGGCTTCGGGCGCGGCAGCTTGAGCTGGCTTTCTCCGCTTGGGCTTGCCTGGGCGTCCACGATCTCCGGAGTTATTTAGCACAGCATGATAAATTCTAATGGGCGCCGACGCGTCGTGGTCACGGGCCAGGGCGTGGTCACTCCTTTGGGCACTGGTGTTGACCGTTTTTGGGCTGCTCTCAAGAACGGCGAATGCGGCATTCGCCAGGCTCAGAGTTTCTCGACCGAGGATCTGTACATCACCATCGCCGGTGAGGTGCCCGACTTCGATCCCAAGGAGCGGCTCAAAAGCAAGTCGCTGCTCTTGGCAGATAAATTCTCCCAATATGCGGGCTGCGCGGCGGCGGAAGCCGTTGCCCAGTCGAAGCTTGAGCTGCCGCTGAAGGACAGCGAGAGCTATCGCTCGGCCTGCATCATCGGTTCCGGCGTCGGTGGCCTCACCACGCTCGAATTCTCCTACAAGATGCTGTTCAAGGAGAACAAGCGCGCGACGCATCCGCTCACGCTGCTGAAGGCGATCGGCAGCTCGGCCTCGGCCCATGTCAGCATCGAATATGGCATCAAGGGGCCGACCTTCGGCCTGGTGAGCGCCTGCGCGACCGCGACGCACTCGATCGGTCTCACCTATCGCATGATCCGCGAAGGGCTCGTCGACTTTGGCATTGCCGGCGCCGCAGAGGCCTCGCTGAACTGGGGCGCGACACGGGCCTGGCAGGCCATGCGGGTGCTGAGCCCCGACGGACTGTTCCCGTTCTCCAAGCGGCGGAACGGCACCGTGCTCGCCGAAGGCGCAGGCATCCTGATGCTTGAGGAATATGAGCGTGCCAAGGCGCGGGGCGCTCCCATCCTGGCCGAGCTGGTGGGCTACGGCATGACGGCGGACGCCGCCGACATGGTCAACCCGTCGATCGACGGGGCGTCCATGGCTATGCAGATAGCGCTCGACGATGCGGGCCTGTCCGCGAGCGATATCGACTATGTGAACGCCCATGGCACCGCGACCACCGTCAACGACGTGAACGAGACCCGCGCCATCAAGCGCGTCTTCGGCAACGCCGCGAACAAGCTCTCGATCTCCTCCACCAAATCCATGCATGGCCATTGCCTCGGCGCCGGAGGCGGCATCGAGGCCGTCGCCGCCGTCAAGTCGATCGGCGAAAATTTTGTGCCGGCGACGCTGGGGCTCGACGAAATAGATCCCGAATGCGACCTCGACTACACCCCGAATGTGGGGCGGAAGCGCGAGGTCAACTACGCGATGTCGAACTCCTTCGCCTTCGGGGGTCTCAACGCCGTTCTCGTCTTTGGCCCACCACCGGCCTAATCCAATCCTCCTCGTTCCGCTGCCGTGAACCGATCTCGCGGCCGTTGGCGATCGTCGCCCTGGCGATCGGCGTCGCCGTTTTCGCCGTCGGCCATAAATGGCAGCAGGCGTGCGCGGCGCGCGCGATTGGGGAGAACGCCGAGCAGATTTTCCGCTCGCCGGAGAGCTTCGTCGCCGGCAACCCCAAAGGCGATGTGAGCGTGGTCGCCTTCTACGATCATAATTGTCCCTATTGCCGGCAGCGCACCACATCCGGCTTGTGACGTCGCGAGGCGCTGGCGATGCTAGACTGTCGAAATGATCGACAGCAGCCTAGGAGGTCTGTCGCATGCGAATGTTTGGAGCGGTCCTTATTGCCTCAGTTTGCGCGATTGGAGCGGCAGCGCCGGCCCGCGCAATTGAGGAGCTGAAGAATTGCGATGACATCAAGGATGCGGGAAGCAGGATGGCTTGCTTGCAGGCCCATATTTCCCATTTGGAAGAAACGCTCCTTAGTCTGAGCGGCGAGGTCGTTGATCTGAGGCACGCACTCAGGGAGACGCTTCGGGCGGGTGCCGTCTACAAATTGCAATATGTCGGTGGGGGCGGGTGTCTAGGCTTTGCCGCACCCGATCAACCGCCGGTCATAGCGACCTGCGATCGTCCAGATTCATGGAAGCTCGTGCTCGGAGCGCAAACGCCGGCCGCGCCCCGCACAGCTCCAAAGGCCGCCACGCCGGGCCCAGCTCCGCCGCCGGCCGCGGCGACCAAAGCTCCGAAGCCGCCCAAAGCTCCGAAGACCGCGGCGGGGACCACAGTTCCGAATGCGACCACAGTCCCAAAGCCGGCGGCGACGAGCACGACACCGAAGACGGCCGCGCCGGGCCAATGAGCCTCTGCGCGCGTCGATGATACGCCGGCCTTATATCAACCCCAGGCCGCGGAAGCTCGCATGGCCCTGCTTGCCGACGATGATGTGGTCGTGGACCACGATCCCGAGATTCTTGGCCGCCCCGACGATTTGCTTGGTCATCTCGAAATCGGCGCGGGACGGCGTCGGATCGCCCGAGGGGTGATTGTGCACGAGCACGATCGCCGTGGACGAAAGCTCGAGCGCCCGCCTTGTAGGCGCGCACCGCCGCCCCAACAACCTTGAACAAGCTACGCCGCCTGTCGGCCTTGCCCAAGGGCTTGGTATCCCGGTGGGGCACGGCTCGGAACAGCACCAGCTCGAGCAGCTCATAATCGGGAATGGCGTCGGCGCCGCCATCGCGGAACCGTCGTCTCATGCCAAATCTCATTGATCAGAACTGGTAGGCCCCGTCAAAATCCCCGCGTAATGGAACAGGCATGGCCCATCGTGAATCACATTGCCGGTGATTTGAAAACCACCCCGAGAGTCAGCCTCTCAGAGATTTGGTATCAGTCGCTCGCGATGTCCGAGATAATGTGGCGCCGCTCTATTGCCGTGGAAGAGGTGGCCGGTCCAAGTCTCGGGGGGAGAGCGTGAATACCTGGCATCCGGTCTCCGTGACGCCGACGGTATGCTCGAATTGCGCCGAGAGCGAGCGGTCGCGGGTGACCGCCGTCCAGCCGTCGGACAGGATTTTCACCGGCGGCTTGCCGAGATTGATCATCGGCTCGATGGTGAACAGCATGCCGGGCTTGAGCTGGAGCCCTTCGCCGGGCTCCCCGTAATGCAGGATGTTCGGGCGGTCGTGGAACACTCGGCCTAGCCCATGTCCGCAGAAATCGCGCACGACGCTACAGCGCTCGGCCTCCGCATAGATTTGGATCGCGGCGCCGATGTCGCCGGTGGTGGCGCCGGGCTTCACCGCGGCGACGCCCCGCATCAGGGCGTTGTAGGTGACCTCGAGCAGCCGCTCCGCGGCGCGTGAGATTTTACCGACGCCGTACATGCGGCTCGAATCGCCATGCCATCCGTCGACAACGAGGGTCACGTCGATATTGAGGATATCGCCTTCCTTCAGCGCCCGCGGGCCCGGGATGCCGTGGCAGACCACATGGTTCAGCGACGTGCAGATCGACTTCGGGAAGCCGCGATAATTGAGTGGGGCCGGAATGACGCCATGCGCCATGGCGAAGTCGAACACGAATGCGTCGAGGGCCTCCGTGGTCACGCCGGGCCGGACCTCGTCCACCAGGAGATCGAGCGCCTCGGCCACGAGCTGGCCGGCCTTCTGCATGCCGGCAAAAGCGTCGGGGCTATGCAGCTTGATCTTGCTATCACGCGCCTGGGCGCGGGCGAATTCGAGGTTCGACATCGTGTGCGTTTGGAGTTGATTGACCGATCTTCACTTAAGATGAAATGGGGCGATGTGCAACGGCTGTGCCCGGATTCGCACTTAGGGTCACGACCTCATGGGAGCTGGCGGAACCGGTGCAAGACGTTAGACTTCGTTTGGCCGAACAGGAATTGTCATGCCGGACCTTGTTCCGACCATGACGGTCAGCACTCGAATTTAAGGCGCAAAGTCGCCCACGCTCTGCCCATGACCGAAACGCCTCCAGCCTTCGATACCGTCACCGCCGCGCTTGTCGTCATCGGCGAGGAGATCCTCTCGGGGCGCACCAGGGACGAGAACATCTCCCATATCGCGCTCTATCTCACCAAAATCGGTATCGGCTTGCGGGAGGTCCGGGTGGTGCGGGACGTCGGGGCCGAGATCGTTGCCACCGTGAACGAGCTCCGCGCGCGCTACACTTATGTCTTCACCACCGGCGGCATCGGTCCCACCCATGACGATGTGACTACGGAGGCCATCGCCATGGCCTTCGGGGTCGAGGCCGCCATCGACCCGCGTGCGGTGGAAGCGATGCGCAAGGGCTATCGCGGCGCTGAGCTCAGTCCGGCGCGGCTCCGCATGGCCCGTATCCCGCAAGGCGCCGAGCTGATCGACAATCCTGTCTCCCGGGCGCCTGGCTTCATGCTCGGCAACGTGATCGTGATGGCGGGCATCCCGCGCATCATGCAGGTGATGCTCGATGCCGTGGCCCCGCGCCTGAAGAAAGGCCGGCCGATGCTCGCCCGATCGGTCCGCATCGATGCGCCGGAGGGAGACATGGCAACGGGGCTTGCGGCGGTTCAGGCCGTCCATCCGGACGTGCAGATCGGCAGCTATCCCTTCTTCGAGAAGGGCCGGCTCGGCACTTATGTGGTACTGCGGAGCGTCGATGAGGGCTTGCTCGCCGCGGCGCTAGGCGCGCTTTGGGGCCTGATCGGTAGCGAGGGTTTCAGTGCCGCAAGCGGCGACGATCGGGCGGGGCTATGACCGCGAGAAGACGCGGGCGGCCGCGCCTCGAGCGCGACAGGCCACGCTCATTGAGCCGGCTATCAATATGGAAAAGATTGAAAGGCTTGGGGTAAGCGCGCTTGCGAGCGGCGCTCGGCTGGATCGGCGAGAAGGGCAGGCGCGGGAGCATTCGCCCCCGCGCCTTCACCAGCTACTTTTTCTTGGCAGCTGGTTTGCGCTTTGCCGTGCCGGTCTTCTTGGCCGTCGGCTTCTTCGCCGCCGCGGTCTTGCGCACGGGCTTCTTCTTCGCTGCTGGTTTCTTCTTCGCTGCTGCCATAATGCATCCCTCCTATCGGGTTGGCTGGAAGTTCACTCTAGCTACATCCACTCGTCCCTCCGCACGTTTCGCATTTGAGACACGTGCCGTTGCGGACGAGGGTAAAGTTTCCGCATTCTCCACATGCTTCCCCTTCGTAACCCTTAACGCGCGCTTCGGCGATAAGGTTTGTCGAGCCACGCTCGGCGAGCGCCTCGACGGCTCTGGCGACGTGCTCTGTCGTTTGAGATGAAGGGAATGCATTTGGTGCGGGCGAATTGACAAGTCCCGTCGTGCGCGGAAGTGCGTCGTCATCGAGCCTTGTCTGAAGCGCATGCGCTTGCGCGCCGGCGCTTTGCGATTTGCCCGGTGCGAGGAGCTTGCGATCGCTGAAGCGTCCACGCGTGAAACCGGGCGACACGAAAGCGTCGGCAGAACGTCTGCCTTCGCCGGTGTCTCCGGAACCGAGCGTCGTGTTGCCGATCTCATTTGGATCAACATGAGCAAGCTCGTAGCGCCCCAAATAGGAAACTGCAAGCTCTCTGAACAGATAGTCGAGGATCGAGGTCGCGTTCTTGATTGCCTCGTTGCCGCGCACCGGACCTGCAGGTTCGAAGCGCGTGAAGGTGAAGGCATCGACGAATTCCTCGAGCGGCACTCCATATTGCAAGCCCACTGACACGGCGATCGCGAAGTTATTCATGAGCGAGCGGAATGCGGCGCCCTCCTTGTGCATGTCGATGAAGATCTCACCGAGACGCCCGTCTTCGTACTCGCCAGTTCTTAAATAGACCTTATGGCCGCCGACCACCGCCTTCTGCGTATAACCCTTGCGCCGATCCGGCAGACGGTCGCGTTCGGCTCGCGCGCGGAAGCGCTCGATCACGCGCTCGACGATGCGCTCGGCCACTACGGTGGCGCGCTGCGCTTGCGGCTGATCGGCGCCGATGGCGGCGAGCACCTCATCCTGCTCGTCCTCCTCGTCGGCGAGCAGCTGGGCGTTGAGCGGCTGCGACAGCTTGGAGCCGTCGCGATAGAGTGCGTTGGCCTTGAGCGCGAGGCGCCAAGAGAGGAGGTAGGCCTCCTTGCAGTCCCCGACGCTCGCCTCGTTCGCCATGTTGATGGTCTTGGAGATGGCGCCTGAGATGAAGGGCTGCGCCGCCGCCATCATGCGGATATGGCTCTCCACCGACAGGGAACGCTTGCCCTTGCGGCCGCAAGGCGACGCGCAGTCGAACACGGGGAGATGCTTGGGATCGAGGCCCGGCGCCCCTTCGAGCGTCATCGCTCCGCAGGCAAATTCATTGGCGGCCTCGATGTCCCGCTTGAGGAAGCCGATCTCGGCTAGGAGGTCGAAATCCGGCTGGTTGAGCCGCTCCGCCGGGAGCTTCAACACGCTGACGCAGAACGCCTCGCCGAGCGTCCATTTGTTGAAGGCGAATTTGATGTCGAAGGCCGACGCCACCGCCTTGTCCGCAGCGGCGATCTTCTCCGGGGTGAAGCCGCGTGCGGCGAGCGTCTCGTGGTTGACCCCGGGAGCCCCGGCAAGCGTGCCGCGCCCCACGGCATAGTCGATGATCCGCTTGGTCGCGGCCTCGTCATAGCCGAGCGCGCGCAAGCCCTCGGGCACCATGCGGTTGATGATCTTGAAATAGCCGCCGCCGGCGAGCTTCTTGAATTTGACCAGCGCGAAATCAGGCTCGATCCCGGTAGTATCACAGTCCATGACGAGGCCGATGGTGCCGGTCGGCGCGATCACCGTGGCTTGTGCGTTGCGGTAGCCATATTGGCGGCCGAGCTCGATGGCGCGCTCCCAGGCATGCGTGGCATGGGCAAGCAGCTTGGGATCGGGGCAGGAGGCATGGTCGAGCGGCACGGGCGCCGTATCGAGCGCCTCATAGCCGTCGGCCTCGCCTCTCGCGGCCTTCGCATGATTGCGCATGACCCGGAGCATCGACGCACGATTCGGCTCGAAGCCTGAGAACGGCCCAAGCTCCCGCGCCATCTCGGCGCTCGTCGCATAGGCCACGCCCGTCATGATGGCGCTGAGCGCCCCGCCGAGGGACCGCCCTTGCGCGGAGTCGTAGGGAATGCCCGAGGCCATCAGCAGCCCGCCGATATTGGCGTAGCCGAGCCCGAGCGTGCGGTACTCGTAAGAGAGCTGGGCGATCCGGCGCGAGGGGAATTGCGCCATGGTGACCGCGATCTCGAGCACGATGGTCCAGAGCCGGATGGCGTGTTCATAATCTTCGACGTCGAAGCTGCCGTCCTTGCCCCGGAACGTCATCAGGTTGAGCGAGGCGAGATTGCAGGCCGTGTCGTCGAGGAACATGTATTCCGAGCAGGGGTTCGACGCCTTGATCGGGCCCGAGGCGGGGCAGGTATGCCAGTCGTTGATGGTGGTGTGGAACTGGATGCCGGGATCGGCGCAGGCCCAGGCGGCGTAGCCGATCTGCTCCCAGAGCTCGCGCGCCTTCAGCGTCTTGGCGACCGAGCCGTCCTTGCGAAAGGTGAGCTGCCAATCGCCGTCCGTCTCGACCGCCTGCAGGAATTCATCGGTGACGCGCACCGAATTGTTGGAGTTCTGGCCTGAGACCGTGCGGTAGGCCTCCGAATCCCAATCGGTGTCGTAGACGGGGAAGTGAATGGAGGTATAGCCCTGGCGGGCGTACTGGATCACCCGGCGGATGACGTTGTCGGACACCCTGACCTTGCGGGCAGCCTTGACTTCGCGCTTCAGCGCCGGATTGCACTTCGGATCGAAGCAGCCGTCGCCGTCGGACTCGCAATTGATGCACGCCTTGAGGATGGCGTTGAGCCGCTCGGCCATGATCTTGGAGCCGGTGACGAGCGCCGCCACCTTCTGCTCCTCGATGACCTTCCAGTTGATGTAGTTCTCGATATCGGGATGGTCGATGTCGACCACGACCATCTTGGCCGCGCGCCGCGTGGTGCCCCCCGACTTGATGGCGCCCGCCGCGCGGTCGCCAATCTTGAGGAAGCTCATCAGCCCCGACGATTTGCCGCCGCCCGACAGCGGCTCGTTCTCGCCGCGGAGCTTCGAGAAATTCGAGCCCGTGCCCGAGCCGTATTTGAACAGGCGCGCCTCGCGCACCCAGAGATCCATGATGCCACCCTCGTTGACGAGGTCGTCCTCGATCGACTGGATGAAGCAGGCATGGGGCTGCGGGTGCTCGTAAGCCGAAGCGGACGCCTTGATCTCGCCGCTGGCGAAATCCGCGTAGTAATGGCCCTGGCTCGGGCCGTCGATGCCATAGGCCCAATGCAGCCCGGTGTTGAACCATTGCGGGCTGTTCGGGGCGCCCATCTGCATGGCGAGCATGTAGCGAAGCTCGTCGAAAAAGGCGCTCGCATCCTCTTCGGTGGTGAAATAGCTGGCCTTCCAGCCCCAATAGGTCCAGGTTCCGGCGAGCCGGTCGAACACTTGGCGGGCGTCGGTCTCGCCGCCGAAGCGGGCCGCTTCGGACAAGGTATTAAGAGCGTCGCGATCCGGCACCGAGCGCCAGAGCCAGGAGGGGACGGTGCTCTCCTCGATCTTCTTGGCTTTTGCCGGCACGCCGGCCTTACGGAAATATTTTTGGGCGAGGATGTCGGCTGCGACCTGGCTCCAATGGGCCGGGACCGCGAAGCGATCGAGTTCGAAAACCACCGATCCGTCGGGATTGCGGATCTCGCTCGCGCTCTCCCGGAATGGGATCGCGTCGTAGGGCGATTTTCCTGCTTCAGTAAACCGTCTCTCAATCCGCATTTTGTTTCCAACCCCCCGCATTCAACGCTTTGATTCGAACCTACGAAACTGGGGCGATTCGGTGTCGTCATCAACTGGACATCAATATATAGGAAGCCTTTTGCTAATTTCCACTAAATCCTGTGCGCTACCCTGGGGATGACCTGTGAAGAACGAGGCTCCGGAGGACGTAACTCGTCCTCGTCGCCGGCACCGCGAATTGCCTGTTCCATGGGGGCGGCCGGCTGACGTCTCGCCGCGCGCTATAAAGAAGACCAAGAAGGCCAATCCGGATCAAAATGGCCGAGCGGCCTCCGGTCTGGACAGACCCCTGGCCTGACGCCATAGTCCGCACCGCCTCTTGAACAGCGCATCGGCGTCCAGCAATGAAACTTTTGACTGAGATCTTCGCCTGGTGGACCGGCAACACCATTGGTACGCGCCTTTATACGTGGCGCCACGGGAAGCGCGTCGGTGCCGATCCCTTCGGTAACGTCTATTATCAGACCGAGCACGGAAGGCGGCGCTGGGTGATCTACCGCGATCAAGCGGAAGCCTCGCTGGTTCCCCCTGATTGGCATGGCTGGCTGCATTACACGGTGGATGTGCCGCCGACCGAGGAGACCTACGAGCCGCGCCCGTGGCAGACGCGTTATGTGCCGAACCTGACGGGGACGCCCCAAGCCTACCGGCCGCCCGGCAGTATCCTCAATCCGGACGCCCGCAAATCGCCGCCCCTCGATTACGAACCTTGGCAGCCGAGCTGACGGCATGAGCGCAGTCGAGACCACTCCGCCGAAGCCGGTGCAGCGCTGGTCGGCAGACGATTATGCCAAGAACGGGCGCTTCGTCTCCGAGCTTGCCCGCCCCGTCCTCGATCTGCTCGCGCCGAAGCGGGGCGAGCGCATCCTCGACCTGGCCTGCGGCGACGGCGTGCTCACCGAGGAGATCGCCGCGTCCGGCGCTGACGTGCTTGGCGCGGATTTGAGCGAGGAGCTGCTTGCCGCGGCTTCAGCCCGGGGCCTCAAGGTGCAAAAGGTGGACGGGCATGCGCTCCCCTTCCTGTCCGAATTCGATGCGGTGTTCTCCAATGCGGCGCTGCATTGGATGCGCCGCCCCGATCTGGTGATTGCCGGCGTTGCCCGCGCGCTCCGGACCAAAGGCCGCTTCGTCGGCGAGCTCGGCGGTCATGGTAATGTCGCGGCCATCGCCACGGCGATGCGGGCTGTTGGTGCGGCGCGTGGTGGCGATCCGGCTAAGGTCGCGCCCTGGTTCTTCCCCAGCGTCGACCAATATCGGCGCCTGCTCGGTGAGGGTGGGTTTAACGTTCAGGCGATCGTGCTCGTGCCGCGCCCGACCGGGCTTGAGACCGGAATAGAGGGGTGGTTGCAAACCTTCGGCCGTTCCTTCTTCGAGCAGTTCCAGGAGCCGGAACGGACCGAGGTGCTGACCGAGGTCATCGAGTTGTTGCGCCCCTCGCTTTGCGATTCCGATGGACGGTGGACCGCCGACCACATCCGGCTTCGCTTTGCGGCTGAGCGGGCGTTATGAGGCATGGGGCCACATTGTCCCTGCCACATCCACGCCCAATTCATGGTCGAGCCCTTGAGTTGCAAGGAGCGCACCGGAGTGACACGCTTGGGAGCCCGTTCAGAAGGTGTGCAGCATAATGCAAGCCTCTAAGGCAAGACTGCGCCGCGCCGGCCTCGCTCAGCTCTTCGTCCTACTCGCCGTGACCGGCGTGCTCGGTGCCCAGGCGGCCCGCGCCGAGAAGGTGCAAAATCCGATCGCCGTGTTCGCCGCTCTCGACAAGGTGACGGGGCGCATCTCGCATCTGGAGATACCGCTCAATCAGACGGTGCAGTTCGGCGCCCTCAAGGTGACGCCGCGGGTCTGTGACACCCGCCCGCCGACCGAGCCGCCGCACACCTCTTCCTTCGTGGAGGTCGATGAGATCAAGCTCACGGGCGAGGTCGAGCGCATCTTCACCGGCTGGATGTTCGCCGAAAGCCCTGGCCTTCACGCCGTGGAGCACCCGGTGTTCGACGTTTGGCTCACGAGCTGCAAGACCTCCGAGCCGGTCGCGCCCGCCGGAAGCGACCAGAATGCAGCGGCACCAGCAGCACCAGCGGCACCAGCGGCACCAGCGGCACCAGCGGCGGAGGCCCCCCCAGCTGCCCCGGCGCCGGCTGCCGCAGCCCCCGCTGCGGCAGCCGCAGCCGCCCCAGCTCCTGCGCCGGCGCCACCGAAGAAGCCGCGCCCGCCGCGCCCGCCGCGCCCGCCGGCAGCGCCGCCTTCGACATTCCCATTGCCAGGGCAGTAAAGCGCGTCTTCGAGCAACCGCTGAAACTCCGCGCGCCCCACCTCGATCGCGCCGAAGCTCGCGAGGTGCTCGGTCAAGAACTGGGTATCGAGCAGCACGAAGCCTCCATATTTGAGGCGGGCGATGAGATAGACGAGCGCGATCTTGCTCGCGTCGCGCGCTCTGGAGAACATGCTCTCGCCGAAAAAGGCGCGGCCGAGATGCACGCCGTAAAGCCCGCCGATCAGCTCCCCGCCTGACCAAACCTCGACCGTGTGACAGTGGCCAAGGGCGAACAGGTTGGTATAGAGGCTGCGGATGCGGCCATTGATCCAGGTGCTCCGCCGCCCCGCCCGCGGCGCAGCGCAGCCGTCGATGACGGCGTCGAAGTCGGTGTCGATCCTGACCTCGAAGCCCCCCTGGCGGATGGTCCGGGCGAGCCGGTGCGGAACATGCGCGCGGTCGAGCGGCAGGATGCCCCGCCGTTCGGGCTCGATCCAGTAAAGTGCGTTGTCCTCGGCGCTCTCCGCCATGGGGAAGATGCCGCAGGCATAGGCCTTGAGCAGGACCTGCGGTGTGATCTCGATCATGACGTCGTCGATGGAGGTCATGGCTTGCTCAAGAAAGGGACGGGTCAGCCTCCCGCCAAATGAGTTTCCAGCCAATGAATATCATACCGGCCGTCGGCGATGTCCGGCTCCGTGATCAGAGACTTGAACAGCGGGATGGTGGTGTCGATGCCGTCGACGACGAACTCTCCGAGCGCCCGCTTCAACCGCATCAAGCATTCGTTGCGGGTCCGGGCATGCACGATGAGCTTGCCGATCAGGCTGTCATAATAGGGTGGAATGGTATAGCCGGCGTAAGCGCCGGAATCGACGCGTACCCCGAGGCCTCCCGGCGGATGGAAATGCGTGATGGTCCCCGGTGAGGGCCGGAAGGTGCGGGGGTCCTCGGCGTTGATCCGGCATTCGATGGCATGGCCGTCGAAGCGGATGTCTTCCTGCTTGAGCGTGAGCGGCGCCCCCGCCGCGATGCGGATCTGCTCGATGACAAGGTCGATGCCGGTGATCATCTCGGTGACGGTGTGCTCCACTTGGAGCCGCGTGTTCATCTCGATGAAGTAGAACTCGCCGCCCTCGTAGAGGAACTCCACGGTGCCCACCCCGCGATAGCGCAGCTGCCGCATCGCCTTCGCCACGGTCTCGCCGATGCGCGCTCGCTCGCTCTGATTGAGGGCAGGCGAGGGGGCCTCCTCCCAAAGCTTCTGATGGCGCCGCTGTAACGAGCAATCGCGCTCGCCGAGATGGATGGCGTTGCCCTCGCCATCGCCCAGCACCTGCACTTCGATGTGCCGCGGATGCGCGAGATATTTTTCGAGATAGACGGTCTCGTCGCCGAAGCTGGTCTTGGCCTCGATCCGCGCCGTGGCCAGCGCCGGCTCGAGCTCGTCCTCGACGTGAGCGACCTTCATGCCGCGGCCGCCGCCGCCGGCAGCGGCCTTGACCAGCACCGGATAGCCGATGTCGCGGGCAATCCGTTGCGCCTCGCCAAGGTCGGTGACGCAGCCGTCGGAGCCCGGCACCAGGGGCAAGCCAAGCATCTTTGCGGTTACCTTCGCCTCGATCTTGTCGCCCATGAGCCTCACATGCTCGGCGCTCGGTCCGATGAAGGTGATCCCATGCTCTTCGAGGATCTCGGCAAAGCGAGCGTTCTCGGCGAGAAAACCATAGCCGGGGTGAACGGCGTCGGCCCCTGTGATCTCGCAGGCGGCGACAATCTGCGGGATGTTGAGATAGCTGTCTTTCGCTGGCGGGGCGCCGATGCACACGCTCTCGTCGGCGAGCCGCACATGCATGGCGTTGGCGTCGGCGGTCGAGTGCACTGCAACCGTGGCGATGCCGAGCTCCTTGCAGGCCCGCTCGATACGAAGCGCGATCTCTCCCCGGTTGGCGATCAGGATCTTGTCGAACATGCCAAGGAGCGCCTAGCCCTTTTCGATCACGGCAAGCGGCTCGGCATATTCGACGGGCTGACCGTCGTCGACGAGGACGGCCAGGACCGTGCCGGCATGGGGGGCAGGGATATGGTTCATGGTCTTCATGGCTTCGATGATGAGGATCGTCTGTCCTGCGGTGACGCGGCTGCCAATTTCGATGAAGGGCGGGGCTCCCGGCTCGGGTGAGCGGTAGGCGGTGCCGACCATGGGTGAGTTGACGGTGCCGGGATGGTGGATTTCCTCGGTCACCCCTCCGCCGCCCAAATCGTGGGCGGGGCGGCCAACATCAGCGGAGTGCGCAGCAACCCCGACGGTAACGTTGCGCGCCACGCGCACCCGCCGCCCTTTATGCTCGATCTCGATCTCGGTAAGACCGGTCTCGTTCAGGAGCTCGGCGAGCTCGCGGATGAGGTCCTTATCGAAGGTGCCTGCCTTTTCTGTCATCTGCGGCGTTTTCTCCTCCGCCATCAACCGGCCCTCGGCGCAGCGATCGACGCGGCTACCGCCTCGATCCCAAGCTCGTAGCTCAAGGCCCCAAACCCGCAAATCACGCCTTTTACGCCCTTCGAGATAAAGGAATTGTGGCGAAAGCTCTCGCGCCTAAAGATGTTCGACAAATGCACCTCGACACAAGGAATCTCCGTGGCCAGCAACGCATCGAGCATGGCGATCGAGGTGTGGGTGAAGGCGCCGGCATTGACGATCAGCCCGGCAGCTTTGCTCCTAGCCTCCTGGATCCACGCCACCAGCTCGCCCTCATGATTGCTCTGCCGGAACTCCATGGCAAAGCCCAATTTTGCCGCCCTTTGCTCGCAACGCACGCGGACGTCTTCAAGGCTCTCCGTGCCATAGACTTCAGGCTCGCGCGACCCGAGCAGGTTGAGATTGGGACCGTTCAACACGTAGATCGGTTTGGTCATGGCGCGCGTGAGGGCATGATGGTGCCCCAGAAGCATATCCAGACGCTCCGGGGCGAATGAGCCGCGGCCCCTTTAGCAGCTTTTGCTGCGGCGCGCAAAAAGCGGACCCCGCCCCAGACCGCTGCCGTTCCCCGCTTGCATCAGCAGGTGGAGCTGCAGCCTTTCTCGCGGACCTCGGCCACGTCTTTCAGGAGCTGGTCGTAGAGGTCGTCGGGCGCGCCTGGTAGGACCTTGTCGCCGATCAGATAGAGCGGCGTGCCTTGCAAGCCGAGCTTCTGGGCCAGATCCTTGTTCTCCTCGAGGGCCTGCTTGACCGAGGGGTCGTCCATGTCCTTCTCGAGTTTCTCGACGTCGAGCCCGAGCTCCTTGGCGACGCGCAAAGCCTTCTCCTTGTCGGTCTTGCCGGGCTCGGAGAACAGCTTCTGATGCATCTCGAAATATTTGCCCTGCTTGATCGAGGCCAGGGCGAGCTTCGCCGCCGCCTCGGAATCCTCGCCGAAGATCGGCAGCTCCTTGAGGACGAGGCGGACCTTGCCGTCGCCATTGACGAGCTTGACCACCTCGGGCAGCGCCCGGCGGCAATAGCCGCAATTGTAATCGAAGAATTCGACCACGCTGACATCGCCGCTCGGGTTGCCGGCGACGAAGGAGTCGGGCGAACGGAAGATCTTGTTGGCATTCTCGCTGATGGTCTTTTTCTGCTTCGCCGCCTCTTCAGCCTGCTGGCGCTTGTCGAGTTCGTTGGTCATCTCGACGAGGATCTCGGGGTTCTTGGTGAGATAGTCGCGCAAGATCTGCTCGACGCGGGTATCTGACACAGCCTTCTCCAACGGGCCGCCATGGCGGAACAGCACATAACTGGTGCCGGCCGCGGTGACCACGGACACAACGGCAGCCACGCCCACATTGGCGAGGAGTTTCTTGAGGTTCATGCTTTCGATCTCCAGGGGGCTTGGCTCAATTGGTCGTGGGTAGCTCGAAGGCGAGAATGTCGTCGGCGCGAATCCAGTTTGGCGTTCCGTCGACAAAGCCAGCTTTGGCACGCTTGGCTTGTTGTTTGGCAAGTTTCAACTGCCCTTCATAGAAATAGGCCTCCGCCGATGCAAGCTCGGCTTGCGCCAAATATTGCTGCCGGGCCTGCGGTGACGCGCTTTCGCCCTTGCGAGCGTAAGCGGCGGCCAATTGGCGGTAGCCCATGGCGGACGTCGTCTCGCGGCCGAGCGCGATGCGGAGATTGGAGATCGCCTCCTCGACGGTCCGATGTCCGGGCGCGGCGAGCAGCGCCTGCGCCAGCATGATGCGGATGAGCGGCTCGTCCGGCGCGAGTTTCACGGCCTGCTGCAACGGGGGGATGGCGGCGGCGACATTGCCGCTCTCGAATTGGAATTGCCCTTTGATCTCATAGAAATAAGGCCAGTCCGGCTTGGCTGCGATCAGCGCGTCGAGTTGCGGCAGGGCAACGCGGACGCCAGACTTGCGGTAGGTGGCGATGGCCCTCGCATAGTTGGCGGGCAGCGTCTGATCGCTTTGCGCATATCGGTTGAACACAGTCTCCGGCTGGTCGAGGAAGCCGGACAGTTTGGCCTTCACCAGATCGTGCCGGAACTGCAGCTCGGGTGGGTCGACATTGTTGAAATAAGGGCTTGCCTTGACGAGATCGCGAAGTTGGGCGAGGCGCTGCGGGGGCAAGGGGTGGGACTGCAGATAGGGGTTGATGCCCTGCACGCCGAACAGCTTGCTGTTCATGAACTCCAAGGTTTCGAGCAGGCCGCGCCCTGATTGCTTGGTCGCGTTCAGGAAAGTCACGGCGGCCTGGTCGGCCGAGGATTCTTCGTCCTGCCGGTAGGCAAGCACCATGCGCATGGCGGCGTCGGTGCCGCCATAGGCCGCACCCATGCCGATTTGCCCAAGCCCGCCGGCGCCCGCCAGGGCGCCCGCCGCCATCGTGGCAAGGCCAAGGATTTGCAGCATCAGCGCGGCCGATTTCGCTCTCGAGACCACATTCCGCAACCGCGCAAGGTGCCCGCCGGTGATATGGCCGCTCTCATGGGCGATCACACCAATGATCTGATTGGGCGTCTTCGCGTCCATCAGCGCGCCTGCATGGATGAACATATTGTGCCCATCGATGACGAAGGCATTGAAGGCGCGGTCGTTGACGATGTGGATATCGATGGCCTGCGCGCCGAGGCCGGCAGCGTCGAAGATCGGCTTGGCATAGCTCCGGATTAGCGATTCCGTCTCGGCGTCGCGGATCAGGCCCGCCGCGTCCGCGGTCGTGGCGGTGACGAGGGACATGGCGAGCGCGCCGACGGCAGCACTGCGCAGGCGGCGTAAAGAGCTATGAAGGGGAGCCGGAGCAGGCATCATTCCGCCGATGGTAAAGGCTTGCCGATGCTGGGCCAAGATGCGGGTTCTTGCCGTTCAGGGCGGCGGGCCGACGCCTTCTCCTCACCCGACGGCTGGGCTTGTGGAAGGGAAACGGCACTGGCGCCGCTGATGGAACGCGTAAGCTGCCTGACTGCTCGCCTCGATCCACGTCTTTGCCGTATACATCGCTTGATTGGCGTTTGAATGCGGCGACAAAGTGTCAGCCGCCGCTCAAGTCTCATCAAGAAAATGCGAGCCGATAGTTACGCATGAGCTTGGCCTCGACCGGCAAGAAACCGGCAGCTTGCCGTGGCGGATGGCCCGCCGCAGCAGCATCGATCCGTTCAGCGTCATGGACGTGATGGGTGAGGCAAATGCGCGTGCCGCCGCAGGCGAGGACATCATCCATATGGAGGTTGGTCAGCCCGCCGCGCCCACCCCCAAAGCCGCGCGCGAGCGGGCCCGCGAACCCCTCGAAATGGACCGGCTGGGCTATACCGAAGCCCTCGGGCTCCTGGCCTTGCGCGAACGCATCGCCCACTTTGACCGGGAACGTTATGGCGTGAGCGTCACGCCCGAGCGCGTCGTGGTGACGGCGGGCTCGGCCGGATTCGTGCTCGCCTTCCTCGCCGTGCTCGATCCGGGAGATACGCTGCTGGTGCCAGCGCCGGGCCCTTGTTACCGGCAGATCCCGAAGGCGCTTGGCGCAAGGCCGATCTTGGTTGAGACCGGAGCAGAAACGCGGTGGTGCCTGCCGTTGCCGACCTCGACCGATTCGCCTCGGAGAACGCAGCGGGCCTCCTGCTCGCAAGCCCGAACAATCCGACCGGCACCAGGCGGTGGGCTCAAGGCTCGCGGAGCTTGCCGACGCCTGCAGGCGCTGCGGGCTCTGGCTGATCTCCGACGAGATCTATCACGGCCTCAAATATGAGGAGGCCGCGGAGACGGTGCTCGCACATTGGGACGCGGCCACGTCGTCAACGGCTTCTCCAAATATTTCAGCATGACGGGCTGGTGCGCCCGTTGGAGCGGCTCGCCCAGAACCTCTACATCTCGCCGCCGGCGATCCCGCAGGCGGCGACGGTAGGCACCTTCGAGGGACTGGAGGAGCTCGAGGCAATCAAGGCGGGCTATGCCGCGAGCCGCGCTCTATTGCTGAACGAGTTGCCGGCCGCGGGGCTCCGCTCGATTCTTGCCGCCGATGGGGCCGTCTATCTCTATGCCGATGTCAGCGAGTTCACCCCCGATAGCGCGGCCTCTGCGAAAGCCATGCTCAGGGACATCGGCGTTGCCATCACGCCGGGGATCGACTTCGATTCAGTCCGCGGCCACCGCTTTGTGCGACTCTCTTATGCCGGACCCCAGGCGGCGATGCGCGAGGCCCCTGCCCGCATCAAGGGCTGGCTCAAGAATTAGCGTTGCCACCAGCCGCGGCGGGGTGGACCTTTGTCCTCCTTGGCTTCGCCTTCCACCCTTACTTCGGGCTTGACGGCCGGCTGCTCGGCGGGCGGTACACCGCGCACGGGCTCGCCATCGTGAACGGCGCGTTCGGCCATGCCGGTGCGCGAGAAATCTTCTTTCGGCGCCCTGGCCTGGCGGCCATCGCCATTCTGAGGCCCGGCTTGGCTCTCGCGCCGCGTGGCTTCGCTGCCGCCGGGACTCTCAGGTTCGGGCCCGCGAGCTGCACTCGGGGCGCCCTGCGCCTCCGCATCCCCTGCGGCGCGCTCGGGCCGCTGACCGGACCTGCCGCGACGACCGCCGCGCCGCCCTCGGCGGCGGGGCTTACGGTTTTGCGCGGCCGCGTCGGCGCCCTCGGGTTGCTCCTCCTCGGTCTCCTCCTGTTCCGGCTCTTCCTCGTCTGGCTCGGCTCCCTCCGCGGCAAATGCGCGCGCGACCTCGGGCCCTTCGAACTCCTGATCGCCGCCAGGGCCGCGGCGCTTACGGCGGCGGCGCCTTGACCGGCGGGGGGTCGAATCGGCATCCGCTTCGGTGGAAGCCTCCGGTGCCGGGGCAGGCTCGTGATGGGCCCAATCCATATGCAGCACGGTACTCTCGCCGATGCCAGTCACCGACTCCGCCGAGCGCTCGATAACGAACTGCGAGACATGCAGATTCTCGTCGGCGGTCACCGTGATGGGGATCCGATAGCGCTGCTCGATGTCCTTCAGATGCGCGCGCTTCTGGTTCAGGATGTAAAGGGCTGCGTCCACCGCCGTGGTCGCCACGAGCGGCACCACGCCGTCGGTGATTAGGCGGTCCTCGATCGAGCGCAAGATATCGAGGGCGACCGACTCCACGGACCGGACGATGCCAGTGCCCTGGCACATCGGGCAGGGGCTCGTCGAGCCCTCGAGCATGCCGGGACGTAAGCGCTGGCGCGACATTTCCATCAAGCCGAAATGGCTGATGCGGCCCACCTGAATGCGCGCGCGGTCGTTGCGCAAGGATTCCTTCAGCCGCCGTTCCACCAGCCGGCTGTTGCGGCGCTCATCCATGTCGATGAAGTCGATGACGATCAGTCCGGCGAGGTCGCGCAAGCGGAGCTGGCGCGCGATCTCCTCGGAAGCCTCGAGATTGGTCTTGAGCGCGGTGTCCTCGATATTGTGCTCGCGCGTGGCCTTGCCGGAGTTGACGTCGACGGCAACGAGCGCCTCGGTCTGATTGATGACGATGTAGCCGCCCGACTTCAGCACCACTTGCGGGGAGAACATCGCGGCGAGCTGCCGCTCGACCTGATAGCGGATGAAGACCGGCTCCGGTTCCTTGTACGGCTTCACGTTCTTGGCGTGGCTCGGCATGAGCATGCGCATGAAGTCCTTCGCCTCGCGATAGGCGTCGTCACCCGCGACCAGAACTTCGTCGATGTCCTTGTTGTAGAGATCGCGGATCGACCGCTTGATCAGGCTGCCTTCCTCATAGACGAGGCTTGGCGCCGTCGATTTCAGCGTCAGGTCGCGGACGGTTTCCCAGAGCCTCAAGAGATAATCGTAGTCGCGCTTGATCTCGGTCTTGGTCCGCTGCGCACCGGCGGTGCGGATGATGAGACCCATGCCTTCCGGCACTTCAAGCTCGCCCGCGATCTCGCGCAAGCGCTTGCGGTCGGTGGGCTGAGTGATTTTGCGCGAGATGCCACCACCCCGGGCGGTATTCGGCATGAGCACGGTGTAGCGGCCGGCAAGCGAAAGGTAGGTCGTCAGCGCCGCGCCCTTGGTGCCACGCTCCTCTTTGACCACCTGCACGAGGATGATCTGCCGGCGGCGAATCACCTCCTGGATCTTGTACGCCCGGCGCCCCCGGCGCCTGGGGCGCTCCGGTAGCTCTTCAAGCGCGTCCTCGGAGCCTACCGATTCGACCGTCTCCGCAATCGCATCGCCATTGGTCTCGACCAATTCGACGGGCTGGCCGACGCCACCCACCCGACCGGCCTCGTCATCCTCGTCATCCTCACGGTCCTCGCGGTCCTCGCGTGCGGCGCGCGTCTCCGATCGCTCCGCGACGTCATCAAGGTCGCCGATCCGTTCCACGGCTTCCGAGACCTCGTGGATCAGATCACTCTCCTCCATGGCGAGACCGCGCTCTGGGGGAGGGTTGTCACCGTCGTCGTCGTGCGCCTCGAGATTCGCGTCCGACGGTTTTGTACCGACAGCACCCGTCGGCTCGCCGCGGCTTGACCCGTTCCGCTCGAGAGGTTCGTGGTGGCCTCGGCCGCGCCGGCCGCGCCTCCGTCGCCGTCCAGCCGCGGCTTCATCCTCGGCGGCCTCGGCCGCGCTGGCGCGGCTCTCTTCGGCGGCCTCCTCCTCGAGGAGTGCCCGACGGTCGGCGACCGGGATTTGGTAATAGTCCGGATGAATTTCGGTAAAGGCCAAGAAGCCATGGCGGTTGCCGCCGTAATCCACGAAGGCCGCCTGCAGTGACGGCTCTACGCGCGTTACCTTGGCGAGATAGATATTGCCCCGTAGTTGCTTCTTGTTCGCTGATTCGTAGTCAAATTCCTCGACGCGATTGCCTTTTACCACGACGACCCGGGTCTCCTCCGGATGCGCCGCATCGATGAGCATTTTGCTTAGCATGTTGATTGTTCTCCGCCGCGCTTGCCCGGGCGAACGGCGCGAAAGACTGCCGTATCGCGTTAGTGGCCGAGCCCTGCGCGCGCTTAAGTTGAATAGACCATGATTCGCTGCGATGGCGCATGGGAGGCTGCCCACTTTGCCCGCTTAGATCGACCTCGGTCGCACCCAAGGTCTTGAGCGGTACAGACAAAGTCCTGCTTTGTCGGAGGGTTAGTCCCATGCTTTGAACTTGCATCGCAAACACCTAACCCGCGCCTGCGCGCGCTCTGAGAAGCTTAGAATGGCGATCGTCTCTCACTTAAACCGCCGGCATCCCGCGTCTGGGCCGCTTCACCAAGGCCTGACGCGCGAAAAAAAATGAGGTCCCGGGCCAGTATCGCTGCGAAGCGTCCAAGCGTTCGGGGCGGCCCAATCAATTGGGACTACCCTTTATTACGGGCTTGGCAGGAGATTTGGCAAGCCTTCCCGTGCATTCGCCCCCAAAGGGTCACAAGCTTCGTTTAACCAGCGCGCATTAAGATTCCAGTGGCCATGGCATATTTTTGGCTGAATAGGCTGGAGTTGGGGGCCCCAAGGAGCGAGCCGTAAGCGGCCGGACAGAGAACCGGCGCGGTCCGTTGGGGCGAGGGAAGATGCGCAAAGAGCCTGCCTTGCTGGGAGTTTCGTCCTCAGCCGTCTTGCTTGCGCTCCTGCTCGCGTCGGTCGGGATGGGCGCGCAAGAGGCGCAGTCCGGCCCACGTCAGACGATTGCCAACGATGCGCGGGTTGCGGGCGACCGGGCGCGCACCCGCTTCATCGCCGATCTGTCGAAGAAGGTGGAGGTCAGAGTCTTTGCCCTCGGCGATCCCTATCGCGTCATCGTCGATCTCCCGGAGGTGAGCTTCCAGATGCCGCCCGGACTGGGAAACGAGACGAGGGGGCTCATTAGCGGCTACCGCTTCGGGCTTTTCGCCCCGGGCAAATCGCGCATCGTCATCGACGTGAGCGGCCCCGTTCTCGTCGACAAGGCCTTCGTGCTCGATCCAAGACCCGACCAGCCTGCCCGCCTCGTCGTCGACCTGGTCTCCACGGACCGCGCGACGTTTCTCACCAATCTCCGCGAAGCCAGCGCCAAATCGACCGCAGGCGCGGGAGCGGCGCCTCATGCGCCGCCGCCGGCGGCAAGGCCCGCAAATGCCAAACCCGTGGTGATCCTCGACCCCGGGCATGGCGGCGTCGACCCCGGCACGAGCAGCACCAGCGGGATCACGGAAAAGGAGGTGGTGCTCGCCTTTGCCAAAACGCTCAAGCAGAAGCTCGAGGCGAACGGGCAATGTGAGGTCTATCTCACGCGAGACGACGATCGGTTCCTCGCCTTGCGCGAGCGGGTGGAGTTTGCGCAAGGGAAAGGCGCGAACCTGTTCGTGTCCATCCACGCCGATTCTTTTCCCAAGCAGACCGTGGATGCGAGCGGCGCCACAGTCTACACCTTGTCGGAGCAGGCGTCCGACGACGAGGCTAAGGAACTCGCGACCAAGGAAAACTTCTCCGACGCCATCGCCGGCGTCGATCTGCCGAGCGACTCCGACGAGGTGGTGGCGAACATTCTCATCGACCTTGCCCAGCGGGAGACCCAGAACCGCTCGCTGATCTTCGCCAAATCCATCGTCGGAGGGATGAGCCGCGCCGATCTCCATGCGAAGGCTCTGAAATCGGCAGGATTTCGCGTGCTGAAGGCGCCGGATGTGCCCTCCGTGCTCATCGAACTAGGCTTCTTGAGCAATCCCAACGATGAGAAGCAGCTCACCTCCGATACGTGGCGCGGCACCATGGCCGACAAGGTCGCCGCGGCGATCGACAGCTACTTCGCCAAGCGTGTGGCGCGCGTGCCGTTCTGAAGGCTCCGGCGCTTTCGCCGGCCCGCCGCACCCCCAAGAAAGCGATCAATTCGAGCGATGGCAGCGTTTTGTTGCCATAATGTTGGCTAGGGTTGCCCTTGTTCCCCGCAGGCGACTAAAAATCGGGGACGGGACGGATTTCACATGGACATCACGGCACCAATCAAGCCGCCGGGAGAAAAACGGCGACGTAGGCGCGGCGGCTTTTTGCTGCGCTTCTTCGGCTTCATGTTCGCGGCAAGCATGATCGTCTTCGTCGCCGTGGCGGCGGTTGCGGCGTTCGTGTTGTGGAAAGTGTCGAAGGACCTGCCGGATTACGAGGTGCTCGCCAAATACGAGCCCCCGGTGATGACCCGCATCCACGCCAGCGATGGGAACCTGATCGCCGAGTTTGCCCGCGAGCGGCGCATCTACGTGCCCTTTACCGCCATTCCCGACCGCGTCATCCAGGCCTTCATCTCCGCCGAGGACAAGAACTTCTATCAGCATGGTGGTCTCGACATTCAGGGCATCGTGCGCGCCGCCGTCACCAATTTGAGCAGCATGCAATCGGGCGGCCGCAAGGTCGGCGCCTCGACGATCACCCAGCAGGTGGCCAAGAACTTCCTGCTCACGAGCGACCAGACGATGGAGCGGAAGTTGAAGGAGGCGATCCTCGCCATCCGCATCGAGCGCGCCTTCACCAAGGAGCAAATTCTCGAGCTCTACCTGAACGAGATCTATCTCGGCGCCGGCGCTTATGGCGTTGCGGCTGCGGCGCAGACTTATTGGGACAAGTCTCTGCCCGAGCTCAGCATCGCCGATGTCGCCTATCTCGCCACGTTGCCCAAGGCCCCCTCCAACTACAACCCGTTCAGATATCCCGAGCGCGCGATCGCCCGCCGCAACTGGGTGATCGACCGTATGGTCGAGAACGGCTTCGTCACGCCACAGGAGGGCGAGGCTGCCAAGACCCAGCCGCTCGGCGTGCAGGTGCGCCAGACCGGACCCAAGATCCTTGCCTCGGAATTTTTCGCCGAGGAGGTGCGCCGCGACATTATCGATATCTTCGGCGAGGACAAGCTTTACGGCGGCGGTCTCTCCGTGCGCACCACGCTCGACCCGTCGCTGCAGCAGATCGGCCGACAGACGCTGGTCAACGGGCTGGTCGCCTACGATCACCGCCATGGCTGGCGTGGGGTCGTGAAGAAGATCGATATCGGCGGCGATTGGGGCAAGACGCTTGCCGCTATCAATTTCTGGCCGGATATCGCTCCTTGGCGGCTTGCGGTCGTGCTCGATGCAGACAAGGACAAGGCCACGATTGGCCTCCGCCCTATGCGCACCACGACCGGCGCGCTCGCCAAGGAGCGCGAGACCGGCACCATTCCATTCAGCGAGGTGAAATGGGCCCGACCTAAGTTGAAAGGCGGCCTAGGCGCGAGCCCGAGAGTCCTCACCGATGTGATCAAGCCCGGCGACGTCATCTATGTCGCGCCGCGCGAGCCGACCGACACGGAAAAGGACGTCGCCGGGCAATGGTCGCTCGAGCAGGTGCCGGAGGTCGGTGGCGCGCTCGTGGCCATGGACCCCCATACCGGGCGCGTGCTCGCGCTCGTCGGCGGCTTCAGCTTCGCGGAAAGCCAGTTCGATCGCGCCGTCCAGGCGCGCCGCCAGCCGGGCTCGTCCTTCAAGCCGATCATCTACACCACGGCGCTTGACAACGGCTATATGCCGACCAGCATCGTCGTCGATGGCCCGATTTGCCTCAGTCAAGGGGCGGGCATGCCGCAATGGTGCCCGAAGAACTATGAAGCCGGCGAGGCCGCCGGTCCCTCGACCTTGCGCTTCGGCATCGAGCATTCGCGCAATTTGATGACGGTCCGCCTCGCCAACGACATGGGCATGCCGATCATCTCCGAATATGCGCGGCGGTTCGGCGTTTACGACAATCTGATGCCGGTGCTGTCGATGGCGCTTGGCGCTGGCGAGACCACGCTGATCCGGATGACGACCGCCTATAGCATGATTGCCAATGGCGGCAAGCAGGTGAAATCGACTCTCATCGACCGCGTCCAGGACCGCTACGGCAGAACCGTCTGGCGCCACGACAACCGGGACTGCACCGATTGCGCGACCAGAGAGTGGAGCGGTCAAGACGAGCCGGAACTGGTCGATGACCGGGCGCAGATCGTCGATCCGATGGCGTCGTATCAGGCCATTCACATCATGGAGGGCGTTATCGAGCGCGGCACCGCCATGAAGCTCAAGGTCCTGAACCGGCCGATCGCAGGCAAGACGGGCACCACCAATGAGGAGAAGGACGCCTGGTTCATCGGCTTTACCCCGGACCTCGTCGTGGGCGTCTATATCGGCTTCGACAATCCCTCGCCGCTCGGCCATGGCGAGACCGGTGGCAATGTCTCCGCACCCGTGGTCCGCGACTTCTTCAAGATCGCGCTCGCCGACCAGCCACCCATTCCGTTCCGCGCGCCGCCCGGCATCAAGCTGATCCGCGTGAATTTGAAGACCGGCTTGCCGGCCGGCCCCGGTGACCCAAGGGCGATCATGGAGGCGTTCAAGCCGACCCAAGATCCGACCGGCTTGGTCCCCGAGGCAGGAGCGGGAGAAGACCAGGCTCAAGCCGGCGATTTTGCTCAAGGCGCGCCCGGCGAGTTTGGGCAGGCTCCAATCCCGGATCAGGCTCCCGGACCTCCTCCGGCACCTTTCCCCGTTCCGGGCAACGACCGGGCTTTGACATCGGGCACGGGGGGCCTCTACTAGACGCCCACTTCTCAAGATCTACCGCCAGGTTGTATGACAGCATGGCGGCCACACTCCGCCATTCCGAGCAGAGGAAGCGATGCGCGCTGAAACCGAGGCTGTTATCAACGATATCAGACAGTCCCTGGCCCTGCTCAGGAGGCATCTTTGACCCTGACCGGGCAAAGGCGAGGCTAGCGGAGCTCGACCGCGAGGCCGAGGCGCCGAATTTCTGGAGCGACCCGGCGCGGGCGCAAACCATCATGCGCGAGCGCCAGCAGCTTGAAACCGCGCTCTCGCGCTTCGCACGCCTTGCCCGCGAGCTCGACGACAATATCGAGCTGGTCGCTCTTGGCGAGGAGGAGGGTGACGCAAGCGTCGTCGCCGAAGCCGAGCACGCGCTGAACAAGCTGCACGCCGAAGCCCATCAGGGCGAGGTGGAAGCCCTGCTCTCCGGCGAGGCGGACGCCAACGACACCTATGTCGAGATCCACGCCGGCGCAGGCGGCACCGAAAGCCAGGATTGGGCACAGATGCTCGAGCGGATGTACATCCGCTGGGGGGAGGGGCGTGACTATAAAGTCGAGATCATCGGCGAGCATCCCGGCGAGGAGGCCGGCATCAAATCGGCGACGATCCTCATCAAGGGCGCCAATGCTTATGGCTGGCTGAAGACCGAGTCGGGCGTGCATCGGCTGGTGCGCATCTCGCCCTTTGATTCCAATGCCCGGCGCCACACGAGCTTTGCCTCGGTCTCAATTTATCCGGCGGTCGACGACACGATCGCCGTCGATATTGATGAGAAGGACGTGCGCATCGACACCTATCGCTCGAGCGGCGCTGGTGGTCAGCACGTCAACACCACCGACAGCGCCGTGCGCATCACCCACCTGCCGACGGGCATCGTGGTGCAATGCCAGAATGAGCGATCGCAGCACAAGAACCGCGCCACGGCTTGGGCCATGCTTCGAGCGCGACTCTACGAGGCAGAGCTAAAGCGGCGGGAAGACGCAGCGCAGGCCGCGGCAGCGGCCAAGTCGGATATCGGCTTCGGCCATCAGATCCGCTCTTACGTGCTGCAGCCCTATCAGCTGGTGAAGGACTTGCGTACGGGAGTGGAGAGCACCAATCCCTCTGCGGTGCTTGACGGCGACATCGATCGTTTCATCGAAGCCGCGCTCGCCGAGCGCATTCACGGGGAAGAACGGCCAACATAATGCACCCACCCTATCGCGGCTTTGCCGCGGGCGAGCTCTCGCAACTATTCCGCGGCGCGCGTTTGCGGTTCGGGCCGGGACTCAGCTAACGCGGCAGGCTTGTCGGCTGGCTGCACGACCGCCGCGAGCGGGTTGTCGGAGCGGCGCGACTTGCCTTCGAAATACGCGCCCTGCTCGATGGCCAAGCTCTGGTGGTAGATGTCGCCTTCCACATGCGATTGCGCTTGCAGCGTAACGCGTAAGCCCCGGATCGAGCCCACCACGCGACCCCGTATAACCACGTCCTCGGCGACCACGCAGCCGGTAATTTGCGACTTGTCGCCGAGCAGGAGCGAGCCGCAATGCACGTCGCCCTGAATCTCGCCGTCGACCTGGATCTCGCCCTTCGAGGTCACGTTGCCGATGATCGCCAGGTCCTCGCCGATGATGGATGGGACGAGTTTGCTGGGGCCCGAGCTTTTCACGTAATTCGCCGGACGCTCAGCGAATGGCGTGGGGTCGCTGCTCGGCCGGTCGGTTACCCGCTGAAAGGCGTCGCTGGCCAAGTCCCGTTCCGGTTTCTTGGTAAACATTCCTTGTACCTCCCCAACCAACGCACCCCTCTAGCGCCAAAAACATCGGCGCGCCACCTTAGCATAACGCGATAAACTCCTCTTTATGCCGGTTGCGACGTTTGCCCAGCGAAGCGTGGCAGATCCTGCACTTTTCTGACAGAATACCGCCTCGTTCCCGGCTTGTCATTCGAGTTCTCCGGCTGCCAAAGGCTTGGGCGGCGGAAGATTGGCGGGTGGCTTTGGCTGAGCAACCGCCTTCCTTTAGCCGATTTTCGCGCCTCTTATGCTCGATGACTCTGTCGTCCTCGCCGGGGCTCGGGTGGGGCGACAAAGGCTTGTTTTTCGGGGGGATACCAAAAAGGGGCCATGAGCCAGCTGAGGCAGCGCCTGTTGCCCATATCCAGGCTGCCGCTTGCGCTTTTGGGCTCCTTACACGCACTCCGCGCGAGCGTGGACGAGCGCCTGATGCCGGGCCTGCTCCGCGCGATTGAGCGCCTGAAGGCCGATGCAAGCCTGTCCAACCTGCGCCGCAGGATTGAGTATTGGAAGGGCGGCTTGAGCCTGCCCCAAATGAACCAGCCGGTGGCCGGGGTGCTGGTCAAAATCTCCGAAGGAAGCAGAGCTCTCCTCACGCTGTCGGCGAAGGGCCGCGCCCTGGTCCGGCTGATGCCTCAGCCGGTTCAGCTCGAGCTCATGAAATTGCCCTCGCGCGGCGCCAATATCTGCCGCGAGATCTTCGCGGGCATTCTGGTCGTCGGGATGATCGCTATCGTCGGGGGCTATGGGCGGCTGGGCCGGGGCCCGATTTCGCTCCCGAGCCTTGTCCCCACGATCGAGGAGGCGATCAACGGGCAGCTTGCCGATCTCCATGTGAAGATCGACGACGCGATCCTACAACGCTCGTCCGAAGGTCCAGGGATGGTATTCCGACTCCGCAATATCCGTCTGATCGACAGCGACGGCTCGATCATGGCGCAGGCGCCGCTAGCGGCAATCGGCATGAGCGGCGCTGCGCTCTTGTCCGGCCGCCTCGCGCCGGGCAGCGTCGACTTCATCGGCCCGAAGCTGGTGTTCTATGCCACCGACAATGGCCTCTCGCTCAGCTTCTACCGGCCGTCGATCGCCGAGGCCGAGACGCCGATGCACGGCTCGCTTGCGGAGGATGCGCAGACCGCGCCCGCAGCCCCTTCGGCGGCGCCGGCCGAGAGCGTCATCGCCAAAAGCTCGGGAGCGCCGGTAGTCGTGGATGCCGGACGCCAGCTCGACGTGACACGCACCATCACCGAGGTGTTCGAGCGGGCGCGTCGCGGCAATACGTCCTATCTGACCCGCTTCGGCGTCAAGAATGCGCAAGTCGTTCTCGTCCGAGACGGCGCGCAGACCCTATTGGAAGTTCCCGACTTCTCGATCGATCTCGAGCACACGGACCAGCGGAGCGTGCTCGTAGGCCAAGCCAATCTCGGCTCCAGCAAAGGCGATTGGCAGCTTGAGTTCCGTACTGAGCAACGCTCCAAGCGCAAGAGCTTGACCGTCACGGCGCTGATCAAGGACCTCATTCCCTCTGGCCTCGCCGAGAACTTCCCCGGCATCGCGGCACTCAAGGTGCTCGACATGCCCGTCAGCGGCGAGACGAGCGTCGAGGTTTCGACCTCGGGACGCTTCATGGCGGGTGAGGCCAAGCTCACATTGGAGCCCGGGTTCATCACCCCGCCTTGGGACCCGCTCAACGCCATGCGGATCGACCAAGGCAATCTGCATCTGCGCTATGTCAAGAAGGACCGGGTGGTCGAGATCGAGCCCTCGACCCTCAAATGGGGACAGAGCGAGGCGACGATTAGCGGGGAGTTCCGCCCGGCGGGCGGCGACAAGGACTCATCCACCTGGGACTTCAGGCTCAAGGCCGTGGACGCTGTGCTCGCCGCGGAGGAGTTCGGGCTGTCTCCGTTGAAGGTGGACGAGTGGTCGGCGGAAGGAACGGTGACGCCTGCCGATGGCCGCATGACCCTCTCGCGCTTGGTGATCCGCTCCGGCAACGCTTCGATCGATCTTGCTGGCAGCGTCGCCGACGCCCCGGGATCGCCGGAGGTGCATCTGACCGGCACGGTCAGCGCCATGCCGCTCGACGTGCTGAAGCAGTTCTGGCCCAAGTTTCTCGCCGGGGATGCACGCAAATGGGTGGGCGAGAGCGTGCGCGGCGGTCAGGTCCTAGGGGGCAAGGTCGATATATCGTTACGCCCGGGCGAGCTCGCGCAGGCTCAAAGCGGTGTCGAGCTTGCTACCGAAGCCGTCAATGTCGAGCTCGACGTCGCAGACATAAGCATCACCTACGTCCCCAAGATGCCGCCGATGGTCACCCCGAGCGCGACGCTCAAAATCTCGGGGACGACGATGTCGGTTGGCATTCCGGAAGGCAATATCGCGCTGCCTTCGGGGCAGAGCATTGCCCTGCATGACGGCCGCTACTTCATTCCCGACCTTCGATCGAAACCGCAGCAGGCGGAGATAACCTTCAAGGGGAATGCGGCCAGCGCGGCGGCGCTAGAGCTTCTCGACCACGAGCCGTTTGGCTTCATTCGCGCGATGGGCCACCGGCCAGACGATTTCGGCGGCAGCGCCGAAGGCAGTTTCGCATTCACCATTCCGATGCACGACGGCGTTGAATTCAAGGAGATGAAGCTTCGGGGTATGGCGCGCATCGACCAGGCTGTCGCCTCGAATGTGATCGGCAAAATGGGTATTGAAGGCGGCAGCCTCGAAATGAACGTGACCGAGCAGGGCGCGGAGGCCAAGGGCGATATCCTGATCAAGGGCGTGCCGGCGCAGCTCGCCTGGCAACGGATCTTTGACGTCCCCGACGACCGCCAACCGCCGATCAGGGTTACCGCAACCCTCGATGAAGACGCGCGCGAGAAGCTTGGGCTTAAGGTGTCCCATCTGGTGCAGGGTCCGCTGCCGGTGGCCCTCTCGATCGTACGCAACGCGCAAGGCGCTCAGGCGCTCAGCATGCAAGCCGACCTCACTCAAGCCCGGCTCATCTTCGGCAACATGGGCTGGACCAAGCCCGCGGGCCGCTCCGCCACCATGCAGTTCGATGTCGCGCCGGCGGAGGACGGCTCGACCGACCTCAAGAATTTCAAGATCCTCGGCGACGATATCGCCATCGACGGCTCGATCTCGCTGGATCCAGACCAGCACCTCAAATCATTCTATTTTTCGGATTTCTCCTTCGACGCGCTCACCCATGTGGAGATCACAGCGACGATCCGGGATGGAGATGTGCTCGAGGTCGATGCCCATGGCCCGACCTATGACGGCAAGCAGTTCTTCCAGTCTTTGTTCTCGGCGGGTCAGCTTGCCGAGGCCGCCGAGCCGCACGATCCCTTCAGCGTCGATCTTACGGCCCGGCTTGGCACGGTGGTGGGCTTCTACGATACGACCGTCAGCGATGCCCAGGTCACGCTCAAGAAGCGCAACGGCCGGCTCGTTGCGCTCAACGCGGTGGGCAAGCTCAACGGCCGGGCTCAGGTCGCGGTCAAGCTCGAGAACAGCACTGGCCCACGCGTGATCCGGGCTGAATCGAGCGACGCGGGCGCTGCTTTCCGCCTGATCGGCTTTTACCCCAAGGTCGAGGGCGGCGAATCGTCGCTTGATGTCAATCTTGATGCGGGTGAGCCCGGAACCAAGACCGGGACGCTCTGGGCGCGGAACTTCGTGGTGCTCGGCGATGCCGTGGTGAGCGAGGCGCTGACGGATCCGCAGTCTACGGCGACGTTGGGCGACCGCCGGAAGGAAGTCCGGCAGTCCCGTATTTCCTTCGACCAATTGCGCGCGCCCTTCTCCGTGGGCAAGGGCGAGTTTCTGCTCAATGACGCTTACATGAATGGGCCCGCGCTCGGCGCCACCATGCGCGGCCGCGTGAACCTCAAGACGCAGACCGTCAATCTCGGAGGCACCTACGTGCCGCTGTACGGACTGAACTCGGCGCTTGGCGCCATCCCGATCCTGGGCGGCATCTTCGTGGGTCGGCAGGGGGAGGGGCTTGTGGGCATCACCTTCGCCGTCCAGGGGCCAATCGACGATCCGAACGTCCTCGTCAATCCGATATCGGTGGTGGCCCCCGGCATCTTCCGGCAGATCTTCGAGTTCAGGGAGCAGGGGCAGAACGCGGCGGCTTCCTCGCCAGCCTCCTCGCCCTCCGATTTCGGCGCCGCGGCCGGGCGCTAGAGCATAATCCCGAAAAGTTGCCGACTTTTCGGATGAGATCATGCGTCAAGACGAGAGCTTAGAAAGGCCGAGCCTCAGACTGGGCGGATCAGCACGTGCCGCTTCTTGCCGAGCGACAGCTTGATGACGCCTTCCGTCGTCAGGTCGGCAAGGGTCAGCAGCCGCTTCTCGTCGGCCACCACCACATCATTCACCTTGAGCCCGCCGCCCTTGATCTGCCGTCGGGCTTCGCTCGTGGACGGCACGAAACCGACCAGCACATTGGCGTTGAGCACGCCCAAGCCCTTGGCGAGCTCGGCGCGCGGCAGCTCGAAGGTGAGCAAGCTCTCCGCGATCGTGCCTTGCTCGAAGGTGGCCCGGGCCGTCCCCTCGGCCCGGTCGGCAGCCACGCGACCATGGAGGAGCGCAGTCGCTTCCGTGGCGAGGATTCTCTTCGCCTCGTTCAGCTCGACGCCCTTGAGCTTCGCGAGTCTATCGATCTCGGGCAACGGTAATTCGGTGAATAGCTTCAAGAAGCGCGCCACGTCGGCGTCCTCGGTGTTGCGCCAATATTGCCAATAGTCGTAAGCGCTGAGCATGTCGGCGTTGAGCCACACGGCCCCCGAGGCGGTCTTGCCCATCTTGGCGCCCGAGGCCGTGGTGAGCAGCGCCGTGGTCAGCCCCAACAGCTCGATGCCATCGGTGCGCCGTCCAAGATCAATGCCGTTGACGATGTTGCCCCATTGATCCGAACCGCCCATCTGCAAGCGGCACCCCAGTCTCCGGTAGAGCTCGACGAAGTCGTAAGCCTGCAGCACCATGTAGTTGAATTCGATGAAGGAGAGCGGTTGCTCGCGCTCCAGGCGTAGCTTCACCGAATCGTAGGAGAGCATGCGGTTGACGCTGAAATGGCGGCCATAGTCGCGCAGGAAATCGATATAGTTGAGCTCGTCGAGCCAATCGGCGTTGTTGATCATCAACGCGTCGCTCTCACCCTCGCCGAAGCTCACGAATTTTACGAAAGCCGACTGGATGCCGGCCACGTTGGCGGCGATCTCCGTGTCGCTTAACAGCTTGCGCGCCTCGTCCTTGCCGGAGGGGTCGCCCACCTTGGTGGTGCCGCCGCCGATCAGCACGATCGGACGGTGCCCGGTCTGCTGCAGTTTGCGCAGCATCATGATCCCGAGCAGATTGCCGACATGCAGGCTCGGCGCCGTGCAATCGAACCCGATATAGCCGGTGAGGCGTTCCGTTCGGGCGAGCTTGTCCAGGCTGGCTACGTCGGTGCATTGGTGCACATAGCCGCGGGCCTTAAGCTCGTTCAGGAACTCCGATTTGGTCGTGCTCATGATGGCCACGCCTGTATCAGGTTTGCGCGAGAATTGCACGGGAAGGGGAAACGAGCTTGAGCGGCGTAATCGCGGTGATTGGCTTGAAAAGCCAGCCTGCTGCCGGCCGCCGCGTTGCCCGCGCGCCAAGGCGTTAGGACGCGCGAACTTATGCCCGCGCGTGTCGCGGGCCACCAATTTTCTTCAATGTCCGTGAAGTCCAAGGCGTAGATGGCCAGGACCCTCGGGTCGGAGCCCGGGGGCAAGCTTAGCTCCCCATGACAAAACTTCAGCTTGCGAGAGCAATTGTCAGGCCGCCGAATCTCGCTTCTTCCGCTTGCCCAGGCGCTTGTCGAGATAGGCGTCGATCACCTCCATGAGGCCGTCCATGCGGTCCTCGAAGAAGTGGTTGGCATCGGGCACGGTGGCGTGGTCGATGACGATGCCCTTCTGGGTCTTGAGCCGGTCGACGAGGCCGCGCACGGCTTCGGTCGGGACCACGCGATCCTTGGCGCCATTCACCATCAGCCCGGACGACGGGCAGGGGGCAAGGAAGGTGAAGTCGTAGAGATTGGCTGGCGGCGCCACGGAGATGAAGCCTTCGATCTCGGGCCGCCGCATCAGGAGCTGCATTGCGATCCAGGCGCCGAAGGAAACCCCCGCGATCCAGCAGGAAGACGCGTCGGCATTGTAGCCCTGCATCCAGTCGAGCGCGGTGGCGGCGTCGGCCAATTCGCCGGGACCGTTGTCGAACAGCCCCTCGCTCCGGCCAACACCCCGGAAGTTGAAGCGCAACACCGAGAAGTCCCGCCGCTGAAAGGCGTAATAAAGGTGATAGACGACTTGGTTATTCATCGTGCCGCCGAACTGCGGATGCGGGTGCAGGATGAGTGCAACCGGACCATTCGGTGCCGGGTTATGATGGTAGCGGGCCTCGATCCTGCCCGCCGGGCCGCTGATATTTACTTCAGGCATAAATCACTGACCTCGAATGACGTAACTGGACGCGGGGGGCGACAAGGCATGGACGCCGGGGGAAATGGGAACGCGAGCGCCGCAAACCTTGACTCTGCCGCTTGGGAAACCTATAGAAAACGTAAGATTAGAATTGTTCCAAACAAGGGCGCCGCGGCGATCCGCGCTTGGAGCGATCCCAGCCTCGGGCCGGTGTCATAGCATGCGCGATGGGGGCAAGCGCAAGCGCTAACCGGCGGTCCTCAGCCGCGAGCTTCCAGAGGCCATGACGACGCGCATCTATCTCGACTACAACGCCACCGCGCCCCTCAGGCCTGAGGTCAGCGACGCCATGGCCGCGGCGTTCGCGATCTATGGCAATCCGTCATCGGTTCACGCCGAGGGCCGAGAGGCGAGGGCGCTGATCGAGGCCGCGCGGACCAAGGTTGCAGCTCTCGCCGGCGCGCGCCCGGCAGAGGTGATCTTCAGCAGCGGAGGCAGCGAGGCGAATGCGCTCGCGCTGGCCGCTCAACCCGGCGACGCTTGGCATTGCTACATGTCCGCGGTGGAGCATCCCTCTGTGCTCGCCGGCGGCAGATTCTACCGCGAGAGCACGGCCCGCGTGCCCGTTACCGGCGACGGCGTGATCGACCTCGACGCGCTTGTGAGGGAGCTTAAGAAGCACCATCTCAGAGGATGGAGGCCTTTCGTTTCGCTGATGGCGGCCAATAACGAGACGGGCGCCATCCAGCCGGTCGCTGCCGCGGCCGAGATCGTTCATGCGGCGCGCGGTTTGTTGCACACCGACGCGGTCCAGGTCGCGGGCAGGTTAGCGCTTAATTTCACCGCGCTGGGCGCCGACATGATGAGTTTATCGGCGCACAAGCTCGGCGGGCCGAAGGGCGTTGGCGCTCTCATCCTGCGGCAAGGCGTTGCGGTCGAGCCCTTGATCAAGGGTGGCGGCCAAGAGCGGCGGCACCGGGCAGGCACCGAGAATGTCGCCGGCATCGTCGGCTTCGGCGTGGCGGCGGAGCTTGCATTGGCGGATTTGGGCAAGGCGTCCGACCTCGCCAAGCTTCGCGACGGACTTGAGGCAAAGGCGCTTGAGATCGTGCCGGACGCAATGGTGCTGTCAGGACGCGTTCAGCGCCTGCCCAACACGAGTTGCATCGCCGTCCCCGGCACCAAGGCCGAGACGCTCGTTATTGGGCTCGATCTTGCGGGTGTCGCGGTCAGTGCAGGCAGCGCCTGCTCGTCGGGCAAGGTCGAGTCCTCGCACGTGTTGAGCGCCATGGGTGTGCCCCCCGAGCTTGCCGAAGGCGCCATCCGGGTGAGCCTTGGCATTGGTAGCGAGAGTGCCGATATCGAGAGATTTTTGGGCGTGTGGAGCGAGTTGATCAGGCGGATGCGAGAGCGCCAGCAGGCGGCGTAAAGGCCGCGTGACGAAGAGCAATTTGGAGTAGAGCCATGCCGGCAGTGCAAGAGACGGTCGCCCGCGTCCGCGAGATCGACGTCGACAAGTACAAATACGGCTTCTTCACCGATATCGAGTCGGTTAAGGCCCCGAAGGGCCTCAACGAGGACGTGGTCCGCTTCATCTCGGCGAAGAAGAAGGAGCCAGCCTGGCTGCTCGACTGGCGGCTGGAGGCCTATCGCCGCTGGCTCACCATGCAGGAGCCGACTTGGGCCAATGTCGTTCATCCCAGGATCGACTTCCAGGAGCTCTATTACTATTCCGCGCCGAAAAGCACCGAGGGGCCGAAGAGCCTCGCCGATGTCGATCCCGAGCTGCTTGAGACCTATGCCAAGCTCGGCATCCCGCTGAGAGAGCAGGCGGTGCTCGCGGGCGTCAAAGGCGCGCCCCGCGTGGCGGTGGACGCGGTGTTCGACAGCGTCTCGGTGGTCACCACCTTTAAGGAGGAGCTGGCACGCGCCGGCGTCATCTTTTGCTCGATCTCGGAAGCGGTGCAGAACCACCCCGAGCTGGTGCGCAAATATCTGGGCTCGGTGGTGCCGAGCACCGACAATTTCTACGCCACGCTCAACTCCGCGGTCTATTCCGACGGAAGCTTCGTCTATGTGCCGGAGGGCGTCCGCTGCCCGATGGAGCTCTCCACCTATTTCCGCATCAACGAGAAGAACACCGGCCAGTTCGAGCGGACCCTGATCATCGCCGACAAGGGCGCCTATGTCAGTTATCTCGAAGGCTGCACCGCGCCGATGCGCGACGAGAACCAGCTCCATGCCGCCGTGGTCGAGCTGGTCGCGCTCGACGATGCCCAAATCAAATATTCCACGGTGCAGAACTGGTACCCTGGCGACAAGCAGGGCAAGGGCGGCATCTACAATTTCGTTACCAAGCGGGGCGACTGCCGGGGCAAGAACTCGAAGATTTCCTGGACCCAGGTGGAGACCGGCTCCGCCATCACCTGGAAATATCCAAGCTGCATTCTGCGCGGTGACGGGTCGCAGGGCGAGTTCTACTCGATCGCCATCTCCAACGGCTATCAGCAGGTCGATTCCGGCACCAAGATGATCCATCTCGGCCGCGACACGTCGAGCCGCATCATCTCCAAGGGAATCGCCGCCGGCCATTCGAACAACACCTATCGCGGCCTCGTCTCGGCCCATCGCCGGGCGGCGAATGCGCGCAACTTCACCAATTGCGACTCGCTTCTGATCGGCGACAAATGCGGGGCGCATACCGTGCCCTATATCGAGGCGAAGAACGCGTCCGCCACCTTCGAGCACGAGGCGACCACCTCCAAGATTTCCGACGACCAGCTGTTCTACTGCTTGAGCCGCGGGCTGTCGGCGGAGGAGGCGGTGGCGCTGATTGTCAACGGTTTCGTCCGCGACGTGCTGCAGCATCTGCCCATGGAGTTCATGGCCGAGACGCAGAAGCTAATCGGCATTTCTTTGGAGGGAAGCGTTGGCTAGCGAAGCGAGGCTTGACGAAGACCTACAGGCTTTGTCCCGGGATCAGCTGATCGAGGAGGTAAAGCGCCTGCGCGCCGGTATTAGAAGGCACCGTGATGCCAGCGGCCACGATCTGTGCTGGTACCACCCAAAACTTTGGGGCCTCCTGCCGGAAAAGACCGATCTGTTACCCGACGTGCCAACTTGGCCGGAGTTCGTGGCCGGGTGCGTCAAATATCGCAGTGCGCTGGACAAGGAGCTTCCAGGCCGAACTCGCTCGGTTGGCGAGTATGAAGGCGAAGGCACCTAAAAATGAGTCGGTGCCAAAAGGCTAGAAAGAAGTCGTAATGCTTGAAATCAAGAATCTGCACGTCAATGTCGATGGCCGAGAGATCCTCAAAGGCCTCGACCTCACTTTGCCAGCGGGCGAGGTGCACGCCATCATGGGCCCCAACGGTTCTGGCAAGTCGACGCTCGCTTATGTGCTCGCCGGCAAGCAGGACTATGAGGTTACCACCGGCTCCGTCACTTGGAACGGCCAGGACCTGCTCGCCATGGGTCCGGCGGAACGCGCCGCCGCGGGTGTGTTCCTCGCCTTCCAATATCCCATGGAGATTCCGGGTGTCGCCACCATGACCTTCCTGCGCACCGCCTTGAACGCGGTGAGGAAGGCTAGGCGAGAGCCGGAGCTTTCGACGCCCGACCTGCTGCGCCTCGTGCGCGAGAAGGCGAGCGAGCTCAAGATCGACCCCGAGATGCTGCGCCGGCCGCTCAATGTCGGCTTCTCCGGCGGCGAGAAGAAGCGCAACGAGATCCTGCAGATGACGCTGTTTGAGCCTTCCCTCTGCGTGCTGGACGAGACCGATTCTGGCCTCGACATCGACGCCCTGCGCATCGTCGCGGAAGGCGTGAACGCGCTCCGCTCACCTAAGCGCGCCATGCTTGTGATCACCCATTATCAGCGGCTCCTCGATCACATCGTGCCGGACCGGGTGCATGTGCTTTCCGACGGCAGGGTCGCGCGTTCGGGCGGACCCGAGCTTGCGCTTGAGCTCGAGCAGTCGGGCTATGCCGAGTTCGGCGGCAACGCCACGAGTGGCGGTGCCACGAGCGGCGCCGCGGCGTAAGGGGCAGATGCGCATGGAGCTCCCAGTCAAGCAGTTCCAGACGAGGGCCGAGCAGGCCTATCTCGACCTCTTCAGCGCCGCCGAGCAGACGCTGCCAGGGGCCGGCAATCCGTGGGCTGCCAATCTCCGCGCCAAGGCGATCGACGCCTATGCTGTGCTCGGACTGCCGCACCGCCGGGTCGAGGCCTGGAAATATACCGATCTCCGCTCGCGGCTGACCGAGGCGCACCCGCTGGCACGCGCCGCCGGCATGCCGCTCGGCGAGGCGGAGCTGAGCGCGGCGCTTGGCGCCGACATCGCCAAGCTCTCAAGCTACCGGCTGGTCATCCTCGAAGGCGAGCTCAGACCGGACCTGTCCGATATCGCGGGCCTTAAGGCCGCGGGCGTCGAGGTCGCCTCGCTCACCGAGGCGCTTGCCAAGCCCCCGCGTTGGCTGAAGGGCGTGCTCGGCAAGGTCAATCCGCAGGACCGCGATCCCGTGGTGGCGCTGAACCTCGCGCTGATGAGTGGCGGCGCGGCTTTGCGCATCGGCAAAGGGGTGACGCTGGACAAGCCCGTCCATCTCATTCACCTCGACGGCGGGCCTGAGCCGTCAAGCGTGGTCACGCGCAGCATCATCCTCCTCGATGACGGCGCGTCGCTCGACCTCTTGGAAAGCTACGGCGGCCTCGGGGGCAGGGAGCTCCAGCGGAACACGGTGACCGAAATGGTTGTCGGAGACAAAGCGAGCGTCAATCATTTCAAGCTACAGCGGGAAAACGAGGACGCTTTTCATCTCGTGACCTGGCTGGTCAAGCTTGGCTCTGACGCCCGCTACCAGGCCTTTCAGTTCTCGACCGGCGCCAGCCTCGCCCGCAACCAGATCTATGCTTGTTTTGCCGGTGAGGGCTCGTCTCTCGATATCTCCGGCGCGGTCCTGATGCGCGACCACCAGCATTGCGACACGACCCTCGTCGTCGAGCATCGCGTCCCCCGCTGCACCAGCCGCGAGCTGTTCAAGGTGGTGCTGGACAACGAGGCGCATGGCGTTTTCCAGGGTAAGATCATCGTCTCGCCCGGGGCGCAGAAGACTGATGGCAAGCAGACGGCGCAAGCGCTGCTGCTTTCGGAAACCGCGGAGTTTGATTCCAAGCCCGAGCTTGAGATCTTCGCCGACAACGTGGTCTGCGGCCACGGCTCGACCTCGGGTCAAATTGATGATGAGTTGCTGTTCTACCTGGAGGCTCGCGGCATCCCGGAAGCCCAGGCCCGTGCGCTCCTGATCGAGGCCTTCATCGGCGAGGCGGTGGATCGCATCGAGCATGAGGGTTTGCGCAACGCCTTGAGCAGGGCCACCGCCCAATGGCTTGGCGTCGCTTTCGACTGACGGCAGAGAGGCCCATGACGATCTTACCGAAATCGACACCTGCGCTGACGGGCGAGCCGGCCTACGACGTCGACGCCATTCGCGCCGACTTCCCGATCCTCGCGCGTGAGATCTATGGCAAGCCGCTCGTCTATCTCGACAACGGCGCCTCGGCGCAGAAGCCCAGGGTCGTGCTTGAGACCATCCAAAGCGCCTATGCGCACGACTACGCCAACGTCCATCGTGGCCTGCATTATCTAAGCAACCTCTCCACTGCCAATTTCGAGAAGGCACGGGAGACGGTGCGGCGTTTCCTCAATGCGCGCTCCGACGCCGAGATCATTTTTACCCGCAACGCCACGGAAGCCATCAACCTCGTGGCCAGCTCCTATGGCGGCAGCCATATCGGGGAAGGGGACGAGATCGTGCTCTCCATCATGGAGCACCATTCCAATATCGTGCCCTGGCATTTCCTGCGCGAGCGGCAGGGCGCCGTGTTGAAATGGGCGCCGATTTCCGATGAGGGCGAGTTACTGCTCGACAAATTCGAGGCGCTGCTTTCACCCCGCACCAAGATGGTTGCCATCACCCAGATGTCGAACGTGCTCGGCACCATCGTGCCGATCAAGGAGGTGGTGCGGTTGGCGCATGCCCGTGGCATTCCGGTGCTGGTCGATGGCGCCCAAGGCGCCGTGCATCTTCCCGTCGACGTGCAGGACCTCGATTGCGACTTCTACGCCTTCACCGGCCATAAGCTCTACGGCCCGACCGGCATCGGCGTGCTCTACGGTAAGAAAGAGCTGCTTGAGGCCATGCCGGCCTACCAAGGCGGCGGCGAGATGATCGGCACGGTGACTTGCGACCGCATCACCTATGCCAAGCCGCCCCACCGCTTCGAGGCGGGCACTCCGGCGATCGTCCAGGCGATTGGGCTCGGTGCGGCAATAGACTATGTCGAGGGCATCGGACGGGAGCGCATCACCGCCCATGAGGACGCGCTGCTGGCCTACGCCATGGAGCGCCTTGGCGAGCTCAACTGGCTCCGCATCTTCGGGCGCGCCAAGAACAAGGGCTCGATCATCTCCTTCGAGATGCAAGGCGCGCACCCCCATGACGTGAGCACGATCCTCGATCGCTACGGCGTGGCGGTCCGGGCCGGCACCCATTGCGCCGAGCCGCTGCTCGCACGCTTCGGCGTCACCTCGACGGCGCGCGCGTCCTTCGCCATGTATAATACGTTCGAGGAAGTCGATAGGCTGGTCGAGGCGCTGCACAAGGCGCATGAGATGTTTGTTTAAGGCGAGTAGCCGAAATGACTGAAAAGATTCACGAGAACGAGGGTCGGGCGGCTGCTCCTGAGGCGCCGGCGGAGGCGAGCCCATCCACCGATGTGGACGGTGCTGTTCCGGCGGTGGAGGCCGGAGAGGCTGCGGCGCTTGCGAGTCCGGCGCCCGAGCACGACCAGCTTAAGGACGATCTCGTGGCGGCCATCAAGACCGTGTTCGACCCGGAAATCCCGGTGGATATCTACGAGCTTGGCCTCATCTACCGCCTTGACGTCGACGATGCGCGCAATATCGAGGTCGATATGACGCTGACGGCGCCCGGTTGCCCTGTCGCCGGCGACATGCCGGGCTGGGTGCACAACGCGATCTCCGCGGTCCCCGGCGTGGGTGTCGTGAAGGTCAATCTGGTCTTTGACCCGCCCTGGGACCCCAGCCGCATGTCGGACGAGGCTCGG
>Ga0315293_10000322_pt1 | contig 43281 bp, 46 predicted proteins | sample YL17G13_20_MG_FD_203071 | JGI IMG/M metagenome (GOLD analysis project Ga0315293, IMG submission 203071) | Sediment microbial communities from Yellowstone Lake, YNP, Wyoming, USA - YL17G13_20 | ecosystem: Environmental > Aquatic > Freshwater > Lake > Sediment | place: USA: Wyoming | collected... | reverse complement strand
TCTCTTGCGAGGCAAAGAAAAATTTAAAGGCGAGTGGATATTTATCTGCTTAACCTATAACCTACTCAAACTGTTTGGAGGTGGGCAACTACCTCTTGAAGCCTAAAGAGGCTTCTTTCATAACTTCCCACATCTAAAATTCTACCATTTTTCACGTTCATTTTATCTGTTAATATATTTAGGTTTTGTGGCTTGTTAGCACGAGCCTGGATGGTGAAGCCTTTAGGATGAAGAGGGATTTGAGCAAGTTTCCTGGCAAGAATTATGATGTGATAATAATAGGCGGGGGAATATATGGAGCGTGCACAGCGTGGTACGCCGCTCAACAGGGCCTTTCGGTGTTGCTTCTCGAGAAGGGAGATTTCGGTCATGCTACCTCATTTAACAGTCAGAAAATAATTCACGGCGGCCTTCGATATTTGCAGCATCTGGATATCAAACGGATTTTTGAATCGATCCGTGAAACGAGATTATTGAGACGAATAGCCCCAAATCTTGTATATCCGATGCCGTGCGTCATGCCTGCGTATGGACATCTTTTGGAGGGAAAAGAAATATTATGGGTGGCAGTAAATCTTTTCAGGTTAATTTCTTTAAACCGCAACAGGTCAGTTGAAGCTCGGAATCATCTGCCAGTTGGGAAAATAATATCTCGAGATGACTGTCTAAAGCTATTTCCTGATTTAGAGGTTGAAGGTTTAAAAGGCGGTGCTCTCTGGTATGATGCCCAGGTCCACAATACGGGAAGGTTATTGTTATCCTTCATAAAATCAGCAGTTGGTTTTGGGGCAGATGTCGCGAATTACGCTGAGGTAACTGGTTTTATTTTTGATAACAAAAGAGTTGTTGGCGTGGAGGTTAAAGACGTCCTTGGCGGTCAGAAATTTCGGGTAAATGGCAGAATAACGGTTAATGCCAGTGGTCCATGGGTTAATGAGGTGCTCTCTCTCATTGGCAGGTCACATAACACTCCCGAGGTTCATTTCATCAAGGTAAACCTGCTCATCGCTAAGCCCTTTATTGAAGGGTATTCTCTTGGAGTGTCCAGTCGTAAGCAGTATATAGATCCTGATGCGGTCATTAAGAAAGGAGCCAGGCTTTTGTTCTTTACGCCCTGGCACGGTTATAACCTGGTTGGGACGACCGAGCAGCACTATTCCGGCAGGCCTGATGATTGCAGGATATCCGAAAAAGAGATAGAAGATCTCATAAATGATGTTAATGAGGCTTACCCCGGCGCGGACTTAAATAGAAAAGATGTACTGTTTTTCTATACGGGACTGCTGCCGGGCAGCAGCAAGGGTATTAATTCCGGGCAAACCCATATATTGAAGAAGTACAGCATAGTAGACCACATGAAAATTGATGGAGTCGACGGTCTGGTTAGCGTTGTAGGAGTGAAGTTTACGACGGCCACGGACGTTGCAAGAAAGACCGTTGGGGTGCTCCTGGGAAAGCTTGGCAGGAGACGGAGCGTCAAAATCAACCCTGATGTTTCCATCTGGAACAGCAGTGCGGTGAATATGGAGTTTAGTAATTACTTGGAGAGGACTTTGGAGAATCAGAAAAGCGGTTTAGATGATGATATCGTTCGACATCTGGTCATTAACTATGGTTCAGAGTGCGAAAAGATCATCAGGTACGCGGAAGAAGATCCTTCGTTGCGGGGTCGAGTAGTGGGATATTCACCTGTGATATGGGCGGAGCTTGTGTATGCGATAAGGGAGGAGATGGCAGAAAAGCTTTCTGATCTGATGCTCAGGCGTACGCAGCTTGGAGAAGCTGGATATCCAGGTGAAAAATGTATGAGGGAATGCGCTGATTTTATGGCAAGGGAAAAGGGTTGGAATGAAGCCAGGATCAAGAAGGAGATCACAGAGATAAAGGCCATCTATCAGCCGTTAGCATGATCGGGCAGCTTCGAAGGATTTCGGATTTTTGTTTTATTTCATTTACGTATTTTATTTTCTCCATGTCGATGCCGGTTTGCCTTGATATCTCCTCATCATTCATGCCGTTTTCGATGCCCGCAAGTATCCTGTCGAGCTCTAAGTAGGAGAGGCCAATTGCCTCTTCATCTGTTAACCCGGGTATGAGGTCCGGGGAGGGATCTTTTTCTATGATCTGCTCGGGTACCCGGATGTACTTTGCAAGTTCAAAGACCTGTGTTTTATAAAGATGGGCAATCGGAGCGATGTCACCTGCCGCATCGCCGTATTTTACGAAGAAGCCGGTTAGAACCTCGCTCTTATTTGAAGTTGCAGCTACCATGAGGTTTCTGCGTTCTGCGTGCATGTATGTTAAGACCATGCGCACCCTGTGCTTGGAGCGGTAGAACGCTCTTGACCGGGACAGGTAGTCGTGATCTACATTTTCGAGATTTGCTAAATATATTTTCTCTCCGATCTCCTGCTCGATCTTTTGTCGGGCTATTCTCACGTATTTCTTCTGATATGATCGGGGTATGAGAAAGGTTCGTGGGACAAGAGTGTATGTGCCCAGCTTTCTCAAGATTCCTGTTATAGGAATGATTTTATAAGGTATGTCGAGCGCCGCGGCCTGGGCAACAGCGTCAGTCTTGCTTGAGATCTCGCTATCGCGCTCCGGCATTATGAGGCCAAATACGTTTTCCTTCCCGAGTGCCTCGACGGATAGCCTCAACGTCAGTGCTGAATCTATCCCACCGCTCAATCCCAGTGCTACTCCGTTGAAGTTGTACATGCTGACGGTGGTCTTTATGAAATCAATTATTCTATCGCATTCTAACCTGCCGTCGATATCCAGCAGTTTTGCAATTTCTGTGTTCACTGTTAGGCCATTATTAAATAATTATTAAGTTTATTATTAAATGCGGTAATAATAGAATATATTAAATACGTGCACGGAATTTTCTGCAAGATTGGAACTAGGCGTAAGTGGAACTGAAAGAAGTAATTAAATACAGGCGAAGCATAAGGAAGTTTTCTGATAGAAAGATAGATCGTGCCGATCTTCTTGTGATTTTGGAGGCGGCAAGGCTGGCCCCATCCGCTCAGAATTCGCAGCCGTGGCACTTTATTGTTGTACAGGACGAGAAAATGATCAGGGAGATCGCAAACTGCGTCCCGGTGGGCTTTGTTCGCATAAACTCGTGGATGGAGAAAGCCGCTGCGATAATCGTTTGCTGTTCGAAACCGAAGGTATTTGCACATCGGTTGGCAAAAATTTTTGTAAGGGATTTACATTTAATCGATCTTGCAATTACAATTGAAAACATGGTTCTAATGGCCACGGATCTCGGGATCGGCTCGTGCTGGGTGGGCTGGTTCAGTGAGAAGAAGGTAAAGAAGCTGCTAAGACTACCAGGTGGTTATGACGTTGGTATGCTTTTACCACTGGGCTATCCTGAGAACGAGAGCAACGAGATGGGATTAGGTGGAGTTCCTCCACGCGCGAGAAAACATCTGGAGAAGATAGTCAGCTACGAAATTTTTGGTAACAAGAAGTAGGTTCATATTTAGAAGGAGTTAAGATGAGAAAAGGACAGGCTGCATTACTTATTGCTGCGGCGATATTGATCATGCTTGGACTGCTGTTTCTGGTGGAAAATTTCCTTCCCAGCTGGATGCACATCACCAATTTGATCTGGCCTGCAATATTTCTGGCTGGCGGGATCTGGTTCCTGTTAAGTGCCTCATCTAATCACGGGAAATATTGGGGATTGTTCATGCCAGGTTCAATTTTAACAGGTCTGGGATTGGTTTTTCTGATTACATCATACCTTCCGTTCACCTGGTCGTTCCTCTGGCCAATCATATTGATTTCGATCGGCGTCGGCTTTTTCCTGATGATGTTTTTTGGTAGGGTTTTTGGTCTTATCATTCCCGCAGCTATATTGTGCAGCCTGGGCCTTGTTTTTTTCATAATATCAGCTCTGGCAAGCATAAGTCCTGTGGCATGGAGTCTGCTGTGGCCCCTGATAATCATTTTTATAGGGGTAGCCATGCTGACCATATTCTTCTTCAGGCATTCGATAGTTTACTCCTTCAGCAGAAAGCCGGTTGATGAGAAGACAGAAACAGTTCCAGGACAGGAGCATCTAACGTGAAACTATCCGGTCTGGCAAACGCAAATTTCGAGAGAATGGAGCTGAAGAGTGGAGTTGGGGAGTATCACATTGACTTTGGTGGTGAGGTCTCGCAAAGCGCGACCGTGGAGATCTCATGTGCACTAAGCAGCGTGAGCATAATTATTCCGGAGAATATGTCGGCGAGAATATTAGCAACGGAAAGATATTTTGCAGAACTGAAAAGCAAGGGCTGGGTTCAGGATGGGGATTACCTGGTAAGCCCTGCTTTTTCGGTTGATAAACCGACATTTCATATAACACTTAAAGGCGCACTTGGGGAATTCAAGGTGTTGACGACCCGATCTTAATAAGAGTAAGGAGTAGCCTCTATGAGGGTATCCGTTTTAGTAATATCGATTTTGGTAGTTGTCCTGGTTGTTGTCTCTCTGGTCTTTCTGATTGTTAATGCACCTGCAGAGAAGGCCGGAAGCGTGGAGGCAAAAAACTTTGAAGTGCTTTATTCACAATTTCCCGAAGCAAGCAGGTTAAGCGTAAAAGCCACTGTTTCTTTTGGCTCGGTTCAGGTAACAGAGTCCGAAGATGAAGATTTAGCGCTGGCTGTGGATTTCAAATCTTCGATGGAAAATCTCAACCCTTACTTGCGGGCGGTCGAGGAGGACGGGGAGCTGGTCGTGGAATATAATGCAGCTCAGACTGTCGGCAGGGTCTTCGATGATGATAAAGTAGTTACCCATGATATTGAAGTCGGAGGTCCGGGGACACCAAAGAAGCTGAAGGTGGACTTTGGTGCGGGAGATGTTAAACTTTACTGCGTTAATCCCACATTGATAAGTACTGGGGTTAGTGGGGGTGTGGGAAATGTCGTGGTTGACTATGCTCACCTGTCTGGCAGAGAAGGTAAGATAAATGCGAAGATTGACCTTGGCGTTGGGAAGGTGACCGTTATAGTGCCGCGCGGTGCAGGTTTAAAATATGATCTTGACTCCGGCATCGGTTCGGTTAATTTTGGTTCGAGGGATGAGGGCGGATTCAGCAATTCCATCAGTGGAATGAGTGATGATTACGCAGAGAATAAGCTTCAGTTTGATCTGAAGGTTAACACTGGTATTGGCCAGGTGTTGATAATTGAAAAGTGAGTTATAAGGAGTTAAATGCGAGTGAAGATCAGTATATTAATCTGGGGACTGCTGATATTAGCAGTAGGCTTCATCTTTTTGCTTGGTAATCTTGGTTATATAGAAGTCGATGTCATCAGCCTGCTTTTGATGTATTGGCCGATATTGCTGATAATTGTGGGGCTTTCAATATTGTTCGATGCCCTGTTCATTTACAGAACTCCCGCAAATGTTGAAGTCCAGGAGCAAAAGACAGGCAAGGAGAAGGCCAAGCGGCCGCATCGCGGTTTTCCTTTTGCTGGGATTATCGTAACTGGTGTGGGCATTGCTTTTCTTGTGAACAATTTTACACGCTATGATGTTTTCCTGCCGATAATACTGTTGTCGGTTGGACTGGCGTTTTTGCTCAGGTTTTTCATATCTGCCAGACAATAATCTGATTTTTAAGTCCTTAACACATTTCGCTCACCGACATTGGCGATCTGCTGTCTGACGTGCAAGGTCATTTTTTGCTAATATATTGCATTTTATGCATATCATAATTATAATATGCGTATTTATAAGGATGGGTTAATGATTGCGTTTATCGTTGGTGCTTCGGGTTATACAGGTGTAGAGCTTTTCAGGATACTAACAAAGCACCGGCAAGTTGAGAAGGTTCGAATATTTTCGGATACCCATGCAGGTGCCTCAATTCAGGATCTGTATGGCGATATTCGATTAGAGGACACTGATGTGCGTTTCGAGGGCATGCCGTTGGATGGTGTCTTTGAAGGATGCGATGTTTTATTTCTTGCCGTTCCCAATTCGACCGCCATGGAGATTGTTGAGAAAAATGTCGGCAACGACTATTTAATTGTTGATTTGAGCGCAGATTTCAGGCTGCACAGTGGTGATGATTATAAAAAATATTACGACTATGAGCACACTGCATCGAGATTGCTGCCTGATTTCTGTTACGGTCTTCCTGAACTGAACAAGGATGCGATCAAAAGATCCCGCCTGGTCTCCAACCCGGGTTGCTATCCGACAAGCGCAATACTTGCACTTGCTCCACTTTTGTCCGATGAGCAGCTTATTGAAACTGATGTCGTCTGTAATACGATATCAGGAGTCTCCGGGGCAGGGAGAAAGGACAAGGGCTACAATATGTTTTGCGAGGCAAATGAGAACGTAATTGCCTACAGGCCGTGTGGACACCCGCATTCGGTTGAGATAACGCAGAAGGTAGAGGATTTTACCGGGGTGAAGATAAATCTTTCTTTCACGCCGCTGCTTGTGCCTGTAAATAGAGGCATAATCTCGACGCTTTATGTAAAGCCGAGAGCAGAAGACATTTATGAAAAGATCTTAAAAAGATATGAGTTCTTCTACGTGGATGAGCCTTTTGTTGAGATCAGCAGGCCGGGTGAGCAAGTTGATCTAAGAAGTGTCGTTGGCACGAATATCTGCAAAATCAGCGCATTTTATTGCAGGGATGAGCGTTACGTGAAGATATTTTCTGTAATCGACAACTTGATAAAGGGAGCTGCAGGTCAGGCGGTTCAGAACATGAACCTTGCCATGGGTTTTGATGAGACTGAAGGGTTACTGTGAGCAGCGGTATTTTTAAAGTCAGAGAGGATATCACAGTTTTAAAGCTTGGCGGCAGGTTGCTTGAGGATGATGATTTCATTTCTGAAGTCGCTGATGCCGTTCTTGACAGGAGGAGGCAGGGAAGGAAGACCGTGCTGGCACATGGTGGGGGCAAGGCAATAACGCTGCTGGCGGAGCGATTAGGGATTGAGAGCAGGTTTGTTAATGGTATTCGAGTTACTGATGAAAAAACTATCGAGATGTTGCTCATGCAGCTCGCCGGAGTGGAGAACAAACGGCTGGTATCGAAACTGTGCAGCCTGGGAGTAGATGCTGTTGGGATCGGTGGGGTAGATGGCTGCTGTTTAAGAGCGAAGAAGATGGCGCCTGTTGGTGGCGTCGAGGTAGGTATGGTCGGTGAGCCTGTTAAATTTGAGCCCGGGCTCATAATGGCGTTGCTTAAAAGTGACTTCACACCCGTATTTTATGGTCTTGGTGTTAGCGAGCGTGATGAGGTATTGAACATAAATGCCGACCAATCGGCCATGGCACTTGCGATTGGCATAGGCGCTGGCCAGTTGATATTTTGTAGTGATGTGGATGGTGTGCTGGATGCAGACGATAATGTTATCAGCATGGTGGGGAGGCTTCTTTTTGAACACGGGCTGGATGATGGAAGCATAGGAGGAAGCATGAAGGTGAAGATCGAAGCCGGGCTTCAGTTTTTTAATAAAACGAAGGCTTATGCATGGATTGTTGGTAAAAGGGGCGCAATTCAAATACTTAAGGGCGAAAGAGAAGCGATAGTGGGTACAAAAGTAGGTGAATCTTAAATTGAAATCAGACCAGTTGATGCAGACCTATGAGAAAAAACAGCCGATAATGAAATCGGGTAGCGGGTGCTATCTGTACGATGATAGCGGAAATGAATACTTGGATATGATTGGAGGATATGGGTGCTGCGTGGCAGGGCACTCCAATCAGTACATTTCAGCGGCGATTTCAAGGCAGGCAAGCATTTTAATGCAGCCGTCCAATCTTTTTTACAGCGATCTTTCAATTGAGCTGTCAGGCAGGTTGTCCGGTCTTTTTGGCGGGGGCAAGGTCTTTCTCACCAACAGCGGTACAGAGGCAAATGAGGCAGCCATTAAACTTGCGCGGAAATATTTTTACGATAAAGGAGAAGTGGGTAAGAGTACTGTGCTCAGCGCAAGCGGCTCCTTTCATGGAAGAACTTATGGGGCTCTGGCTGCAACCGGTCAACCTGACAAGCAAAAGGCATTTCATCCCATCCCTGGAGGGTTTAAATATTTTGATTTCGGTGATGTTGATTCATTAAAAGAAAAGCTAATGGAGGATGTGTGCGCCGTGATGCTTGAACCAATAATGGGGGAAGGAGGGGTTATCGTCCCGCCAGAGCGGTTTTTGGAGGAAGTAAGAGAGCTGTGCAGCAAGAACGGTGTACTGCTGATACTTGATGAGGTACAGACTGGAATGGGAAGGGTAGGGACGATGTTCGCTCACCAGAAGAACGGTATTAAGCCTGATATCATGACGCTTGCAAAAGCCCTTGGTGGGGGCTTTCCAGTTGGTGCGATGATTGCTGCCGAAGAGGTAGCTGCGAGCTTCGATGTGGGGAGCCATGGATCAACGTTCGGGGGGAACGCCCTTGCATGTGCAGCTTCACTTGCTCTCATTGATTTGCTGGAGAGGGATGGATTGCTGGAGAGGGTGAAGTCACTGGGAATTTTCTTCAGGAACAGGCTTGACGAGCTGAAAAAGCTGTATCCTGATATAGTAAAGGAAGTTCGTGGGGATGGGCTGATGCTGGCGGTGGAATTCAAAACCGCGATAACATCATTGCTTTCCCAATTTGCACTGGAAAGAGGGATAATTCTTAACGATCTCACTCCTACAGTAATAAGGTTTTTGCCTCCCTACATAATAACCAGGGAGATGATAAATAAGGCAGTTGGGATTATTGGTGATTATTTGAAACTGAATTATTCGGAGGCAGGCAGTGAAGAGGAAAGATAGGTTAGCTTTAATTAGAAAAATTGTCGAGGATACTGGAATAAAGCGGCAGAGCGATCTGGTAGATATGCTATCAAAGAGGGGAATTAAGGTTACCCAGGCGACGATCTCGAGGGACATAAACGCCCTGGGTTTGACCAAGTTGCGCGACGAGAGCGGCAGTTCGAAATATTCAAAACCTGAATTAGAAGACATCACCATCAGGTTGAGCAGGTTGAAAAAAAGGATGAACGACTCCTATATATCAGGAGAACCCATCGGAAACCTGATTGTGCTGCACACAACTCCAGGGAATGCGCAGAGCATAGCTGCAGCGATTGATGCTGTTGGTTTTGAGGGGATTGCCGGGACGATTGCTGGCGATGACACGATTTTAATAATAGTGCGCAGCCAGGAAAACGCAGTGAAGTTAATGAGAAGGATCACCGGTTTGGAGGAAAAAAATGAGTGATATTGTGATATTGGCTTATTCTGGCGGGCTTGACACGACTATTGCGATTAGCTGGCTGAAGGAAAAATATGGCATGGATGTAATTGCCATGGTTGCGGATGTTGGCCAGAACGAAGACTTGAATGAGATCAGCTTAAGAGCCAGGAAGAACGGTGCCGTTGAGTCACCAATAGTTGATTTAAAGCTTGAGCTGGTAAATGATTTCATTGCTCCCTGTATTAAGGCAAACGCAAAATATGAAGGCAAGTATCCTCTTGTAAGTGCCATCTCAAGACCGCTGATTGCAAAAAAGCTCGTTCAGTTGGCGAAGATGCATGGAGCAAAGGTCGTATCGCACGGCTGTACCGCCAAGGGCAATGACCAGATCAGGTTTGATGTGTCAATAATGCTCCTTGACCCTGATTTAAAGATAATTGCTCCGGCCAGGGAATGGAATATGAGCAGGGAAGAGGAGATTGATTATGCGGACTCCAGGGGTCTATCCCTGCCGATAACGAAGAACAAGCCTTACAGCATTGATGAGAATATCTGGGGGAGAAGCATAGAGTGTGGGGTGCTGGAAGACCCGTGGGTTGAACCACCAGAGGATATATTTTCGCTTTCTCAGAAGAAGGGCAGAAAAGAGCATGATTACATTGAGCTGGAGTTTGAGTCAGGTCTTACTGTCAAGGTTGATGGAAATTCCATTGATCTTACCGGGATAATAGAGATATGCAATAAAAAGGCTGGGCCCTATGGCATCGGGAGGATAGACATGATAGAGGACAGGGTAGTTGGCATAAAATCAAGGGAGATATATGAATGCCCAGCTTCTACTGTTATTTTGGCAGCGCATGCTGAGCTTGAAACACTCGTACTCCCCAAGGAGGTTCTTGATTATAAGGCGGGCGTGGACAGGCTGTATGCTGATCTCGTTTACAGCGGCAAGTGGTTTTCTCCGCTTAAGAGTGCACTTGATGATTTTATCAAGAACACGCAGCAGCGTGTGAGTGGAAATGTGGTCATTAAATTGCAGGATAATTCGATGATGGTCGTGGGGCGAAGATCTCCTTACTCCATTTTCGATATGGACCTTGCGACGTACAGGCACAACTATCAATTTTTTGATTCCAGTTCAGAAGGTTTCATAAATCTCTTTGGGCTTCAAATGCGGCAGTGGTCCAAGCTGGGTGGCGAGAAAGATGAATAGGATGTGGGGCGGGCGGTTTAACGCCGATTTGAAGGAGAATATCTTATCTTTTACCGAATCTTTAAGCCTTGATTACAGGCTTCTTCATGCTGATGTCGTCGGTTCGATCGCGCACTGTCGGGAGCTGGAGCGCATTGGAGTGATGAGTGCTGAGGAGCTTGCGACGGTAATTGATTGTCTTAAGAAGATAGATAAGGAAGAAGTCAATAAGGACGTCACGGTGGAATTAAAGGACGAGGACATCCATTCCTATGTAGAACGAAGGTTGTCGCAGCTTTGTGGCGAGGTTGCATTTAAGGTTCATACAGCCAGGAGTAGAAACGACCAGGTCTCACTGGATATGCGGATATACTTAAAAGACGAAATAGTTTTCATCCTGGAACTGCTACTGAGTGCTTATGGGAACTTGCTTGGTGTTTGCAAGAGGGAGTTTGGGAAATTTTTTATAGAGCACACGCATATGCAGCATGCTCAGCCATCGCTTTTATCACACCATCTTCTGGCGTACTGTGAAATGCTCAGGCGTGATTTTGAGGTTGGCGTCTTTGCGTTTGAATCCTGTGACGAGTTGCCGCTGGGCTCTGGTGCGTGTGTGGGCGTAAACTATCCTGTTGACAGGAAGAGGATGGCAAAGGAATTGAACTTCAAGAAAATAACGGGCAACAGCGCTGATGCGGTGTCGAACAGGGATTTCATCACGGATACGGTCTATTTTTGTACGTGCATAATGGTTCACTTAAGCAGGTTCTGTGAAGAGGTGATCTCATGGTCAAGCTCTGATGTGGGTTTTGTGGAGATTCCTTTGAATTTTGCGACCGGTTCAAGCATCATGCCGCAGAAGAAGAACCCCGATGTTTTTGAGCTGATCAGGGCAAGGTCTTCGATATTGATCTCCAATCTTGTTGCAATACTTGTTTTGATGAAGGGGCAGCCTCTTACGTACAACCGCGACATGCAGGAGGACAAGAGGATCATATTTGAGAGTATTGACATTACCGGAAGCGCGCTTGCGGTATTCAGTGAAGCTGTAAGCTCGCTTAGTTTCAAGGATTATGGTTCTGTGTTGGGGAGCGGCCGTGAGTTTATTTTTGCAACCGATGTTGCGGATTACCTTGTGAGGAAGGGTATTCCATTCAGGAAAGCACATGAAATAGTCGGCAGGATCGTGCTGTGGTGTGAGAAAACCGGTGCATCGATGTCCGCTCTAAATATTAATAAACTCAGGGAGTTCAGCTCCGTTTTCGACGAGGAATTTTTTTCGTTATTTGATTTCAAAAAAAGTGTTGACGGTAAAAACGTGGATGGCGGCACATCGCACAGGAAAGTTAAGAACAAGATGGAGGAGTGCATTCTTGAACTCGTTTTACTGAAGAGAAAGGTGGAGGAGTTGTCGTCCAGGCTGGTGGGCAGTTAAATGGAGATAAGGAAAGCGAAATTAATAGATTCTAATATAATTCACGAACTTGCCAATTTCTATGCATCAAAAGGGAAGATGCTGCCGCGCTCATTGAGCTCAATATATGAAAACATACGCGACTTCTTCGTATGCGAAAATGACGGAACGGTGGTCGGGTGTGTTGCGCTTCATGTTTGCTGGCAGGATCTTGCTGAGATTAAGACCCTTGCGGTTAAACCTGATTACATAAGCATGGGGATAGGTAAGAAGCTTGTTCAGAGTTGTCTTGATGATGCAGCCTGTCTGGATCTCAATAAGGTGTTCTGCCTGACTTTCATCCCGGAGTTCTTCGAATCGTTTGGTTTCAAGAAGACAAATAAGGACAAACTGCCCAAGAAGATCTGGAGTGACTGCATAAATTGCCCGAAGTTCCCAAACTGCGGGGAAATTGCCCTGATATATAAGGTAAAAAAACAGGATCTCTTGCCTACTTTTTGACCTGACAGCGTATAATTATTGTATTTTTAAAAATGATTTCCAGAAAGGTAAACTAATGGCAAGTGATGTCTTTTTTTCTGATATCAGGGCAAGGAGTGGGTTGAGCCTGATCGATAAGATCACGGCACTTTTTAAAGCTGCTAATTTTAATTCTCTGATAGACGCAGGTGACTTTGTAGCGCTGAAGCTTCACATAGGAGAACCTGGAAATCTTGCGTTCCTTCCGCCGCCTATTGTGCGCAGATTTGTTGATCTCGTCAGCGAATGCGGCGGAAGACCGTTCATTACCGATGCTAATACGCTCTATCTTGGAGCGAGGTCAAATGCCATAGATCATATGAAATCGGCTTACCTCAATGGTTTTACGATGGAGACGGTGGGTGCTCCGTTTATAGTTGCTGACGGCCTGAGCGGGAGGGACAGCCAGACCGTGAAGTTCGATGGGATCAGGCTCAAGGAAGCATATATAGGCTCGGCTGTTGTTGAGGCAGATGTCCTTATATCACTTGCGCATGTCAAACTGCATGTAATGGCTGGAATTGGTGGGGCTTTTAAGAATGTAGGAATGGGGGCAGCGTCCAGAGCCGGGAAAAGGGTTCAACATGCACAGTTTAAACCGGTGGTAATTCAGGATGCATGTACCGGGTGTAAGAGATGTGTAAAATGGTGTCCCGCAAATGCGATTTCAATAAATCCAGCTAAAAAAGCTTATATCAACAGCGAGCTCTGCATAGGGTGTGCAGAGTGCCTGATATCCTGTAATTACGAGGCAATTGAGAGCAGATGGAGCGACGGAGAGGAAGGCAGTTTTCAGGAGAGGATGGCTGAGTACACCAAGGCAGTCCTATCAACAAAAATGGGTAAGGCTGGCTTTATGAATTTCCTGATCAACATCTCGCCTGACTGCGATTGCTGCAACTTCAACGATGCGCCGATAGTAGCTAACATTGGTTTTCTGGCATCCACCGACCCTGTTGCCATAGACCAGGCTTCAGCAGACCTGATAAATTCCGCGCAGCCTCTTGTTGACTCCAGGCTCTCGCACCATATGGATGCTGCGGACAGGATTAAAGCTTTAACCGGCTCAAATTGGGCGATCACATTGACGCATGCCGAGAAGCTGGGTATCGGCAGCCGGAAATATAACCTGGTAAAGATAAAATAAGTTTAGAGCTGTTCCTTCTCATACGGTTTACCACCGGCAGCGGGTCCAATCGCTTTTCCGACGAATCCGGCAAGCACCAGTATCGTCAGTATGTAAGGCAGGGATAGGAAAATCTCACGCGGCAGCTTTGAGTCTGGAAAAACAACCTGCATAGTCAGCTGAATGGCATCGGTAAAACCGAAGAAGAGCGCTGCTAAAAAGACACTCCACGGCCGCCATTTACCTAAGATCAGCGCAGCTATCGCGATCCACCCCCTGCCGGCTGACATGTTTTCCTGGAATTTCGAGAGTTGCACGATGGAGAGGTAGGCTCCCGATAATCCGGCAAGCGCACCGCTTATGAGTACAGCGATATATCTTGTGAGATATACGTTTATACCAAGCGTATCCGCTGTCCGCGGGTCCTCACCGCAGGCGCGTATGCGCATGCCAAGCGGTGTCTTGTACAGAAAGAGGTACATCAACACCGGTAGGAGGTATGCAAAATAAACGAGAATGGTCTGTTTATTGATGAGCACTCCAAGTACCGGAATGTTCTGTAAAAACGGGATGATTATCCTGGGGAGCGGGGTAACATCGGGTGTATTCCCCCCATGTTTGAAGATCAGTTGAAGAATAAAGCCGGTGCCTCCGACGGATGCTACAATCAATGCTAATCCGCTTATTATCTGATCACCACGCCAGGTTATAGTTGCATATGCATGCGCAAGTGCCATCAGCATGCCTATTGCTATTGATGCCATGAGTCCAATATAGGGATTACCCGTAAAATATGACCCCAGTGCGGCAGCGCAAGCTCCAGCGAGCATCATGCCCTCAAGCGCAAGGTTGATCACTCCTGAGCGCTCAGATATGAGCCCGGCAAATACCGCTATTATGAGCGGGGTGGAAAGGTTTATCGTTGTTGCGAGCAGCGCTTCGCTAAATATATTTTGCATATCTCTTCACTCTTTTCTTTTCCTTATGATTTTTCTGATGAAGGTTATGAAAATAAGCTGGCCGGCGATGAAGAACAAAATGATACCCTGGTAAAGTGTCATCAGCTGGCGCGGTATCTCCTGGAATATTTGCATTTCCGTGGAGCCCGTGCGCATAGCGCCAAAGAACAGGGCAGAAAAGAATGTAGCAAACGGGTTCAGAAGTGCGACGAGAGAGACGGAAATGCCGTCAAAGCCGTATCCTGGCGAAAACTGGTCAAAGAATCGGTGGTGAAGCCCCATGACCTCGACGGAACCTGCTATTCCGGCAAGCGCACCGCTTATCATTATGGCTATAATGACATTTTTTCTGATGCTTATACCTGAATAAGCAGCGGCAGTCGGGTTGAAGCCAACTGCCCTGATCTCATACCCGAGAACGGTTTTACGCAGTATAAAGTCCACCAAAAAGATCAATGCGATGACGATGAAAATACCGGCGTGAAGCCTGGTGTCCGGTATTATTACCGGAAGCTCTGCTGATTTATTGATCAACGGCGTCGCGGGCACAACACCCGGGGCTTTGAACACTTTTACGACCAGGAAGTGTGTCAGATAGATAGCAGGGTAGTTGAGCATAAGGGTGCTCAGGATCTCATTAACCCCCCGATAGGCTTTAAGCCAGCCTGCAATTCCGGCATACAGGGCACCAAAAACAGCCCCGGTTAAGATAAGTACGATCTGGTGTATTACCGGAGGTAACTTGATAAGAAATCCGACCAGAGCTGCTGCTATTGCACCGATGAGAAGCTGGCCTTCCGTACCGATGTTGAAAACGCCACATCTGTAAGCAAATAGGAAGGCAAGACCTGCGATCGTCAGCGGGATGGATTTTGTTATGGTCTCCATCAGGTTGAACATATTACCAAATGCACCGCGGAGGAAAAGTATGTAAGCCTGGATGGGATTATGTCCTGTTGCAAGTATGAACAGAGCACCAAATGCAAAGGCAAGTATGACTGCAATTACAGGGACGATTATCGGAGTGGTTTCGAGCCACTCTCTTATACTGAAACTGTTTTTAGTCAGATCCTTATGCAACGTTATTTTCCTTACCACGGAGCATTAATAGCCCGATCTCCATTTCATTTGTCCTGTAGGCATCCAGGATTCCAACAATCTCACCGCGATATATTACGGCGATCCTTGTGCAGATTAACAGCACCTCTTCAATTGACAGCGAAAATAGCAGCACCCCCCTGTGTTCATCTCTTGCCTTGATGAGTTCACTGTGTACAAATTCGGTCGCGCCAATGTCAAGTCCTCTGGTCGGTTGGCTTGCGATTATCAACCTAGTATCGCGGCTGATCTCACGTGCAAGTATTACTTTTTGCTGATTTCCTCCGGAGAGGTTTTTGGCGATCAGTTTTGTATCGGGAGGTCTTATATCGTATTCTTCTACAAGCTTTTCCGCATGAGTCCCTATATTATCCGAGTCGAGCAGCCCGTTTCTGGAAAAAGGTTTATTATAATGCTGGCCCAGGAAGCTGTTTTCCTCAACGCTGAAACCCAGCACAAGACCCTCTTTCTGGCGGTCCTCTGGTATGTATCCTATTCCCAGATCCCTGAGCGATCTGTTTTTCAGGTTTGATATTTTCTTTCCGTCCAGGAATATCTTTCCTGAGGACTCGGGAAAGATGCCGGCCAGGGCGAGAGCGAGCTCCGTCTGCCCATTACCCGCTACTCCTATAATACCAAGTATCTCACCCTCTCTTACCTCAAAGGATATGTTCTTGAAGATGACCTTTCCGAACCTATCCTTTCCCCAGAGGTTCTGTACCTGCAGGATAGGTTTGCCCACCACAACTGACGGTTTGTATGGTCTAAATAATACCTCCCTGCCAACCATCATGTTTGCAAGAATCTGTTCGGTTGCATCTTTTCTTGCCAGAGTGCCGATCACCTTTCCGCCGCGCAGAACAGTGATTTCATCTGAGATCTCAAGCACCTCCTCGAGTTTATGGGATATGAATATTATCGTTTTGCCCTGGTTCTGTAGAACTTTTAATATCTCGAAGAATTCCTTTATCTCCTGTGGTGTCAGCAGTGAGGTGGGTTCATCAAGGATCAGGACCTCCGCCTCCCTGTACAGCGCTTTCAGGATCTCAACGCGCTGCTGAACACTTACAGGCAGGGCTGAGACGAATGCTCTTGGGTTAATTTCGAGCCCATATCTTTCAGACAGCTCCCTAACGTGCTCCTCCTCTGACTTTTCGTTTACGAAGATCAAGCTCTTTCTGGTCTCAGATCCAAGCGCTATATTCTGGGTAACCGTGAATATCGGGATGAGCTTGAAGTGCTGATGAATCATGCCGATGCTCTTTTTTATGGCATCGGAGGGATTTTTTATTATAACCGGTTTGCCGTTTATCAGAATGGCGCCAGAATCGGGATTGTAAAGTCCGTAGAGAATGTTCATGAGTGTCGTCTTGCCAGCGCCGTTTTCTCCGATTATGGCATGGATTGAACCTTTTTTGACGGAGATGCTGATTGAATCATTTGCGATTACGTTTCCAAATTTTTTGGTGATCTGCCGCATTTCCAGAATTGGCGTCAATGCATACTCCATCTGCTACAAACTTTAAAAGAAAGCAGCTATTGATTGGATATGATTATATAGAAACAAAAATGATTTTGTAAACAAAAATGAAAAAGGGCCCGTCACCAGGCCCTTAATTGTTCGTAAGTTAAAGCTCTGGTGCCTGGAATTTCTCAAGATCAGCAAGCGTTGATGGAACAGTAAGCGTCCCATCGATTATCATCTTTTTGGCTGCTTCTACTTTGTCAATTATATCCTGAGAGAAGAGGTTCTTGAGATCCGGGGTGATGGTGTAACCGATACCATCCTCTTTAGTGCTCAGGACATGAACTCCGCTCTTGAATGTCCCTTCAACAACGTCCTTGATCGCAGTGAATGACGCCACCTCTACATGCTTTATCATTGAGGCGACGACGAAGCCCGGAGCTGCGTTCTTCTGGTCGGTGTCAACACCTATGGCAAAGAAATTATTCTCCTTAGCTGCCTCAAAGACACCAAGTCCGCTTTCGCCTGCGGCGTGGTATATCACATCCGCTTTGTTGTTAAATTCGGAAATTCCGATTTCCTTCCCCTTACCTGCATCGATAAATGAGCCGGTGTAGGCAGACAGTACCTGCACGTCAGGATCAACTGTCATTACTCCAGCTTTATAACCAGCCTCGAACTTCTCAATCAGTGGACCTTCCATGCCTCCGACGAATCCAACTATCTTATCTGCATTGATCTTGTCATTGCCGGTTGTCGAGGTCAGGTATGCCGCAAGCATCCCGACGAGAAATGAACCCTGTTCTTCGGTGAACACAAAGGAAGCAACATTTGGTTGATCTACAACCGAGTCGATTATCGCAAATTTTATGTCCGGATACTGCTGTGCCATGTTGTTGACAGCGTCGGTTAATAGAAAACCGACCGCAACTATGACATCGAACTTCTGCTCGGCGAGCTTTCTTATGTTAGCCTCATAATCAGCCTGCTCCCTGCTTTCTACTAAAAGAATTTCAACTCCAAGTTCTTTCTCGGCTTTTTTGAATCCATCCCATCCGAGATCGTTAAAGCCTTTGTTTTCTTCGCTTCCTGATAGTCCACCGACATCAGTAAGCATCGCTGCCTTAATCTTTGCCGCTGCTGTTGTTTCTGCTGCCGGTTTGCAGCTGGTGAATGCAACACTTACACTCAGTGCAAAAACCAGGATAAAGAACAGCAAGAATGCTTTTTTCATTTAGCGCACCTCCGTTTTATTTTTGTATTGATAGTATTATATCTTACTTGACCTCCTTTTCTTTTTATATTTTAACTCTTTTCATAATTTTCTCACATTTTGTGATGACTTCCTGGAGGTTGAATTTCGTGAAATTTTTATTTGCGAGCAGATGTTCTCCGTTTATGAATACATCACTGACATCATAACCGGTGCCAGAGTTGATTAAATTGGACAGTAATCTTTCATCGTTGATCAGATGCAGTGCGGGGTAGTCGATGACTGTTATATCTGCTTTTAAGCCTGCCTTGATGGCACCAATTTCGTCCTCCCTACCGATTGCCTTTGCGCCGTTTTTTGTGATTGTCTGATAGGCATAAACTGTGGGAAAGGTATCTGCCCGCATTGAGCTGACCTTTTGCAGCATGGAAGCTGACCTTACCTCGCGAAGCATGTCGTAGTTACCGTTGCTGGCAGCGCCGTCACAACCTATAGCCACGTTAACGCCCCGATCGATCATCTTTACTACGGGTGATATTCCATCGGTGAGCTTCATATTGCTATTTGGACAATGAACAACGCTCGTGTCGGTTCTTGCTAAGAGATCGATTTCCAGGTCAGAAAGCCATATAACGTGAACCAGCTCGGTTTTTTTGCCAAGCACTCCAAATCTGTAAAGCGCCTCGATTTCCCCACAGCCGTATCTTTTGTAGATCTCCTTTGTTTGCAATAGCCCTTCACATGCGTGTGTATGTATTCCGGTATTAAGCTCTTTTGCGAGTTCGCTGGACTCTTTCATGAGTTTCGCGGTGCACGCAGGCAAGCCCACAGGTGCTACAACGACCTTCATCCTGCCCGATCCTGTAGAGTCCCACCTTTCGAACAAAACCCTCGTTTTTTCAAGGCATTCGTCGATTGTTGCAATAGGTGTGTTCTTACCCTCTTTGTAGTCGCCGATTGCGAGCCCGACGTTAGCACGCAGTTCGCTGTCAAAGATCGCCTGCACGATAGAAGTGTAATCGTCATCTCTATCCACGAGCATCTCAGATACTGTAGTTGTGCCGGTTCTTATGGCCTCAAGACAACCAAGCAGTGTGCTGTAATAAGCAGCCTCATCATCCAGGCGGTATGTCCATATTTTCTCAAGCCACTGGGTGAGCGGCAGGTCATCGAGCAAACCCCTTGCGAAGGTCTGCGTGAGATGTGTGTGCGCATCTATAAAGCCCGGGACTGCTATCTTCCCGTTGAAATCATGAACATGCTCTGATGTTTTGGGATGAAGGTTACCGGTGACCTCTTTTATCATGCCGTCGTCAATACGGATGTCCATGAACTGAAACTGAGCGGTCTGCTCGTTGAATATTCTCAGGTTTTTTAAGAGCATCTATTCATCTTTTTCCAGCAGTGTAGCGCTTTCACATGCTATTTTGATGGCCATCTCAAGCGGTTTTTCAAGCATTTTCCTGTCCTCCGCTTCGCTGCCCGAGACCAGGTTTCCGGCTGCGACGAGGACTGTTCCGGCTTTTACTCTTCTGTAGTTTGCAACGACAAAAAGCGCAGATGACTCATTTTCAACTGCAAGCACTCCCATCTCGGTCCACTTTTTTATCCTGGACGACCAGTCTCCATGGGCGAACGGCGATTCAATGTAGAAGGCATCATGTGATCTTATCACGCCCAGCCTGAAATCCGCGCCGAGGACCCCGGCGGAAGCTACGAGCGCACTTGTAACGAAATGGTCGGCAACTGCCGGGTATTCTATAGGTGTGTATTCCGTTGATGTACCATCTCCCCTGACTGCGGCAGTTGCAATGATGATATCGCCTGGCTTTATTTCGGGTTGAAGTGCACCACAGGTACCAACTCTTATAAAATTCTGCGCGCCGACATTGGCGAGCTCCTCGAGGGCTATTGATGCAGAAGGACATCCGATCCCTGTTGAGGTGCACGAGATCTTTACTCCTTTGTATTCACCGGTGTACGTAACGTATTCCCTGTTTGTGGCTACATGTTTTGCGTTATCAAAAAAGCTGGCGATGAACTGAACCCTACCGGGGTCGCCAGGCAGCAGAACTGTTTTGCCGACGTCTCCTGGCATAAGATGAATATGATGCTGAGGTTTCAATTTACGCTCCCTGGAAAAGAAAGGTGTAAGGAAAAAATATATAACATAAAATTAAATTACTACATTTTAAGTTGATATTCAATCGTAATTAGAAGTTGGAGATGTACATTGAGTCATCTGTGAGGGCGATATATGTTAAGCATTGATGAGATCAGGACTATGCCCAAGGTTGAACTGCACCGTCATCTTGAGGGTTCGATACGACCCGCGACGCTTCTTGAGCTTGCTCGCGAAAACGGGGTTGAGTTGCCAGCTGAGAATATAGGAGAGCTAATGCCGTATATAAGCCACACTGATGATGATATGAGCTTGCTCGATTACCTTTTAAAGTTTGATGTCGTGATGAAGCCGCTGAGAAAACCAGAGGATCTTGAAAGGGTGACATGGGAGGTTGTTGAGGATGCTGTTAGTGACAATATTATTTATTTAGAACTGCGTTTCAGCCCGGAGTTCATCGAGGACAAAACCGACATCCCGGCCTCTTATGCAGCACGCATAATTACCAGGACATCTGCCAAAGCCTCGAAGACTTTCGCTGTGCCCATCACCATTACTTTGATAGCGACCCGTGAACTGGGTCTTGAGTCTTCGCTTCGGGTGGTAAGGGAGGCCAATTTACTTTCCGGTGATGGCGTAACCGGGTTCGATATAGCCGGTGATGAGGTCCATTTTTTGGTTAGCATGTTTGAGCAGGCGATCATTGATGCGCGCAGAAGTGGACTTGGTGTCACAGTGCATGCCGGGGAAGCAGGTTCGGGAAGAGAGGTTGAGCTTGCTCTTGGCTATGGGGTGCAAAGGATCGGGCACGGCGTAAATGCCATGAACAATGAGGGTGCGATGAAAGCCATCAGGAAGCACGATGCGTTGATCGAGGTGTGCCTCACAACCAATCTCCACGTGGGGGTAATTAAGAGTTATGCAGAGCACCCAGCAAGGAGATTTTTTGACAGCGGCATAAAGATTGCTTTCTGTGCCGATGATCCCCAGATGTCGTGTATTAATCTTTCTGATGAGATATGGTTTGCCGCAAAGTACCTTGGATTTACTAGAAATGAAATCTTTCTGACTCAGTTGATGGGAGTGGATAAGGCTTTTGTCGGTGATGATGTTAAGCGTCAGTTGAAAATGGAACTGGAAAAGGGATTTAAAAAATAGTTGAAATATAAATACATATATGTATAATTAGTTAAATGAATAATGGATTAATAAAAAGTCTTCCCATAAATGAGCGCCCCAGGGAGCGGCTGATGCAGTATGGTCCAGGTTGCTTATCGGATTCTCAGATGCTGTCAATAATTATCTCCTCAGGCAACTTTTCTAACGGCTCGGATGCTATAAAAATATCCATAGACCTGCTCAATAAGTTTTCAGATCTAAAAGGTATTGACCTCGCCTCGATAAGCGAGCTCTGCTCGGTAAATGGGATCGGATTTGCAAAGGCGACGCGGATAAAGGCAGCAATAGAGCTGGGAAAGCGGTTTATCGCCAGTTCAAATGGAAATATAAAGAAGTTCAGGAGCTGTGAGGATATTGCTGGCTACTACATTCCAATCATGGATAATTTGAAGAAGGAGCAGTTCAGGACCGTTTTGCTGGACAGCAAGAACAAATTTCTCAAGGAAGAAATGATCTCCGAGGGGTCGCTTAACATGTCGGTTGTCCATCCGCGCGAGGTATATGTGGGTGCGATAAGGGAATCCGCCACATCCATAATATTCATTCATAACCATCCAAGCGGGGATACTACTCCGTCCGAAGAGGATATCAGGATAACTGAGCGACTTGTCAGGGCGGGCAACATCATAGGCATAAAAGCGCTGGATCACATCATCATAGGCGGTGGTAGCTTCTTCAGCTTCTCGGATAGGGGACTTATTTAGCTCTTCATCTGCAGTTAGTATATAATCTAAGGCTTTAATGGCCATCTTTATTTGTAAAAAAGTTTTAGGAGTTTTGAATGGCTGAACTGAGGAGAGATCCTGTTCATAAAAATTGGTCCATCATCTCCCCACGAAGGGCGAAGCGGCCAAACCATTTTAATAAGAAGCAGATGATCAGGGATCTTAAATGTCCATTTGACTATGGGCAGGAGGGCGTCACACCGGCCGAGATTTTTTCTATTCGCGGGGATGGAAGCAGGCCTGATGAACCGGGCTGGAAGATAAGAGTCGTGCCAAATCTCTACTCAGCACTTCATTATCCGAGGCAAAAAAAATATCATGACCTCAGCTTTTATGAGGTGGACGACCCCCTGGGCAATTGCGAGATTATAGTGCATACTCCTGACCATCATAAAAAGACCTCGGAGTTTGACCATAATGAGATGAACCTGGTAGTTCGCACCTATATCAACAGGTTCAAAGAACAGAGAAACCACTCGGATTTGAAATACACCACGATATTTTATAATCATGGAGAGAGGGCGGGTGCTTCGCTTGAGCATGAACACAGCCAGCTCTATTCAATGTCGTTTATCCCCCCAAAGGTTCTGGAGGAAATGGATAATGCAAGATCGTATTATGAGAGAAATGAGAAGTGTGTTTTCTGTCAGATGCTGGATGAAGAGATAAGGGAGGATAAAAGGGTGATCTTTCGAAATAATCATTTTGTTGCATTCTGTCCTTATGCCTCTATAAAACCGTTTGAAGTATGGATTTTGCCCATGCGGCACTGCGCGGATTTTGATGAACAGGATGAGAAGGAAATTGCATCGCTTGCCGATATCCTCTTATTTGTCTTAAGAAATATTGATGAGAAACTGCATGATCCGCCGTTAAACTTCTATCTGCACAGCGCCCCACATGATTTTTCAGATGAAGGCATATACCACTGGCATTTTGAGCTGTTCCCCAGGATTACAATGGTTGCTGGGTTTGAACTGGCTACTGGCACCATGATAAATGTAGTCTCCCCTGAAGAAGCAGCCAGGATGATTACTAGCACCTGACTTAACGAGAGACTTAGGGGATGGTTAATATCTTGAGATGGTTTCGTTGACTCAGGTATCAAATTTTATTATTATTTGTTTACTTTTGGGCCCATAGCTCAGCTGGTTAGAGCAGCGCACTCATAATGCGGAGGTCCCAGGTTCGAATCCTGGTGGGCCCACCAAAATTATGACTCATTATATGAATGCTGTCCGGCTTTTGCGAAATAATGAACTTGGCTGTGTTGCAAACGGCATTAGTGTTATTATGGTCGGGTGAAGAAAAATTGAGTCTTAACCAGGATTTGATCTTAATTCAGAAGATGGATAATGAGATTGGTCAGCTTAACAATAATTTCGAAAACCTGGTTCAAAGAGAACAGCTATCCGTCTTACTGAAGGAACAAGAAGATGATCAGGCAGAGCTGGATAGGACTCAACAGGAGATACATGACAGAAAGCAGAGGTCAAAGAAAGCGGAGGATCAGAGCTCGATTATCGAGCAGAAGATCAAGAGGGAAGAGAATAAGCTTTACAGCGGTACCGTTTCAAATCCCAAAGAGCTGATGGGAATAAAATCAGAAATTGATGACCTCAAGAAGCAGGTTGACAGGATGGACACGGAGATCCTTGAGCAGATGGAAACACTGGACGGTTTAAGGGGAAAGGAGAGCAGCCTTCTGAAGATTATCGAAGAAAGAAAGGCTGAGATTGGTAAGCTGGAGTCTGAGATAACGCAGCTTGAATCAGATATCAGGTCTTCGGTATCAAATCTTGAAGGGGAAGTTTCAAATGTAAGAGGAAGGATCAGCGAAGATGTACTGGTCCTTTATGACAGGCTGAGGAAAGAGAAGGATGGAAGGGTGGTCGCTACGGTAAAGGGTGGGGCATGTTCGGTATGCAATATGACCCTTCCTTTTGAGAAAGTGGAAAAAATGAACGACAGGGAACAGTATTACAGGTGTGAGTTTTGCAGAAGGATAATTGTAATTGAGTGATGAGAGTTATGTTGCATACATAGATGGTGGTTCAAGCGGCAATCCTGGGGAATCGGCAATAGGCGGCGTGATCATATTTCCTGACGGGAAAAAAGAGACATACAGCCAGAAGATCGGATATGCAACCAATAATTATGCCGAATACAGTTCATTAATAAATGCCCTTGGTAAGCTGATTCTGGTTGGAGCTAAGCGCGTAGTGGTGAGGAGCGACAGCGCGCTTCTGGTTTCACAGGTTAGGGGAGATTTTAAGGTCAGGAACAAGGATCTTAAGAGGCTACATTCGAAGGTGATATCGATGATATCCAGCTTTGAGGAATTCAGGATCTACCACATTAACAGGGAAGAAAACAGGGAAGCTGACCGGCTGGTGAAGAAAGCGCTCACTATTCGCTAAAACAACCTGTCAACTTTTAAAAAATCGAGGGCGTCTAATCCAAAAGTTTCAGCCATGCTAAATAAAGAAGAGATCAAGTCAATAATTCCGCACAGGGAGCCATTCCTATTCGTGGATGAAGTCATTGAAATGGTCCCTGAGGAAAGCATAAAAGCGGTTAAATATGTAAGCGAAAATGATTTTTACTTTCCGGGCCATTTCCCCGGTCTTCCTATCATGCCCGGGGTAATTATGATAGAGGCACTTGCGCAGGCTGGGGCCGTTGCTCTGCTGTATAAAAAGAAGGATAAGATCGTACTTTTTGCAGGGATTGAAGGGGCTCGATTCAAAAGCGTTGTAAAGCCTGGGGAAAGGCTTGAGCTGAACGTCGAGATCATTGCAAAAAGAGGGTCTTACGGCAAGGCCAGCGCGAAGGCACTGGTCAATGGCGAGATAGCATGCCAGGCCGTAATATCGTTTTTTATTGCTGATAAAAGCGAAGTAAAGTAATGAGCGTGAAATATTGCGCTTTCCCGGGACAGGGTTCCCAGCAGTATGGTATGGGTGCAGACCTGTTGTGTTCCCCTCACTTCCAGCAGAGGTATATGAAAACGACCACCAGGATACTCTCTTATGACCCACTTGAAGTCATCTGTGATGATAAGGGAGATGCATTAAACAGGACTCTCTATGCTCAGCCTGCTTTATTCCTTGTGGAGGCGGCTATATATACCGAAGTTGTTTCAGCAAGAATGACTCCGGATTTGATGATTGGTCATTCAATAGGTGAGTACAGTGCCGTCTTTTGTGCTGGGATGATCGATTTTGAGGAGGCGCTATGGCTTGTAAAAAGAAGGGCCGAGATCATGGAGGAGGAGAACGAGAAGAACCCTGGTGCAATGGCGGCGGTGATCGGGAGCAACCTCGATTTGGCCCTGAAAATAATCTCAAGTAGTGGTCTTGATATCTATCCTGCCAACTATAACTCCGCAGATCAGCTCGTGATAAGTGGAAGGAGAGATGATATTGATAAGTTATCCGATGAATTTACGCGCAGTGGTTTCAGGTTCATAAAGTTAAAAGTTGGAGTCGCATCACACAGTCCATTCATGGATGAGCTCTCGGTTGAGCTTGGCAGGGCGCTTAATTCGGTCAACTTCGTTGACCCCTCGATCAAAGTCTTATCGCTGACGACATTGGAGCTGTTTACGAAGTCTAATGTGCGCAGCTTGCTGGAGGATCAGATAAAAAAGCCTGTTCTCTTTTATCAGGGCGTAAAGAAGCTCCTTTCAACTGATAAGGAAGTCAGGTTTATCGAAGTGGGGCCGTCAAATATTCTGACCAGGTTAATTAAAAGAATTTCGGGGCGCGATTTGTGCATTCCGGTCTCTGGCAATGAGGCCGCTGGTGCGATTAATTCTGTTGAATGAACGGTATCGGATTTCCATTCCAGGAGGGTAAAAATAATGTTACTTAAGGATAAGGTGTGTCTGGTTACGGGAGGTTCGCGTGGAATAGGAGCAGCCATTGCGGGAGTTTTTGTTGAAAATGGGGCTCTTGTTACCGTATGCGATATATCGGATGGAGGCATAATTATAAGGCCGGATGACTCGACTAACCCGAGGTTTTACAGAGCCGATGTCTCAAGCGAAGAAGATGTTAAGGGGCTTTTCGATAAGATGATTGCTGACTATGGACGCGTTGATGTGTTGGTAAACAATGCGGGAATAAATCGTGACGGATTCTTGCTGCGCATGAGCGAAGAGGATTGGGATAAGGTCATCGATGTTAATCTTAAGGGCAGCTTTTTGTGCTCAAAACATGCTGTAAGGCTGATGATAAGACAAAATTCTGGCTCCATCATTAACATTTCAAGCGTTGTTGGCATTACCGGGAACGTCGGTCAAGCGAACTATTCGGCATCGAAGGCAGGCCTCATAGGTCTGACCAAGTCTATGGCGAGGGAATTCGCATCGAGGAGCATCAGGATTAATGCCGTCGCACCCGGGTTTATAAAAACCGAAATGACCGAAAGAATTCCGGAGGAAATAAAAACTGGATATCTGGATAGGATTCCATTAAAGCGTTTTGGTGAACCGCTGGAGGTCGCGAACGTGGTGCTTTTTCTGGCATCTGGCCTATCATCGTACGTCACAGGCCAGGTGATAATAGTCGACGGGGGGATGGCGGCGTGAAGAGAAAGCACGAAATAAGCAGATACCTGAACAGGGTTGTTGTGACGGGCATGGCCGTAATATGCTCAATTGGGTATTCAAATGATTCATTTTTTGAGAACCTGCGAAACGGGGTATCGGGTGTACGGAGAATCTCTCACTTTGATCCGGAAGGATATGCCACGCAGATAGCCGCCGAGATGAGGGATTTCGATCCAGCGAATTATATGGAGTTGAGGCAATTAAAAAGAATGGACAGGTTTTCCCAGCTTGCAGTTGCGGCAGGCAGGATTGCAATAGAGGATGCCGGCTTGAGGATCGATAAGGGAAATGCAGAAGATACAGGAGTTCTTGTAGCCAGCGGCGTTGGCGGCCTTTACACGATTGAGGAGCAGAACAAAAGGCTTTTAGAACTGGGTCCTGGAAGGGTTAGCCCGCTCCTGATACCTATGATGACACCGAATATGGCCGCGGCACAGGTTTCCATTCAGTTTGGAGCACGCGGCCCTGTTAACTCCGTGTGCACGGCTTGCGCTGCCGGCACGCAGGCGATAGGGGATGCCTTTGAGGTGATACGGCGTGGAGATGCGAAGATAATGCTCTGTGGCGGAAGTGAAGCCGCGATAACCCCGCTGGGCATAAGCGGTTTTGCTGCCATGAAAACTATGTCCACACGAAATGATGAGCCGCAGAGGGCAAGCCGGCCCTTTGATATTGAGCGTGACGGGTTTGTCATGGGTGAAGGAGCAGGAATTATCGTGCTTGAAGAACTGGATTACGCGATTTCAAGGGGAGCAAGGATACTTGCCGAGATTGTGGGTTACGGTTCGACAGGAGATGCTTATCACCTGACTGCTCTGGAGAGTTCCGGCATAAACGCCGCAAGGGCCATGCGAAATGCGATGATCGATGCCGGTGTGAGCAGCGATGAGATCGGCTACATAAATCCGCACGGTACCTCGACACCGCTAAATGATGAAGTAGAAACAAAGGCAATTAAGATAGCACTTGGGGAAAAAGCGTATGATATTCCAATAAGTTCAACCAAGTCCATGACCGGACACTGTTTAGGTGCGGCAGGTGCAATAGAGGCGGCGATATGCGTCGATGTCATATGCAGCGGTATCATTCCGCCCACCATTAACCTTGATGTGCCTGACCCGCTTTGCGACCTTGATTATGTGCCAAAGGTCTCAAGGAGGAAAAGCGTCGATGTCGCCATGTCTAACTCAATGGGATTTGGTGGGCATAACGCAACTATTATATTTAAGAGGTATGTTGATTGATTGAGTGCTCGAAATGTAAGATTGATCTGAATAAGAGCGAACTAGAAGCAAACTACTTCATCTGCCCCCACTGCGAGTTTCATTTTCCCATGCCTGCTTTGAACAGAATAGCGATGATAGCAGACGATGACGCCGGTATAGAGGAGATCGGGAAAGGCCTTAAGAGCAGTGACCCGCTGAAATTTGTGGACATAAGGCCGTATCCAGAAAGACTGCTTGAGGCGGTGGATCAGACCTCTTTAGAGGAGGCAATTGTTGTCGTGGAGTGTCAGGTGGGTGGGGTGTTGTGCGTTTTGGCAGTCATGGATTTTGGGTTCATGGGAGGGAGCATGGGAGCTGTTGTCGGGGAGAAATTCGTCATTGCTTCAGAACACAGCATTAAGAAAAATATCCCGTTAATCGTTTTTACCGCATCGGGTGGAGCAAGGATGCAGGAGGGGATCATATCGCTGATGCAGATGTCAAAAACGCTGGTGGCAGTCCTTAACCTGTCGAAAAACCGCATCCCGTTTATTACTGTACTCACTCACCCGACGACAGGTGGGGTGTATGCAAGTTTTGCAACTCAGGCTGACATAATTCTGAGCGAGCCTGATATACTGGCATGTTTTGCGGGTCCAAGAGTCATAAAACAGACGATCGGAAGGGATCTGCCTGAAGATTTCGGCAGCCCCGACTTCTGTCTTACTGCGGGCCATATCGATAAAGTGGTGAAGAGAAAAGATTTAAGATATAACCTTATGGAAATACTAAGCTTATTCAGAGGAGCAATTGAGATTGGAAGAGGGAAAGCAGGACCTTTACAAGAAAGAGATCGACAGGTTAGAGGAGGAATTGGTGGAATTAAAAAAATTGCCACTCTTGCCTGGCGTGCACTTGGAAGGTTTTATAAAAAAATTATCGGACAGGATTAAGGATCTTGCCGATAGAAAACACAGGGCGGCGTGGCGGACAGTAAAGATCTCCCGCCATCCAAAGAGGCCGCAAATGCTGGACTACCTGAACCTGGTATTTGATAAATTTTACGAGTTAAGCGGAGACAGGAGGACAGGGGATGATAAAGCCATAGTTTGCGGCCTGGCTGCAATCGAAAGTGAGACCTGCATTGTCATAGGTCATCAGAAAGGTCACGATACGAAAGAGCGCATCTACAGAAATTTTGGGATGGCAAACCCATTGGGTTATCATAAAGCCATAAGGATGATGCAGCTGGCGGAAAAATTTGGTTTTCCCGTCATCACTTTTGTGGATACGCCCGGTGCGTTTCCTGCAATAGAGGCAGAGGAGCAGAACCAGGGCTATGCGATTTCAAGCTGCATTTTAAAGATGCTCTCCATAACTGTTCCAACAGTTGCCTTCGTCATCGGGGAAGGGGGAAGCGGAGGTGCGATTGCGCTTGCTTCTGCAGACAGGGTTTATATTCTTCAAAATGCCACCTATTCTGTCATCTCGCCAGAGGGCTGCGCTTCGATATTATGGAAGGATGCGAAGATGGCACCCCTGGCGGCCAATGCTTTAAAATTAACTGCACGTGACCTGATTTCGCTTGGTGTTGTGGACGATATAATACTTGAGCCCATAGGTGGTGCACAGAGGAATGTCCATAAGGTCGCATTGGATATGCGGGGCAGAATATTATCCGTGATCAGGGAGTACAGATCGAGCAGCAAAGAATTTGATGCAGAAGCAAGGGAAAACAGGTACATGTCTTATGGACGGGATAAGATCATTGGCGAGGACTGATAAAGGCTGATCATGGCAAAAAAGGGTCTTGTGCATATTTATACGGGTGACGGGAAGGGTAAGACCACGGCAGCTATTGGTCTTTGCTTGAGAAGCCTTGCATATGACAACAGGGTGCTCATAGTCCAGTTCTTGAAGGCAAGGGAAAAGGCAAGCGGCGAGATATTGGCCATGTCAGCGGCTTTTCCAAATGTGGAAATAAGAAGGTTCGGAAGCTGGATTACCCCTGAGACGAGTAAGGAGGAGGTGGAGAGAAGCCATAAGCCAAGGATCAGAACGGGCTTTAAGTTCGCGCGCAGAGCAGTTTCGGGCGGAGAATTTGACCTCGTAGTACTGGATGAGCTCTGCGTCGCTATTAAGTTCGGGCTTGTTATGGAAAAAGAGGCGCTTGATCTGATTTCCGGTAAAGCTGATAATACTGAGCTTGTTATTACCGGGAGATGGGCGACTAAAAAGTTAATCGACGCTGCGGATCTCGTCACTGAGATGGTTGAGATCAAACATCCATTTAAAAGTGGGGTTGCAGCAAGAAAGGGTATTGAATATTAGTCCATGGGCAAAGGCATTACAGGGGCACTTATCCGCAATGTGATAATTTTGGTAATCGCTATACTTTTGGCGGTAATTTTCTCGGCTTCGATTGGGGCCGCAAAAATATCCTTTTTTGATAGCGCAAAGGTCATTCTTTCAAAGTTACCGTTTCTGAGCCGTGTTGAGGCATTCTCGAGTTACGACCTCCAGGATTCCATAATAATTTTGAATATAAGGCTTCCCAGGATCGTCCTGTCCATAGTTGTGGGGATGGCACTTGCTACTGCGGGTGTGGTATTTCAGAGCATGTTCAAAAACCCGATGGCTGATCCTTACGTGATCGGGGTATCCTCGGGTGCAGCGCTTGGAGCCACTGTATCCATAATACTGCATCTTGGCACCGGGGTACTTGGTGCCTCATCAACGTCAGCTTTTGCTTTCATCGGGGCTATGTGTGCCACTGCCGTTGTCTATAGAGTTGCAAGGTTCAAGGGAAAGATTGGAGTTTACAGTCTACTCTTGTCAGGGCTTGCCATAGGATCGCTTTTATCTGCCGGTACTTCATTTTTAATGTTAATTGGCGAACACGACTTAGGGAAAGTCATCTTCTGGATGCTCGGGTCGCTCTCGACATCGAGCTGGGAGAAGGTTGTTATCGCTGCTCCGCTGACAATTGTCTTATTTTTAATATCACTGTTCTTTACAAGAGATCTCAATCTTTTTTTGATGGGCGAGGATAGGGCTGCACAGCTTGGTCTGGAGGTTGAGCGAACGAAGATTATTCTACTGATCTTGGGTTCGTTCATTGCTTCTGTAGCGGTGTCGGTCTCCGGTTTGATAAGTTTCATCGGGCTTATCACTCCTCATCTTGTGAGGCTTATTACAGGACCAAATCATAAGGTGCTGCTTCCGACATCAGCCCTGACTGGAGGCTTGATCCTCCTCTTATCGGATACGCTAGCAAGGGTAGTAATTGCCCCGCGCGAACTGCCGGTTGGGGTGATAACAGCCATCCTGGGAGCTCCATTTTTCATATATCTTTTGAGAAGGAGATATGTATCAGGTTGAACAACGAATATGCGATAAAAATCAAGGATCTATATTTTGCATATAACGGGAATGAAATATTAAAGGGATTAAACCTGAATGTGCCTGTCGGTGAGCTTTTTGGAATAATAGGGCCAAACGGTTCCGGCAAGTCGACGGTATTAAAAATACTTACGCGGTTGCTGCGTTCTTACAGCGGCAGGGTTGAAATACTGGGGAGGTCCCTGGACTCGTACAAGCACATGGAGCTGGCGCGTAAAATTGCGATCGTTCCGCAGGAGTTCATACTTGACTTTGATTTCAGCGTTGAAGAGGTGATTGAGTTTGGCAGGAACCCTCACATGAAGCGATTTCAGACTCCCAGCAAGGATGATAGGCAGACGATCGAAGAAGCTATTGAAACCACGCATCTTGGTGACTTGCGCGGTAGACCGATAACTGCTTTAAGTGGTGGGGAAAAGCAGCGGGTTATACTGGCGCAGGCTCTGGCTCAGAAACCGGAGTTACTGCTTCTGGACGAGCCAACCACCCATCTTGATGTTGCTTTTCAGATAGAGATAATGGAGATCATCAAGCAGTTAAATGCAAAGGCTAACATCACAGTTCTTGCAGTGCTGCATGATCTCAACCTTGCATCCCAGTTCTTGAACTCGATTGCGCTTATGGATTCGGGCAGTATAAGAAACTGCGGAAGCGTGGGTGAAGTTTTAACCAGGGAGAACATTGAGCGAGTATTCGGGATAGACGTGAAGGTGTCCAGAAATCCGCACACGGGAAAGATCTGGATAACTCCGCTCAGCGCAGGTTTTTTCCCGGAAAACAAAAAGAAGAACATCAGGGTTCACCTGATCTGCGGCGGGGGCAGCGGCACCGATCTGATGATAGACATGTACGGATATGGGTTTTCGCTTTCCGTTGGTGTCCTGAATGCCCTGGACAGCGATTTTGAAACCGCAATAAGTTTGGGCATACCGATAGTCGATGAGGAGCCCTTCTCTCCGATTTCTGATGAGAAGTACGCTTGCAACCTTGAGATGATCGATCGTGCTGATATCGTCCTGCTTGCAGATGTAATTTTTGGACCTGGAAATTTGAAAAATTTACAGTCGGCTCTTGCGGCAGTCGGGAGAGGAAAAAGAACTGTCATAATTTGCAGCACTGATATCACAAAAAAGGACTTCACCAGGGGGGCGGCTGAGCAAATCTATGAAGAGCTGAAAAAGTCCGGGGCAACGATTTTTGATAACAAGCAAGAGTGTATGAACTATCTTCTTTCCATTGATGACAGGCCAAACTGATGTTGTCTAACGGCGCAACTGCTGATACTATATTGTAAATGAGAGTTAACCGGGTGATCGCAGGGGTCTTTACCCTTGAGGAAAGTCCGAGCTCCGCAGAGCAGAGCGCTGGGTAACCCCCAGTTGGGGCGACCCAAAGGAAAGTGCAACAGAAAGCACACCGCCGTTAAGCCATGTCTGGCTGGCAAGGGTGAAAAGGTGAGGTAAGAGCTCACCAGCAGTCCGGTGACGGGCTGGCTCGGCAAACCCCGCTTGGAGCAAGACCAAATAGGAGAGCAATGGGGCTGCTCGTCCCGCCCTCGGGTAGGTCGCTTGAGGTGTATGGTAACATACACCCTAGATGGATGATCACCGCCGCTTTACGGCACAGAACTCGGCTTACAGGTTAACTCTCTTTTTGTTGAGGAGATATTCATGCAAGGATTAGAAGATAAGATTAGATCCGGGGTGACTATTCTGGATGGAGCCACGGGAACCATGCTTTCACGCTACCTATCGCCGGGTGAACTTCCTGAGATGCTTCTAATCAGAGATCCATCTAAGGTCAGAGAACTGCACAGGGCGTATCTGGATGCAGGTTCAGAGATCATCGAGACCGACAGCATAGGTTCCAATGCGGTCAGGCTTGATGTAGAAATAGGGGACCATCTGGTAAAAAGGCTGAACCTGAAGGCAGCCGAGGTGGCAATCGAGGCAGCAGATGGTAAGGCCTATGTTGCAGGATCCATCGGACCACTTGGTAAGATTATGGAACCGTTTGGTGAGATTTCGCGCAATGATGCCCTAAGGGCATATATTGAACAGGCGAGCGCGCTTGCCGGTAGTGGTGTCGACCTGATAATTATTGAAACAATGTCTGATCTCCAGGAGGTAAAAGTTGCCATCACTGCCGTAAAAGAGGCATGTAACCTTCCCATTTTTGCCTCGATGAGCTTTGACGAGAGCCTGCACACCATGATGGGAGTCAGGCCTGCGGATGCGGCCAGGGAGCTCCATGAAGCAGGGGCTTTTGTGGTTGGTGCCAACTGCGGCGTCGGGAGCGATATTGCGTTTAAGGTTATGAAGGACATGATAGAGGGCTCTCCTGGATTGATTTACTTCGTGCAGCCTAATGCTGGCATGCCAAAGCTGGTGGATGGCAGGACTGTTTATGAAGAGACCCCTGAATATATGGCGCAGTACGCAAAGAAATTTGTGGATATGGGCATCAGGGTAATTGGGGCATGCTGCGGCAGCACACCTGAACACATACGCGTCATAAAGGATGCTATATCTTCCGTATAGAAATCTTTAGATGGCAGAGAAGCTAAAACCTGACTTTTACGAGAGACCCACACTTTTAGTGGCATGGAATCTGATCGGCAAGCTGCTGGTTCGAAAAAAAGATCATCGCAGGTTTTCGGGTATTATCGTCGAAACCGAGGCTTATGTTGGCTGGGATGATAAGGCATGTCATGGTTCAAGAGGCATGACCAGAAGGAACAGCGTGATGTTCGGCAAGGCAGCTCATGCTTATGTGTACCTGGTGTATGGAATGTATTATTGCCTTAATCTTGTGACCGAGAGGGAAAATTATCCATCCGCTGTGCTTGTAAGATCTATCGAGCCGGTTGAAGGGTTTGATCCTGTTCCTGCTGAGGAAGGGTATGGCGGCAGAATTGCCAAGGTTACAAGTGGACCTGGTCTGGTTTGCAGGGCACTTGACATCGATTTGAAGCTTAATGGAGTCAGCCTGTATGGGGATGAACTTTTTGTTGAGGACGTAAGCCCGTTTAAGGAAATTGATGTGGCTGCAACTCCCCGAATAGGCGTGGGGTATGCGGGGGAATATGCGAGGCTGCCGTGGAGGTTTGTTGCAATTGGCTCACCGTGCTTCTCATCGAAACTTATTGTAAGTTGAGACAGCCGTTATATGGCATAAATAAGAGAAAATGCTATAATACCACAGCGTTTTTTAAAAAATTGTTTGCGGAGGTTGTAACATTCATGCCGTTATTTGATTATTTTTGTGAAAAATGTGGTGAAAATTTTGAGGTATATAAAAAAAGTGTCCAGGATGAGCAGGAGATATGCAAAAGATGTGGAGCGCCTGCTAAAAGGAGGTTTGCTCCTGTTGGTATAATATTCAAGGGTTCTGGTTTTTATAAAACGGATTCGAGGGCTGATTCAAGTGCCAGCAAATCTACTGAAACTAAATCAAGCTCGGATAGCAGCGAGAAGGAATCGAAATCAGCCTGATCCAGGGGTTATGGCCTAAATGATTCAACTGGTCGTCGCAGGCACTATTGGTTTTATATGGATGCATTTTTCAAGCCTCAGGTATCTTTTCAGGCTCAGGCTGCTGAACAGCTCGAAAGAGTTGTTTGCGGATGAGCAGGGTTCAGCAAAAGTTAAGAAGGAAGTTGAGGGCACTACCTCTGGCGCAGCGATCATTACCACTGCTGTCATCGGTTTACTGGAAGCTCTTTATTACATTTTATGTGCGATTTTATTTATTAAATATCAGACTATTCTTTATATAAGCGCGCTTCTTGCGAGCAACTCCATTGTAAATCTGATTGACTTCCTGCTGCGCGCGAAATCGATCGTCAAATCGCCGACGAAATATATGATCGAGGAGATCAAGGGCTTTAAATGGTACTCCAAGATGGCGATGACCATAGCCGAACTTGTTTTTTGCTTAGGGATCCTATATGCTGCCTATGCCCTTTCTTAGACCAATATAGCCGAAATTGAGATTTAATTTTGACCTCAGCCAATTTTTAGGACAAAACGACATTGGTCGTGACTATTTAAATGATTTTGACAGGGTTTCGGAATTTTATTCCGTCAAGCCCGACCTCAAGCTGTTAGATAAGGTTCTAGCTGAAAGAGGAAAGAGCTTCATTGTAAGCAGGGAAGAACTATGCAATGCACTTCGCGAGTATAATTCCAGGATAGGGGCGGGGGATACCTCGCTTGAGAACATTGATAAGCTTCGTGACGGCGAAGCGTTTGTGGTAGCTACAGGACAGCAAGCCGGCATGCTGACCGGCCCGGAGTATACGGTTTTTAAGGCAATATTTGCGGCGAAGCTCGCAAAGACGTTAACACATGAATTAGGCAGATATTTTGTGCCGGTGTTCTGGGTGGCGTCGGAAGATTCAGATTTAAGCGAAGCTGACAATATCAAGATAATAAACAATAACGATGAGTTCGAGGTGGGTAAGCTTGATTTGCGCAAATATTTTGGCATGCCCATCGGTCTGCTGAATAATATCGATATCTCCGAAATAATTTATTTTCTTGAGGCGCACACGATTGAAACCGAGTTCAAGGCTTCGCTCATTGAAATGATCAGGACGTCCTACTCGGATGACCGTTCGCTGTCCATGGCCTTTGCTTCGCTGATGTCAGGGCTTCTTGGATCGCTTGGGATTGTGTTCATCGACCCCATCGAGGCGAACATAAAGAAGCTGGGCAGACAGATTTTCGAAAGCGAGATATTAAACCCGAAGCGGACACCTGCGCTTTTAAGGGAAGCATCTCAAAAATTATCAGGTAAGGGGTATTCACATGTTATCGATCTGGCAGAAGATGCCTGTTCATTTTATTTTTACGATAAGGGCTCCCGTAACAGGGTATATTACCGCGATGGGCATTTCATAACAAAGTATGGTACTTACTCCCGGGAAAGGCTTTTAGGGGTTCTGACTGATAACCCTGAGCTTTTTATGACCAGCGTCAGCATAAGACCGCTACTGCAGGATTATGTGCTGCCCACGGCAATATACGTGGCAGGTATCGGAGAGGTGAGGTATTTCTGCCAGCTAAGGGAGATTTACGAGTCAAATAATGTCGCGATGCCAATGATCTACCCGAGATCGAGCTTAACAATAATGGAGCCAAAAATAGAGAAGATATTAAGTAAATATCAGCTTGAGCTCACAGATTTTTGCACCGATATTTATGAGCTGCTGGAGAGGTTTTCCGGAGACGATAGGTTATCTGCTTTTATTGAAAAAAAGAATTCCGTAATAAGGGAGATCTCTGATTTCCAGGATAGCCTGGCTGCTGTGGAAAGGACGCTCGTGGACGGCGTTGACAGGTTGAAAAGGAGTGTCTCCGGTTATCTGTCCAGGACGATTTTGAAAATCGAAAAGGCACTGGTTGAACAGGCTGGTTACGGGGTAAGTCAGCTTTCGCGTGCCAAAAATCACCTATTCCCAAGGGGCAGGACACAGGAGATGAACATAAATATCTTCACCTACTTGATAAAGGGCGGCCTCGCTCTAATTGATCGGATATATTCCAGGATCGACGTTAAGAACCCCGAACACATTGTGCTTACATTTTTTGATAAGAAGGAATAAAAATAGCTCTGTCGAAAAAATACTTATGCGAAGAAAACTATTTTTCATATCACTTATTACTTCGACTCTGTTCTTGCTGGTCTTAGTGAGCGGATGCAGCCTCTCCTTCCTGCTTCCAGTGGATGAGAAGTATGAAGAGCCACAGGCAAAGAACGTTGAGCCGGAAGTAATCGTAATCGAGGTTGACGAAACGAGGATTGACCCGATATTCATTTATCCCGGATCCAGGATTTTGGACGCCGGGGTGCTTGAGAGTGATCCAAAAGGCTCTTATTTTGTGGTTATGGAATCAGATGACGAATATGAGGTAATATATAATTATTATCTTGGAAAGAAACAACAGATGGAGTGGCGACTATTCCCGATATATAAGAGTGGCGCTGCGTCTGTGGGGTCGGTTGATGAAGAAGATCAAGGTGCAGGACACATGGCTGGACAGACCGTAATCGCCCGTTTCAAGTATGACTCCATTTACGGCGATGGCACCACTCTGGTTGATGTTGTGAGGAAGCAAAATAATCTCTCCAGGATAAAGGTCGTCACCTGGGACCTGATCTCGTCTCCATTTTAATGGAACTACCCGTCCTGTCCGTCAGCGAGCTCAATAGAAAGATAAAATCGCTGCTTGAGCTTGAGTTTGAACTTGTTTATGTTGAGGGCGAGATAAGCAATTATCACTACCACCAGTCCTCTGGCCATGTCTATTTCGATTTAAAGGATGAGCGTAGCAAGATAAGATGCGCGTTCTTTCGTTCTCAACAGCAGGGTATGGACTTCAAGCTGGAGGACGGCCAGAAGGTGCTCGTAGTAGGCTCGGCATCTGTTTACGAACCTCGCGGTGAGTATCAGATACTCGTGGTGAACGTTAGCCCTAAAGGTATAGGTTCGCTGCTCATCGCGTTTGAACAGCTCAAGAAGAGGCTGGAAGCTGAGGGCCTGTTCAGGCTGGAGCACAAAAGGAAACTCCCATTTTTACCCGGGAGGATTGGCGTGGTTACCTCGCTTGGTGGTGCAGTTATTCATGATATTACCATGACCCTTGACCGCAGGTTTCCAAACTACAGGCTGCTCATAAGGCCTGCCAGCGTGCAGGGTGATGACGCAAAGTTTGAGATATCTCAGGCGATAGATGAGTTAAACAGCATGAGGGACGTTGATGTCATAATCCTCGCCAGGGGTGGTGGATCGCTTGAGGACTTGTGGCCATTCAATACCGAAGAGGTGGCAAGGGCCATATATAATTCAAGGGTTCCCGTAATATCAGCCATCGGTCATGAGGTTGATTATTCCATATCTGATTTCGTTGCCGATTTTAGGGCTCCCACGCCGTCAGCTGCTGCTGAGATCGTCCTGCCGAATAAGTCCGAACTCAGGGCACACATTCATCATTTATACAGCAGGCTCATAAGTACGATAAAGCTAAAGGAGTCAACATCAAGAAAGCACCTTGAGGCAATCGTCAGTCGCAGCGTGCTCATGAGGCCGCAGATGCTTACTGCAGAGGTGAAGATGAGCATCGATTTGACGACTGACCGCCTGAACGAAGCGATTAAGAGATATGTTTCCGGTTATCGGGAGAGGTACATAGATTTGAGGTCGAGGCTGAGAAATTTAAACCCCGGCGAGGTGCTTTCGCGTGGCTATAGTATAGCCAGCAGGCTGCGTGACGGTAAGATTGTAATGGACTCAGCAGAGGTGGATCTGGGCGAAAATGTGAAGATAACCCTTTACAGGGGCGGTATTGTGTGCGAAGTTAATGAAAGAGAGTAGAACAAAATGGGAGTGAATCATGGAAGATATTAAATTTGAAGATGCGCTATCCAGGCTCGAGATGATCGTGAATGATCTGGAAAAAGGTGGACTTACCCTTGAAGAATCGTTAAAAAAGTTTGAGGAGGGCATAAAGCTGTCAGATTACTGCGTGAAGAAGTTGGAGGAGGTAGAGAAGAAGATAGAAGTCCTCAGCAACGGTGGAGTTACGCCAATGGAGCAGGGCGAGGGTCCGCCAACTACATAAGCAAGCTTTTTATCAGCCCACCATGTTTACGTGGTGGGCTATTTTTTTGGAGAAATTTTGAGTTTTTTGGTTGAAAAAAGAGGAATATGGAGTAAAATGGTGAATTAAAGAGCAGAGAAGGGGAAAAGTGTTACTCGGTGCTAAAAGCAGGACAGTTGATGACAACGGAAGGTTAATTGTCCCCTCCAAGTTCCGTGAGGATCTGGGAGATGAGGCTATCATTTCCGTAGGGCTGAACGAGAGATGTCTGTTTCTGTTTTCGGTCGCCGAATGGGAGAAGTTCGATGAGAAGGTCAGGACGCTTCCAATCACAAAGAAGGATGCACAGGGTTTTGTAAGATGGTTTTTATCATCTGCGTCGCACGTGCAACTTGATCAGCAGGGAAGGTTACTGATCCCCCAGGTTCTGCGTGAGTGGGCCGGGATAGAGAGGGATGTGGTAATTGTAGGCGTGTCCTCCAGGCTCGAGATCTGGGATAAGGTGAAATGGGAGGCCTTTTACAAAGAGGCAGAGTACAAATATAAGGAGATTTCCGAGGATTTGACCAGTACCGGATTTTAAGGCTGTGAGATGAGCGGATATCATCAGTCGGTGATGTTGAGAGAGGTTATTGAGTACTTAAGTCCGGTAAGGGGCGAAACGTTCGTTGATAACACAATTGGCGGCGGCGGTCATGCTCTAGAAATTGTCAAAAGAATAATGCCCGGTGGCAAGCTCGTTGGAATAGATGTGGACGATATGGCTTTAACCGCCGCCAAATTTTATCTAAAAAAGTATCTGGGCAGCGTCTTTCTTCTGAAAGCAAATTTTTTAAGAGTGGGTGAGGTATTGAGTGAGCTCGGCATAGAAAATATTGACGGCTCACTTTTTGATCTGGGTCTTTCAGGTGCCCAAATTGAGGAGAGTTCGCGCGGGTTTTCATATATGAGTGACGGACAACTGGACATGCGAATGGATAAAAGTCTATCGCTTACTGCTAAGGAAATCGTGAATACCATGCCTGCGGGCGAACTGTCGGTTATGTTCAGAAGGTATGGTCAGGAAGAGCATGCCGCAAGGATTGCTGATGCTATTGAGAGGAGCAGGAAAAGATCTCCTATAAACAGTACCATGGAGCTGGTGGAGATAATTAAAAAGACGGTTCCGATAAAAGGAGCCAGGAAGGGGCATCCTGCAAAGAGGGTATTTCAGGCTTTGAGGATATATGTGAATGATGAGATTGGCTCTCTTAAGGTTGGGTTAAAAAAGAGTTTTCGATTTTTAAATGCTGGCGGAAGAATAGTCGTGATTTCTTATCATTCGCTTGAGGATAGAACTGTAAAAAATATATTCAAGGAGCTCGCAGGAGGGTGTATCTGCCCACCCGATGCTCCGGTTTGTGTGTGTGGAAGGCAGGCAAGTGCTGAGATACTCACGAAGGGCGCTGTCCTTCCAAGCAGCAAGGAAGTTGCGATGAACTCAAGATCAAAAAGCGCAAGGCTGCGTGCTTTAAGAAAGCTGGCATAAATGAGTAAGAGTGCGATAGCAAGAAAGAGCAGACCAGGTCTGAAACATGAGGTCAATTTGAGGGTGAGGAGACCTCGCACTGACGATAGAAGGCCGAGATCGCGAAGGGTATCGATAATACTTTTTGTCTGGTTTTCAGTAACGCTGGCTCTCCTCGGGACTGCTGTTATCACAAATCTAACACTGCGCGCAAAATTAACTCAGTACCAGATGGACATCGAATTAATAAAACAACAGATCGAAGATGAGAAAAAGCTCGCTGGTAAGGTGGAGCTTGAAATTGCACAGTTGAAAAGTCCAAACCGTATATTGAAGATCGCCATGGAGGAGATCGGAATGGTTAAGCCCGGGGAGGTGCATTATCTGAAAGAGCTCAAGAGCAACGGTGTTGATGTCGCTAAGATCGATGCTGGATTTGATGGACACAATGAGAGCAATAATGTTGATATTCCGGTAAATATATCCAGATATGAACCAGACCCTGGTTTTTACAAATTTTTTGAGTCCACTTTAATTTTCATGTTTCCATGACATAAAGAATAATTATGAAAATTAGAGAACCAAGATGGAGAATTTTATTTCTATTCCTTGTCTTCATCTTGGCATTTTTTATTGTCTGGGCAAGGCTTTTTTTCATCCAGGCGCTTTCCTTTACGAAATATCAGGATTTAGCCAAAGCGCAGCATTTTGAGAGCTTTACTTACTTCGCAAACCGTGGCGCTATCTTCGACAGGGATGATGAGCAGGTAGCCATCAGCATCGAGGAGTCCACGATCTACGCAAATCCCTATTTGATAGTTAACCCACATGACACAGCCCAGGAGCTGGCTTCGATAACCAATGTTGATGTGAATGAGCTGTACGAAAAGCTCTCCGCTAAGGATAAAGGGTTTGTATATATTGCAAGGAAGGTTCCCTCATATATATCACAGACGGTAATGGAACTTAAAATAGAGGGAATATACACGATTCCTGAATATAAACGATATTACCCATATCAGGACCTGGCATCGCAGGTAATCGGCTTTGTGGGAACGGACAACATCGGGCTCTCAGGAATTGAGTTGACTTATGAAAAGGAGCTTCACGGCGTCGATGTGGTGGTGGAAGCAGAAAAGGACTCACTCGGCAGGCCGATACCCGGTTCCTACGGAATGGAAAAGGAGCCATTGGATGGAAGCGATATCTATATCACGATCGACTCTGATGTCCAGTACTTAAGCGAGCAGGTACTGAAGAAGGTGGTAAGCGACTATTCAGCAAAATGCGCTGTCGCGGTGGTAATGGACCCCCATTCTGGAGAGATAATTGCGATGGCGAGCTACCCAACCTTTGACTTGAACAATTTTTCAAATGTCGATGCTTCACTGACGAAAAATCTCGGTACGTCTTTTACTTTTGAGCCAGGCAGCATTTTCAAATCGATAGTGGTCTCGAAGGCGCTCGACCAGGGGTATGTGAACACCGGGGATATATTCAATTTGCCACCGACCATAAAGGTTGGTGACAAATATATCAAGGAGGTGCATCGTTATCAGACGGTTGACTATTCTGTTAGCGATATACTGGTCAATTCAAGCAATGTCGGCGCTGCTTTGATTGGTATGAAGATGGGCAAGGAAAAGTTGCGTGAAGCTATTTTAGATTTTGGTTTTGGCAGACAAACCGGTATCGACTTTGTTGGCGAGGAGAGCGGAATAGTTGTTGACCCTAAGGATTGGGGGTCTTCGATGATTGGCGCCCTGCCGATCGGACAGGGAATTATGGTAACCCCCATTCAGATCGCTGTTGCATATAGCGCGATTGCTAACGGTGGCTGCCTTGTTAAGCCATATATCATCCAGAAACTGGTTGACCCTTACGGTAAAGAACAGAAGCTGGGAAGCGATGCTGAACTAACTCAAGTGATATCCAGTGATACGTCCAGGTTGATGACAGAGATTCTGACAAAGGTTGTCACTGATGGCACCGGGAAGATGGCGGCGCTTGATGGATATTCTGCAGCAGGAAAGACGGGAACTGCGCAAAAGGTTGATTCAGATGGTTACGGTTATGATGAGGGCAAAAGCATAGTATCGTTCGTCGGATTTGCCCCCGCCCAGGATCCTGAGGTTGTGATTGTCATAGTAGTTGATGAACCTTCATCTCAGGCAGGGTCTGTATGGGGGGGCACGATTTCCGCTCCAGCATTTAAGGAAATTGCAGAATTTACCCTGTTGCATCTGAAAGTGCAGCCAGATGACTAGAATTCATGTGCTAAAATAACCTTATTTCAGGAGCGGAGCTTTTTTGAACCTTAATCTTTTTTTACCAGCCAACCTGGTGGTCGAACAGACTGGCAGCCGTGAACTTAACATCGATTCCATTTCCTATGATTCAAGAAAGGCCAAACCTGGTTCGCTTTTTGTTGCAATTCGCGGGACTAAAACCGACGGGAATAACTACATTCAGGCAGCCGGGGATTCTGGCAGTGTAGCGTTTGCAACCGAAGATCCGGATGCATACTATAGATACAGAGGCGTTTTTAGAGCTGCCGTACTTGCTTCTGATATCAGGCTGTTTCTTGCTGCTACTTCCGACGCGTTTTTTAGCAATCCATCGCGGAAAATTAAATTGGTGGGTGTCACCGGAACGAACGGCAAGACCACCACCACGCAATTGATATATGATGCGCTGCGCAGATCGAATATCAAAT
>Ga0315293_10000321_pt1 | contig 43308 bp, 27 predicted proteins | sample YL17G13_20_MG_FD_203071 | JGI IMG/M metagenome (GOLD analysis project Ga0315293, IMG submission 203071) | Sediment microbial communities from Yellowstone Lake, YNP, Wyoming, USA - YL17G13_20 | ecosystem: Environmental > Aquatic > Freshwater > Lake > Sediment | place: USA: Wyoming | collected... | reverse complement strand
CTCGTCTTCAAGAGTTTTCATCCGCTTGGCTTCGGATAACTCCATCCCGCCGTACTTGCGTTTCCAGCGGTATAGAGTCTGCTCGGATATATTATGCTTTCGGCATACCTCGATGCCCGACAGACCCCCTTCACATTCCCGGAGAATCCTGAAGATCTCCTCAACTTTGAAACGCTTTTGCTTCATTAGATCTACCTCTCTTTAAGTTAATACTAACACTCAAGGTAGTCCAGCTTTAAGGGGTCAGGCCACAGCTACTCTACTTTTTAATTCTTTATAATCACAGGCTGAATAAACTAGCACTTAAAACAGTCCAGAAATCGGGGGCTCGCCAGGAGTGATTATTATATTAATTCCTTGTTTGCTTAGATCGAATCAGCGTATGATTAGCTGTAAGAATGGTAATGCTTGAGTCTGCCATTCCGAAATCGTCATCATGTGTCACAACTATGAATTTATACTTGAGTTTATCTTTTTGTGAATGGGCGGCTAAGTATTGATAATAACCATCATTGAAATCGTAATTTCCTAAATTCTCTATTATCTCAATAATTGGTGCATTGCGGAAAAGATCATCTGACGGTATAGTTGCTGATCTAATCTTTTTATATACTGGGAGTAAACCTTCAAGACATTCTGGAAAATCAGGAGATTTTTTCCATTCCTTTTTATTCCTATATACTTTTTTTTGAGTCCTATAAAACTCGTTCACCCATATATTGATGAATTCAGAAAGTATTAATGAAAAAAGATATATTTTTGAATTAGATTGACGTACCTTTTTAAGAAAATCACTATAAATTCTGCTTTCATCTTTATAAATATTTTGATTAGGCCAGTATAAATACAACCATATATTTGCATCAAAAATAAAATGATGTTTGCATGACAATGGATATTTTGTAATATCAATAATATTGCTCATGCTAAATCCATTAGAGCTAAATCTTTTTCTTAAAATATTCTTTTGCTCTTTTAATCACTAATTTCAATAACTCATCGTCGTCGGAATTAATATTTATTATAGTCATATTTTCATTCAGGAATGTGCTTTCATATTTGCTATATAGCTGTCCAATTGCAGCATTTAAAAATGATGATGTAACTAGCTCAACATTTTTAAAGTCCAGAATGACTTTTTCATTATTGGAAAAGCTGCGCGTGAGTATATCATATACCTTTCCGCCATCGTCTTGAGATACTGCTGATTTATCATTAATTACATCAACAATATTTATTGTTTTTTTCTCCATAATTGCATCCTAATTAAAAAATGTATGACTGCTCTGGTATATTGTAGATCAGCCGTTTAGTCAAATGTTCAAAATTATAAATTATTGTAATAATTGTACCAGGAAATCCAAAACTAAGTAAGTGTTTGCTTTTTCTTTTGCCAAATTGTAGATAACCCTTATCGGAAATAAATTGGATTTTACTATTCGTATTCTTGATATTATTTAATAACTCAAATAAACCTAAACCCCCTGGAATAGAACCTTTTTTTGTTGTATGTCCTTCTTCAAGTGCCCATTCTATAGCATTTGGATAACCAATTTTATTATCAATCATCTCAGATACATTATTATAAAAGGTTTTTCCAATGTTTACGAATGTTAGATTCAATCTGTTATTTTGAGGGAAAAATTGACCACAAATATAAATTTTCTTTGATCCGCCATGATTTTTTGCATTTTCACATATTTCTGAGATATTTCTTTTTAAAGGTGCAAAACAACTTTCATCAATTCCTCTTACAAGTATTAAAGGTTGCAATTCATTCATGATTGATTTAAGTATTTCCTTTGGATCATCTAAACTTAATACCTGAAGTTTGATAACAGTATAACGCTCATCATAGGTTTTTGTCATAAGATGATAATAAGGAAGAAAACCGTTTCTTCCTAGGATTTCCTTTACTTTACCTTCTGCATTTAAGGGAATGATTGAAGCCACGTCATTCTGATGTTCTGTGCATGCATGATCTATCAAAGCAGCTACAACAGCTGATAAATTTGCTTCAAACCATCGAACTCCCGAAAAATTAATAAAGATATAGGGCTCCATTGATAACATGTCATTTATAATTAATTTTAGATTATCAACTATATTCCTAATTTCATTTTTGATTCTTTCTTTTATTAATTGGTCTGAATCGCCTTCGGCTATATCTCTTAGATTTGTGACTGGATTATTATATTCATCAAATTCTTCAAATTTATTTGTTCCATTTTTATATTTATACTGGTTAGCAATCAGATCTAATGTATAAAAAGATTTATTCATTGACATATATCTAACCATATGGAATTCTGAAATTAACTTGTAATCATCAGGTATTTGCTTTCTAATTTTAATCGCTATTCGAATTATAGATTTGATATTTTCAATATTTATCTTATTCTTCGGTGGCTTATAATTTTCAAGTTTCTTTAATAAGTCAGTATATGTTGGTTGACCAGGGACAAATATTTCATTTCTAATTTTTAAACAAGTAAAAGCAGTTCTCGCACTTAAAAACGTATAAAACTCAAGTAGTATCTTGTAGCCTTTTAAATTAGTACTAATATACGGCGGAAAACTGAATAGTAAAGACATCTATGATGATCCTTAATTTATTTTAACTAATAACTAATATAATGATGATCTGGACTCAGATAAATTTTCAAATGTCTATTATCACTTAAATTATTTTATTGTTTTTGCATGCATAATTTTTTGCCAGCCGGAAATGAGCTCGAGTGAATTTTCCCAGATTTTTTCAAAATACTTCTCTAGTTCTTCTTGATTATCGCTTTTTGAAATCTCAGCTAGCTGTCCACGAGCGACGATATCAGGAGACGGTATATTGAATGCCGAATCTCGGTTGATAATAAATCTATCGTGTATCGCACATTTAATCTTTGATTCACAGATTACTCGAATCTCAGTAGCTATTCCTTTATATGCTACTTCAGTTTTAAATTTTTGGTAATCACTTTTAAATTGTTCATCAACCTTTTCGGGAGCCATAATAATCTTTATATCTTTGACATTAGATTCAGGCAAAGCATCAATCAGATATTCGAATCCTTTTGTCGAAAAGTACTTATCCAACCAATAAATATAATCATTACAAATTTTCAATGTTGAGATGAACGCAAGCTTGCTCGAAAAAGGAGTCTCTTTCGTGAGGAGTATACTATCTGAAGTCGTCTGCTGAACGTCAACGTCGAGGATCGTCCGCAATTTATTCATAATTGTCTTTTCTCGTTCATCAATGAATGCCATGAAATCATCTTCCAGCATGAATTTGTAGGCTTTTTTAGTAATAAAGTGAGTATTCATTAATTTGATCAAACTATCTTCTTTTGAATCTTTTCTATTTTTATTGATCTCTTTTACGTATTCGGAAGGTTTCTTGCCTTTCTTTATAATTCTATTTGTTTTGTCTTCTAACCAAGTAATATTTAAGATAGAGTTTTTATATTGATTCTCACCATGCTGAAAAGAGAATGAACTCTTTGGGAAAATATGATCTTTATCATATTCCTTTATATTCCCTACAACCTGTTCAGAAATAAAATCTTTGGCTCCTTCTAATGCCAATAATGACAGAATTCCTCGATATTTTGCGCTCCAAGTTGAGTTTATTTCCTTCAAATATAAAGAATGGTAATTGTCCAGATCATTTCTCATTCGTTTCACAACTTTCGGAACGTCAGAATCATCATCAAACCATTTTTTAACTTCTCGAAAATCATTGATCATCTGAGAATCTGCAGCAAAAGAATAAGCGTTCTTAAATACAGCGGACCAATACCATTTTTTTAATTTTTTATAACATTGTCCCTTATCCTTTCTCTTCTCTATCACTGTTCTAAGTGCTGTGATAACAGGAATCATTGGAGCAAACGGTATATGTTTCTCATCGTTCACTCCAAATCCATCTTTTTTGTCCTCAAGGAATTTTATTGAATTATCCAATTCCTTCGATATATCTCTCCAGTCAACTTCGAAGACTCTATCTGACTTATCATAGATATTAGTATATAAATCCAAGAGGTCTTTTCGTGCACAGAGATTATTCTTTTCATATAACAATGATATTATTTGCAAAATATAATTTGGCAGCTTGTCGTTGACTTCGAAATATCTTACTATATTAGGGTATTCTCTTTTTGTGGAATCCCATAAGACTTTCAAATTTATTTCGTATTTGTATAAACGAGCGATTAAAAGGTCAAAAATATTTAAGATTTTACCCCTTGTATTTATTCTTTCAAAAACCTCTGTTACTTGAGCTAAGTTCAGGTGTTTAGGTAAGGTAATATAAGGAACTTCATACCCATTCCAGATTCCTTTCAGCTTGTTAGATATTGCATTAGCCAAGTCGAAGTACTTTTTTATTTTTTTAGCATCGTCACACTTTTCCGTGTAAAAATCCGTAAAGCAAGAAATCCAGTCTGAATAGTCTTCCAGCTCAAATAATGGGAATAGAAGATGCTCGAATGTCTTCTGACGATCCAATTTTTTATCAAGTATTCTTATTACTCCATCATTATTTTCTGGCATGAAGTAAGAGTAGAAATTTATATAGTAAAATAATCTCTTTTTGCTGTATTTAATATTAAACGATGGTGCTTTAATTGCATAATAGAGAGATGTTATTCGTTGTTGACCATCTAATATAATTGAATCGGATTTAAAATGAGTTATGTCTTCCGAGACGCCATTAATGGGCTGAACGCCTACCTCGAGATTCTCAGAGGTTTCCCAGAGAAGGAATGAACCGATATAATAATTATAAAAGATGGATTCCCATAATTCTTTAATATTAGTTCTATTCCAATCAAAATATCTCTGAAAATGCGGCAAGACCCATTTGTTATTTTCGCAGCGACCGATTATATCTTTAATTTTAATTTTATGGGGATCAGATAAAGAAAGCGAATCCATTTCCCTTTTTTGAATTTTTTTAAAGTCAGCAATATCAAGAAGTATTTCAATATTTACTTCTGAAAGTCTTTCCCTCTGATCGTAATCCTCTTCTTGAATAATTTCGATTTCTTTAGTTGTACCGATGGACTCAAGTTTTTCTGTCGAATAGAATTTATCGAACCAATAACAGAAAAGATCGAATATCGCCAAATCTTTGAAAAGCTCGCTGTCTAATAATTTAATAAAATCATTGATCTTTTCAATGTTATCCAGATAATCGTTAAGTTTTTGTGATAAACGATCATTACTGCCCATAAGAAGATTAATATCTCTATAAGCGCCACGTACCCGATTATTTACTACAGGGAACTCATTATTGATACAAAATAGAATTGGAGTGATTGTTCCGCATTGCAACCTTCTGCTATATTTATCTTTAGTAAATTCCTTTATTAAATCTGGCAGATTCTTTGGATTTTCCTGAAATCCCCGACAAAGAGAAAAAACTCTTTTTGCTATAAGATTCCATTCGCTTTCACTATAATCATAATCTTTAAAAAAAGCTTTGATATTGAAGAATGCATTATAAATACTAACTCGTTTTGCGACACTTGTTTTCGTATGAGGAAGCAAACCGTATAAAACCCAATCTGTAAATTCTTCGCTGTTTTCATCCATCGAAGAGAGTTTATTCATCAGTTCGAGTACATCTTTTTTCTCTTTTTCGACTACATTATGAAGTTTTTTAGCTTCATCTGTAGCTAAGTATTCTGAGAATTCATCTAAGATTTCTTTGATTTGTTCATTCGTTTGCATCGGTTTGCCTTTTTATGATAATTAAAAGCTTATAAATTTTCTCGCTTTAATCTTTGCTGATGACTTGACTTATTTTATCATAATGCTGGTATAATTGATAAGGTTTTGCCGCTTCTTTTAATACTTACCAGAAATACTTTCTATTTGCTATAAAGGTGAATATCTAACAGTGTTCTTTCTTGCTTTTATTTTAATTAATAGTAGATTTTAAAGAACCAATATTTGATTTATGGCAAATAATACCGAAAAATTAAAATCCCTTCTTCAGGGTTTGACATCGGTTAAAACTCTCAAAGAAATACTTAATTATATCGGATTCAATATAATCTCTCAGGAAACACAGATAAAAATAGATGGGCTTGAACAATGTCATGATATTCAGGCTTTCCCAATCGCCAAGCATGGCGAATATTTGATCATTTATATAAAGATCAACTCCGAAAAACTCTCTTTAAGCGATGAAAGAGTCATTATAAAAAAATTACAAAAACAATATCCCCATTCCTTCTTTGTTTTCTCAAACGAATTGGATGAATTATGGCATTTCGTAAACGCGAAGACTATTGATATCTCTGAGAGAGAAACGGAAATCTCCGCCCGCAAAAAACGCCTGGACTCACGCCATATCGCTCAAAGAATAACGATTGGTCCTGAGGAAAGGGAATATAACCGTCTCCGGACTGCTGCCGAAAGGCTTGCGATGGTCAGCATCCCCGAAACCGGTTTACCGCCTCTGGAAGTCCAGCGCCTCCTTGACAGCGCATTCGATGTCGAAACTGTAACTGAGGAGTTCTATAAACAATATCACGATCTCTTTGAATCCCTAATCGCTGATTTCAAGACACAGACGAAAGATGATTCGAAATGGGCGCATGATTTCACTCTGCAGATGTTGAACCGAATAATGCTCCTTCACTTCGTGCAGAAAAAAGGATGGCTCGGCGACGACCCGGATTTCCTGAACACCTTTTGGAAAACTTATAATAAGTCCTTCCAACCGAAAAATTCTTTTTATTCCGGATGGCTTGAGGTTCTGTTTTTCACAGCATTTAATAATAGTTGGCAGAATCGCAGTGACCGTTTGAATTTGCCTGAAGATATCAGAAACATCCTCGCGACCGCTCCATATTTGAACGGTGGCCTTTTCACGGAGAACGATCTCGACAAGAAACATAAAGGGGATTTTATAATTCGGGACGAACGATGGTGCGATGTATTCAATTTCTTCAACAGCTACAATTTCACCATAACTGAAGACACGCCTCTCGACCAGGAGGTGGCAGTCGATCCGGAGATGATAGGACACGTTTATGAAAGCCTCGTCAATCTTTCGGAATATGAAGAGCGAAGAAAAGCGGGCATCTTTTACACTCCGCAGACCGAGATAGAATTAATGTGCCGACTCTCCCTTTCCGACTATCTCGTGAACCATCTCGGTGATGAACATCGGAACCTTATATTGGAATTTGTTTTCGCGATCGATGACGAGGAAAAAAACGCGGCCGACCGTCAAATACAGGACGCTGATCTTGCGCGGCGGGTTGATGACCTTTTAAAAAAAGTCACGGTATTGGACCCTGCATGCGGCTCAGGGTCATTCCTTGTCGGGATGTTAAATGTTCTTTATAACTTATCGAGGAGGGTCGGTAGAAAAATTCTTGGGGAAGAAGAGACGGATTATGAAAGGAAAAGGAGGATCATCAGGGAGTCTCTCTACGGCGTAGATATTATGAAATGGGCAGTGGACATCGCTGAACTCAGGCTATGGCTGCAACTATTAATAGATACGGATATACCTGAAGTGGAAAGGCATTTAAGGCCTCTATTGCCTAATCTCGATTTTAAACTCCGCATCGGGGACAGCCTTGTTCAGGAGGTAGGTGGATATAATCTATCCCATTACAGGAGAAAATTATCAGATCTGCCGCCGGATATAAAAGGCAGGATAACAAGACTTAAAGGCGAGAAGCGGAAATTCTACAATGCCGAAATGGAAGACAAATCTGCAAAAACCGATCACTTGAAAAACGATGAGGCCGCCCTTTTCAGAATGATCCTTGATAACAGGATATTCGCGCTCGAAAGAAATATCAAAGAAAACGAAAAGCAGATCGAAACAGAAGATGAGCATATGTACAAGAATCAAGGAAAATTTGCTAATGTAGAGATGAGAGATAAGCTATCTCGTGAAATAGAAGAATCTGTCCAAGCTTTGGGCCAGTTGAAAATCGCCCGCAAATCACTATTTGACGTCAAGATTATTCCTTTCGTTTGGGACATCGCATTCATTGAAATATTCGAGGACGATAAAAACGGCTTCGATATCGTTATAGGCAACCCACCCTACGTCAGGCAGGAAAAGATAGCTGCTCCTGAAATGCCTGATGGAAGCCGGATAACATCGGATAAAAAGGAATATAAGGCGAAATTGATGAAAGCAGTTTACAGCGCGTATCCGGATTATTTTGATTATATTCCCGACAAAGAAAAAAAATTAAGGAAAAAACTAGACGCGAAGAGCGATCTTTACATCTATTTCTATTTTCTCAGCCTATCGCTACTGAATCCGAAAGGCTCTTTCTGCTTCATCACGTCCATTTCCTGGCTTGATGTCGGATATGGGTGCGACCTGCAGGAATTCCTGATAAAAACAACACCCATAAAGCTCATTATAGACAATAAAGTCGAGAGGTCTTTTAAGCAGGCTGATATAAACACCGTAATCGCTCTACTCGGCAGACCTTATGATAAACAGCTGAAGGATTTCGATGATTACGCAAGGTTCGTGATGTTCGAAATACCTTTCGAAGGGGCTTTTTCGTCCGTCATTTTCGAGGAGATATTCGAGGCAACCGAGAAAAAAAGAACGGCTGAATACCAAATCTTCCCGAAAACATTTGCCGAACTGTTAATGGAGGGTGTGGAATTAAAAGATGAGGAAAAAGAAGAGAAAGAGGATGGATTGAACCTGAAATACTCCCCCTCCGCCTCCATCGGGCCGCTTATCAAGACCGCGAGATATATCGGCAACAAATGGGGTGGTAAATACCTTCGGGCACCGGATATATACTGGACGATTCTTGAAAAAGGAAAGGGAAAGCTGGTCCGCCTTGGAGATGTCGCCAAGGTTCGATTTGGTATAAAAACCGGTGCTAATAAGTTCTTTTATCTGAAGTCGCTCGGCCCCGCGGATAAAAACGGCCTTGTACCGGTCAGAAACGGCGCTGGCTGGGAAGGGGAAATTGAAGAAGAATTTTTAAAGCAAGTAATTAAAAGCCCACGCGAATGCAATAGTATCCTGATAAAACCTGATGACCTGAAATACAAAATCTTTATGTGCCATAAAGATAAAACCGATCTTAAAGGTTCGAAAGCCTTGAAATATATTCAATGGGGGGAAGATAAAAGCAATTATAATCCCAATGAACTAAGCTTCAACGAAAGACCAAGTTGCAAGGGTAGAAAAAATTGGTATGATGTTGGAAGTCGAGAAATCCCACCCATTATTTGTCCGGGTAACATCTACGAATATTTAAGAGCATTTTATAATCTTAATGTCTTTGCTGATAAAAGACTATATGAAATATATCCAAATGGAGACTATATCAAAGAATTATCTATTATCTTAAATTTAGTTATAACTTCGCTTTTTATCGATCTCGGTTCTCGATCAGGATTAGGTGAAGGATTAATAGACTTAACAGTATGTGAATTGGCAAATTGCCAAATTATTGATCCACTCCTTATAATAGATGAACATTTACATTTGTTCGAAAGAAATAAAAATAGATTACTTTTAAAGTATGGAAATGAAATCAATAATGAGGATAGACTAGAGATGGAAAAATCTATACTATCGATTTTAAAACTTGATGAAGATGAAATTGAAGAGTTGCATTCAACTTTTGGCATGATGATAAAAAATCGTTTGCAAAAGGCAGAGAATTATTAATTTTTATCTTGTATTTTTTATTGCTGTTAAATAACGTAAGGTTACTATGTCACATGATATTATTGATAATCGCAGAATCAAATTGTCAGAGAGCATCAGGAAGATGCTCAGCGGCAGCGAACGGGCAAAGTTAGCAGTAGGATATTTCTTCCTCTCGGGTTTTGAGGCAATCCAAGATAGATTGAATCATATAAAAGAAGTCCGTCTGCTGATGGGGAACGCCTCCAATCATAAAACCATCGAGGAACTTGCCAGAGCGTATAAGAGACTGAACCTGATAGCGGGAGAGGCTGAAAAACAGACTTATCACAGCGATAGTTCGTTGCCCGCTCCGCAAAGGAAAAAAAGAATACTGGAAGAAGCGGGGATCAACGCTCGGGATGTCATCGCCTATATGGACCAAACGGATGAAAACGAAGCTCTGCTAAGTACACTTGCAAGGATGATCGAAGAGAAAAGACTCAAGGTTAAGGTTTATACGAAAGGGAATTTGCACGCTAAGGTTTATATCTTCGATTACGGATTGATATACGATGAAAATGGAAAGCCCTGCGAACGGCACGAAAATGGTATAGCCATAGTCGGCTCATCCAATCTTTCTTTGTCCGGCATCTCGGACAACACCGAGCTGAACGTCGTCGTGAGCGGAAACGATAATCACCAGGAGCTAACCCGATGGTTCAACGATCTATGGGATGAATCCGCTGATTTCGAGCCTGAGCTGATAAATGAAATCAGCGGCTCCTGGGCGCTCGCCCCTGCAACTCCATATGATATTTATATGAAAACCTTATACAACCTGCTTAAAGACAGGCTTGAGAGCGGGGATGAGAAGGAAATACTTTGGACGAACGAGATCACGGACAAGCTAGCAGATTTTCAAAAGGTGGCCGTACGGCAGCTGGTCCAAATGATAAAAGATTACGGAGGGGCGTTCGCATCAGACGTGGTGGGAATGGGCAAGAGCTATATCGGCGCGGCCGTCTTGAAGCAGTTCGCAAAAACTGAGGGGGTAAAACCGCTTATTATCTGCCCTGCTTCCCTCGTGGATATCTGGGAGCTATACAATGCCGTCTATTCCCTTAACGCTCAAATACTTTCAATGGGAATGCTGGAGGAAAAAGAAGAAAACATAAATTTCCTTCTGAGAGATGAACGTTATAACGACAGGAAATTCATTCTCATAGACGAAAGCCATCATTTCAGAAATCGGGAAACTCAACGATATCAAATGCTGCAGGGTTTTTTAAATTCAGGAGACCGCAAGGTTCTTTTCCTGACCGCTACCCCGAAAAGCAGGAGTTCGTGGGATGTTTATAGTCAGATTAAACTGTTCCATCCTGAGGATAAAACCGATCTTCCTATAAATCCTCCTGACCTGAAAAAATATTTTAAGGGGATCGAAGATAAACTTAATCCCGATTTTTCGAAAATGGATTCAAATAAAAGTTGGGATACGCTCAGGCGAGAGGCGATTGAGGAATTTCAATATTTGGTCCGTCAGCTTCTTGTAAGAAGAACACGGCTTCATATTTTAAAATGGTTCGGATTCGACGCGGAAACCGACAAACCGCTTGAAACAAGCGAGTTTGAGAAATACAAATCGGGTGAAAAAAAAGCATATGTCCTGATAAATGGCAGGAAGCAATTTTTCCCGAAAAGGGAATTAGAAAAAATCGAATATAGCATTGACGATACATACCAGGGTCTCTATTCAAATATAAGATCATTGCTAGGAAAACCAAAAAGCCAAAGGATGGAATCGGATGATAGCCTGGCCTATGCGCGCTATGGGTTGTTCAATTACCTGAAAAAAGAAAAAAAATCTGATAAAAACTACGCCAATCTTCAGAGAGCTGGAAGTAACCTGTGTGGACTTATCAGGATTATGCTCTTCAAGAGATTTGAGTCGAGTGTCTATGCCTTTCGAAAAAGTATAGCTCAAAGCCTGAAGATACACAGAAATTTTTTGGTATCCATCAATAATGGGATTGTGCCGGCAGGTGATGATGCAAAGGATTTGTTAACTCATTTTGAGATCGAAGAGGACCAGGATTTATTAGACAAGCTGCAAAAAGCTTGTGCTAAATACGACATCAATGATTTTGACGTGTCAAACTTACGCAACGATCTCGAAAATGATATTAGAATATTGGAAGAGATTTTATCTCTTGTCTCTGTGGATGCTATTCCTCCGGAAAAGGACGAGAAGCTGCAAATACTTATTAAGCGATTAAATGAAGAACCTCTATCGAAAGGAAAGGTCATCATCTTCAGCCAATACGCGGATACCGTTCAATATATATATGATAATATCTTTGAATTGAAAAAATCCCGCGGGATTGATTATATCTATGGCAATGATAGGTCCAAGATGAAGATCATTGGCCTTTTCGCGCCCAAGGCGAATCCTGAATATAAAAAATCTTCCAATGAACAAGAAATAAACCTTTTAATATCCAGTGATGTATTATCCGAGGGCCTAAATCTTCAGGATTGCGATAAAATTATCAATTATGATTTGCATTGGAATCCGATCAAGCTCATTCAGAGATTCGGCAGAATTGACAGGATCGGCTCTGAAAACGAAAGAATCTGGGGATTCAATTTCCTTCCAGAAACAAGATTGGATGCTAATTTGGGACTTAGGGAAAAACTCCAACGTAGGATTCAGGAAATACACGATATGATCGGGGAGGATTCTCCAATTCTGGATAAGACAGAGACTATCAATGAAGACGCTATATACGCGATTTATAACAAGAAATCGGCAAAGATTTATGATTATGAAGAGGAGGAAGAATATTTCGACCTCTCTGAAGCGGAGGAAATTCTAAGACAACTACGCGCTGAGAATCCTGAAGAATTTGGACGTATTGTGAATATGCGGGATGGAATCAGAAGCGGAAAAGGCGGAAAGGAGAAAGGCTTCATTGTCTTCTGTGGCGCCGGAAGATATCTTCAACTATCTTTCGCCGATTCGAACGGAGATATTATCAGCAAAGATATAACAAAGATTTTATCTCTTATGAAATGTTCCACAGACGAGAAGAGGCTGGGATTGCCAAAAGAACACAACCGGATTGTGAATAAAACGAAATTGTACTTCGATGACCAGGTCAAAATTAGAGAATCGGAAAAGAGATATTCCACTTCTTTAACTCAACCTCAAAGATATATACTCAGAGAACTGGGCATCACGTTGAGGAATGAAACCGACGAAGATAAGAAAAACATTATTAACGTTTTGGAGGATGCCTTCCGTAAATGTAAGCGACAGGCAGTTCTTACTGAGCTAAGCAGGCTGCGGAAGAACGCAGTTAAAGGAAAAGAATTGATCAGCATTCTTTCTGATCTGTATCACAGACACAGCCTTGATGAGATGTCTGCTAAAGAGCTGGATGAAGAAATAGTCATCCCAAAAATCATCTGTAGCGAAAGTATAATTCAGGAATAATAAGCAAGATAACAACTGAAGAATATTTTAGACTTTATCATCTTGTTTGCATGTATTAATAAGGCTCCTCATAAGAATCTGTGGGTTGAATAATTGGGTTCAGGAAGGTTTCCGAGGTTATGGAGGAGCGCGAGCCTGAGGGTATCGAATGTTCTATATCCATAGGCTCTTCTCATAAACGCTTTCGCTTTTCCGTTCAGCCCTTCGACCAGCCCGTTGTTCACGGGGTGATCGAACCAGTTCAGTATTTTCTCTTTATGTTTTTTCAGCGACCACGCCAGGTTTCTCATCGGCTTAAGCCTTGAATGGGTAGCCCACCAGAACCATTTATCAAGAAATCGCGCCGCTCGATTTTCATCACCGTATTCCCATAGTTCCCTGAGCGACTCCTTGAGGAGGTATGCCCTGCTGACTTTCAGATTCAGTTTTTCAAGAGTGCCGAGCCGCTGTTTCTCGGCAGGCTTCAGCTTCTCCGGATTCTTGAGCCAGAGGTATCGGGTTCGTTTGAGAAGACCGGGATTCGACTTTTTCTTCTCGTGGTATTCGTCCCGCCTTACCTCGTCAACCGCGGCAAGAAGATTGCGGACGATATGAAACCGGTCGAGGACTACGACAGTATCCGGGTGAAGGTCCTCGCGGATAGTCTTCAGATATGGCTTCCATATGTCGCAACATATCACTAACGGCTTACTCATCAATGACTTACCGAGTTCCCTGAAACACTTATACAAAGAAATCTCATCCCTGCCCGGGGCGGTCGCCAGGAGGCGCTTTGCAGACAGGTCGTAGATGTTCGTAACATAACGGTGACCTTTTCTACGCGCGATCTCGTCAATGCCTATATAAACAACCCCTTCGATCTGACGATTCGCCAGACCGAATTCGACGGATGCCTTCACCGCCGCCCGGACCGTGTTCCAGCAAACGCCGTACAATCGAGCGACGCCATCCCACGAGATATGCCGGGCCAGCGCTTGCAGAACCGAAATCAGCGGCAGGCTCAACCGGCTCTTTCCCATACTCCAGGGAATCCGCTCAACCCTGATCCCGCAGGTCGGGCATTTTACCCGGCGGGGAGAGTAAACGATAAAAGTCTCGATACCCCACAGATTAACATGCCGCCAGCAGCGGGGACGAAGTGTATCGTAATGAGAACGCCTTGAACCACAGATGCCGCATACAGGGCGGGAGCGTTTACGAGGAATCAATTCTATGATTAATCCGTCACCTCGCCAATGTACTCTATCCACAATAAATGACTTGAATCCCAATGTCTTTTTCGCTAAACTCTCAATGAGCATGAATTGGTACCTCAAATATAAAAGTTTGTAGGAAAAACCTAAATATAAGGTATCATTCATGCTTTTACCATTTTTCCCTCAAAAAGTACCCACAGATTCGTGAGAGGAACCATTAATAAAAATAAGGTTCCTCTCACGAATTTGTGCAGAAAAATAGCCCATTTTTTCTTGTATCTTATGTAAAATCAATGAATTAGGCTGTTTAATATGATAGTTGAATTCATAGGTGTAATTCAAAATGGCCTTAAGATTGAACATTTAGTCTCAACCACGTTTTTATCCGTCAAGGAGGAACGTACCGTAGCGCTCATAGAAAGATATAAGCCGCGAGGAACGTAGTATCCTTGACGGCCCGGTAAGTATAATATTATCAAGGGGATGAAAGGAAAGGGATATTGTTTGGCGTGTGGTTATCACAAAATCTGAATCACCTTTCATTAATTTCCTTTCATCCCCTAAGAGAGTCATTCCCTTTTAGATCTGATGAAAAATGACCCACAAATTTGTGCGAGGAGCCAAAGAAATAAACAAACATTTTAAACAGTCCAGAAATCGGGGGCTCGCCAACAGAATTGCTTTGCAATTTCCGTTTGTTGTTGGAACTCCGCTCCGGCTACGCCTCCGCTTCGTTCCAACAACCGATTCTAACACTTTCAAATAAGCTCTGGGAGAAGATTAGCTTTACATAGAAAATATGTTAAATGATTACTTTAGATGACCATGCTGCAAGTACTTTATGATATTCTTTTTCTAGCGCGAAATGAAGGCTTGATAATTTAGTAGTCATAATTTTTTGTATTATTTCTTTTCTTCTTTTGAGTCTATTAAATGTAATAGAATCTAAAATAGCTTCAGTCCAGTATTTCCTATATTCCAATGGAATGCCATCAAGCCATATTTTTTTAAGAAAGTAAATTGTCATTGAAATGAGACTTTGAATATTATGTTCTGGCTTCCTTAAATATTCGAATAAAAGGAATGCTTCTGGATTATTTTGGTGATAGCCATGTTTTTCAAGTGCAAATATTAGAGTATCGGCATTAATTGGAATGCAAAAATATCGAAGAAGTATCAATTCTATCAGAATATCTTGATATCCTTCAGGTGTGATTAAATTGTCTTGCCTAAGGGATTCTATTAAAGCAATAATTCCAAAAGATGGTTTACTAAATTTAAGCTTATAGTATTCTCTGACCAACCAATCTTCACTATATAAGGTCAAATTTCTATCATTAGCTTGAATCAATGTTAACATTGTTTCATGACCAATTACAAATTCATCCTTTTTCATTACCTCAGATGTATAATTATATTGCGCGCTACCAAGAATATTTATTCCATCACTCTTTAATATAGTTTTTAATTCGTTAAGATAGTTAATCCATTTTTCTTGAAAATCTTTTGATATACTGATTAAAGTAGGTTTTCCCTCTATAATTCCTATGCTATGTTTTTCTCTGTTTTCAGAAATCTGGGAAAGAGTTATTTGATTTATAATATTATCCATCACTGATTGATCTACATAAATATGTTTGTATCTATTTAATAATACATCAAATATTCCAATTTCCTGAATCGTTAATAAAGCAATCGGGTCAAGTATTATCTCCTTAGCTAACGATGCAGATTTTATTTCTTCCTCTAATGACTCGACTTTTCCCCAAGTTGTATGAACATATAAATGTTTGGAATGCACAACATGTTGCCATGCAGTTATAAAATCTTCCCCACCGGCAGACGATAAAAAACCTATCGGAAAATAATGTGTTTTATAAAACACTTCATATTGTTCCGTCCTGACGCTTTTATCCTTCAACAACTGTATAATATCTTCAGCAGATTTTTGCGGGTCTTCAATTTTCTTGCTAATCAATAAATTGGAATTCGGATACTTCTGTTCAAATGATTGAAGCAGTTCTTTATATTTACTTATGTATGCTTCTTTCATATCCGGTGATAAATGTTCACGTTCTAATTGCGTTTGTGCCATAAGATTTATAAACCATAAATCAATATAAGGATTTCCGACATTATATTTTACAGCTTTATAAGCAAATTTAAGCCCTTCGATATTTCGCCCCACGTTTATATAAGCATTACTTATAAAATAATACTCGTTCGAGGTAATTCCGCTAATACTTTCTGCTTTTCGAATTGAATCAAGAGCTTTATCTTCATAGCCTAAATAGTAATAACAAATTGATAGAGCTAAATAGTATTTATAATAAGGTTTACCTTTCTCCGATAATTCGATGAAGATATCCAATGCTGCCCTATAGTTAGAGGAATTAAGATAAATTTCTCCTTCAGTTCCATAGATTTCTTCAATAAAACCATGAAGCTTTCTTACTTTGCTGCAAATATTAATGCATTTAACATATTGCTTAGATAGAAAGAGACTCTTGATAAATTTAAATAATATTGGTGAAAGAAGTTCGATACTAGCATATTTCTCGAAAATGCCGGAAGCAATCTTATGATTATCAGTATTTCCTCTGATTTCATAAGCTAAAGCTAGTGAATAATCAAAATTATAATTAGATGACTTAGTAGACAAATAATAATCATTGATTATGTTAATTACTTCTTCTGATTTTCCCATCTTTAAAAGAAGATCGGTTTTTAGTAAAATTAATTCTTCGTTTGATGGATATGTTTTAAGGATTTCATCTAATAATGATAATGCAGCTATAGTATGATTACATTGGAAATGTGCATTTATCAGAATTATATTTAACTTTATTATTGAGTTATTGTTAAGGTCTTTGTTTGTCAACGAGCTTTCAATTGATTTAATTACGGCTTTAGGATCAATTTCTAATAAATATTCCATAATAAATATTTCTAATTCAATATCGCTTGCTACACTTTTCCTTAAAATGTTTAAGAATTCTTCGAGTTCCTTTTTTCTATTAAGTATTTTTGCTGTTAAAATTAGATTTTTTATCGTCTCGGAATACCCATTATGAAGCCCGTATGCTTTTTTAAAGTCATCATAAGCTTCTGAATACTTAAACATCCATAAGTTAATCAAGCCTTTTTGGGCATACACTATAGAGAGCGTATCTTTTTCTTCTTCAGATATTATTTTTAAATAATTTCCTATTATCCTAATCGCCTTTCTCATTTTGATTGTTTCTTTCGCAGTTGAAAAACCTTTCAATTGCAGGCTGTTTTGAAATAGAGTTAGATACGAATCTATAATAGTATGATATGCTGTTTTGTTATTCGAATTTAGTTTGATTGCTTTGTATGCTAAACATATAGCACTCTTATAGTTGGAATTTATAAAAGCAATCCAAGCTTTGTAATTTAATATTTCGTAATTATTTTCATCATTAATACTACTAAAAAGGTCTGTCGCTTCTGGAAGTTTGTTAAGAGCTACTAATATGTAAGCTTTTATTAAAAGAAAATTGATATCGTCCGGTTTACTTTTTAAAGCAAGATCAATGGATTGTAAGCCATTATAATAATTATCTTCTAGTAAAAAGATAATAGATTGAATTTTGTTTTTAATAATAAGATCCTCTGAATATTTCACACATTCTTTCAAGTAAATTATCGCATTCCCTTTTTCAGTGTTGGTTTTTAAATAAGTGTCTGCAATATACTTATTAATAAGATATTTCTCATAATTATTTCCACTATTCATTATGTCATTTAAAAGTTGTTTTGCTTGTATGCGTGCGGTGATAATACATCCAATGTGCAAATTCTGTTCAATTGTTTTAAATTTACCACCATATTCTTTTTCGCTTAAACGATCTTGTATTTGAAATGATGCATTTCTTAACTCTTTAAGTTCAGTATTATTTCTTGAAAAACCAACTTCAATTTGCTCTTCTAAGCCTATTAAGATACCTTGAATTTCTTCTATATTTTTAAATATTATAAAAGAAGCCGTTGCTCCGTCGGATAATATTTTCTTAGTTATGCCTTCTATAAGTGATAATATTGGACTAAAAGCATTTATATAGTACTTTTTCAATTCATTTTTGATAATATTTAATAACTTTATTTTATTTTCCATATCACAAGACTTAATATATTCTTGAATTATATTCTTGAGTTTAGAACTCTTTAAAAAATCGATGAATATATCTTTATTATGCGGATTGTTCTTTATTTCTTCTCTTAATTGCTCGAAATAGGCGCTTCGTATAATGTCATCAATATTTTTAATATCATCTAATTCCTTTAGCAATCTTTCCTTTTTTTCTCTTTCTGTTTTTTCTTTTGCAGATTTTTTATTCTCATAAGATAATTTTATTATTTCCAAAAAAGCACCACCAGAGATGGAAGTTAATACTGAACAGATTACAGCAATAGGATCCATTGAGAGATTAATTCTCCATATAAATATAGCATATCATAATTTTTATAATTGGAGAAATTATTAACGACTTTATCGTTACTATCATTTGATTAGTACTGGCGAGCCCCCGATTTCTGGACTGTTTTGAATGTTAGTTTATTTCTTTTAAACATTCAACACCCGAAGGCGCAGAGAACCGGGCGATATGCGGCTGAGATTGTGCACGGCGGGACTGATGAAGGCTGAGTGCAGATTCAAGAGGATCAGGGGATACAAACAACTCAATCAGCTTGAAACGGCTCTCCATGCAGCTTTCACGAAGAAAAGCCTTGAGCCTGAAGAATAGGTGGCTTAATATGAAAACGAATGGAACTCTTATAAATTTCAACATAAGAGGGACATTCTCCCTTTGATAATATTAATTTTTTTGCAAGCTGAAATTATCAACAACTTATGGGATCTGCTTTACTCATATGTAATTATCAGGAGTAGATAATAAATTGTATTGAATTATCTTACTAATTCTAATATATTTGAAGTGAAAGTATTTAATATGAAATTATTGCTGGATAATTCAGGGCTTCATGCCGCTGGTCGATGTTTAGGATTATTTAGCGGCGAAGAAAACAAAGGTTTATTATCTTTAAATAAAGAAATAATTAATGAAATTGAGAATCTTTTGAATTTCATTGTTCAACTTGTTTTTTCAGAGAGAATTTACATATTGGGATCAAACACTGAAGGTGTTACAGAAAAATCAGATCTTCTCATGAGGAAACTAATGAATTATGGTCTAGAAGAAGACGTATTTCATTTTTTGCCCTATGAAAAAATAAATATTGAGAGAGTTTGTTATTTAGCTGGTGAAAGATCAATATCTTCAATAAATAGCGATGTTTTAAAGAATACCAATTCATTCTCAGGGCTTTACCCTCAAATGAGTAAAGAAGTAACTAATGAATACTTCGCCGATCTTCATGATTTAATTGTAAGTAATAGGACAGAAGAAGAGCTAATTAGAAGACGAATATGTGCTATTGAAGCTAAAGTTAAGGGAGCAGTGCATCTTATGATTCTCAGTCATCCAGAACTTTTTAAACTAATAAAAAATACTGTTAATTCTCTCGATAATTGGGAATTAAAAGATACAATGAAATTACATGCATTACTAAGAATATTTTTCAATGATGCAATAGCTGAAACTGGATTACACGATACTTACAATACTGACGACAGAGCTACCTACTCCCCTAACCCACTTCGCAGTAAAATGTTTCTATATTTAAACTATTATCAAAGATTAAAGTTTTCACTAGCACATGAATTTGATAAAATAATTGGAAAGGAATTACGAGGAGCTTTATTTAGCAAAGAATTAGAAATAACCCCGATTATTGGTTCATTGATTATAAAATCGAAAGGTGATCCTGATGGATTATTTAGGGAAGCATTGTCTTTGAGAGGCAATACTGAATATCTTCGAAAGACATTTTCAAAGTTTCAAAAAAAACTCAATTCAGGTGAAAAAGGTTTCCAATATGTTGATAAAGAATTAGGCTATATGATAAGAAAATATAATAATAGTATGAAGAAAGAACCTTTTTGGGAAAAAATCCCTTTATTAAGCGCATTTTTCATCACTGATTTAGGAAATATTATCGAGTTATCAAAATTATTAGAACCAGTAAGTAAAATAATGAAAACTCTAAAATCTAAATCAAATAAAGCTATAACTGAAGCAGTTTTCCATTATCATGGATTTTACAATGAACAATATTATAACTTACTAAAATCAAATTGTATAAAAAATATTAGAAAAACCGTTTAAATAATGGTAATCTTTAATGTTTTTTTTTTTGTAAGTGTATCCTGGTTTCTGTAAATTGGTAGTTGCTTAAGCCGAGTGCAGCGTAGCGGAACGAGGCTTAAGCAAAAGTATTTGAAAAAGCAGTAAAAAGGGCCAAGCTCGTTCTCAAAAGTCTTACAACAAACCTTAAAGGAGAACGAATCATGACCCAAGAACAAAACGATACTCTACTTCAATCAGTAATGGAAGAATTAAATTCGAAAGGTTTAGAGGGGTTTGCTGAAGCAGTCAGGATACTTTTGAACGAAGCGATGCGCCTGGAACGTGAAAAAGCTCTCCAGGCCGGGTACTACGAGCGAACCGAGAGCCGCAAAGGCCACGCCAACGGTTACAAACCGAAGACGGTCAAAACCCGTCTCGGCAAGTTGACCGTTGACATCCCTCAGGTCCGAGGCGATGTTGAGTTTTATCCATCAGCCCTGGAGAAAGGGATTCGTTCCGAGCGCGCCCTTAAACTCGCGATAGCCGAGATGTATGTTAAAGGAGTGTCCACGCGGAAGGTAACCAGGGTTCTCGAGAAGATGTGTGGACTCACGATCACCGCGTCACAGGTGAGCCGCGCATCGAAAGAACTCGATGATGAGCTTTCCAAATGGCGCAGCCGGCCGCTCGGAGAGTATGCGTATCTTATCCTCGATGCTCGTAACGAGAAGGTTCGCCAGGGCGGATCTCTTTTATCATCAGCAGTTATGACGGCCGTTGGAGTAGATGGGGATGGTATGAGAAGCGTTCTCGGCTGCGGGTGTTCGATGAGCGAGGCTAAGACGCATTGGAAGGAATTCTTATCAAGTATGAGGGATCGTGGACTTAGCGGGGTCCGCTATGTCGTCAGCGACGACCACACGGGCTTGCGCGCCGCATTGGAAGAAGTCTTTTCCGGAGTGACAGTGCAGCGTTGCCAGTGCCATCTGCAACGCAACGCCTTCGCCTACATACCGCGGGTCAAATGGCGCGCTGAAGTCGCCGCCGATATCCGGAATATCTGGAATGCGCCCAACCGAGAGGAAGCGGAAGTCAGGCTGAAGAAGTATGTGCTAAAATGGAGGGAGAAAGCGCCGAAACTCGCAGACTGGATGGAGGAAAATCTGCCGGAAGGATTGGCTGTTTTCGAATTGCCGGAAAAACACCGCCGACGGTTAAGAACGACAAACATGCTGGAGGTGGTAAACAGAGAGATAAAACGACGTACGAGAGTGGCAAGGTTGTTTCCCAACGAGGAATCGCTGATCAGACTCGTCAGCGCGATCCTTATGGAAATATCAGAAGATTGGGAAACAGGTCGAGTATACCTCGACATGATTCCTGAGAACGAGCACTCAAACACTGATTCTTCACAAATTTACAAAAAAAATGTTGCATAATCTTTTTTACTATATTATGTTAAGTAATGACTAAATTGTAAATTTAAAATGGAGGATAATAATGCTTAAAAAGAATTGCTTTCTAAGAATTTTGTTGCTAATCGTGATATTATTTATTTGGTCATGTAAAAATGATAAGATAAATGAAGTTAGCTTTGGATATCAACCATTCGGGAGCAATTTACCTTTCTTCATCGCGATGGAAAAAGGATTTTTCGAAGAAGAAGGACTTATAGTTAAACCGGTAAAGATAGTATCTGCTAACGATGCAGCAAACGCCATTATAAACGGTCATATTGCGGGTAACGCTACTGTCCCTTTAAATGTACTCCTAAATATAGAAGAAAATCAACCTGGACTTATGAAAATATTTATGATTAAAGCAACATCTTCTCAAACTTGGTCTGATTATTTACTTGTTAGAAAAGGGTCAGCGATTAAATCAATATCGCAACTTAAAGGCAAAAAAGTTGGTTGTTATCCTGGCTCCGCACAACAAACTATAATAAAGATAATCCTAAGTCATTTTATTGCCAAAGATGATTTTGTTATAGTTGAAATGCCTCCTTCAACTCAGTTACAAGGGCTTGATTCAGGGCAAATAGATGCTCTTTTAACTTATGATGATCTTGCATTAATGGCTTTAGAAAATAAGATTGCGGAAACTTTAATGGAAAATCCGATTTGCAAATATGTTGTAAATCCCCTTTACGGTTTTCCTTATGTTATCTCAAGTGATTTTATCAATGAACATCCAAAAGAAGCAAGAAAGATAATTCGAGCATTTTATAAAGCAGCGGATTTCATTAGAAATAATGAAATTGAAGCACGTAAGATTATGGCTAAATGGGTAGGCACAAAAATTGAAATTGCCAATAAAGTTAATCTTTGGGATCAGATTAAATCTGAAGATATTAAAAAAGAATCACTTCAACAGCTAGCCGATATTTTTTACAAATACGGAGTTACAAAGAAAAAGATAAATACAAGTTCGTTGTATATCGAGTTAGAAAAAATAAAATGATATTTTATGTCAAGCATAAAGATATCTGGATTAACTAAATCATATTCCGAGAACTCTTCATCAAGGCTAACTGTACTTAATAATATAGATTTATCTATCCTAGATGGACAGTTTATTACATTTTTTGGTCCTAATGGATGTGGTAAAACTACTCTTTTAAAAACAATAGCGGGTATCGAGCCATTTGATTCTGGTTCAATAACAATTGATAATCTTAATCCGAAACAAGCTAAATCAGGTATGATTTTTCAGAATTTTAAGGAATCGTTGATGCCTTGGCTTACTTGCGAAGAAAATATACTTTTTCCATTTCATCTAAAAAAAAGAAAAAATCACTTAAATGAAGGTAAGGCAAGATTGAAAGAAATATTATTTAAGCTTGATATCAATCTTCCTTTAAATCACTATCCATATCAGATGAGTGGTGGGCAAAATCAACTTACGGCGATAATTAGAACGTTGATTTATCAACCAGATGTAATTTTGATGGATGAACCTTTTAGCGCCCTAGATTATCAGACTAGATCATTTTGTCAAAATATTTTAATGAATCTTTGGATGGAGTTTCGTCCGACAATTCTTTTTGTTTCACATGATTTGGAAGAAGCTATTATCCTCGCTGATTATCTTGTATTATTGAGCAAACTTCCGGCTAAAGTAATTGAATTAAAAAAAATTACTTTGCCGAGACCCAGGCAATCAAATTTATATGAATCTGATGATTTTTTTAATATTAAAAAGGAATGTTTAAGAAAAATGAAAAAGGATATATATTGAATAAGCGAATATTTGTCGGTCCAGTTATTATTGTATTGATTTGGTACTTATTATTTTTAATTCATTTTATTAATCCTCTTTTTCTTCCAGCGCCCCACACAGTAGTTGTTTCCTTTGTTAAACTAATATTGGATTATTCTATATTCGCTGATATTGCTTTGTCTGTAGGAAGGATAATATTAAGTTTTTTTATTGCAGCATTTTTAGGAATTCCGATAGGACTTTTACTTGGTTATTATGATAAATTATATGAAGTATGGGAAATAGTAATAGATTTCTTTCGTTCGCTCCCTGCCTTAGCAGTATTTCCACTTTTAATGTTCTTTTTTGGAATAGGGGAAACGGCTAAAGTTGCAACTGCTGTATTTTCTTGCATATTTATTATAATTATTAATACAATATACGGAGTCTCGCACAGTAATAAAACTCTTCGGACAGTTGCCATATTAATGGAAGCCAGAACTGATGAAATATTTAAAAAAGTAATCTTTATGGATTCTCTCCCCCAAATAATGATTGGCCTTAGAACTAGCCTGTCATTAGCTATTATTGTTATAATTGTAACTGAGATGTTTATAGGAACGAGAGTAGGTATAGGATATAAAATTAATAATTTTCAATTGACTTATAGAGTGCCCGAAATGTACTCTGCAATAATTATTGCTGGTATGATAGGATATTTTATGAATAAAATATTTAGACTTATTGAAAAAAGAATAATTCACTGGAAAGAGTAGTCTTTCACCCATGAAAAAACTATGCAACGAAATATGTAAATATATTAATAAAATATGCAACTATATTTATAAAAAACGATTTGGTATCCTATCTTTTGTATTTATTCTATTTATTATAATTACTATTACCTTATTACTATTTGAAGGCAGGACCATATATGCAGTTCTTTTAATTTTATCCTATATTCTTGGGTGGACAGCCTGTGCACATAGATATCACATAAATTATGATTGGATATCATCTACTAAATCTAAATACATAGATAAACATGCAACATTTAAAGATATTGACAACGATATTATCTGTATATCACCTACAAAATTTTTTAAATTTATCAGAGATGTCATCTTTGGTAACTTTATCTCAATCATCTTAATAACTTCAATAATGTATATTATTAATATATTATTCTTCCATTTTGGATTTTATAAAAATGATTCTGGTGTTGGATTTTGGCCACCTACCGCTGCTCAAATGATTATATTTATATCAATTATTATTACATTAATAGGCAGTTATTATTCATATGTTGCCGAGAGAAATGCAAAATCTGCATCCGATCATTCTTCTCAACTTGTTGAAGAAAAATCTCAATTTCTTGATGGATTTGACGGTTTTCTTGGACGAATAGTATCACGTATTGGAACAGGAGAGTATGGAATACAAACACAGCATGCAAGATATTCTAATGAAAAAAATCCATTTTATTTCATTAAGTGTATTTTTTTAACACCTTTTCCAGGTCATGCTGGAGTGGTTGAATCTAATAAGAAATATATTTATCAGGCAAAATATTATCAACAATTCCAAACCCATTTGATAAAATTAATATCTGATATTTTTCATAAATGTAAAGTTCAAATGATTTGTCCGCCACCAAAAACAATATATGATTGGTACTACTATATATTCTTTATTGAGTATTATAAAAAATCTTTATCTGACAAACATTTATTATCGATGAAAAAGACACATCCGACGACATTTCTAAAGAAAATACATGATCAATGCGTTTTTAATCTTAATAAATATAAACTAAATGGCCCTATGTTTTTAAGCGTTGAAAATTACAAAGTAGAAATAGAATCTTATAAAAGTCGACTTGACAATTATAGAGATCTTATTTCTAGTAATCAAAATTTTTTTGAGATTAGAAGTTTACAAAATAGTATTCCATACCAATTATTTATAATATCTAAACCTAAACCAAAGAAAGAATACAATTCGATGTTATTTCCTAGTGATGATAATTGTGAAAATGATGAAAAAACTGGTCGCCGAATCGAGGATCCTGTTTGTGCTATATTATCATTTGTCGGCGAAGATACCTATTATAATGTATATAAAAACTTGAAAAAGCATATTATATCAAATGATAAAAATGCATCTTTAGAAGGTGGCGTAGATACTTTGCTTAATGAACTCCATTCTTGTTTTTATACTGAAAATCCAAGACTTATTAATATATTAAATAATCACTTTTCGCATATGTGGGACTCTTCAATTAAAAACGATATCTTTAATTTTAAAGATGTTCAGAATGAAAAGAAAGCTTTAAATTATTTCAAAAAAAAACTATGAGTTATAAAAAGAAATTAGTTATCTCTTTTAACAATATTAGGAGAATGCTATGAGACTAAAAAATTTCAATGAGGATGCGTTATCCGAAAACTACAAAAAAAGTGAAAAAATAATGGGGATAAGGCTAATGATATATTATATTATTTTTATAGCAATTATATTTAATTCTATAGCAGACACTAAAGTTACTGGTAACATAGTTCAAGAAAAAGCAATTTGTGATGCAAAAAATACTGGCCCTTATTGGATAATTAACCATTTAAAATCAAATAATACGTTTTATCTATCACCTGAAAAGAAAAATATTATATTAAAAAGATGGGAAACTGCAATAACAGGAGCAAATAATGCAAACAGACCTATTCCAATTCTTGAATCTATTCCCGCGAAAGAGACTGCGTTGATTGTTATAGATATGCAAAAAGCGTTTTTAGATATTGGGGCATCAATTGAAATTCCAGATGGTCGAAAAATAATAGATAATATCAATGCTATTTCTAATAAAATGAGAGATAGAGGAGGATTAGTAATATTTTTTAGATATATTGTTGATGGGAAAAACGATGGGTTACTTCCATTGTTTGAAAAAAAATCTTATCTTGATCCAAAACGTTTATCACCGATTGAAGCTTTAAAACAGGGAAATTCTCAATTTGAGCTTCATTCCGATCTCTCTGTTAATCAATCTAAAGATATTATTATGAATAAAAATAGATATTCTGCGGTGCTAGGATCAAATATAGTGGATGTATTGCGAAAAAAAAGAATTCAAAACGTGATAGTAACAGGAGTGTCAACTGATGTTTGTGCAGGTAATACTGCTGAAAGTCTCATGCAAGAAGATTTCAATGTTATTATGGTTTGGGATGGAACCGCGGCATTGGATAGATTAGAGCATGAAATATACTTGGCAAGAATATTTGGGTTATATGGTGATGTTATGCCCACATTTGAGGTGATAGATAGAATATATTAATAAATGTATTATTAACTATTATATAAATAAATATATTCATAGGCGATCTCCTTTCATAGCCTCTTTGAAATGTTTTAAAAAAGTTGTTGAACATAGTGGGGGCCACAGTATTGTGAACTCCTAAAGCTGTTCTACCTTGAGTTGTAGAATCAATCATAAGATTGTTCTTTCAACGAAACCAGTAACTTTTAAAGCAGATAACGAGAGTTTTCAATTGATACAAGTTATGCTTTATTAATGAATCTAATATTTAGAGCAACCTTTCACACAATATATTACCAAGGGCTCTTTGACGGATTAAAAGTTAAGTGAATATTAAGCGTTTTTACCAATTTTCTCTTTTAACTACAATAAGTTAAGGCAAAATAGGCAAATAGTGACCAACATCCGAAAACAGAGAAAAAACAGGCAAAATGCCCAGTTTTAATCTCTTAATAGATGTCTTGAGATATTATATTAATCACCAATATGGAGATAAAAAATATCCAACTCCATATACCAACCTATCTTCTCTATGTTTTTGGCTACATATAATAAAAACCAAAGAGATTCTCCAATTTCAATTTTATTGAGAATTCCAACATTTGGTGTAAATTTTTCCCAATCAAAATTCAAATTTTGTATTCTTAGTCCAAAATCGATCTTCGATTTTGTCTCAAAAGTAACATCCAACCTATTAAATAGTTTATCAGGGATATTATTGATCCCGAAAGCGAAGTCATTTATGGAAATGAATTGTATTTTTTTATTGTCAGATATAGTTAGGTCCGCAAACCAATTCAATTTAGCATGCCAGTAATGTTGTTCGATAGGTGCAGAGGTGTTAAATTCAGGTCCTCCTAATGCTTCTATTTTGAAATCTCCAATATTTATATAAGGCCCTATGGCAAATCCAAGAGTATCATAATCTGGGCTTCCAAAAATCTGCATTGTTAACAGATTTGGCTCATAATGATATAGATAATATAATATATCACTATGAAAATCGATTTCAATCAAATCAATTCTCTGCGCAAATGCCCCGAAAGAAAACAGAACAAGTATAACAAATGAAATCAACAAATATTTTATGTAAGTTTTATTGCGCCTCACAATCATATCTCCTCCCAATAATATAGTATCATTCGCATAATATCAGTTTTTAATTTAAAAAAAATGAGAACTTTATTTTTTTTCATATTTACTTATTAATTTATCTTCATTCTACTGAAGCTATCCATATATTTTGCTAGCTCGGTTAGCGCGCCCCCGATTTCTGGACTGTTTTGAATGTTTCTAAATCACGATTAAGATTTTTCGAGAGAATAATACAACACCTTTCACAAACTTTCACACGATATAATACCAAGGGCTCTTTGACAGGTTAAAAGTTTAGTGAATATTAAGCATTATTGCCCATTATCTCCTTTAACTACAATAATTAAGGAAAAATAGGCAAATGGCTGCTAACATCCGAAAACAGAGAAGAAACAGGCAAAATACCCAGTTTCAATCTCAAAATCCTTGATGTGCGCAATTACAGCATTGATATCAAGTGTCACAAGGTGTCACAGAAAAAAATACCGGGAACTCTCTAACGGGTTAAAAGTTAATGGTTGGCTTTAAAAACGGAATCCATATTCCATTTATTACCAATGAGTTACGACAATATCGGTAAATACATACAGGAAAAGCGAACAGAAGCAGAATCGGCAAATTGGGCTTTTTAAAATTCGTAATCAGTAGGTCGACGGTTCAATCCCGCCCACCGGCTCCAGTATTATCAATGACTTATGAAAAATAAAGATCTCCGGGTTTCAGAGCAGACCGATCAACTTTTCAGTCGAAGTCGGCCGGGTATTGCTGGAAAATTTGCAGCAGCGGTAACTGATGTGTTTTGCTGCCACTGATTTTTATAGATGCAGCAACGTTCTTCTTGTATTCAATCCCATTATTTTTTAGAATGCGGAATGGGAGGACGCGTTGTTTTCTATATGCTTCCCTGGGGCAGTCGGCGAACAATGAACAATACTTTGTTGCTTGATCTCCGGCAATCGGGATTCCTCCCTTCCATTTCACAGATTTCCTCGGAGAATTGAGATGATCCGATTTATTTTTGCGAAAAAGACCGGCCATAAAAACCGAATCGCTGTTTTTTCTCGGTCACGGGCGGCCGGAAAATTCCTGATAATTCTCGTGCCTGTGGCAGCTGGATGGGTTTGTTTCAGTTGCGTACCCGGCCTGCCAAATGTGCAAAACGTACCAGCGACGTCTTCCGGGCCCGGTATTCCCTGGACGCCGCCCGCTTCAGTAAGTGATAAACCGCCGGCCAGGCAGATTACCGCTATACCCATTGAGCAGGTGTTGGGAAAGTTTAGCAAGCTTACCCTGGCTATGGCGGTCGATATCGCGCTGCAGAACAATCCGGCAACTCGGGCAGCATGGGCCGACGCCAAAGCGGCTGCGGCGGGCTATGGCTCCGCCCAGGGCGCATGGTATCCGACCGCCGGTTTGAGCGGTAATTTTTCCCGTTACAAAGGACTGCCGACGACAAGCGATTCCGCCGATCCGGTAACGGAATATGCCGTCACCGCAAGTCTCTCTTATCTTTTGTTCGATTTCGGCGGCCGCTCAGCCACAGTGGAATTGTCCCGTCAGGCTCTCCTGGCAGCGGATTGGACTCACAACGCGGTCATTCAAAATACAGTTCTTCAGGTGGAAACCGCATTTTTCAATTATGCCGGAGCGCTTGCCATGCTCGATGCCAACAAGACCTCTCTATCAGAGGCCGAGGCTAATCTGGCCGCCGCCAAAGAAAGGCGCCGCCTGGGAGTTGCCACCAAGGCTGATGAACTTCAGGCTCAAACCGCCTATTCCGAAGTCAAACTGGCTGTTCAGGGGGCGGAAGGACAGGTCCGGACTGCCAAAGGTGCCCTGGCGGTCGCTATGGGCTTTTTCGCTGATCTGCTAAATGAGTTTGTGATTGAAACTCCGGAGTTTCCCGGAAACGGTCTTTCCGCGACGGTGGACAAGTTGATCGTTCAGGCGCTGGCCAGCCGGCCGGACCTGCAGGCTGCCCGGGCGCAGGTGCTTGAATCAGAAGCCAGGGTTGAGCAAGCGCGTTCCCGGATGCTGCCTTCCCTTTCCGCCGGTGGTTCCCTCAGCCGGATATGGCTAAAGGACGTGCCCGGATTTAATGATACCTACAGCCTCGCGCTCACGCTGCAGATTCCCGTCTTTACTGGATTTTCCCAGGAGTACGACCTGATAAAGGCTAAAGAGGAGGCCGATGCCGCCCGGGAACGGGCGCGCAGCTTTGAGCAGACAGTCGTCTTTCAGGTTTTCTCGGCCCACAGCGCTTTTCTCACCGCAAACGAGCGGGTTAAAACCACCGATGATCTGGTGGCCAGCGCTCTGGAGTCGGAAGAGGTCGCTCTGGGACGCTATAAAGAAGGGGTTGGAAATATACTGGACCTGCTCTCGGCCCAGCGGGTGCTCGCCAATGCCAGAGCCGTGCAAATTAATGCCAGGCTGGACTGGTTCATTTCCCTAGCACAGCTTGCCCATGACGTGGGCATTTTGGGTGTGCATGGGGATAATCCACTGGCACCCCAAACAATTTCATCGAGATGAGAACATGGAACAAACGAAGCATAAAAAAAATATCATATCTGCAAATTGCCGTTTTACTTTATTCATCCGCTGCCTGATATGCGGAGCAATCGCTTTCAGCATTGGGTTGACAGGCTGCAGCAGTCGCGAAGCTCGACCGATACAACCGGTGCCGATAACTGCGGCTCTGGCAGTGATTCAATCCGAACCTTTAGCGCTTAACTTTGTCGGCACAGTGGAGCCAATCGAGAGCGTGGCGGTGAAAGCCCAGGTTGGCGGAGTCATCACCCACGTGAATTTTTCTGAGGGGCAGGAAGTGCGGGCTGATCAACTGTTGTTTCAAATAGATGCCAGGCCCTTTCAGGTGTCTCTGGATGCCGCTACGGCACAGCTGGCCAGGGACAAAGCCCAGGCTGCCAATGCTGAAATACAGGCCGGACGTTATGCCGATCTGGTTAAGAAGGATTATGTCACCCAGGAACAGTATGATGCTGCCCGCACACAGGCCGAGATGTTTAAATCCGTCGTCCAGGCCGATGAAGCCGCAGTGGAGCAGGCCAAACTCAACCTGGCTTACGCCTCTATCACCGCTCCCATCTCCGGGCGTACCGGTAGTCTGCTGGTGAAGAAGGGCAACGTAGTGAAGGCTAATGATGCAGTCCTGGTGGTAATCAACCAGATGCGCCCCATCCGCGTAAGCTTTGCCATCCCCGGCGACCAATTGCCCCTGGTCCGGAAATATTCCGCCCGCGCCAAACTGGAGGTTCACGTCAAATCTTCACGAAACGGAAACAGCGGCGAGGTTAAAGGTGTTCTGACTTTTTTTGATAATACAGTGGACACAAGCACCGGTACGGTCATCTTGAAGGCCGAATTCGCAAATGAGGGAGGCGTCTTGTGGCCCGGCCAGTTCGTGGACACGGAATTGGTGCTCACGGTCGAACCCGCTGTTCTGACGGTACCTGCCGGAGCTGTCGTCACCGGGCAGGAAGGCACCTTCGTATTTGTGATTGGCGCAGATAAAAAAGCACAGAAACGATTAGTTAAAGTTAACCGGACGTTGGACAGTACGGTTGTGATCGATGAAGGATTGAGGGCCGGCGAGATGGTGGTGACCGATGGCCAGATGCGTCTCATACCCGGGGCGGTTGTGGAGATTAAATCCAGTCTTCAGGAGAAGGGGAATACTTTATGAAACTGTTCATCGATCGGCCGGTCATGACAACTCTGATCATGATGGCCATTTTAGTTGCCGGAATCCTGGGCTACAGATTGTTGCCGGTCAGCGACTTGCCGACCGTGGATTTCCCCACAATTTCCGTGCGGGCCAGCCTGCCCGGTGCCAGCCCGGAGACTATGGCCTCGGCGGTGGCAGCCCCGTTGGAGAAACAGTTTTCCACAATCGCGGGCATCGACAACATGACCAGCACGAGCAGTCTGGGTTCTACCCAGATTACAATCCAGTTCAGCCTGGATCGCGACATCGATGCTTCAGCCCAGGACGTTCAGGCAGCTATCGCGGCGGTATCCCGCCAGCTTCCACGCGATATGCCTACACCGCCGTCATATCAGAAGGTTAATCCGGCGGATCAGCCCATTATTTTTATCGCCCTCCAAACACCCACCTTGCCTCTTTCACAGCTCACCGAGTACGCAGATACTCTTATGGCCAGGCGCATCTCCATGATCAACGGCGTGGCGCTGGTCAATGTATACGGATCGCAAAAGTATGCCGTGCGTATCCAGCTCGATCCTAATGCCTTGGTTTCTCGTGGCATCGGTCTCAGCCAGGTGGAAGATGCGGTGTCTGCGAATAACGCCAACCTGCCCACCGGCACCCTGTGGGGTCCCGAGAAAAGCTATACCGTGATGGCTTCCGGCCAGCTCAGCACCGCTGCCCAATACAGACCTATTATTGTAGCTTATCGCAATGGAGCTCCCGTGCGGTTACAGGATTTGGGAAACGTCTTTGACTCGGTTCAAGACAATCGGGTGGCCGCCTGGTTCAACGACAGCCGTTGTATCATGCTTGCCATTCAACGCCAGCCCGGCACAAATACTGTTGAGGTGTGCAAAGCCGTCAGAACTCTTCTGCCCAGCTTTAAAAACCAGTTGCCGTCTTCGGTCAGCATTAACATCCTCTTCGACAAATCCGAGCCCATCCAGCAGTCTGTCAATGACGTGAAATTTACGCTCCTGCTGACGCTCTGCCTTGTGGTTATGGTTATTTTTCTTTTTCTCCGCAATGTCTCCGCCACGGTTATTCCCAGTATGGCCCTGCCGATGTCCATCGTGGGCACTTTCGCCGCCATGCAATTGTTGGGGTTCAATCTGGACAACCTGTCACTGATGGCTCTTACACTCGCCGTCGGATTCGTGGTTGACGATGCTGTGGTTATGCTGGAAAATATTTTCCGTCATATGGAAATGGGCAAGGCTCCTGCCAAGGCCGCTTTGGATGGAGCGCGGGAAGTAGGTTTCACAATCATTTCTATGACGCTCTCGCTGACTGCCGTGTTTATCCCCATCCTGTTTCTGGGCGGAATTATGGGGCGTCTGTTCCGCGAGTTCGCGGTCACCATCATGGTGGCTATCCTGATTTCCGGCTTTGTGTCGCTCTCTCTCACTCCTATGATGTGCAGCCGTTTTCTCCGGCATAAGAAAAAAGAAAAACACGGGCGTTTTTTTAACGCCGTCGAGTCTTTTTGGGAAAAGAGTTTGGAACTTTATGAAAAAACTCTTGGCTGGGTTGTGCGTCATAAAAGAGTGACATTGTTTTTTTCTGCCGTTATTTTTATCGCCACCATTTTGCTTTTCATTATTGTTCCTAAGGGCTTCCTGCCCAGCGAAGACACCGGCTTTATCGTGGGTACTACCGAGGGAGCAGAAGGGCTTTCGTTCGATGGCATGGCCAGACATCAAAAGGCAGTGGCCGCCATACTGATGAACGACCAAAATCTGGGAGGACTTATGTCTTCTGTTGGCAGCGGTGGCGGAGGGACCGGCAACCAGGGTCGTTTTTTCATCAGGCTTAAGGACCGGCGCGACCGACGGATGACCGCAGACGAGGCCGTTGACGTTCTTCGGATCAAGGCGGCAACAATCCCCGGTATCCGCACTTTTATTGTGAATCCGCCGGTAATCAATATCGGAGGTCGTTTTGCGACGGGTCTCTATCAATTCACGCTGCAATCCTCGGACCTCAAAACGCTCTATTCCGCCGTGCCGGCTTTTGAAAACAGACTGCGTGCCAATCCGCTATTGCGGGATGTAGTCAGCGATCTGAGAATCAGCAACCCCCAAGTGAATGTGACAATAGACCGCGACCGGGCGGCGTCCCTCGGCATCACTCCCCAGGACATCGAGGACACTCTATATTCCGCTTACGGCACCAGGCAAATTTCCACGATCCTCGCTCCCAACAACCAGTATTATGTCATTATGGAAATGCTTCCGGAGTATCAGCGGGGCCCTGCTGCTTTGCAATTGCTTTATATTCGATCCAAATCGGGGGAAATGGTGCCCCTTTCCGGGCTGGCCCGCATTAACACCTCGATCGGTCCGTTAACCGTCAATCATTCGGGACAGCTCCCTTCCGTGACGATTTCATTCAACCTGGCGGAAGGGGTGGCTTTGAGCGAAGCCGTTGCCGCTGTAGATAAAGCAGCCCTGCAAACATTGCCATCTTCAATCGCCACCAATTTTGCCGGCACCGCCCAGGCTTTCAAATCTTCGCAGGGCAGTCTTGTGGGTCTTCTGGTTCTCGCCATCCTGGTGATCTATATGATCCTTGGCATCCTATATGAAAGCTTCATTCACCCTATCACCATTCTGACAGGATTGCCCTTTGCCGGATTCGGCGCGCTGGTCACGCTCCTGATATTTAAAACCGACCTGAATCTATACAGTTTTGTCGGGCTTATTATGCTGATCGGCGTGGTCAAAAAGAACGCCATTATGATGATAGACTTCGCCGTCGTGGCCAGAAATGAAGGAATGGATTCCACATCCGCCATCCTGAAGGCCTGCAAAATCCGTTTTCGTCCCATCATGATGACCACACTTGCGGCCCTCATGGGTACTCTGCCTATTGCCTTAGGGCTGGGCGCTGGATCGGAATCACGCCGGCCCCTCGGGTTGTGCGTGGTGGGCGGTTTGGTCTTTTCCCAGTTGATCACTTTGTTCATCACTCCTGTTTTTTACATCTATATGGATAAGCTGCAGGTCAAGCTGGGCGGATTCTTCGGGCGCCGCCAAGCAGGACATGTAAAATAAGAACCCATTGTCAGCATAATAACGCAAACTGAATAACCTTCTTTTTTCGTGTTCCGTATTCAGCGTTCATGGGGACAGGATTTGAAAAAGTCAGCGGATCTCCGTCGAAAACCGATGGAGCGGTATCAGCAGCTTCGAAAAAAGCGGGTTGGACCAGCGGTTCATCAGGTCTATGGGCGCCGACCTATTCAAAAACAATCACTTGAGAGAAGATTGAAGTTCAGGAGCAGAAATTTATTGATTCGTAAAAATGTTTTCTTTTATCGAATCGCAGCTTGCATCAGAAAAAGAAATATGTCTCGTCCTGCAATTCGACCTCACGTCCGCTCTGATTGATCCTGTTATATTCATTTGACAGAAATCTGTCGGTCATGCCTGATATATATTCAATGATTCGTCGGATAAGTGAAAAACGATTGGCCTTCCATTTTAATTCATTCGATTCTTGTGATTCATCGGTCAGATGATTGATTACATTTTCAGGGACAACGAGTTTTTCCCGCTCTAATATCGTTTTCTTTATCCACTCATCCACAGGTGCGCTCAAGTTTGGATTATCCTGATAACAGCGCAGCCGGGACCACACTCTGTCATGCATCAACCGGGGATTGGACAAATATTCGTTGAGCAATTCATATATAATTTTCTTGCCCATATAATTCATCCGGGCAACACGAGATGCGCAATGAATTCTTTCCGAAATCAGGTCTTCCAAGCTTTTATCTAATATGCGCAAGTCATCCTGTATTTCTATCAGTCTGTTAACGTCAGGATACTTACTACCGTTCACGTAAAACTGACATTTTTGTTCATTTTTATCTTTTAAGCATTGAGTGTTACTTGGCGTGGAATGAAGGCATTGCTTATCCTTCTGAAGTCCCGGACAAATTTCCTTGTATCCTGTGAAATAAACCCTGACATTCCTGAGAGGCAGGACTCTTTCCCTGTTGTCGTTGCCTACGATGGTCACAAATTCAGTCTTTCTCGGGTCTTCGTTTCTGTTAAGCCATTTTATCTTGCGGGCGAAATAGAATTTTTCATGTTTTTCTCTCAATGAATCCAGTTTTTCGCCGTTGGATTCAAGTATTTCCTGGAAATGATTATTCATGAAGTCGTTAACGTCCGTTTCAGTCTGAAATTCGAAGCAATATCTTCTCTCTTCTGCTTTCGGTTCTTTAAATTCAAGCTTTCTCCCTTTTTCTATACATATCCCATCAGCAATGATAAAAACCAGGCAGAACGGGGCTGCCTTCTTATTAAATCGAGGTATTTTTATCGAATCGCCGGCTATATGCTTGAAATCGGGATCCAGCAATCTATGAATTTTCCAGAATGAATGCTCGATCACATTTGCAAGCGTTATCCCGCGTAAAAATGCTATCAGGTTATAGGCTGGAATATCTTCATTGCCCTTTCCAAGTCCATCATACATTTTCATTAACAGGTTAAAATACTTGAGCACTCTTGTTCGTGACGCGCTTAAATCTTCCCTTGAAACTGTTGAGAGATATTGATCATCGCGCCACATATACAGCATAAAAGCTATGATAGCTGCCAGCAAGAACAATCTTCTGTATTCTTCGTCGTGTTCCAATTTGTTGTTTATCTCATTAATTTTCTCCGTGGATGGCGCTTTCGCATACACGTATTCAAAGATAGGATCAGGTATGTTGTTATCGACATTAATCTTTGCATATGACTCTAGGATATGATCCAGGAATATTTTTGAAATCTCCATTATCTTTTGCTTATGGATAATCGTAGGTCCGGTTGAAATCTTTGCGAGATCGAAGATTTTATTTTCTTGCGTGTGTATGAATTCTAGAATGACTTTGATAATGTCTTTCTTACTGATCATTCTCGATCGCAGCCCGTCTTCGAGGTCATGGATTCTATGCGCCAGCACATCCGAAATGCGCACTATTTGAGCCTCGAGGGAACCGGGGAAGAACATCTGTTTCTCCCTGTTCGCCTTTGCAAGCGACCTTATGGCTTCATCATATTTCCCGTCAAAATCTCCGTCGAAATGACAACGCCCCAAATACCCCATGCTGCTATGGCAGAGTATCCCTTCCCGCACTGCATATGTGAGATTTAACCCAAGGGCAAATCCTTTTTTAAGAGGTCTGTTATCCCAGTCATATCCCGGTTCGAGATGATCTATGATCTCGATGGAGTTGCGGTTGTGACAGAAATAAAAATTATTTATACATTGTTCTTTGAGCCATTTATTAATGATCTCTTCAGCCGCATGACCGTATGGGGCATGGCCAAGATCGTGACCAAGAGCGATTGCTTCCGTGAGATTTTCGTTGAAGCGCAAGGATCGGGCGATGTGTCTCGCGATTTCTGATACTTCGAGCGTATGAGTTAACCTGGTTCTGAAATTATCTCCCTCATGTGTTACGAAGACCTGAGTCTTGTATTCAAGACGCCTGAACGCCTGACTGTTTGTAATCCTGTCCTTGTCAATCTCGAAAGCCGTTCGGTAACGGCTGCGATTGCCGCAACGGTCGATCGCTTGCTTGGCGCCGTCGTCGTGAAGCCTTTTCGAATACCATACGTGGTCGCTGTGTATAGAATAAGGGGCAAGGTTATTCTTTTCCCACTCGAGCCAAAACTTGCTATAAATACACATTTTAATTACTCCACTACATCCAAAGAAAGATTATTATAATAATATTAAACTATTAGAATATGTCAATATATTTCTATTAAGCAGCATTTATGGAATAGATATGTCGCGAGTTAGTATTTTTTAGATGTAAGTATATCCCGGTTTCGGTAAATTGGCGCTTGTTCAAGCTGAGTGGAGGCTTGAATCAATTTCAGGTTAACTTCGCAGAGCGATGCTTAAACAAGAATATTTGAAAAGACACAGAAAGATGGAGGAAAGTCTGCCGGAAGACCTGACTCTAATTCAACACAGATTTACTGAAAAATTGTTGTATAATCTATCGAAGCCTACTCAATTGTATTTTTTATATCAAGCTTGTTCATTACATCTATAAAAAGATAGTTACAGTGGATTGCTGTAAGAAAAATAAAGAAGGGGATTGTATAAATTACTTCATATCCAACCCATAAGGAGAACCGATGATGGAAGTTAAGAGGAATTTTGTTGCACAATGTTGCATTTTTCGTAGAATTGAACGGATCGGGCTGTAGAAATGATACTAAGCCGTTCAAAGTGGTAGTAAAATCAACAATTTAAAGTAAAAATTGATTAGAATAACAAAACGATAGAGGACATACTTTTTAATGAAAACGCACCTCTCCCATCTTCTGTTCGTACTCACGGCAATTCTCATCACTTGCTGTCCTGAAATTGCGTACTGTGAGGATATAATAAACCGGGTGGTTGTAGTAATGGATGATAATATCATCACTCTATATGATTTACATAAAGCGGCTCTATGGAACGGGATGGAATATGAAAAAATGACGGATGATGCCAAGAGGGATCTCGTCAACCAGCTTATCAATCGGGATCTGGTCTTTCAGGAGATTAACAAAACCGGCGGTATCAAGGTGGATAGAGGCATGCTGGATTCGGCGGTCGAATCTATAAAAGCGAAAAATCCCGACCCCGGTTTTTCCGCGAGTGATATCGAGGAATTTGCCAGGGCTCAGCTTCTCATCCGGGGTTTCGCCAATCAGCGCTTTGCCCCTCTCATCAGGATAGGCGAGGATGAGATTAGAGCATATTATCAAAGTAATATCGCCGCCTCGGACAACAGGCAATCGACTTTAGTGCCTACCCTGGCTGAGTCCTATGACAATATTAAAGCAGCACTTGAACAAGGGGCCATAAATGGTCTTTTAAAGGATTGGCTGGATAAGCAGACGGCGATCCATAAGATTCGTATTATTGAACCTTTATGAGGCGGGAAATGATTAGGAAAGCCGCATGGGCTGGCAGGTTTTATCCTCTCGCGGAAAAAGATATCCGTATTCTGATAACAGATTTTTCGAGTAAAGAGGAAAAGAAGATTGCAGCAAAAGCCGTGATGGTTCCCCATGCCGGATATATATATTCCGGGCATGTGGCAAGCGAGGTTTATTCCAGGACGGCGCTGCCGAATCGTTTCATCATTGCTTCGCCCAACCATTGGGAAGGACGCACAAGCGTGGCGATGGATACGAACGATCAGTGGGAGACCCCATTGGGTATTGTGAGCCTGGATACGGATCTGAGCGGTCTGATTTCCAAATATACCGACAAGATTAAAAAGACGAGCGCTGCGCATGAGAAGGAACATGCGATCGAAGTGCAGCTGCCATTTTTACAATACCATCTTAATAATGATTTCCGGTTTGTCCCGGTTACTATTATGACGCCAGGTATCTCCGTTCTGGATGATATAGCGAGGGCTTTTGCGTCAGCCGTCAAGGATACCGGAGATGACGTTTTGCTGATCGCAAGCAGCGATATGAGTCATTATGTTTCCCAAAGCGAAGCTCAAAGATTGGACGGAATGGCTATCGAAAAAATACTATCCCTCGACACCCGTGGTTTATATAAGATTGTTACTGAAAATGGGATCAGCATGTGCGGTCTTCAGGCTGTTTATACCATAATGACGGCGGCTTTGGAACTTGGATGCGTAAAAGCGGATCTTATTAAATACAACACATCGGGCGACACTTCGGGAGATTACGATGAAGTTGTCGGTTATGCAGGAGTGATCTTCAGTTGAATATTCTGGAATTGGATAATTTTATCGGTAATGCATCCGTTATTAATATATTGACGGATTCCGTGCTTACCGGCAGGCTGCCCCATGCCGTCATATTTGCCGGTCAGGAGGGTGTCGGCAAATTTTCTGTTGCCGTTTCTCTTTCCGCTCTCCTTATGTGCGCTGAACGAAGTGATCATTCCTTCTGCGGCAAGTGCAGGCACTGCCGCTTGATTGAGGCCGGAACGCACCCCGATCTGCAGATCATCAAGCTTGGAGAAGAGAGGAAGGAGATAGGAATTGATTCTATCAGGGACCTAATCCACACGATCCATAAAAAACCTTTCCTGACAACATTGAAGTCGGCCATCATCGATCAGGCTGACCTGTTGACTGAAGAGGCTTCGAACGCTCTCCTGAAAATACTCGAAGAGCCGCCCGGAAATGCCAATCTTTTTCTCGTGACATCCAAGCCGGCGTCCTTGCTTCCCACGATCCGTTCCCGCTCGCAGATATTCCGGTTCTCCGCAATCTCCGCTGCAGAACTCGAGGGCTTATTAATCCAGAGAGGTTATTCCAGCGGGGATGCCAGGCTCGCTGCCGCCATGAGCAATGGTTCGGTTGCCAATGTGATCCGATGGGGCGGGGAAAAAATCCAGGAAGCGAATGAAACATTCGACAGTATAAAAAAGATTGTTACCGAAGGGGATTATCTTGCGATAACGGCGCTGTCAAGCAAACTTGCGGCCGGACGAAAGGAGTTTGACAGCATTATGGGATATTGCTATTCTGTTTTTCGAGACCTTCTATCAATTAAGACCGGATGTGATGACAATTTGTTGATCAACAGGAATCATGAAGCAGCGCTGAGAGAAATGTCGCGCTTCATTGAGGCTGATAGGCTATATAGAATTCTAGAGGATTTTGACAAGTGGCTTTCAGCCGGCAGAAGGAATCTTAATCTGAAAATGAACTCAGAGGATTTTGTAATAAAGCTCGCTTCAATGCGGACATCTGAATGATATGTCGGATGAATTTAACAGATCTTCTCAATGATTAGGGAGATAATACTTATATGAATTCTTCAACCCAGGGCGCTGTCGAAAAGGATCTTCGGCGACCTAAAATTGTATTGCTTCACGCGGAAGGTATTCAGGGATTCTTCTGCGCGGATTCCAATAATATCGAGATGAAGAAAGGCGATTACTGTGTTTACAGCATCTACGGCGAAGAGCTCTTCGCGGAGGTGCTTGAACCGCCTACGGAAACTCTTTTCATATGCAATTCACAATCCATTCGCCGGATCATAAGGCTTGCCTCTCAAAAGGAAGTGGAAACAATCAAGAGCTCTGCAAGGATAGAGAATGAAGCGATGAAATTCTGCATTGAACGTGTAAGAGCGCGCGATCTTAAAATGAAAATGGTGAAGGTGAAAAACAATCTGAAAGATCATAAAATCATCTTTTATTATACTGCCGAGTCCAGGGTGGATTTTCGCGAACTTGTGAAGGACCTTGCCGCAAGATTCAGGACCAGGATAGAAATGAAGCAGATCGGGGTGAGGGATGAAGCGAAGCTGCTGACGGGGTGCGGGACATGCGGGCGCAATTTTTGTTGTTCCGGTTTTCTGGAGAACTTCGCCCCGATTTCGATAAGAATGGCGAAACAGCAGAACATCAACCTCAATCCCGCGAAAATTTCTGGAATCTGCGGGCGCTTGTTATGCTGCCTGAGTTTCGAACCGAATAGCAACTCCGGCGATAGTGGGAATGAGGATTCCAAGCTTGAAGAAAACCATGAGGATTTTAATGGTAACCCTGGGAAGAAAATTTGAATTCTTACCCGCTTGTTCTATACTTTCTTGAAAGCAAAAACCCGCGGTTCAATCAATCCCTGATATTTTTGATCTGCCGAAATATACGTCCGGGTTTCCCAGTGTTTTATCTGTCCATGCTATAAACAGATTGCCCATCGAATTCAAACCAAGCTTCGGGTTTTGCGAATCGCCTGTTGTGTTCGAGGCGTTTACAGCTTGAGACCATGTTGTTCCGCCATCGGTTGACCGGGAGAAATAAACCTCGTAGTTGCCCGGGGTTTGATCCATCCAAACCACATTAACATTACCGATAAGGTCTACTTTTATAGAAGGCGAGCGGGAAAAGCCGGCAGTGTTTGAAATGTTAAAAGGAGCAGTCCATGTGGTCCCGTAATCCGGAGATTTCACTGCCAATATCTCCGCATTACCTGCTACCTCGTCTTTCCAGGCGATATAGATATTCGCTGCGTAATCGAAGGTTATGTCGGGCACTGTTGATTCGGTCGAAGTATTGGAAATGTTCACGGGTGTAGTCCATTGACCGCCCTGGTTTGCTGACAGACTGAAATAGATTTCACCTTTGTCAGAACACCCGCCGGAACGCCAGACAATCGCCAGAATCTCCAGATTGCTCACAGCCAGTTTCGGTGGAGATTCACAGAATATCTCCGAGATTATTACGGAGTCGCTCCACGTGATTCCGTTATCTACGGAAAGCGAACTGTGGATTTCATACTTGTCAACACCGCTTTTATATATGCGTTCAAGCCAGGCGACATAAATTTTGCCGCTCGGGTCAATGGTTATAGAGGGATTGCTGGATTCCCATGCGGTATTGCTGATATTGATTGATGGCCCCCAGTTAGCCCCCCCGGTGGTTGATCTGCGGAAGTAAATGTCGTATTGAGTTGTAGCAGGGACCCATTCCTGCCATACGACACTGATATTGTTGGATGCATCCACCGCCACATCGGGGTTCAGCGAAACATCGGAAGTTTGGGAGACACTGATTTTCTCTCCCCAGTTGACGCCGCTGTCAGTGGAACGGAGAAGATATATCTCTGTGTCATAAGGATTGGGCATGTATTCGAGCCAAACAATATTTACGTTGCCGGCTGAATCAACAGCTGTTTTTACTCCTACAGAATCCTGGTCGGTCTGCAAGAGATTTTTTGAAGCCGCAAATGCATGATTGCTTAAAACGAGAAATTGCAGAGAACCGGATTGTCCTCCCCCCGGAGACGGGTTCGCGACGGTCACGTTGACGGTTGAATCCCCAAGATTCGTCTGTTGGATCATATTATTGTCGTCATTTATGGCAAGCGTTGTAATATCCGTAGTGGATATGTTGCAGGTCAACTCCGTGCCGTTGACATAGGTCGTTTCCTTTTCGCTGCCGTTGAAAACTATTTTTGCACCTTGAACGAAATTGCTGCCTGCAACATGCAAAACGAAACCGGGCATTCTTGAAACCGAGTATGACGGTGATAGCGTTGTCAACAAAGGAAGAGGATTATCCTCGCCGCATGAAATAAATATAAAAATTATTCCCGATAACAAAAAGTTGAAAAGCAGCTTTTTCATTTTCTTGTCTCCATTATTTTTGCTTTGATTACAATAAGCGATTTAATATCTCATCGCAAAATCTAAGGTATTTTGTTTCTTATGTCAATAATGGATTTAATGTGCGTGAAGTGGAGCGTTGGTCATTATCGGGCCATTTCCCGATTATAAAAGTGTCGTTAAATTGTCCATGTATAGTCCTCCTCCTAATGTCTAATAATGCTTTTTGGCATTAATATTGAGATCTAAGAGAAGGAGGACAAAATGAAGCAATATGATTATTACATTGGTTTGGATTG
>Ga0315293_10000317_pt1 | contig 43468 bp, 45 predicted proteins | sample YL17G13_20_MG_FD_203071 | JGI IMG/M metagenome (GOLD analysis project Ga0315293, IMG submission 203071) | Sediment microbial communities from Yellowstone Lake, YNP, Wyoming, USA - YL17G13_20 | ecosystem: Environmental > Aquatic > Freshwater > Lake > Sediment | place: USA: Wyoming | collected... | reverse complement strand
CCCACTATCGGACTGCGCACGCCCTGGCCGCTCAGACCTTCTTCACGCCGGCGATGAGCTTGCTCACCACGTCCTGGGCGTCGCCGTAGACCATGCGCGTATTGTCCGCGTAGAACAGCTTGTTCTCGATGCCGGCAAAGCCGGCGCCGCGGCCGCGCTTGATCACCACGGCGGTCTGCGCTTTGTCGACGTCGAGGATGGGCATGCCGTAGATGGGGCTGCCCTTGTCGTCGCGGGCCGCCGGGTTCACGACGTCGTTGGCGCCGATCACGAGGGCCACGTCGGCGGTGGGGAACTCGCCGTTGATCTCATCGAGGTCGTAGATCATTTCGTAAGGCACGCCGGCCTCGGCGAGCAGCACGTTCATGTGCCCGGGCATGCGCCCGGCCACCGGGTGGATGGCGAACTTGACCTGCACGCCTTTGTCCTGCAGCAGCTTCGCCAGCTCCCACACCTTGTGCTGCGCCTGGGCCACCGCCATGCCGTAGCCGGGCACGATGATGACCTTCTGCCCGAAGGCCATGCTGATGGCGGCGTCGTCGGGCGCCATCTCCTTCATCGCGCCCTCGACGGCCGCGAGTTCCTGCCCTCCTTTGGCGCCGAAGCCGGCGAAGAGCACGTTGCCCAGCGAACGGTTCATGGCCTTGGCCATAAGCTGCGTGAGCAGGAAGCCGGCGGAGCCCACCACGGTGCCGGCGATGATCAGCGCGGCGTTGCCGAGCACGTAGCCTTCGAACGCCACGGCCAAACCCGTGAGCGCGTTGAAAAGCGAGATCACGACCGGCATGTCGGCGCCGCCGATGGGCAGCGTCATGAGCACCCCGTAGAGTAGCGACAGGCCGAAGAAGAGGCCGAGCGCGAGTCCCCTGGGCCCGGTCAGGTGCCCCGTGTGCTGGAGGGTCACGACCACGCCGAGGACGATGGCCGCCGCCAGCACCAGCAAGTTGACGATGCTCTGGCCGGGGAACAGCCACGACTTCTTGATCAGCCCCTGCAGCTTGGCGAAGGCGATCATGCTGCCCGAGAACGAGATCGAGCCGATCAGCGCGCCGCTGACGCCGAGGATGGCGAAGCTGGGCGACATCGTCGCGGGGTGCATGAACTCGGCGGCGGCGATCAGAGCCGCCGCGCCGCCGCCCATGCCGTTGTAGATGGCGACCATCTGCGGCATGTCGGTCATCGCCACCCTCTTGGCGGCCACGTAGGCGATCACCGCGCCGATCGCCACGGCGATGACCATCAGCAGGTAGTTGGTCATGTCGGGCTCGAAGAAGGTGGCCACCACCGCCACCAGCATGCCGACGCCGGCCCAGATGATGCCGCGCCGCGCCGTGCGCGGCGAGCTCATGCCCTTGAGGCCGAGGATGAACAGCAGGGTGGCGGCGATGTAGCTCGCCTGGATGAGGTCAGCCTTCATCGCCGCCCGCCTTGGCCGGCGCCGGCTTCTCCCTCATGCTCTTGAACATCTCGAGCATGCGCTCGGTGACCGCGTAGCCGCCCACCGCGTTGGCGGTGCCGAGCAGCACGGCGAGGAAGCCGATGATGCGCTCCGGCGTCGTGTTGGCGCTGCCCAACGTCACCATGGCGCCGACCACGACGATGCCGTGCACGAAGTTGGAGCCGCTCATCAGCGGCGTGTGCAGGATCACGGGCACCTTGGAGATGATCTCGTAGCCGGTGAATGCCGCGAGCAGGAAGATGTACACAGCGGCGAAGCCCTCGATCATGGCGCGCCGCCGTCGACGAGCGTGCGCACGGCATCGTTCACGATCGCGCCGTCCCGGGTGAGCACACTGCCGCTGAGGATCTCGTCGTCCCAGTCGAGCGCGAGGTCGCCCTCCTTGATGAACGGCGTAAGGAAGTGCATGAGGTTGCGCGCGTACTGGTCGGAGGCGTGCACCGGCAGCATGCCGGGGATGTTGAGCGGCCCGTAGATGAACACGCCGTTGGGGTGGTTGTATTGCTCGCCGGGCCGGGTGAGCTCGCAGTTGCCGCCGCCTTCGGCGGCCATGTCGATGATCACTGCGCCCGGCTTCATCTTCTCGACGACGGCCGCGCTGACGAGCTTGGGCGACGGCCGGCCGGGGATGGCTGCCGTGGTGATCACCGCGTCGGCTTCGACGATGTGCTGGTCGACGATCTCCTGCGCCTTGGCCTTCTCCTCGTCGGTGAGCTCGCGCGCGTACCCGCCCTCGGTCTCGGCGTCGATGCCAGTGTCGATGAAGCGGCCGCCGAGCGACTGCACCTGCTCGCGGGTCACGGCGCGCACGTCGTAGGCCTCGACCACCGCGCCGAGGCGCCGCGCGGTGGCGATGGCCTGCAGCCCCGCCACGCCCACGCCGAGCACCAGCACCTTGGCCGGCCGCAGGGTCCCGGCGGGCGTCGTCAGCATCGGGAAGTAGCGGCCGGCCAGGCACGCCGACATCAGCACGGCCTTGTAGCCGGCGATGGAGGCCTGCGAGGTGAGCGCGTCCATGGCCTGGGCGCGGCTGATGCGCGGCAGCAGTTCCAGGGCGAAGCTCGTGACCTTGCGGTCACGGAGCGCCCTGATGGCGTCGAACGCCTTGTACGGATGCAGGAGGCCGACCACGACGGAACCCTCGTGCAGCAGCTCGGCTTCGGCCGGTGAGGGCGGGTCGACCTTGAGCACGACGTCCGCGGCGAAGACCTCGGCGGCGGTCTCGACCACCGTGGCCGCCGCGTACTCTACGTCGCGGATGTGACTGAGCTGGCCGGCACGGCGCTCGATCAGCACCTCCGCCCCCAGCGCCTTGTACTTCTCGGCCACGGCGGGCACGAGCGCCACCCGGGTCTCGCCCGTCGCGGTCTCTTTGGGCACGCCTATGCGAACGGCCATCGCTCCTCCAGCGTCAGAAAGGGCCCCGTCAGGGGCTCCACGATTCCGTTCCCCCGCGAGACGCGGCGAAAACCTCGCGCGGCCAGCGTAGAGGGGAACCACGCGGGGAGCGCAGCGAGCACGAGCCGGCCGTCAGGCCGGCAGCCGGCGCACGGCCACCGACACCGAGCCGACGCCCACGTGCGTGGTGAGGACGGCGCCGGCGCGCACCACCGGGACCTCGCCGCCCAGGCGCTCGGCCAGGCGGGCGGCGACGAAGTCGCCGCCCGCCTGGTCACCGCTGTGCACGACCATGGCCCGGGCCGGCGCGCCGGCCACAAACCTCACGGCGCGCTTCATGATGGCGTTGAGGGCGCGCTCGAAGCCGAGTGCCGCGCCGCCCTTGCCGGCCTTGCCCGTCTCATCGAAGACGATGATCGGCGAGAGGTGCAGCCGCGTGAGGGTGCGCGCCATGCTGGGGCTCAGGCGCCCCCCGCGCACGGCGAAGTCGAGCGACGCGACCGTGCCGAAGATACGAATGTCGCGCTTCGTCTTCTCGAGCAGCGCGGCGACCTCGTCCAGGCCGGCGCCAGAGGCGATGGCTGCGCCGGCCGCCTCAAGCAGAAGGCCGGCGCCCACCGAGACCGCGCAGGAGTCGATCACCCTGATGCGGGCCGGGTCGACCTCACGGGCCGCGGCCTGGGCCGATTGCACCGTGCCCGACATCGCCGCGGCGATGTGCACCGAGACGATGCCCTCGCGGTACTCCAGCAGGCGGCGGTAGGTCTGCGCGAAGTCGGCCACCGCCGGCTGCGACGAGCGCGGCACGCCCGTGCCGCTGGTGACGCGGTGGATGAAGCCGTCGAGCGTGATGTCGACGCCGTCGAGGAAGCTCTCGTCGCCGAGCGACAGGGTGAGCGGCACGGCCACGACGCCGAGGCGAAAGGCGACGTCCTCGGGCAGGTCGGTGGTGGAGTCGGTGACCAGGGCGATGGTGGCCGCGCGCCCCTCGAGCTGCTGCAGCACCATGTCGTCGATCTTGCTGTGCTCGATGACGCCCAGCGCGGCCACCGTGGCGAGGAACTTCTGCGGCTCGTTGGTGTGGATGTGCACGCGCAGCCGCCGCTCGCCGCCGGCCACGACCAGCGACTCGCCGAGGCCCAGCACGGCGGTCATCACGGCGTCCCGCGAGAGCGGCGCGTCGCGCGCCGTGAGGAGCGCCTCGCTGCAGTAGCGGAAGCGCTCGTCGATCTCGTCGTGCTCGGGGGAGAACGGCGGCAGCCCGCGCGGCGGGGCTGCGATGGGCACCCAGCCGGTCTCGCGGCCGCGCAGCGACTCGATGATGCCTTCGAGGAAGTAGACGAAGCCCTGGCCGCCCGCGTCGACCACGTGACTGCGAGCCAGCACCTCGAGCTGGCGTGGCGTATCGGCGAGGGCCTCGCGGGCGGCGAGCAGGCCGCCGTGCATCATCTCGGTGAAGTCCTCCTCGGCGGAACGGCGGCCGAGCTCGTGCGACCACGCCCTGAGCACCGAGAGGATGGTGCCCTCGCGTGGGTCCTGCAGGGCCGTGTAGGCAGACTCCGTGCCGCGACGAGCCGCGTCGGCGAACTGCGGCCCGTCCACCTGGCTGTGGCGCTCCATGCCGCCGGCCAGACCGTGCAGGAACTGCGCGAAGATGGCGCCGGAGTTGCCGCGGGCGCCGTCGAGGGCGCCGTCGGCGGCCACGCGGGCGGCGGCGCCCACGCCGTCGGGCGAGGCGCTGCCGAGCCGCGACGCCGCCGCCTTGAGGGTCGCGGCCAGATTGGCGCCGGTGTCGGCGTCGCGCACCGGGAAGACGTTGATGCGGTTGAGGGTCTCCTGCTCGCGCACCACGGCCAGCGTGCCGGCGCGGAGCACGCGCGAGAAAGCCGGGCCGTTCAGCGTTCGGACCATGGCCTCTCGTCAACCTCCGTCTCGGGAGCCTGGCCGCGGCAAGTCTACCTCTTCGTCGGGATCCGGGGCACGAACGGGCTGGTCGTGCGCTGGTCCTCCCGGTAGGCGTCGCCGGTGCGGACGGCGCCCGGAGGCGGAGCCTCAGCCGGGCGCCGGACTCAGCTTCTTGAAGGCCTTGCGTGCCGCCTCGGCGACGGCCTTGTCCGGGTCGCCGAGGGCCCGGCGCAGCGTGTCCGCGGCGGACGGGTCGCCGATCTTGCCCAGCGCCTCGACGATGATCATGCGCAGGAGCGTGTCGGGGTTGTGCATGGCGACGCAGAGCGGCTTGACGGCGACCGGGTCGCCCATCATGCCGAGCACGTAGGCCGCGTCCTGGCGCCGGTGCAGGTGGCCCTGCTGGACGATGTAGATGAGCCGGTCGCGAGCGGGCTCGCCGATGATGACGAGTGCGTCGCGGGCGGTGTTGAGCTGCACGATGTTCTTGGTCTGCAGCCGCTGGATGACCTTGTCGAGGAAGCCGGTGAGGGCGCGGCGCGCGTCGGCAGCCACAGCGGGGTCTTTCTTGTACCTGGCAGCGCGCGCCAGGCCGTCGATCTTCCCCATGGCCTCGAGCTTGGCGACGTTAGGAGGTCCGAGCAGCCCCACGGGTGTCTCCTTGCGCGTGAGGGGCGCCCCAGCGGCGCCCACGGCACAGTCTACCGCAGGACGCGGTTGGCGACATCGAGCAGGCGCGCCGGCAGGTCGCGGAAGGCGCGCACCGGGAAGACGTCGCCGTGCCCGGCGTCGGCCAGGCGGCGGCAAAGCTCAGGGTTCATCTTGTAGTCCTCGGTGAGGAGCACGAAGAGCCGCGGGAAGCGGTGCGCCAGCGGCAGCGGGTCACCGCCGGCGGTGACCACCCCATCGGTGATCAGCAGGCCACTGCGCCGCGGGTTGCGGCCGCGCTCGAGCTCGGCGGCGCCGAGCTCCAGCGCGGCCGCGATGTTGGTGTAGCCGCGCACGGGCTGGTCGAGCATGCGCCGCACCACCTCGTCCACCGGGTCGGCGACCTCGAGGCGGGTCACGGCCTGCGCCTTGTCCTCGAACACGACCACGGCCAGGTCCTCGGGCTTCAGCTTGAGCGCGAGCACGGCGGCCGCCACCGCCGCGATGGCCATGTTCTCGCCCGACATCGAGAGCGATGTGTCGACCATCAGCACCACCTGGTGGCGGCGCTCCTCGCGATGCTGGATCACCCAGTCGCCGGGCTCCGGGTACGCCTTGCCCAGCACGTTCTCGAGGGTGGCCTCCACGTCGAGCTCGCCGGCGAAGGGCTCGCGGAGCGTCTCGCGCACCACCTGGGTGGCGCCGCGGAGAGGGCCGACGAGGCCGGCGGCGCGGGCCAGCACGGAGCGCGCCGCCAGCCGCTCCGCGTAGTACCGCAGGCCCGGGTCGCCGATGTGGCAACCGCTACGCGTGAGGTTCACGGCCACCGTCCAGCCGTCGAGGCCCGCGGCCGGCACGTTGTAGCGCTCCGCGAGCGCGACCATGGGCGCGTCGCCGACGGGCGGCTCCGGCCGGCAGGCCGGCAGGCCCCGCACTTCCACGCGCCCGCCGTGTCGCAGGCGCGCCCCGCCGGGGGCGCTCAGGCTTTTGGGAGGGCCGCGACGGGGGCCAGGGCGACGTCCGGGTCCTCGCCGCGGTCGACGACGAGCTCGAAGAGCTCGTCGAGCGCCAAGGCGAAGTCGGCGTCGATGTCGTCGCGCAGATCGACGCGCGTCGTGAGAGCGGCCTCGGCCGCGCGGCGCAGCGTCTCGCGGCTGACGGTCCCGCAGGCGTCCCGGTTCTCGCTCCACAGTTGCTCGGCGATGGCCACGGTGGCGATGGCGCCGCGCACCGAGGCGCCCTTGCGGAAGCGTGGGTGGAGGCGCGTGGCGCGCGTCAGGCGCACGGCCGTGAGCACCAGCGCGGCGTCGTCCGAGCCCGTCTCGGCGACCACGATGGCACTCTCCTCGGCGGCCGGCTGATAGGCCAGGGCGAGGTGCTCGAAGCGGTCGCGCAGCGCCTCGGAGAGGTGACCCGTGCCCACGTACTCGACGGGGTTCTGCGTGGCCACCACCTGAAAGCCCTCGGCGGCGCGCACCTCGCCGATGTGCGGCACCTGCAACAGGCGCTCGTCGAGAGCCGGCAGGAGCACGTTCTGCACCGATTCGGGCATGCGGTTGAGCTCGTTGATGAACAGCACGCGGCCTTCGCGCATGGCCTCGACCAGAGGTCCCGGGAAGAACGACTCCTCGCGGTAGCCCTGCTGCAGCACGAGCGGCGGGTCGAACCAGCCGGTGAGCTTGTTCTCGGAGTAGCGGTCGTCGCCGTCAACGCGCACCGTGTCGCGGCCGAGATGGGAGCACACGGCCAGAGCCACCGTGGTCTTGCCCACCCCCACGGGGCCTTCGAGCAGTAGATGCCGGCCGGCGCCGAGCACCGCCAGGGCCATGGTCAGCTCGGCCTCACGGCCGACGATGCCGTGCTCTCGCTGGATCTTCTCGATGGGTGTCATGGGTCCGTCCTCAGCTTCAGGGCTCTCGCCTCTGGGGCTCGTCGCCTACTCGACGAGCACGAGCGCGAAGAGATGATACGGGTCGGCCGTGCCGCGCACCACGGCCAAGGGCCAGCCGGCGTTTCTGCTGGTCGTGAAGATGTCGATGCCGCAGCCGGCCGGGCCGGGCCGCGCCAGCTCGCGACAATCGCACTCCTGCGACCGTCCGCAGGCCTCGTCGAGCGTGCACGGCCGGCCGCCGGCGATGGCGAAGGCCTTGAAGCGGCCGCCGAGGAACAGCTCGCGCTCGAGGTCGAGCGCGATCTGAGCCTTGCGGCGGCTCCACGCCAGCCACTCGCCGGCCTGCGCCGGCGGCACGTCCAGGCGCAGCAACAGGATGGTCTCGTATTCGTCGAGAAGCAGCCGCGTGCGCGCCGGCGCGGGCGAGATGGGAGGGCACGTGAGGCAGCGCCCCGACGTGCAGCCGCCGTAGAGGCACTTCATGCGCACCCATTCGGCGGTGATCACCTGCTCCGGAGTGATCACCACGGCGTCGCTCGCCCCAAGGGCGAGCGCCCGGGCGCGGAGTCCGTCGGCGCCGCGGCTCACGGCGACGCCCCAAAGCACGCCTGTTTTCGGCCGGGTCTCATCGCACATGAGTCTAGCAGGCGCGGCGCGGCGATGACCGGGATCGCTCCGCGACCGCACCGGCCCCGCCGTGGCCCACGCCGCGCGGGAGTACACTCGCGTTCGATGAAGCTCCCGCCCGACATCGGCCTGCCCACGGACGCCTGGTACCGCCTGCCGCTGGCCGCCGCGCTCGAGCGCATCGCCGAGCGCGCCGAGCTGGCGGAGATCTACTCGGCCGACGATCACAGCCTGCTCGCCGCGGCGAACCGCCGCGCGGCGCTGGCCAGCGGCCTGCAGCTCACCGTGCACGGTCCCCACGACGACCTCGAGCCGGGCAGCCTGCGGGAACGTGATCGACGGTACGCCGTGCAGGTCCACCGGCGGCATCTCGAGGCGGCCGCCGAGATCGGGGCGTTTACCTACGTGGTGCACCCCGACTACAGCGGCTGCGCCGTCCCCCGCGACGCGCGCGTCGTCGCCGCGCTGCAGTGCACGTTCGCCGAGCTCGAGGAGCTGCAGCGCGAGCTCGGCGTGCGCGTCGTGGTCGAGAACATGCCAGGGATCGGCTTCTCGCACTTCGGCGCGCCCGGCGACCTCGACCTCGGCGAGCTCGGCCTCATCCTCGACACCGGGCACGCCGCCATCTGCGGCACCCTTCACGACTTTCTCAGCGAGCCGCACGCCGAGCTGGCGCACGTCCACCTGCACGACAATCGCGGGCCTGTCGACGCCGGCGATCCGCACCTGCCCCTGGGCCGGGGCGTCGTCGACGCCGGGGCGGTCGTGCGCAAGGCACGCGAGTCCGGGGCGCGCATCATCCTCGAGCTTCTGGATGAGGCCTCGATCGCGGAGAGCGTCGCCTACCTCGAGCGGCGGGGGATCCTGACGCCGGGCTGACGCTTCGGGCGGCGCTCAGCGCCGGAAGGCGAAGCCGAACCCCGGCGCCTGCGACAGCGGCTCGAGGGGGCTGCGCGGCACGCCCGTGCGGGCGTCGCCATGATAGTCGCGCGGGGCGACGTCGTTGGGCCCCGCGGGGTACAGCAGGCTGGCCAGCGCCTGGATCTGGTGGCGCCCTACGCCGAGCTCGAACTGGCCGCCGCCGTAGAGCACCATTCCGGCGGCCTGGGCGCGCTCGACGCAGTCGAGCAGCGCGCCCATGCTGCCGAACCGCGACGGCTTGATGTTGAGGTAGCGCAGCGACAGCGGCCGTCCGCGGACCGCGCGCTCCGTGACCGCCTCAACGTCAGCCCAGGAGTGGATAGGCGCGTCGAAGCTGAAGCGTTCCTCCTCGCCGTCCAGCGCGTCACGGGCGGGTCCCGTAAGCACCGGGTCCTCAAGGATCGCGTCGGGGAACGCCGCCGCCGCCGCGCGGTACTGCACCGGGTCGGGCGGATTGTCCACCGGCGAGCCTTCGTAGAATGCCTTGAAGTCGAGCACGCGCACGCGGCCCGTGGCGGCGATACGCGTCATCGCCTGCGCGTCCCACTCGGGCGTGGGGTCGAGCTTGAACTCGAGCGCCGGGTCCACGGCGAGCCAAGGCGTGATGTCGAGGCGCGTGGAGACGGCGAAGCGTAGCGGACGATACTCGCGGCCGAGCGCCGCGCCCAGAGACTGGCCCTGCTGCCGCAGGGTCAGGTCCAGCGCGGCGCTCTCGAAGGCCCAGCGCCGGTACGGCCGGAAGAACTCCATCTGCGGCGGCCTGTCGGGGAACAGGTCCAGGCCGCCGAGGTGCCGCGAAAAGCCGTCCAGTGTCCAGTCTCCCGCGAGAGGAAGCGCCAGCGGGTACGGGTCGTGGTCCTCGGCCGCGTAGGTCACGTCTTCCCCACGCCCCTCGTGCCCGCCGCCGCGCAGCACCACGGTCGTGGTGACACGCAAGAAGCCACTGGAGACGTCCAGCTCGCGCCGCTCGGTCTCGTAGCCTTCGACCACGAGCCCGAGACCCGCGAGCTTCGCGTAGGTGGCGGCGAACTCCTTGCGTGGTGAACTAGCCATGGGCCGAGCATACCCGCCCGCGGGGCCGCGCAAGCCCTCGCCTCAGGCCGCGCACTCCTCGCGGACGACCTCGGCCTGCGTGAGCACGAGCTGCGTCGCGTGCTCCTGCTCGTCGGGCGGGTAGCCGTACTTGCGTAGCAGCCGCTTCACCATGACGCGCATCTTCGCCCGCGCGCTCTCACGCAGGTTCCAGTCGATGGTCGCGTCGCGCTTGACGGTCTCGAGCAGCCGGGCGCGTCGAAGCCGGTGAGCCACCTGTCGCGGACGATCGCGAGCTTGAGGTGGCGACCACGGCTACGGCGGCTAGCCCTCCGGAGTGAATCGCACACCGCCGGCAGGCTGCCTCCTCCATCGAACGGCGGCCGTCACCGCTCAACGTCAACAGGTGTACAATCACTACATCACCTACATGTTGTGATGAAAGCGGCTACACTGGCTCAACGAATCGCGAGGTGCCCACATGGAGACGTGGCCGATGACCGAAGCTCGAAGGCAGCTTCCCACGTTGCTCGACAAGGTCCGTGACGGTCGCTGGCAGCTCATCGGCCGCCGCGGCCGCCGCGAGGCCGTGGTGGCCGACGCCGCCCAGCTGGCGGAGCTCCTCGGCGCCTGCTACCCGTTCTCGCCCGAGGTCTTTGTCGAAGAGGAAGAAGTCGGCATCTACCTCACGGAGCTGGACGTGCACGGCGTCGGAGCGACCCTGCAGGAGGCCGAGGATGATCTCCTTGAGGCTGCCCTCGAGTACGTGGAGGACTGGGAAGACCATCTCTACGCGGCGCCAAACCATCGCGGGAAAGTCGGCTACGTGCGCCGCCTCGAGCTGGCCGGCGACGCCGCGGGCGTGCGGCGCGTGCTGTTCGGCGAGCCCTCCGCGAAGACGCCTCGCCCGTGAGGATCGGCCGCACCAAGGACGTGCGCCGGTTCTGCATCGTCGATGGCTGGCGCCGCAAGGCCGATACGCCGGGACGGCACGTAGCCAAACACGAAGTCTGGGAGAAGACTCTGGCGAACGGCGTCACGCTGCGCACGCTCATCTCCAAAGGCCGAGAGAGCTATGCCAAGGGAGTGTTCGCCGCCATCCTCAAGCGCCAGCTCCAGGTCACCGATCAGGAGTTCTGGACGGCGGTGGACAAGCGTCGCGCTCCCGCGCGGCCACAGGCGACGTCCGCGAGGCCACCGGGCGAGGCGTTGCCTTTCGAGCTCGTGCGCGAGCTGCTCGCCGCAGGCCACACGCTCGCTGACTTGAGGGGCCTCAGCGCGGAGCAGGCGGCGGAGCTGCTCAGGAGCGCCGCCGAATAGACCTCGCCGAGGGATCTGGCGTCACGCCGGCCGCATGATGGGTCACTCCATCGACACGAGGCGCGGGGCGACCTCAATCTGCCGCCGTTCGAGGGGCGACGGAAGGGTCGGCCAACCTAGAGAAGGGTGCGAGGCGCGCCCTGTTGCAGCATCTTGAGAACGTGCTTCGCCAGCGTGCCGGCGATCTCTCCGCGCCGAGGTACCGGCTAGTGGATGAATCTCATGGTCTCCAAGATGTCTCCCTCTTCGGTTCAGCCGGGCTCGGGATAGGCTCATCCTCGCAGAGCCTGAGACAACGCGACAACAGAGCTTGTCTGCCATACTTGAGCCCCGTGCACCCTCCCCACGACATCGGCATATCGAGCAGCGCCTACGCGGAGCTGCTCCTGCCCGCGGCGCTCGCGCGCATCGCCGCAGTCGCGCCGGCCGCCGAGATCCGCTCCTTCGGCCTGCACACCCTCCTCAGCCAACGCAACCGGCGAGCCGCGCTCGAGGCCGGGCTGCCGTGCTCGGTGCACGGGCCGTTCGGCTACACGGGCCTCGGCGACCCGTCCACGGCGGCGCGGCTCGAGGCGCTCGACGAACACCGCCGCCACCTCGAGGCGGCCGCCGAGATCGGCGCCACCCTGTACCTCGTGCACCCGGATTGGCGGCCGGATCCGGGCCCGCGTGACTCGGCAGTCGTCAGCGCGCTCGAGCGCTCCTTCGACGCGCTGCGCGAGCTGCAGAGCGAGACGGGCGTGCCGATCGTCGTCGAGAACATGCCGGGCGCCGGCTGCTCGCACCTCACGGCGCCCGGCGACCTTGACCTGCGCGGGCTCGGCTTCGCCCTCGACGTCGGGCACGCCTCGATCAGCGGCACCCTCGACGCCTTCCTCGCCGCGCCGCCCCCCGAGTGGCGGCACGTCCACCTGCACAGCAACGCCGGCTTGGGCGACCTCGACGACCCGCACCTGCCAGTGGGCGCCGGCGTCATAGACGCCGCGGCTGTACTGGCCGCGGCGCGCGCCGTGGGCGCCTCCATCGTCCTCGAGCTGAACGACGCGGACGACGTCGCCGCCAGTCTCGCCTATTTGCGAGGTCGCGGGCTCATTGCCTGACGAGTCTCGTCGCGCGCCCAGTGTGCAATACTCGAAGTATGGTGCACGATCATGACATCGGTATCTCGACGGGCGCCTACTTCGAGTTGTCGCTGGGCGCTGCCTTGCTGCGCATCGCGGAGCTCGCGCCCTCGGCCGAGATCCTTTCGTTCGGACGCCACTCCCTGCTTGAACCCATCAACGTGCGCGTCATCGAGACCGCGGGTCTGCCGTTCACGGTCCACGGACCGTTCGCGCATTTCGAGTTCGGCAGCCGGTCGGCGGCGAAGCACCGCGGCGCGATAGACCTGCACCGGCGGCACATGTGGGTGGCCGCGGAGCTCGGCGCCCAGCTGTACGTCGTCCACCCCGACATGCAGCGTCGGGCGCGAGGATGGAATCCGCAGGTCGCGGCCTCTCTGGAGCGCGCCTTCGAGGAGCTGAGCGCGCTCCAGGACGAGATCGGCCTGCCCATCGCGGTGGAGAACATGCCCTTCCACAAGCACTCCCACTTCATCGCCCCCGGCGATCTCGACCTCAAGGGGCTTGGCCTGGTTCTCGACGCCGGTCACGCCGCCATGACCGGCACGCTCGGCGACTGGCTGAGCGACCCGCTGGTGGACCTCCGGCACGTGCACCTACATGACAACCTGGGCCACCGTGGCGGTGATCACCACCATCCCCTCGGGACGGGAGTCATCGACATCGAGCCCATTCTGGGAGCGGCACGCGCCGCCGGCGCGAGTATCGTCCTCGAGCACAAGGACGAGGCCTCGGTCCTGGCGAGTCTCGACCACTTGCGGAGTCGCGGCCTCCTCGTCCGCGACCTCGGGTAGGCGGCGGTCATGAGCGAGCGCCTCTTCGACGTCGAACCCGCGGACGAGCGCGTCCGGTTCCTCGCGCTTCTGGCGCCCTTCGCCGGGTTGGACTCCGCGGAGCTCGAGCGCGTCGCCGCCTCCGTCGAGGAGCGGCTCGTCCCGGCTGGCGAGGCGGTGCTGGTCGAGAGCGGGCTGCCGGGCACGCAGCTCTTCGTCGTTCGCGAAGGCGCCTTGGAGCTGCTGCACAAGCAAGCCCTGGTGGCCATCCTCACGAGCGGCCAAGTGTTCGGCCACCCGACCCTGCTCACCGGTCTCGCCCCGGAGTTCACGGCGCGGGCGCGCACCGACTCCAGCATCTACTGCATCCCAAAGGACATCGCCGTCGAGCTTCTCAGCCGCCCCGATGGAGTGAAGTGGCTGGCGGGTAACCAGCGCGAGCGGCTGCTTCAGGCGGCGCGCTCGATGAGCGCCCTTCCCGACGTGCGCACGCGCCCCGTCACGGAGGTGGTGCGCAGCGCCCCCGTGTTCTGCGACCCTGATACCACCATCCGCGACGCCGCCAAGCTGATGATCGACGAAAGGCGCTCTGCCATCCTCGTGAACGCCCGCGACGGGCTCGGCATCGTCACCGACGTGGACATGCGCAACAAGGTCGTGGTCGGAGGCGTCTCACGCGATGCCCCGGTGAGCACGATCATGACGACACCGGTCCACACGATCGGCGCCGAAGTGCTCGCGCCCGAGGCCAGCATCGCGATGATGGTCGCGGGCGTGAATCACCTCCCCGTGCTCGACGAGACCGGGACGGTGGTGGGCGTCCTGTCGGCCAGCAACCTGATGACACTCGAGGCGCGGAGTCCCTTCGCGCTGCGCCGCTCGCTCCAGTCTGCCCGCACCGAGAAGGACCTGGATGACGCCGCGGCCGACATGCCCAAGCTCTTCCTCGACCTGCTCGACGCCCACCTCGACGCGCCGTCGCTGACACGCGTGCTCACGGTGCTCTGCGACACCATGACGACGCGTCTCCTCGAGCTCGCCTTCGAGCGGCACGGCGAGCCGCCGGTACCCTACGCCTGGCTGGCGTTCGGCAGCGGCGCGCGCAGCGAGCTCACGCTCGCCTCCGACCAGGACAACGGGCTCGCCTACGCCGACACCGACGACCCGTCGGTCGACGAGTTCTTCCGGCTCGTGGCAGAAGACGTGAACGATGGCCTCGTCCGTTGCGGCTTCGTGGCCGACCCCCACGGGGTCCTCGCGCGCACGCCCCAGTGGCGCATGTCGCGGTCGCAGTGGCAGGCGGTCTTCACCGACTGCCTTCAGGGACGTGACCTCGACCGCATGGCGCGCGCCAGCGTTGCGTTCGACTACCGTCAGGTCGCCGGCGAGCTCCATGTGGACCTGGCGCTGACCGACATCATACGCGAGGCCCCTAGCCACCCGCGCTTCCTCAAGGGCCTTGCGCTGCTGGGCTCGAAGTGGCGCGTGCCTCTGGGTTTCCGGCAGCGGCTCGAAGGGCGCCTCGACATCAAGAAGGACGGGCTCATCCCCGTCCAGAACCTGGCCCGCTACGACGCCTTCGCCAGGGGCATCACCGCGCCGACCACCCTCGAGCGCCTGGAGGCTGTGCGTGAGGCGTGTGGCGACGACACCTCGTGCGAACAGTCGCTCCGCGAGGCGTTCATCAGCATGTCTCAGCTGCAGCTCCGGCATCACGCCCGGCTCGTGCGGGCTGGCCGTGCCCCACACAACGTGATCGACGTCGAGACCCTGCGGCCGCTGACCCGCGTGACCCTTCAGGAGGCCCTGCGGGAGGTCGCCGCGGCGCAGAAGAGGTTCCCGTCGCCGTCCGACCTGCGGCCCTGAGGCCGCGCGGCCGTCTCTGACGACCGCGGCCGCTGCTCAGTCGCCGAGCAGCTCGATGAGCTCTTCCTTGATGTCGCGCAGACGCACAGAGACCGTACCGGCGAGCTTTTTCATCACGGCGTACCCGGCGGCCGGCTCGCGAAGAAACACCTCTTCCGCGTCGGCTGCCGGGATCACGAGCACGGTGCTGTCCTCGACCGCCTGGGCGTCGGCGATGTACGCGTGCGGCGCGACGAGGGCCGACCAGCCCGACAAGCGATACTGCCCGGCGTCGAACACTTCGATCACGTGCCCGGCCGGCGTGGCCAGGCGGACGGCCAAGCGGCCACTCACGACGACGAAGAGCTCGCGAGCCTCGGCGTTCTGTTCGAAGAGCGTCTCGCCCTCAGCCAGAGAGCGCGTTGTGGCACGAGCCGCGAGCTCGGCGATCTGTTCGTCGCTCAGAGGTTCGAGCAGATCGCAGTGCCGCAGAGTGCTCTCGTTGGAAAGGTCCGCCGTCGGTGGCCTCATGTCGACTCCCTCCTGTCGGTGGTGCGTCTCCCAAGTTCAGTATGGCCCCTCTACAACGGCAACACGCAGGTCCAGGATGTCCAATCCTCCGCCTCCCACTGCTCGATCCGGCACGGCCTGGCGCGACTGCGGGCACGCGACCTCCGCAGGCGCGGTCTGCGCGAGGACGTGGACGTACCGGCGCACGCCGTCGACGCCGACGACCTCGTGAGCAAGGCCGACGAGGCGCTCTACAAGGCCAAGCAGCGCGGCAAGGACCGCGTCGAGGACTACGTCGCAGCTGAGGCGCGTCTCAGGGCTTGTCGCCGAGGCAGTAGAACCAGCCGTCGCGACAGCCCACGTACACGCGCCCGTCCCACAGCGTGGGGGTGCTCTCGAAGCCCCCGCCGGCGAAGAACTGGTCGGTCTCGGTGATGCTCACGCGCCAGTACTTGCCGTCCCGGTTGGCGCTCGGCAGCGCCCCCTCCAGGCCCTTGTCGGAGGGGGTGAAGGCCACGTGGTAGAGATGCACGCGCTGGTCGTACGAGGCGGCGATGAGCGTCTCGCCGAAAAGCAGGGGCGTAGAGATCGCGCCGCCGTTCCACAGCCGCGCGATCTCCACCGGCGTCTGCAGGTCCGGCTCCAGGTTGGGACCCTTGACCAGCTGGCCGCTCAGGGTGTCCTGCGAGACCACGTGCAGATAGCCGTCGATGGCATTGAACGCCGCCAGCGCCGGCAGTCGGCCGTCGCCGTTGTACTCGTCGTTGACCGCGCACGAGCCGATCAGGCCGCCCTTCCACTCCCCGACCTTGCGCTCACCGGTGGGGAAGAACCAGTCGACGGCCTTCTCGGGCGGCCGCGACGGGTCGAGGCACAGGACGCCGCCATGGCCCTTGATGTACTGCTTCTCGACCGGCACCAGGAGCTTGCCGCGGCGCGTGGGCACGGCGGTCCCGTCGAGGTCGGAACCGATGAAGAAGTCCCACTCCACCGCGAGGTCGCTGCGCCGCATGCCGTACACGTGCCCCGCCCCGGAGGAGATGTAGATCCGCCTCCCGAGCACCGACGCCGACGACTCGAGCACCAGGTTGCCGTCGTGCACCGCCGCCCGCTGGTCGCCGAGCAGCTGCCGCTGGGCGACGACCTTTGGCCGTGTCTGCCCATTCCAGTCTTCGGTCTGCAGCGGGTCCAGGGCGTACATCCAGCCGCTCTCCACACCGATGTACTGGCGGCCGTCGAGGAAGAAGCCGCTGCCGTCACAGTCGCGGCTGTAACACGCGGTCTGCGGCACCGGCAGGCGCCAGAGCTCCTTGCCCGAGCCAAACGCAAGCGCCCGATACGGCGCCACAGTGGGATCGGCGAGCTTGAGAGGGTAGCCGCGCCGCGAGCCGGCGCAGACGATGTACTTGTCGTCGGCGCCGGCGGGGTCGGGGTTCTGGAACACCGACGGGCTGCTCTTGACGATGTCGTCGTACTTGTACTCCCAGACCACGGCGCCGGTCACAGCGTCGAGGCGTCGCAGACGGTGGTCGTAGCCGCCGACCAGGACGTAGGGCTTGCCGCCGTCGACGACGACGCCGGGCATGCCGGTCCAGCCGCTGCCGGCCCACTTGGCCGGCGGATCCCCGTCCTCCTTGCCCGAGGTCCAGCCGCTGCCGAGGCGCGCCTTCCAGAGCACGTCGAGGCGCTTGGGCGCCGGGCCCAAGCCGTAGAAGCGGCGCGAGTAGTTGCCGAGGAAGGTGCCGACCTTGACGCCGTCGCCGTCGAGGGACGGCAGTGGCGCCGGCGGCACGGGGCCGTAGGTCACCGCCGTGCCGCCGGCCCCGCCACAGCCGCAGGCCACGACGCGCCACACGAGCAGCACGACGATGATCAGGGCGAGGAGAAGTGCGACGCCGCGACGCCGCGCCAGCCGGCGGCGGCGTTCGGCGGAGCGGCGCCGCGGCGGGCGCCGGGGGATGCCGGCGGGCGTCTCGATGAGACCACGATACTACGGCGCCGAGGGCGTGCGTAGCCCGCGCCCGAGGCACGGGTGCCCCCCACGCCCCTTTGCCGATAGGATGCGGTAGCGTCGGCGCAGCCCGCCGGGGCACCAGACGCCCACACACGCACGACCGCGGAGGGACCCATGGCCACCGACCTCGACTTTCTGCGTGAGCTGTGCGCCGCGCCGGCGCCCACCGGTTTCGAGGCGCCGGCCCAGGAGGTCGTGCGCCGGCGCCTCGCCGGCATCGCCTCCCCGCAGGGCGATCCGCTGGGCAACGTCTGGGCCGACGTCGTCGCGGACGGTTCGCCGCACGTGGTCGTCACCGCCCACAACGACCAGATCGGCCTGATCGTCACCTACGTCGACGAGCAGGGCTTCGTCTCGTTCGACAAGATCGGCGGCGTCGACGCGCAGCTGCTCCCCGGCCGCAACCTCGTCGTGCACGGCCCCGGCGGCCCGGTCAACGCAGTGGTCGGCCGCCGGCCTTCGCACAAGATGACCAAGGAGGAGCGCGCCAAGGCGCCGGACCTCCACGAGCAGTGGCTCGACCTCGGCGCCGCGAGCCGCGACGAGGCCCTCGAGCTCGTGCAGATCGGCGACCCGATCACGTTCCCCGCCGGCTTCCTCTCACTGGCCAACGGGCGCTACGCCTCGCCGGGCTTCGACAACAGGGCCGGCGTGTACGTCTGCGTCCGCGCCCTCGAGCACTACGCCGCGGCGCCCGCGGCGGCGAAGCTCACGGCCCTCGCCACGGTGCACGAAGAGACCACCTTCATGGGCGCCAAGGCGATGGCCTTGCGCTGGCGGCCCGACGTCGTGATCGTCGTCGACGTGGACTTCGCCAGCGACGACCCGGGCATGGACGTCAAGAAGCTCGGCGGCGAGGTCAAACTGGGCGCCGGGCCAGTGCTGCACCGCGGCGCGGCCAGCAATCAGGCCCTGCTCGCTCTGGCGCGCGAGGTGGCCGCGGCCGAGGGCATCCCGGTGCAGGTCAAAGCGCTGCCGGGCCGCACCTCCACCGACGCCGAGGAGCTCATGGCCTCCGGTCAGACGGCAACGCTGTCCTTCAGCATCCCCGTGCGCAACATGCACTCGGCGTTCGAGGTCATGCAGCCGGACGACGCCGAGGCGGGCGCCCTGCTCGCCGCCGCCATCGCCCGGCGCGTGGCGGAGGGCTGGACTGCGGAGAGTTACGTGCCGCGCGCCTGAGAGGCGCACACGCGGCCGCGCGCTCCGTGCGGTCGGGCGGCCCCCTGGTCAGCCGGCGCGCTCGCCGGCAAGCGCCGCGGCGACGAAGTCCATCTCGGGCGGCGCCACGCGCCGCCAGTAGGCGTCGTTGTGGCCGCCGGGCTCGAAGCCTCCCTGCGGCTTCTGCGGCAGGGCCTCCGCGAAGGCCTTGTCGGCCTCGTAGAACGGGTCCTGCCGCCCGCAGTCCAACCGCACGGGCAGGCCGTCAAGCCGGCCGGCGCCGGCGTAGACGTCGTGGGCCGCGTAGTCGGCGGCGCTGTCGAAGGCATCGCCCACACCGTCGTCGTAGGAGCGCCAGAGCGCGGCGCTCACGGCGCACACGCCCCTGAAGGCCCCCGGCCGTGACTCCGCGACGCGCAGGGCCCCGTAGCCGCCCATCGACCAGCCCATGAGCGCCTCCCCCGCCGCATCACCGAGTCGCAACGCGCTGCGGCAGTAGGGGATGAACTCGTCGAGCAGCATGGCCAGCGCGTCCTCCCCCGAAGCGCGGGGGTGCCAGTAGGTGTCGCCGCCGCGGACGGCGACGAGTACGAATGGCTTCGCGCCGCGCTCCGCGAAAGCCTGTGCGGCGAAGTCGCCGAGGCGCAAGTCGCCCTGAAGTACCTCTCGCGGGCCGCGCCCGCGACCGGGCAGGCAGTAGCAGACCGGCGCCTTCCAGCCTGCGGGATGCCTCATGCGCGCGAACTCCCCGGGCGTGGCGATGCCGTACTCCACTCCGCCGTTCACATGCTGCGACGAGATCGTGCCGTACTGATAGACGACGTCTCCGCGCGGCGGGTACGCGCCGGGCTCGCCGTATGCGCCGGTGAGCCGCCACCAGTAGCTGCGGGCGGTCCACGAGCGCCCGCCCACGACGCCGGCGGCGGCCAGGAGCGCGGCGGCCGCGCCGCCGCCGATCAGCAGCTGGCGCCGGGTGACGCCGTCCTCGGCGGAGCCCACCGTGAGCCCGCTGGTGCGCGCTGCACCTGGTCTGCGACATCCGCGCCGGTTCCCCCGCTCGTTGGCGCCCCTCACGTTGACCCGACTACGTAGGTCAATCCGCGATCGGCAGCGGGACTTCCGGCGGCTGGCCGACGGCGCGCAGGGCCACCGGCCCGGACGGGGAACGCAGCGCCGCCGCCAGCTGGCGCGCCATCTCAGGCTGCCACTTGGCGCGCCCCGGCGCCAGCAGGTGGAACAGGTCGGCGAAGTCGGCGTCCGTGAGCTTCACACCCCGCTCGATGTGCAGGTAGGCCACGCCGTAGTCGCGCGCGAGCCGGTGACACGCCGCCCTGTAGGCCGGCACGACGCCGGCCCAGTCGGGCCCCGCGGCCGACGTGTTGAGCGGCTGGTCGTACAGCGCCACGGCGAAGCCGCGGTCACGCGCCAGTTTCAGGATCTCTTCGAGCATCGCAAGGTTGTAGGCGGAGTAGAGGCGGTACAGCCTCACGTCCTTCTCGAGCACGTACAGCACGTTGCGCCGTTTGCCGAGGGGCAGGTGCCCCTTGGCGCCCGGCGGGTAGTAATGCTGGGCGTAGGCCAGGGAATCGCCCAGCCCCGGGCGCCCGGCCTTGCCGTCGCGCGCCCTCACGTACGACCCGAGGTAATCGAAGAAGCCCGGGATCACCCCGAGCGCGGCGGGGCTCTGTCCGTAGAAGCGCTGAGCGAGCGACTCGAGCCGCGGGCTGTGCACGAGGAGCGGCCGGCCGGAGAGCAAGCGCGCGTCCTCCTTCGGGTCGGTCGTCATGCGGATGGGCGCAAGGCCGATGGCCAGCACGGTGGGTCCGTCCGGGAGGTTGTCGGCGAGCGCCAGCGACATGGCCATGCTCTGCCGGTGGGCGGCCAGGCTGACCACCCGCACGTCCTGGCCGGACGCCGCCGACACCTGCGCCGCGAGCGACTGCTCGTCGACGAAGCACTCCATGGTCCCGGAGCCGCCGAAGAGGTAGATGGTGCGCTGCTGCGACGGCTCCTTCTTGAGCTCGGCGATGCGATACGCGACGTGCAGGTAGTCGTCGTGGGTGATGCGCAGAAGGCGGCCCTCCGAGACCAGGGTGAGGCCGCCGTCGACGAGCGCGCTCTGGAAGACGAGGAGCGCGCCCAGCGCAAGCAGGGCGGCCGCAGCCAGCACCAGCGGGTTCCGCTGGCGAAAGCCGCGCCCCAGCGAACTCCACCGCGCTTGCCGCTCTGGCGATTCTCTCAGCATGTCTCTCTCCTACCCCGCCTCGCCCATGCTCTCACAGAACGTGGCCCGCGAGCCACGCCAGAGGCAGGCGGAAGGCGAGGTAGATGATCGTGAGGGCGTGGTCCAGCGAGCGGGTGGAGACGAAGACGTAGCCCAGCGCCACGTACAGGAAGGTGGCCGGATAGCCCAGCCAGCGCACGTACTTCTCGTAGGGCGCCGCGGGCGGGCTGCCCGCCTTCTTGCGGGCCTTCCTGCGTTTCTTCTTCCAGCGCTCCCAGCGCGAGACGATCACCAGCCCGGTACCGTGATAGAGGCCCCAAGCGGCCCAGTTGAGGTCGACGTAGTGCCACAGCCCCATGGTGAGCATGCTCGCGTACAAGCCGAGCCAGGCCTTGCGCGTGAGGCCGAACACGGGGAAGTACACATTGTTGCGGCACCAGGTGGAGAGCGAGATGTGCCACCTGCGCCAGAAGTCGCCGAGGTTCTTCGACAGGAAGGGCAGGTGGAAGTTCTCCATGATGCGGAACCCGAAGAGCGCCGAGAAACCGATGGCCAGGTCGGTGTAGGCGGACAGGTCGAAGTAGGCGCGCACGAAGACGAGGATGCAGTAGGCGAGCGGCCACCAGGGGCCGAGCTCCGAGGCCTGGAAGCCGGGGCTCCCGACCGTCGTGATGATCTTCGTGAAGAAGATGGCGAACACGAAGTCGACGACGAAGACCTTCTTGAAGTAGCCCAGGGCGATGCGCCGCAGGCCGAAGTAGAACAGCTGCCGGTCGAACGAATAGCTGCGCTTCCCGTAGAACCCCTGATACGTCTCGAGCGGCCCCGCCGGGAATGTGGGGATGAACATCACGAACGCGGCGAGCCGGAGCAGCGAGTTCTCCTGGATCACGCCGCGCAGGCAGTCGAAGACGTACTGCAGCAGGCGGAAGGCGAAGTAGCTGATGCCCAAGGGCATCAGCAGATGCGAGACGATCCAGTCGTCCTGGTCCCAGATGGCGAGCGCCCCGCGCTGGCCGTACTTGCCGATCCCCAAGGTGATCACCGCGATAGCGACGATGATGAGCACCACGCGACCGCCGCTGAGCTTCTTGCGCCGCTTGAGGTCGACGAGCTGGTGAGCCACGACCACGAGCCCCACGGCGATCGCGGCGAAGGCGGGGTGCAGCACGGCGAGAGCGGCCACCGAGAGCACGACGAGGAAGATCAGCTTGACGCGCTCCCTGCGCAGAGCCAGCCAGAAGACCAGCAGCGCGGCGCTGACCACCGGGATCAGGTACAGCGTGAAGTAGATCCTCATGGCGGCGTGCCGGCGCCTTCCCCGTCGGCGCCCATCAGCCGGACCAGCTCCTCAGCCAGCCGATCCTGCCAGATCACCCGGCCGGGCTCCACCAGATGCGACAGGTCGTGGAAGTCCGCGTTGGGGATGGCCAGCTCACGGTTGAAGTCGACGTACGGCACGTCGTACTTGGCCGCCAGCGCGTGCGCCGGCTTCTGGTACTGGGCCGCGGCGTAGTCGAGGCGCTCCCCGATCAGGTCACGGTTGTTCGGCAGCTCCACCAGGACCGGGTGCAAGCCGCGCTCCTGGCAGCGGATGAGGAGCTGCTCGAGCATGGCGAGGTTGAAAGCCAGATTGCGCTTGAACACAGCGTAGCGCCGCTTGTTCCAGATCGCGACCATCCTCTCCTTCTGCGCCACGGTGTGGATGTGCTTGAGGTTGTAGCGGTGCTGGCCGTACTCCCGCGTCGGGACGGAGCCTTTGAGCAGCTCAGCGCCATGCTCATCCACGTAGCTCGTGAAGTAGGAGAAGATGCCCGGCAGGATCGTGCGGCTGTACCTGTACCTGCCATATTGCCGCGCCACGTACTGCTGCAGAAAGGCGCTCTTGAGGAGGAGCTCGCGGCCGACCACTTGCTCCATGTTGGCGCCGCGATCGGGCGTGAAGCGACCCACGTTCAGGCCGATGAGGATCCAGGCCGGGCTGTTGGGCACGTTGTCGGCGATGGCCAGGCTCTGGGCGAAGTTCTGGTTGATCGAACCCAGGTCCCAGGCAACCGTCTTGGGGCCGCCGCGCCTCTCGATGTCGGCGGCCAGCGAGTCGCCGCTGGTGATGGCCTCTCGTGCGGTGGAGCCTCCGAGGAGGTAGACGGCCGGCGTCTTCGGGGGATGCTGCTTGTTCGCGCCCACCGTCCACGATACGAACGTGTAGTCGTCGCTCGCCTTGCGCATCCAGTACTTCATGGGCACGCTGGTCCAGGCGCCGCTCGTGAACAGGTAATCGAAGCCGAGCAGGGCCGCGATGAGAAGAGCGGCCGCCACGAGCAGGACCAGCGGGCTCCGGCTGCGAAACCCGGCCCCGAAGCCCTTCACCCGAGCGCCTCCGCGAGGAGGGCCTGGAGATCGGCGCGGACGGCTTTGCCCGAGCCGGTGCGCGGGATGGAGGAGACGGCGATCACGCGGCTCGGCAGGGACGTCGAGGGCAGCACGGCGCGCAACTCGCGCAGGAGGCGCGATGCCTTGAAGCCCTCGGGCTCCAGCGGCACCACGAAGGCCACCGGCACGTGCCCGAGGATGTCGTCGGGGGCCGCCAGCACGGCGACGTCGGCGAAGCGGCCGAGCCCCTGCAGCGCCTGCTGCACGTGGATGATGCTGACCTTCTCGCCGCCGCGCTTGATGATGTCGTCCTTGCGGCCGGCGATCCATACGGCGCCGCTCTCGTCCACGTGGCCGAAGTCGCCGGTCTTGAGGCCGTGGGCGGTGAGGGTCCTGGCCGTGATCTCGGGCTCGTCGAGGTAGCCCTGCATGAGCAGCGAGCCCGTGACGTGGAGCTCGCCGGTGTCGCCGGGCGCGGCCTCCGCGCCATCGCCGCGCCGCGCCACGACGCGCATGTCGCCGATGGGCCGGCCCACGGAGCCGACGCGCACGTCGAGCTCGGCCGGCGGCAGGATGCAGAGCCGGCCGCTCACCTCCGTGAGCCCGTACACGTTGAACAGGCCCACGCCGGGCAGCACGCGGCGGAACTTCTCGATCACCGGCAGCGGCAGATGGTCGCCGCTGCTCACCCAGAAGCGCAGGCTGTGGGCGTGCGGCTCGTCGAGCGGCTCGACCACGCGCACGAGGTGCGCCGGGGCGCCGCCGAAGCCCGTGCAGCCCATCGTCTCCATCTCGTCGAGCAGGCCGGCCCCGAAGAAGAAGCCCAGCCGGCCGGCCACACCGCCGCCGGCGGCGAGCAGGGTGAGGAAGTGGCAGATGCCGCTGGTGAAGTACGGCGGCGTGTTGATGAAGATGCGGTCGTCCTGGCGTAGTCCGAGAGTGAGCGCCACGTGGCCGGCGTTGCTCGAGATGGCGCGCAGCGTCTGGCAGACGCCCTTGGGCAGGCCCGTCGTACCCGAGGTGAACATGATCATCGCCGGCTCGTCCTCGCGCACGGCTTCAAGGTACTCCGCGCCGGCCGGGCCGGCCGCCGGAGCGGCTACGCCGGCGCCCGCGGCCGCGGCGGCCGGCCGCAGGCCGTCCACGAGGCCGCCCTCGTCGGCCGTCACCACAAGACGTGCCGGGCCGTCGCCGGGGCAGGCGCCTTCGGCCGTGAGCACGAGCACATCCGGCGCGGCCTTGCCGATGAGCCACTCGGCGTCGGCCGGTGGCAGGCTCGTGTTGAGGGGCACGACCACCGCGCCCGCCAGCCACGCGCCGAGCATGCAGACGAAGAACTGGTCGTACTCCTCGAGGTAGAGGGCGACGCGCCGGCCGCGGTCGCCGCCGGCCGCCCGCAGGGCGGCGGCGACCGCCGTGGCGCGGCGCAGCATCTCGGCGTACGTGTACGCGCGGCCGCGCGTGACGAGCAGCACCGCAGCGGGGCGCGCCGCCGCCCAGCGGCGCAGGCGCGCCACGGCGTCGGTCATGAGATCGGCGGTCATGAGAGGCCGGTGGTCAGGCGTCAGAAGCCCACGTAGCGGAACTCGGTGAGCTTGCCGCCGACCAGCACGGCGACGGTGATCGCCAAGAAGAGCAGGAACCAGAGCAGGGTCTGCAGGCTCAGGCCGAGCCCGTAGAAGAAGCTCCGCGTCGGCGGCCGCTCGTCGCCGTCCCGCGGCGGGCCGGCGTCGCGCGGATCGGGCTGCCCGGGGCCGGCCTCAGGCATCGCCCACCTTCTTGCGCGCGACGTAGGCCAGCATGTGGTTCACCGTGTCGAGGTTCTCGAACACGATGTCCATGGGCTTCACCCTGATGGCGAAGGTCTCCTCGAGAAAGGCGATGAGCGCCGTGAGGTTCATGGAGTCGAGCAGCTGGTCGCGAAACAGTGACGTGTCGGCGCTCACCTCGTCCTCATCGAGGTCGGCCTCGTCGCGGATGAACTCGAGGATGGTCTCGGCGTCGGTCATGCTGCGTCCTTCGCTTCGTTGGGGCGACGGGCCGTCGTCATGGCTCAGGGGCGCGTCCCCGCACCGTAAGAGAACTTCATGGGGTTCACGAAACCCGTGGCCGCGGCGCCCGCCTTGAACACCCCGGCCAGTGTGAACACGCGTTCGGCGGTCTGGAAGGCCTGCTCCAGGCCCCACTCGTCGCCGAGGATGTGCCCGCGGGCGCCGGCCCAGCCGTAGGCGCCGAACTGGCAGGTGCCGTCGCCGTTGCCGACCACGAGGCAGCCGTTGCGCACGAAGGGCAGCCAGGTGGCGATGATGGCCGTCTCGGCGCCCCCGGAACGACGGCCGGCGGTGGCCATCACGCCCACCGGCCGGTTGGCCAGCTTGAAGTCCTGATGCCGCAGCGGCCGCGTGCGCATGATGAACTTGGAGAAGAGGTCGGTGGGTAGCCCGAAATAAACGGGCGTCGCCACGAGCAGACCGTCGGCGGCCACCATCTTGTCGAGGACCATCTGCACGTCGTCCTCGTCGACGCGGACGCAGGGGATGAACCTGCCGTCCTTGGTCTTGCCGCACACGTTGCAGGCCTTGCAGGGCTCGATGTGGAGGTCGCGCAGGTGCACGATCTCGTGCTCGGCCTCGCCCGGGTAGGTGGCGTCGAGCTTCTCGAAGGACGTTTCGAGCATGATGTTGCTGTTGCTGTTGTCGCGCGGGCTGCAGTTGAGCCCCAAGAGCCGCACGGTCATGCGTCAAGCTCCTCGTCGCGGTCGCCCGCCCCGCCGGGAAGAACGGGTGGGATGGCCAGACCCGCAGTCACGAACGGGAAGATGATGCTACCAGATGAGAGGCGCGCCCGCCTGCCGGCGAGGGGCCGGACCGAGCGCGCCGGCGGCGCGCGCGGGCCGTCACGAAGGTGTGGTGCCGAAGGTGGGATTTGAACCCACACGCCCTCTCGGGCACCGGGTTTTGAGTCCAGCGCGTCTACCGGTTCCGCCACTTCGGCACGTGGAGTGGGTCTCCATGCTACCGCGAATCGCCGCGCAACGGGAGCGGCCGCCGGGGCCCGAGGGGGCCGGCGGCGGCCATCTCCCGCGAGATCGCTCCCGCATCACCGATGACGCAGGCTCAGTATTGCGAAGCGAAGGTCGTCGTCCACATCTGCGGGCCCATGCCCTTGTGGATGGCGTAGGCGGTCGCGAAGATCTGCGAGCTGCCGTCGTAGATGCTGTCGTGGCGCCAGGGGTTCCAGCTCGCCGCCCAGGTGCCCGTCCAGTATTGGAAGAGGCCCTTGAAGGCGGAGTCGGCGCCGGCGAAGCGGCGGCCTCCGGACTCGCGCATCATGATGCGGTACATGCCGTCGGCCTTGACGTGGTACTCGCGGGCCGCGATCTCGATGATGGGCATCCACTTGGCGTGGCGCTCCCAGTCGGCGATCTGCAGCTGCTCGCGGACCCGGCGCGCGATGCGCCGCACGCGCTTCTGCCAGACGCGCACGGCCTTGCGCGCCTTGGCGACCTTGGCTTTCAGCTGGTCGACGGTGGGAGGCGTGGTGGTAGCTGCCGGCGCTTCGGAGGCCTGGCTTGACATCGTACCGGCGGGGTCTGTGGTCCCGGCCAGCGCGGCGGCGAGGGCGGCTTCGGCGGCTTGCAGGCGCTCGCGCGCCTGGCGCAGTTCGCGCTTGGCGATGCGCAGCTTGCCACGGAGTGGTGTCGATGCGTCGGCATCGGGCGCGATGATGGCTGTGGTGAGGGCGATGGCGACGATGAGGAAGGCGAGGATCGCGATCAAGCTCTGGCGTCGGGGCACGACGTCCTTTCGACGAGGTTTCTCCGACGGCAGTGGCGAGGCCTGTGCCGACGGAGCGTTCCGCGTACCGACGCATCCTACCCTGCATGCGAACGCCGCGCTAGGAGACAATAGGAGGGGCGAACGGATGAGGGGGCGTGCCGGGACGCCGCGGTTGTGCGTGCGGGGGGAGAGTCAACCAGAGACCGGCGGCCGCTGCAACCCAACGGGGCTGCTCGCCTCGAGCTCGACGATCCAACCAAAGACGTGGGGACGTTCGCGCAGTACAAGAAAGCCTGCCTCTCGCACGAACCTACCCGTATCTCTGTCCAGCCGGCAGCCGCCCGCGACCGCCGCCCAGGCCGGGGCGGCCCAGCTCTGCAGCCGCCGCCCCGGCTGCCACGACAGGTGCACGTGCTCGAGCATCAGCAGGCGGCCGCCGGGGGTCAGCACCCGGCGCAGCTCGCCGAGCGCCGCCGCCGGGTCGGCGACCGTGCAGAAGCTGAAGCTCGCGAAGACGGCGTCGAAGCTCGCGGCGGCGAACGGCAGGCGCTCGGCCACCCCCTCGACGACGGTGACCGGCGCGGCGGCGCGCGCGGCGGCGCGGCGGGCGCGCGCCGCCATACCCGGGTCGGGTTCGAGCGCCGTGACCGCGGCGCCGGCGGGGTACCAGCGCAGCTGGCTGCCGGTGCCGGCGCCCACCTCGAGCACGCGGCCGCGGGCGTGCGCCGCCAGCCGGCGCCGCCAGGCGCCCAGAGCGGCGCGCTCGAACGGCCACATGAGCGCGTCGTAGACGGCCGCGTGACCGCCGGGCGGGGTTGTGTTCGCATTTCCCATCGCTGAGACTAGCTCCGTCGTCGCGTCCCCCGGTTCATGCCCCACCGGCGGGCGCCGCACACGCGGGGGCAGGAGCCATGGCCCGTCTGCTCGACTTCACCAGGTACGACAAGGATGACCGCGGCGTCGCCGTGGGTCCCGCGCTCGCCGCCGAGCTGCGGCGGCTCGCCAACCTCTTCCTCGTGTCGGGCATCACGCTGCTTCTGTTCCTCGTGCGCGCCTTCGCCGAGGTCTTCACCGTCACGTTCATCCCCAGACCCGTCTACGTAGTCTGGGGCATCGCCATGCTCACCGGCTGGGCCATGACCTGCGTCTACGGCGTCCTCGTGACGTTCAAGGCGCGGCGCTGGGCCTGGTTCGCCCTGTGCGCGATCCCCTTCACGTGCGTGCCGGCAGCGGTCGCCTACGCCTGGGTGCGCCGGCAGGAGATCGAGCGCGAGGTACTCGAGGACGCCAGAGCTCCGGCCGGCCGGCCGAAGCGCGGCGGGCGTAAGACGCGGCGCTGACCCGGCGCCCGCGGGCGGCCTCCCTGGCCTGCCCTGGGCGGCGCCCGCTCCCTTCTTCCGCGCGTGTGGTACTGTTTTGAGCTTGGCGGGCGTCAGCCGACTGGGGAGGAAGCCGATCAAGAAGACCCTCCGCCATATCGCGGTCTTTACCGTCATCGTCGTCGTCCTCTATCTTCTGCTGCCGAGGCTCGTCGACATGCGGAAGACGCTTACGCTGCTCACGCACGCCAGCTACGTGCTGCTGGGCGGCGCCGTCGCACTTCAGGTCCTGGCCGCCCTGAGCTACGCCAACCTCACGCGGTACATCCTCAGGGTCCTCGACATCCGCCTGCTCCTGCGCGAGGTGCTGGCGATCACTCTGAGCAGCCTCGCCGTGAGCCACGTGCTCTCGGCCGGAGGCGTGGGCGGCTGGGTCGTGACCTACAACGCCCTGCGCAAGCGCCGGGAGCCCCACGGCCTCATCTTCGTGGCGATCGCCGCGCAGCAGTTCTTCAACTACGTGGTGCTGTGGTTCTTCTTTGCCGTGGCCCTGGTGTGGCTCGTGCTGGCGCGCGGCCAGTCGATCGCCGGCTACCTCGTCGGCATCGTGTTCATCGGCCTGATCCTCTGGCTCACGAGCTACGGCGTCTACCTCTACAACCACCGCTCACGGATGCGGCGCCGGGTCACCCAGCTGGCGCGTCTGGGCAACCGGGTGATGCGGCGCGAGGTCGTGCACGAGCGCCACATCGACGGCTGGCTCGACAACCTCTTCGCCGGCATGCGCCGCATGACGTCGCATCGCGGCGCCTTCCGCGACACCACGGTGCTGGCCTGCGGCTTCTGGATCTTCGACATGCTCTGCCTGTACGCGACGTTTCTCGCCTTCCACGAGCGCATCGGCTTCGGGTACCTGGCCGTGGGCTACGTGGTCGCCTACGCCATCGGTACCCTGGCGCCGACGCCGGGAGGGCTGGGGGCGATCGAAGGCATCCTCATCGCCCTCTACGTGGGCTTCGGGGTGCCCTCGTCGACGGCCGTCGCCGTGGTGCTCGTGTACCGCCTGATCAACTTCTGGCTGCCGATCCCGCCGGGCTTCATCGCCTACCTTGTGGTGAAGCCGGGGCGGCAGCCCATCGCCGAGGGCGAGGTCGAGCAGGCGGCGGCGGAGATGTGCGAGATGGCGCCGCCGGCCGTCAGTCCAGCGGAGCCGGCGCCCCCAGGCGATACAGCTTGAGCACCGGGCCGCGCTCGCCGGCGCCGGGCGCGAACACCTCGACGAGCTCGGCGTCTTCGTCGAGGCTGCGGTAGAAGGCAGCGAGCTCGGGGTAGACGTCCGCGGCGGCCAGCACGCGGTCGTACACCTTCGAGCTCACGATCACGTAGTCCGCATCTTTCTCGCGCAACCAGTCGAGGCTGTGGCTGCGATCGGGCACGCCCGGCGCCGGCAGCCTGAGCCGCAGGATGCGATACGCCGGCGTCCCCAGCCCGGCGCTCCGGTAGTACTGCTCGTCGCGGACGCGCACCAGCGGGGGTCCGTAATTCTCGGTGGCGATGATGCTGCCGGCCGGCACGTGGCGCTCGACCCACGCCTTGGCGCGCACGCGCACGTCGGCGCCGGAGAGTCCGCGGTCGAAGGCGATCGAGCCGGCCAGCGGCGCCACGAGAGCCGCCGCGAACACGACCGCGACGGCCGGCGCGGCCACCCGCCGGGCCGCCGGCCGCAGATCGACGAGTTCGAGACACGCTCGCACGGCAAACAGCAGCAGAAGCGGGAGGATGGGCAGCAGATAGCGGTCCGCGAGCTCGTTCCAGGTGCTGATGTAGGCGAAGTAGGCGAGCGCGTAGGGCGCCAGCAGCAGGTCGACCATCGTGCGGCGCCAGAGCGCCCACGCCAGGCCGGCGGCGGCCAGCACGACGAGCACGACGCCGAGCGTCCCGCCGAGGTTCACCTCGAGGTTGTACCAGAAGCCGTTGCCGACGTTCTCGAAGCCCAGCCAGCCGCGGTCCATGATGCGGTTCTGGCGCAGGAAGTCGTGGAGGAAGTGGCCCGGGTCCAGGACGACGAAGGGCGAGCCGACAAGGAACGCCAGCAGCATGGGCGCGTAGACGCGCGCGAGGAGCAGCCGCGGCCAGAGGAGCGCCGCGCGGCCGCCGGCCGCGACGCGGCGCCCCACCTCGCCGCGGCAGACGTACACCGCGGCGATGGTCGCCGGCAGCACGAGCGCCCCGAGGTTGTACTTGGTGGACGTCGCGAGGCCCGCGGCCACGGCGCCGGCGATCAGCCTGCGGCGCGCCCCGCGGCGGGCCGCCTGGAGCAGCAGCAGGAGGGCGAGCAGCGAGAGCGCCGTGGCGGTGACGTCGGTGACGGCCATGTGCGAGTAGGCGACGTGCAGCGGCGCGACCGCGAGAAACAGAGCGGCCACGAGGCCGGCCGGGCGGCCGAAAGCCTCCCGGCCGATGCGGTAGAGCAGGTACACCGACGCCGTGCCGGCCGCCACCGAGAACAGCCGCGCGAGCAGGAAGTACGGCCCCGGGCCGACGACGAAGGAACCCATGACCAGGGGATTCGCGTGCTGGACCGCCCACAGCACCGGCGTCGCCAGCAGGTACACGCCGCCGACCAGGTAGAAGAAGAGCGACGGGTAGTAGAAGAACTGCGGGTTCAGCCCGCCGCGGGCGACGCCGAAGGCCTTGGGCACCACCACGCTCTCGTCGGCGTTGACGAAGCTGAACGGCAGGCCCCAGCCCACGCCCTTGAGGCGCAGGGCGAGCGCCAGGACGAGCACGGCGACGAGAAGCGCCCCGGCCACGCCGGGGCGCTTCCACAGCCCGGCGACGGCGCCCGCGTCGCTCACGCGCCCCCCGGCTCCAGTTCGACGACGGCGCCGCCGCCGGCGCCGTCGCGAAAACAGCTCACCTCGCCGGTGTGGCAGGCCGGCCCGGCCGGCCTCACGGCGAGGAGCACGGCGTCGTGGTCGCAGTCGAGCCGTGCCGAGAGCACGCGCTGCACGCAGCCGCTGGTACCGCCCTTGTGCCAGAGCTCGCGGCGGCTGCGGCTCCAGAAGTGCGCCTCGCCGGTGGCCAGCGTGGCGGCGAGCGCCTCGGCGTTGGCGTAAGCGACCATGAGGACCTCGCCGCCGGCGGCGTCCTGCACCACGCAGGGCACGAGGCCGTCGGCGTTGTAGCGCACAAGGTCGAGGAAGGTCTGTGGGTCGATGGCTGCGTCCTCCGGATGAGACGGCGCCGTGGCGGCTGCTAGCTGAGAAAGTCCTTCATGATGGCGACGCCGGCACTGGTGCCCACGCGCACGGCGCCGGCATTGATCATGAGCTCGACGTCGTGCAGCGTGCGAATACCGCCCGACGCCTTGACGCTGATGCGCTCGTCGAGGCAGTCGCGCAGCAGCTCGACGTCCTGCACCGTGGCGCCCTTGGGCCCGCAGCCCGTCGAGGTCTTGACGAAATCCACGCCGGCCTGCTCGCAGATCCTGCAGGCCAGCTTCTTCATCTTGGTGGTGAGGTAGCAGGTCTCGATGATGGCCTTGACGACGACCTGACCGCGCCCCGTGTTGATGGCCTTCATGCGCACCGCGCGGACCACGCTGGCGAGCTCGTTGCGCACGTGGCCGAACTCGCCGGAGAGAAAGGCGGGCAGATTTATGACCACATCGACCTCGTCGGCGCCGCAGGCCACCGCTTCTTCGGCGGCGACGACCTTGGCGCGCAGAGAATCGGCGCCGAACGGGAACGAGATGACCGAGCAAACCTTGACGTCGGCGCCGCGCAACAGGCTGTCGGCGAGCGGCACGTAATGGGGGAACACGCATACCGCCGCGAAGTGATACTTGCTCGCTTCGCGGCACAGGCGCTCAACGTCCGGAGACGTGGTGTCCGCCTTCAGGAGCGTGTGATCGATGGTCTTGGCGAGTTCCTCGGCGTGCACGCCGGTGGACCTCCAGGAGGACGGCGGGGCGGGTGGAGCCTCAGCGAGTATAACTCACGCGGCGGCGCGCCCCGTGTCAGATGAGCCGTTCGATGAAGCGCTCGTCGCGGCGCCAGCGCTTGCGGACCTTGACGCGCAGGTCGAGAAAGACCTGCACGCCGAGGATCGCCTCGATCTCCTGGCGGGCGCCGCTGCCGATAGCCTTGACGACGCGCCCCCCCTTGCCCACCACGATGGCCTTCTGCGACTCGGTCTCGACGATGAGGCTGGCCTCGATCTCGACCAAGGGGCGGTCGACACGCTCGGTGATGCCCGTGACCTCGACCGCCACGGCGTGCGGCAACTCGTCGCGAGTGCGCCGCAGAGCCTGCTCGCGGACCAGCTCGGCGACGAGCAGTTCGAGCGGCTGGTCGCTCTTCTCGCCATCGGGAAAGTAGACCGGACCGGGCGGCATGGCGTCCGCCAGCCGGGCCAGCACGTCGCCCAGGCCGTCGCCACGCTTGGCCGACACGGGCAGGACGTCGCGGCCACCGGCGAGACGGCGCGCCTCCTCAAGGCGCGCGCCCAGCCGGGGGCCGTCCACGAGGTCGATCTTGTTCAAGGCCACGAGAGCCGGGAGCGCGGCGCCGGCGACCGCCTGGACCACGTAGCGGTCGCCGGCCCCGAACGTCTCGGTGGCGTTCAGGAGGACCAGGGCGGCGTCGACCTCGGACAGCGCGTCGTCGACCGCCGACTGCATGCGCCGCGTGAGGGAATCGAAGGGCTTCTGGAAACCCGGCAGGTCGAGCAGCACCACCTGGCAAGCCTCGAGGTCGACCACGCCGGTGATGCGCCGGCGCGTGGTCTGCGGGTGGTCGCTGACGATGCTCACCTTGCGCCCTACGAGGGCGTTGACCAGCGTGGACTTGCCCACGTTGGGCCGGCCGAACACAGCGACGAAGCCGGAGTGGAAGTCGCCGCTCACCGGCCGGCCTCGCCGGCGCCGTCGCCGCAGGCGAACGGGGCCGTGAGCAGGTCGCGCAGCGCCACGACGCGCACCTCGCCGCCCGTGCGCGCGACGATCGCCGGATCGCCGAACTCGGCCAGCGCCTGCAGGCACAGCCCGCAGGGCAGGCAGTCCTGCCCGTCCAGCGCAGCTACGGCGACGTAGCGCAGCGCACGCTCGCCGAAGGCGACCATCGCGGCGAGCGCGGCGCGCTCCGCACACAGACCGGCGGGGTACGAGGCGTTCTCGACGTTGACGCCGGGGTGGCTGCGGCCCGACGGGCCGACGACCACGGCCCCCACGGCGAACCCCGAGTAGGGCGCGTAGGCACTCGGGGCGAGCGTCGCGGCCTCCTGGAAAAGCAGGCGCTCCGCCAGGTCCGGAGCGCGGCTCACGAGGGGTACCACACGCGGAAGAGGACGAGAGTGATGACGATGCCCAGGGCGGCGCCGGCGGCGACCTCGAGGAAGCTGTGGACGCCCGACTGGACCCTGCTCTGCGCGACCAGTAGCGCCATGAAGAGGGCGATCGCCGAGATCGGCAGGGCGTAGCCTGTGTTGCCGGCCACGAACGTCACCGCGACCCAGGCGGCGAAAGCCACGGCCGCGTGCGCCGACGGCAGGCCGCCGCGAAAGGCCGTGCCGCGGTGGGTGAGCGCCTTCATGGCGATGGCCGCCATGATCGCGATGACCAGCGCGATCACGGTGACGTCGATGGGCGATCCGCGCAGCTTGGTGAGCACCGTGTACGGCACGCTCGTGATCTTGTCGTAGAAGACGAGGTAGGCCACGGCGACGGCGTTGACGGCGGCGATCAGGACGGCGCCGGCGGCGACGTCCTTGGCGACCTTGGCGCGCGGGTCGTCCTTGTCGGTCACCAGGTCCACGAGATGTTCGATGGCGGTGTTGAGCATCTCGGTGATAAGCACGAACGAGATGGCGACGAGCAGCGCGATGACCTCGAGCCGCGTGAGCGCGAAGAAGAGGCTCGCGACGAGAACGAGGGCCGCGATCGTGAAGTGCACCCACATGTTGCGCTCGTAGCGAAGCGCGTGGACGATGCCGTCGAAGGCCCAGTTGAAGCTGTGGAGCAGGTTACCGCGGCGTTGCGACAACGAGCGCCTCCCAGTCCACGAGCTCGAGGAGTCCGGCCTGTCGCAGGGCCATCTGCCCGGCGTCGGTCTCGTGATCGTAGCCCAGCAGGTGAAGGGTGCCGTGCACGATGAGCACGGCGAGCTCGAGGGCCGGGGGCAGGGCGTCTGCGCGCGCCTGGCGCAGCGCCTGGCGCGCGCAGACGACGACGTCACCGAGAAGTCGGGGCGGCCCCGCCGGGCCGTCTGCGGGGGCCCGGCCGGGCCCCTCCCCCGCATCCTCCAGCGGGAACGAGAGCACGTCGGTCACCTCATCCTTGCCGCGATGCTCCGCGTTGAGGGCGCGGATGCGGCGCTCGCCGACGAGCTCGACAGACGACTCCGCGTTGTCGACGCCCTCGGCGGCGAGCACGCGCGCCACGAGCCGCGCGACGGCCTCCTCGTCGACGCGCACGCGCGTCCGGTTGAACACCTCGACGAGGTTCATGCGTCGCGCTCCGCTGCGCCAGTGCGACCCGAGGGCTTCCGGGTCTTGGCGGCCTCGACCTTGTCGCCGCGGTCCTTGTAGGCGTTGACGATGCGCTGCACCAGCTTGTGCCGCACCACGTCGCGGCCGTCGAACTGCGTGATGGCGATGTCCTCGATCTCCTCCAAGACCTCGGGCACCGTCACCAGCCCCGAGGTGCGGCTGTGCGGGAGGTCGATCTGCGTGACGTCGCCGGTGACGACCATCTTGGCGCCGAAGCCGAGGCGCGTGAGGAACATCTTCATCTGCTCGGGCGACGTGTTCTGCGCCTCGTCGAGGATGATGAACGAGTCGTTGAGGGTGCGGCCGCGCATGAAGGCCAGCGGCGCGACCTCGATCTCGCCCTTCTCGATGAGGGTCGCGAGCTTCTCGCCGTCCATCATGTCGTAGAGCGCGTCAAAGAGCGGGCGGAAGTAGGGGTCGACCTTCTCGGACACGGTGCCCGGCAGAAAGCCCAGGCTCTCCCCCGCCTCGACGGTCGGCCGCGTGAGGATGATGCGCCCTACCTGCTTCGAGAAGAAGGCGCTGACCGCCATGGCCGTGGCCAGATAGGTCTTGCCCGTGCCGGCCGGGCCGATGCCGAACGTGATGGTGTTGGCGCGGATGGCGTCCACGTACTGCTTCTGGTTGACCGTACGCGGCCCGATCTGGCGGCCGCGGTGCGTCCACACGACGTCGCCGTACACCTCGGACGGCTTGCCCGACGAGTTGACCGCGATGTCCATGAGCGACTCGACCATGGCCGGGTTCACGGGCCGTCCGGAGCGGATCACCGTGAGCAGCTCGTCGAGAGCCGCGCGCGCCCTCCCGACGGCCTCGTCGGGACCCTCGAGGATGAGTACGTTGCCGCGCAACGTGAGGGCGCAGTCGAGGCGGCGCTCGAGGATCTTGAGGTGCGCGTCTTGCTCCCCGGCGAGGGCCTGCGCCGCGTGGTTGCTGTCCAGCTCGATGACTGTTCGCGTGACCTGCGTCACGGTCAGCCCTCCAGCTTCTCGCGCACCATGCCGCTGAGCTTCTTGCCGTCCGCGCGCCCGGCGACCTTGGGCCTCAGCCACCCCATGACCTTGCCCATATCCTTGGGCGTGACCGCATCGGTGGCCGCGATGGCTTCGTCGACGAGCTCTTCCAGCGCGGCGTCGCCGAGCTCCTCCGGCATGTACGCTTTGAGGAGCTCTTCTTCGTAGCGCTCCTGGTCGGCCAGCTCCTCGCGGCCCGCCTCCTCGTACAGCTCGATGGCCTCCGCGCGCCGCTTGCGCTCGCGTTTGAGCACGGTGAGCTCGTCGGCCTCGGTAGGCTCCTTGCGGCTGTCGATGCGCTCCTTCTTGAGCGCCGCGACGAACGACGAAAGGGCCTCGCGCAGCCGCTTGTCGCCCGCCTTCAGGGCCGCCGTGGAAGCGTCCTTGATGCGCTGCTCGATGACGCCGATCTCTCTCATGCGATGCGTCCTTTCACTCCATCCTCGTGCTCTTCGCAGGCCACCGCGCGGACCAGGGTCCCCGGGCTCGCCGCACCGTCGAGGTAGTAACGGATGTACCCCGAACTGTACCCCCGCCACAGCCCGTCGCGCCGCTCCTCGACGAGCACCTCCGCGAGCCGCCCGAGCGCGGCGCGGCGCGCGGACCGGGCGGTCGCCGCGGCGGCCGCCAGGGCGCGCCCCATGCGCTCCTTGACGAGCGCGGCCGGCAGGGGCGGCAGCTCCGCTGCCGACGTCCCCGGCCGCGGCGAGTAGGCGAACACGTGCACGCGCCCGAACAGGCCACTCTCGAGGGCCGCGAGCGTGCGCCCGAAGGCGGCCTCGTCCTCGGCCGGAAAGCCGACGATCACGTCGGTGCTGAGCATACAGTCGCCGAGACGCGCCTGCATGCGCGCGGCCGCCGAGGCGTACTGCGCGAACGTGTAGGGCCGGCGCATGGCGGCGAGGACGGCGTCGTCGGCCGACTGCAGCGGCACGTGCAGATGGCGCGCCACCCGGGGATGCGCGAGCGCCTCCAGCAGACGCTCGTCGAGGTGGCGCGGCTCTAGCGACGAGAGGCGCAGGCGCGCCGGGCCCGGCAGCTCGGCGAGCGCGAGGACGAGGTCCGGCAAGCGCAGACCTTCGTCGCGCCAGGCGCCGAGGTCGATGCCGCTGAGCACGATCTCGCCACAGCCGCGGGCGAGAGCGGCGCGGGCGTCCGCGAGGGCGTCGCGCAGCGACGTGCTGCGCGGCCGCCCGCGCACCAGTCTCACGACGCAGTAGCTGCAGCGCCCCGAGCAGCCGTCCTGGACCTTGAGCACGAAGCGCGTGCGCGCGGCGGGTGTGCGGGCGGCGTCCTGCGGCGGCGATCCGTGCGCAGCGCTCGCCGCCGCTACCGCCGCCCAGTCGGGCCGCGCCATCACTTCGACGCCGGGCCCGTCGAACTGCTCGGGGCGGAGCACCGCGGCGCATCCCGCGACGATGACGCGCTTGCCGTCCCCCGCCACGCGCCGCACCAGCCGCCGCGACTTGCGTTCCGCCTCGGCGGTCACGCAACAGGTGTGCACTACGACCACGTCGGCCGCGTCGCGGACGCGCACCGGATGCAGGCCCGCAGCCTCCAGCTCGGCCAGCGCCTCCTCCCCGTCCGCCAGGCTGACCTTGCAGCCCACGAAGGCCGCCGCAACCTTGGTCATGCGACCCTCGTGAGGTGCAGCATCAGCCACGTGCCGTCCTGGCGCCGGCTCGCCGTCTCGTAGCCGGCGAACGCGGCCACGGCCTGCGCGCCCTGCTCCACGAGCAGCCCGGCGAGCAGCAGATGCGCCGGCCGCAGCTCGGGCGCGCCGCCGTCGGCGCCCGGCACGAAACGGCGCGCGAGCCGCAGGATCGGGTCGAGGGCGATGTTGGCGACCACCGTGTCGGCCGCCGGCAACGCGTAACTCGGCGCGGTGGCGTCGCCGACGAGGAACGTGGGCGACAGCCCGTTGAGCGCCGCGTTGCCGGCCGCGGCGTGCACGGCGACGGGGTCGATGTCGACGCCGCACACCGGGGCGAAGCCGAGCCTGAGCGCCGCGAACGACACCACGCCCGAACCGCTGCCCAGGTCGAGCAGCGGTCCTGGCGGGATGACCTGGATCTCCTCGAGGCACTGGCGCGTGCTGGCATGACCGCCGGTGCCGAAGGCGAGACCCGCCTCGACGACCACGTCGAGCAGATCGTCACGGGCCGGGTACCAGGGCGGGCGCACGTAGAGCCGTCCGAGCACCCGCGGCTTGTGGAAGCGGCGCCACGCGTCCTCCCAGCCCGGGCGCTCGCGTGACACCTCGAGAGCGCCGAGCGCCCCGAGCCGCGCAAGCGCCCGCACCGCGGGCCCGTCGGCCTCGGCGCCTTCCGCCAGCCAGAACGTCAGCGTGTCGCCGCCGTCGGCCTCCTGCCAACCCGCCGGCTGCAGCGCCCGGATGATGTCCACGGCCTCGGGGTGCGCGTAGTCCAGAGCAGCCGGGTCGGCGCCGCTCACGTAGGCAGCGGTCCCGGACCAGTCGTCGACGAGCTCTGCCCCCGCAGGGCCGGCCGCGGCCGCCTCCGCGGCCGCCGCGACGGGCGTCAGCCGCAGCGTGTACCGCGTGTACTGGGTCCGCGTCACTGGCGAAAGACGGCCCGCACCTTGTCGAGGAAGCTCTGGTCGGGCTCGTAGTTGGCGTCGCCGGTGAGCTCCGCGAACTGCTCGAGGACCTCGCGCTGCTCGGCGCTCAGGTGCCGGGGCACCTGCACGTTGACGACCACCTTGAGGTCGCCGCGCCCGTAGCCCTGCAGGGCCGGCACGCCCCTGTTGCGGTAGATCTTGGCTTCACCCGGCTGGGTCCCCGGGCGCAGCTCGACCTCGATGTCGCCGTCGAGCGCCGGCACGTAGGCGGTCGTGCCCAGTGCCGCCTCGACCATCGTCACGTCCAGCCGGTAGATGAGGTCGTCGCCGTCGCGCACGAAGTGCTCGTGCGCTTCGACGGAGATAGACACGTAGAGGTCGCCGGACCTGCCGCCCTGGGCGCCGGCGCCACCCTCCCCCGTCAGGCGCAGGCGCTGCCCGTCGGCGATGCCGGCCGGCACCTCCACGGTGACGGTGCGTGTGCCACGCACGCGGCCCGTGCCGCGGCAGCCCTCGCAGGGATCGTTGACGATGCTGCCGCGGCCGCGACACACGTTGCAGGTGCTGGTGCGCACGAACTGGCCGAAGCCGCCGAGGCTCGAGACCTCGCGCATGCGGCCGCTGCCGTGGCACTGCGGGCAGGCGTCGCGTCCCGTACCTGTGCGGGCGCCGCTGCCGCCGCAGGTCGCGCAGCGATCCTCGGCCTTGACCTCGACCTCTTTGGAGAAGCCGAACACGGCCTCGGCGAACGTGAGCTCCAGGCTCACCTCAACATCGTCGCCGCGCGGCGCCGGGGCGCTCCCGCTCGCGGCGCCCCACATCCCGCCGGCGTCGCGCAGCACCGAGTCGAACATGCCGCCGCCGAAGAAGATGTTGAAGAGGTCGTTGAAGCCGACGTGCTCGAAGTCGGTCATGTGGCGGCCCTTCAGGCCGTCGAAGCCGTAGCGGTCGTAGGCCGCGCGCGTGTCGGCGTCGCTGAGGACCTCGTAGGCCTCGGCCGCCTCCTTGAACTGCGCCTCGCAGTCGGGATCGCCGGGGTTGACGTCCGGGTGACACTCGCGGGCCAGCTTGCGGAAGGCCTTCTTGATCTCGTCCTGCCCGGCGTCGCGGGCCACGCCGAGCACGTCGTAGTAATCTCGCTTCATGAACGAGGGGAGGTCACGGATTCACCAGATCTCTTCGAGGTACGTGCTCAGGTTTTCGGCGGTGGCGCGCACGGCGCCGATCACGCGCTGGTAGTCCATGCGCGTGGGGCCGAGCACGCTCACAGTGCCCAGGTTGCGGTTGGCGACGCCGTAGTTGGCGGCGACGAGCGAGCACTCCTGCAGCGTCGGAGGCGTCATCTCGTGGCCGATGCGCAGAAAGACACCGTCCTCACGCAGCGCCTCGGAGAGCAGCTCCAGCAGGTTGTAGCGCTGCTCCAGCATCTCGAGGACCTCGCTCAGGTGGCCGGCGCCCTCGCGCGTGAGGTTGTCGAGCAGGCGCGAGGCGCCGCCGAGGTGCAGGCCCTCCACGTCGCCCGGGCCGAGCGTCTCGAAAGCCGGGCGCACGGTGTCGAGGAAGGTGCGTTCTTTGGGCCGCAGGTCGAGACTCTCGAAGGCCCCGGCCGCACGCCGCGTGCCGAGTTGCGTGCCCACCAGACGCTCGTTCAGATACACGCGCGCGAACTCGGCGAGACCCTCGTCGACGGCCTCGGCGAGCGTATAGATGCGTTTCGTCACCTGGCCGGAGGTGGTGATGATGACGACCATCACCAGGTGCGGCTGCAGCGAGAGGATCTCGATGTGGCGGACGATGGACGTGGCCACCGCCGGGGCCGACACGACGGCCAGCAGCTCGGTGACCCGGGACAGCGCCTCGGCGGTCTCGCGGAGCGCGTCGTCGATCTCGCTGCGGGCGCGGTCACGCTCCACCGCCACCGCCGGCGGCGCCTCGCAGCGCTCCCCGAGGATGGTGTCGACGTAGTGCCGATACCCCACATCGGTGGGGACGCGCCCCGCCGACGTGTGCCGGTGCGCAAGCATGCCCATGTCTTCGAGGTCGGCGAGGTCGTTGCGGATGGTCGAGGCCGCCACACCGAACGCGAAGTGTTCGCTGAGGTACTTCGAGCCGACGGGCGCGCCCGAGGCGATGTAGTCCTCGATGACGACCCGCAGCACCCGCTCCTGCCGTGGTGTGAGCGCCAAATCCAACCCCTTAAACGTCAAGCGCGAAACAGGCGCACGCAAACCGCTCCGGCCACGTACCGCCCCTTTCGCGTCACCCGGATTGTACCACTGTGCAGGGAAACCAATCCAGCGGCGGCGAGCGGGCCGGCGGCGTCGAAGTCGAGGATGGCGGCGAGCGCGGAGAGTGGCACGAGGTCGCCGCAGCGAGCCGCGAGCAGCAGGCGCTCGCGGGCGCGCGTGGCCGCGCCCAGGTGTTCGACCTCACGCGGCGGGCTCGCGCCCGCGGCCAGCGCCGCCGCCCAGCCCGCGGGGTCGGCGACGTTGGTCCAGCGCCGGGCGCCGACCGTACTCACCGCACCGGGGCCGAGGCCGAGGTATGGCCGGGCGCGCCAGTACGCCAGGTTGTGGCGCGCCTTGCGCCCCGGGAGCGCGAAGTTGCTCACCTCGTACCAGTCGTAGCCGGCGCGAGACAGGGTGCGCACGACGCGTTCGTAGAAGTCGGCACGCGCGTCTTCGGTGGCGGCGTCGGTGGCGGCGTCGGTGGCGGCGTCGGTGGCGTCACCAGCGGTGGCACCACCAGTGGCACCGCCAGTGGCACCGCCAGTGGCACCGCCAGTGGTACCGCCAGTGGTACCGCCAGTGGTATCGGTGGCGGCAGTGGTATCGGTGGTGGCGGCAGGGGTATCGGTGGTGGTGGCGTCGCCAGCGGTACCGCCAGTGGCATCGGCAGTGACACCGACAGCATCGTCAGCCTGCCCATCGCCCTCATCGCCGGGCGCGGGGCCCTGGGCGCGCCGCGCGAGTGGTGTGCCCGGGGCGACCGTGAGCTCGTACCAGGAGATGTGGTCGGGAGCCAGGTCGAGCACCGCGGCCAGGTCCGCGTCCAGCGCGGCCATAGTCTGGCCCGGAATGCCGTGGATGAGATCGACGCTCAGATTTGCCACGCCGGTGGCGCGTAGCCTGAGAAATGCCGCGGCCGGATCGGCCTGCGCCCGCCGCCCGAGCGCCTCGCGGTGGGGCGGCGCGAAGCTCTGGACGCCGAGTGACACGCGCAGGCCGCGCGTCGCGCCAGCTCCGCCGGCGAGCGGCGCGGCCGCCGCCCACGCGGCGAACGCCTCGTCGACGTCCTCGGGGTTGGCCTCGACGGTGACCTCGGCCGCAGGCGTGAGAAACGGCCGGAAGACATCGAGCAGCCGCTCGAGCCGACCCGGCCCCAGCAGGCTCGGCGTGCCGCCGCCGACGTACAGCGTGTGGAGGCGGCGCACGTCGTGCGCCGCGCGCTCACGCTCCCACTCGGCGGCGACCCCGGCGATGAAGCGGTCCAGTTCGCCGGGGTCGGGAGCGTCCCCGACCGCCCGCGAGGCAAAATCGCAGTAGTCGCACTTCACGCGGCAGAACGGGACGTGCATGTAAACGTGGCGCACGGGGCCGGAGAAGGCGGCGGAGACGGGCGCCTGCGGCGCCTCTCGCCGCCGCCCGCCGCCGGCCATCAGTGGTCCTTGTCGTCCGGGTCGAGCTCGAGGACGGCGAGGAAGGCCTCCTGCGGCACCTCGATGGTGCCGATCTGCTTCATGCGCTTCTTGCCCTTCTTCTGCTTCTCGAGCAGCTTGCGCTTGCGGCTGATGTCGCCGCCGTAGCACTTGGCGATGACGTCCTTGCGCATCGCCTTGACCGTCTCGCGAGCCACCACGCGGCTGCCGATGGCCGCCTGCACGGCCACCTCGAACATCTGCCGCGGGATCTTCTGGCGCAGCTTGGTCACGAGCGCCTTGCCGCGAAGATGCGCGCGCTCGCGCGGGACGATGAGCGAGAGCGCATCGACCGACTCGCCGGCCAGCAGGATATCGAGCTTCACAAGGTCGCTCTTCCGGTAGCCGTGGAACTCGTAGTCCAGCGACGCGTAGCCACGGGTGCGCGTCTTGAGCTGGTCGAAGAAGTCGAGCACGATCTCGCCGAGCGGCAGCCGGTAGTGCATCTCGACCCTGTGCGGCGAGAGGTACTTCATGTCGACGAAGTCGGCGCGGCGGCCCTGGCAGAGCTCCATGATCGTGCCCACGAACTCGGTGGGCACGAGGATGCTGGCCGCGACGAAGGGCTCTTCGACGCGCTCGATGTGCGTCGCGTCGGGCATCTGCGCGGGGTTGCGCACGACGGTCAGCGAGCCGTTGGTGAGGTAGGCGTGGTACTCCACGTTGGGCATCGTCGTCAGCAGCTCCAGGTCGTACTCGCGCTCCAGGCGCTCGCGCACGATGTCCATGTGCAACAGACCGAGGAAGCCGCAGCGGAAGCCGAAGCCAAGGGCGTTCGAGCTCTCGGGCTCGTACATCAGGGCCGCGTCGTTGAGCTTGAGCTTCTCGAGGGCGTCGCGCAGCTCCTCGAACTTGTCGCCCTCGGTCGGGAAGAGCCCGGTGAAGACCATCGGCTGCACGACCTTGTAGCCCGGCAGGCCTTCGGCGGCCGGCCGCCGCTTGTCGGTGATGGTGTCGCCGACACGCACCTGGGCCACATCCTTGACGCCAGTGATGATGTAGCCGACCTCCCCGGTCTCAAGGCGCTCGGTCGGCTTCATCTCGGGGCCGAAGTAGCCGAGCTCTTCGATCTCGGCCTCCTGCCCCGTACTCATGAGCGTCACAAACTGACGCCGCGAGAAGCCGCCGTCCACCACGCGCACGTAGGCGATCACGCCGCGGTACTGGTCGTATTCGCTGTCGAAGATGAGGGCGCGGGCCGGCGCCGCGGGGTCGCCCACCGGCGGCGGCGTGCGCGCCACTACGGCCTCGAGCACGTCCTCCACGCCCTCCCCCGTCTTGGCGGATACGATGAGGATCTCGTCGTGCG
>Ga0315293_10000316_pt1 | contig 43515 bp, 35 predicted proteins | sample YL17G13_20_MG_FD_203071 | JGI IMG/M metagenome (GOLD analysis project Ga0315293, IMG submission 203071) | Sediment microbial communities from Yellowstone Lake, YNP, Wyoming, USA - YL17G13_20 | ecosystem: Environmental > Aquatic > Freshwater > Lake > Sediment | place: USA: Wyoming | collected... | reverse complement strand
ATTTTCCCATGGCTGTCTACGGGAACTGTAAGCCACTCACTATCAATGGTTTCCAGGCTGCGACAGCTTGAAAAAAGAAGGATTAAGGAAATGGTGCTAAAGGCAATTGTTTTGTTTTTAGGGAGTAGCTGGGATTCAGTCATAGCCCTGTTCCTCCTGTGATCGTTTTCTGATTTGTCAATTCTATATTATAACATTTCCCGGCGCTGTTTCTTGCCACTGGCTGAATGCATTACGTAATTGTTTGCCAAACAATCCTCTTTCGTTCTTCCTTCTAAATCCCTGCGCGGGGTGCTTTTATTCATGTTTTTCCGCCTGCCGGGGAAGCGGGGATGGCTGTGCTGCGAATGCTTGCCAAAGCAAGTCGGGAGTGTTATAATAAAATTCTGAATGGTCAACCCGCGAGGTGACGGATGAAAAAAGTTTTTGCGCTATTCAGCGTTCTGGTATTTTGTCTTTCATTGCAAGCCGATTCAGAAAAGGAACTCATAAAAAAACTCCCGCCCAAGCACCGCGCCTGGCTTACTGAGGAAGTTGTTTACATCATCTCGCCAAAGGAAAAGGAAATATTTCTACAGCTGACATCGGACCTGGAGCGTGATACTTTTATCAAGGCATTCTGGAAGCAGAGGGATCCCAACCCGCATACGCCGGAAAATGAATTCCAGACCGAACATACCCGCCGCATTGCCTATGTCAACAACTGGTTCGGCAGGGAATCCCCGGGCCCGGGCTGGCGGACCGATATGGGGCGGATCTACATCATTCTGGGGGAACCGAGATCCATCGATCGTTTTGACTCGGAGAACGAACTCCAGCCCACGATCATCTTCTTCTACCAGGGAATGGGGGGCGAAGGCTTGCCCGATTCGTTCAGCGTGGTGTTCTTCAAGCAGGACGGCATGGGCGATTACATACTCTACTCTCCCATCCGCTTCGGCCCTGGTTACTTAATGCGCAATTATGAAGGCGATTACCAGGACTACATTTCCGGATACAACGCGCTGAACAAGATCGCGCCCCAGGTGGCCGCGGTCTCGATGAGCCTCATCACGGGCGACCCGATCACTATCAACCCATCGCTGGCGTCGGAATTGCTGGTGAACGAGAAGATCCCCCAGCTGCCCGAGAAGAAGATCAACACCATCTATGCCTCCAACTTCCTCAAGTTCAAGGGACAGATCGAGATCGATTACGCCGATAATTATATCGAGAGCAGCTCCCAGCTCAATGTGGTCCGCGACCCGTCGGGATACTTTTTCATCCATTACCTGATCGAGCCCAGGCGCCTCTCCTTCGAAGAACACAATGGAAAATACTACGCCACCCTGGAAATATCCGGGAGCATTTCTGACCGCTCGGGAAAGATGCTGACCCAGATCTCCCGCCGCGTTCCCATCGATCTGTCGGAGGACCGCATGCAAGCGGTGAAGGATAAGCTGTTCAGCTTCCAGGACATGCTCCCGGTCGTCCCTGGGAGCTACCGCATCACCGTTTTCCTGAAGAACCTGGGCACCAAGGAATTCACCTCGATGGAGAAGGACTTCGTCATCCCGGCTGACGACAAGCTGGGGATCTCGCCGCTGCTGCTGGCCAACCGCAAGGTCGACGCTTCCAGCCTCGCCGCCTACAAGCCGTTCCTCTTTCGCGGCAGCCATCTGCTGCCCTCGCCCCGGAATGACTTCCTGGCGTCCGACAGCCTGGTCGTGTTCTTCCAAATCTACGGCTTGAACCCCGAGCTGGAAGAGAATGGCAGCCTGGAGTTTTCCCTCTTTCGCGGTGAGGCAAAAGTCCTCGCCACGGAGCGCGGACTCCGTGAGTTTCACGGCCTTCCCGATGTGATCGAGGTCCTGCCGCTGCAGGGGTATTCCCCGGCCTATTACAGCATCAAGGTGGCCCTGCGCGACAGGGAGAAAAGGGAAGTCCTCAGCGGCAGCGGCGATTTTTTCATCACTCCCAGGCCCGCCCTTCCCCGCCCCTGGGTCGTTTCCATTCCCACCGTAGTTGACGACTTCCCGGTCTTCCTCAATGAGTTGGGGCGACAGTATCTCCAGCTTCGCAACCTGGAGCGGGCACGGCCTCTCCTGGAAGAGGCCTTTCGCAAGCAGCCCGAAACCATTCACTTCGGTACCGACTTCTGCCAGTTGCTGCTGCAGCAGCGGGATTACGCCCGGGTCAAGTCCATCGCCCTGCCCATGGTCAGGGAGAAGTCACACTTCGAATTCAGTCTGCCGCTGGGCCAGGCCTGCCAGGGCCTGGGAGAATTCGCGGAGGCCATCGTTTCCTTTGCGGAGTACATTACCCATTTCGGAGCCAACGTCGGCGTCTTCAACCAGATCGGCGAATGTTATTCCCGTATGGGCGACACGGCGGAAGCCCTTAAAGCCTGGGAAAAGTCGCTGAGCCTCAACGCCAAGCAGCCGCAGATCAGGGAGAAAGTGGCGGGCCTGAAAAAAACTGGCCAATGATTCCGTCTTAATAATATGTCCGCCGCAGAACGGCGCCCTACATGGAGGTAGCGGAAAATGAATAGAATGAGCAAGAAGACGCTGGCCGTCATGGCCAGCCTGTTGGTTGTTTCGAGCGCGATCTTCGCCCAGGCCGGGCGGGGCAAGGGGCGCTTGTCCGGCAAAGTGGTCGATGAAAAAGGCGAGCCCGTCATCACCGCGCAGGTAAAAATTGAATTTGAAAAAAACGGCCTGAAGGATACGACCACCGTGAATAACAAGGGAGAGTATGCTTTCATCGGCCTGGGGACGGGCCAGTGCATCGTGACGGCCTCGGCGGACGGCTATCTGGATTCATTCCATGTCAAGCAAGTGAGTCAGTTCGATCTTCACCAAATCCTTAACTTGGTGCTGAAGGAGGACAAGGAAAAGAAGATCCGCCTTCAAGACGAGGCGGCGTTGCTGGAGATCGACAAAGGCAACCAGCTGTTCAGCGAGCGCAAGTTCGACGAGGCCCTGGCGATCTACCAGAACTTCGCGGCGAACAATCCCACCATCTACCAGATCTATTTCAACATCGGCGACGTCTTGCGCGAAAAGGGGGAGTTCGACAAGGCCAACGAGCAATACAATATCGCCATGGCCAAGGCCAAGGAAAAGGCCGACATCGTCATGCAGGCCAAGGCGTTGGCCTCGCTGGGCGAGATCTGCCTGCGGCAGGAGAAGTTGAAGGAGGCCCAGGAGCTCTTCACCCAGTCGATCGCCCTCAATCCCAAGGACGAGATCCTGGCCTACAACGTGGCCGAGATCTTTTTCGGCAGGAACCAGGTCGACAAGGCCATCGAATATTACAACCTCGCCACCCAGATCAAGCCCGAGTGGAGCGAGCCCTATTTAAAGCTGGGCTATGCCTACCTGAACAAGGGGGAAATGGACAAGGCGGTCGAGCAGCTGAACGAGTTCCTCAAGCGCGACCCCGAGTCGCCTCAGGCGCCGGTGGTCAAGAGCTTGATCGAGTCGTTGACCAAGAAGAAGTAATAATCCGCAACTCACCCCACGCCCCCGTAACGCAGGGGGTAGGGGATGAGTTGGAAATTTCGTTGTTGCTGGGATTCAATTCGCGATTTTGGCATCCCCCCATCTCCCCCCTTGTTCAAGGAGGGAATCAGGTCGGATGGATCAAGCAATTAATATAGATCCATATTATTATATAAAATATATCTCTGATCTTAATAAGCACCCACTCCTTGCCAAGTAAGTGGAGTTGGGGACAGCTGGAGAATCCTCTCGCAACTCACCCCCTCCGGGGACATGCTTTCACTATGATTTCAACCAGTCTCGTTGAAATCATCTAGTGAAAGTATACCATCACTGGATGTTTTTGGCAGCATAGCGATATTTCCAAAAACATAGTGATAGTAGACCGATCAGATCCGCCAGGATAGGCAGATGATCGGTGCTGCCCCCTTGCCCCTTCTCTTCACAAGAGAAGGGGGGAGGGGATGAGTTGGAGATTTCGATCAATGAATCTTGAAAGGATCGAACTGGGATACTGAGTTCATCCTTGGACCCCTTCCTAAGAGAGAGGAAGATTACCCGGGATCTGGCAATGGGCAAAAAAAAACCCCGCCCCCCGCAGGGGGCAGGGTTTTTATGAGGTTCTGCTTGAATTACCTGATTAGAAGATGAATTTGACGCCCAAACGGATCGACAAAGGAGCAAAGAAATCGGACTCTTTCCCGAACAGCGGATCGAGAATGTCGGGATCATCAATGGGCTCCCAATCATTGGCAATCAGACGGCGCTGCAGGTAGAGGTTGTCGGTTGCATCAGTAGTGGAGGGCGCGCAATTGTCCAGATACTTGAGCTGGTATTTGCCGCGGGCTGTCTTGGTGTCGGTCAGGTTGTCCACGTTGATGCTGAGCTGCACGGTGTTTTTGCCGAGCTTCAGGTTGTACTCCGCATAAGCGTTGGCGAAGAATAGGAAGGGGGTGCGTCCCATGCTGTTGCGGTTGTAGGGGAAGTAGCTGGCCGAATCCAGAATCCATTCTTCCGTGATGGGAGTGCCGCTCATGGCGTTCATAATACCGCCAACGGTCAAGCCGAAGGGGAAGGAGTAGCTGCCAAACGCTTTCAAAACATGAGTCCTGTCGCTGGGCAGAACGCCATCGATCAGGTTCAATTCCTTGTCATAGCCGAGATACCATAAGTCGAAGGCGCGTTCGCCGTTGGGGCTGTTGCGGATTTCATCAGAGCTGTACAAGCCGGAGTAGTTGCCGCTCAGTTTGCTCCAGGTGTAGGAAACGCCGCCCATCCAGTTGTCGGAGAAACGCTTGTCAAGAGACAGGTTGACAGCGAGGTATTCGCGCTTGGCTTTGACCGGATCGGGAGTGTTGGGATTCAAATCGCCGGCGGCCAAGGCCTCGGCATATTTACCCTTTAAGTAGTCGCTGCCGGGGTTGGTTTGATAGTACACTTCGGTCCAGCCACCATCGATCATGCGATAGAGGGCATTATCCTCGATGGCATACAGCACGCTCTTGCTGACCAGGCGCACGCTGCCGGTGATGTTTTCTGTAAGTTTCTTTTCCGCGCCCAGAGAGATCTCGCGCTGCGTGAAGGGCTTGACGTCGGGATCGACGTTGTTGAAATCGACCGGCCGGAAATCGTAGGTGCGGATGAATGTACCGGGATAGTTGCCGTTGACGCCGATCTTGGTGTAATCGTAGTCATCCAGAGTGTAAAAAGCACTCTTCCACTTGAAGCCGCCGAAGGCGTTGGCCGCCAGGTCGAGCTTCATCATGTCTTGATAGATGCCGAAAGAACCGAAGACCTTGAAGGTGGAGTCGCCGTTCACGTCATAGATGAAACCAAAGCGCGGGGCGATCTTTTTATCCCAGGGGAAATCGAAGGCCTTTTTCGGGTCATCGGGATTGGCCGAGTATGAGGGCAGGTATTCATTTTCAGTGCGGATGCCGAGGTTGAGGGTCAGCTTGCTGCCGATCGTCCAGGAGTCCTGGAGGTAGATGGCGTAGTTGTTGGCGTAGATGTTGTAGTTGTCGCCGATCGGGCCGGCTGCTTCGTTGCCGCGCACGGCATACCAGCCGTACGTGCCGCGGCCGTAGTTGACGCCGCTCATTTCCAGATCCATGTCCCAGGCGAACAGGACGTAAGGGCCTGTGGCGCTGTTGTTATCGATATTCTGGCCTTGGCGGATGAACTGGAAGCCGGCTTTGAAGGAATGTTCGCCGGCCAGCTGGGCAAAGTAGGTGGCGTCGTAGTTGACGTTGATGCGGTCGCGCACCATACTCAAAATGCCGGAGTTTTCGGCCGCGGTTTTGCTCTGCCAGGAGCCCTTGTGCTGCAAAGCTGCCGGGATCTCGGGGAACATAAGATTGTTGGAGGGGATATAGCCATAAGGCTGTTCCACATTGAAACGGTAGCGGGGAGTGTCGTCGCCGATGGGCAGGGCCGAATTGATCTGGTCCATATGGAACCAGCCGCCGCGCACGCTCATCATCAGGTTGTTGCCGACATTCCAGTCAATGGTGCCGTTGATCGACATGTTAGGGTAGGTCCAGCCGGAGTCGTATTTGGAGGTGGTGTTGGCACTATAGGACCAGGGGCTGTCGCCGAGGTATTTCCAGGAGTTGTTGACAAAACCGGCGGTAGCGCGCAGGTTCTTGGTGATCTGCGAAGTCAGCTTGAACATGCCGTTGTACTGATTTTCCTTGCGGTTGATGGTCTTGGTCAGGTCTTTATCCTGGATAGCGAAATTGAGTAAACGGTCGCGATTGTAGTAGCTGGGCATGAAGGAGCCGAAGAACCAGAGCTTGTCCTTGAAAATGGGGCCGCCCAGGTTGAAGCCGCCTTCTATCTTATTCCAATCATCCGTACCGACATAATCTTCATAGGAATAATAGAATACGGCACCCGGACCGGTTGTGTTCAATTGGGCTGTATCGAGCTCATCCCGATACGCGGTCTGCAGCTTGCTGCTGGTCAGGTAACCGAGTACTTCGCCGTGGAACTCGTTGCCGCCGGAGCGCGAGATGACGTTGATGACGCCGCCCAGCGAGCCGCCGAATTCGGCCTGGTATCCGGATGACTTGACCTGCACTTCGTCGACGAAGTCGAGGTTGACGTTCTGTGCGCTCGTACCATTCACCAGGCTGTTGGTGTTGACGCCGTCGATGTAGTACATGTTCTCGTCGCCCGAGGCGCCGTCGACCGACGTGCCGCCGAGGAGGACGTCCTCCTGAACGACGCCGGGGATGGCCGCGATAAGGGTATCAAAGTTGCGGCCCTTGGGCAGGCTCTGGAACACTTCCTTGGTGAGGGTCATGCCCTTGGCCGTGCTCTTGACGTCGATCTGAGCGACCTGGCCGGTGATGGTCACGGCTTCCTCGATGTTGCCGAGGGTCATGCTGATCTTCAGGTTGAGGGTCTGCTCGATTGCGAGCTGGATGTTTTCCCTGATAACGGTCTGGAAACCCTGCAGGGAGAAAACCACTTTGTAGAGGCCGGGGCTCAGGTTGACCAGCCTGAAGATACCGTTTTCGTCGGTGACCGAGGTGGCCTTACCGACCAGCTTGGGGCTGGTGGCCTCGACGCTGACGCCGGGGACCAGAGAGCCGTCTTCAAGCTGCACTACGCCAAAAATCTTGGCGGTAGCTTGCTGGGCGGTCAGCAATCCTGCGCATAGCAGCAGGCTGATCGCCAGCACGACGAACTTTTTGTGATTCATCTGTTTGTCCTCCTTTTTTTAGTTTTAGACAAAACAAGAAGATCCAAGCATTTACTGTGCCAAGTCTGTTGTTTCACGCTGGGGACGCAGGCCGATGGCCTATGACCGCAAGAAGCATGATTATCAATGGTTTTTTGGGAATTTAAACCAGTTGGTTCTTTAAAATAATAAAAAGGTTTTGCACTGAGCCCTGGAAATTCAAAATATTGAATATAAATTCAAAAAACAGAATTATCCCGCGAGATTACGAATTAGATGCCCTTTTCCGGATAGCCGCCGGTTAGAGGTATGGTGCTGAAGAAGAGCGTGCCAGCCGCCGCGCGGGCCGGCTGGGACGATGCGAAGATGGGAGTTATAAGGTGATCTTGAACTTGAATTCCTGGATGCCCTTGGCCTTGGATACGTTGTCCAGCAGCTCGATCCCCAGGACGTAGTCGCCGGGCTCGAGAAGCTTTTCCTTGCGCTCCATCTCCTTGCCCTTGGCGTCCTTGGTCACCTCGGTGAAGGTGAGGGCGATGGGTTGGCTGACGATGGGGCTGTTGACGGTTTGCGGGGCCAGCTTATTGATCTCCTTGCCGTCCTTCATGAACTTGTAGGTGATCTGCAGGCTCATGGCGTTGGTGGCGCCGTCGGGCTTGGCGCCGAGGATGAAGTAGAACAAGTCAAGGCTCCCGCTGGCCTTGAACTCGTTGTTCATGACGGGCGACATCAGCAGCGTGTTGTAGACGAAGGAGTTCTTGTGGACCGACATCTTCGTTTCGGCGGCCGGTATCATCTGCAGCGAGCTCACCGAGAAGATCGGCGTGGTAACCAGCTGGTCCTTGAGCTGCGAGAAATCGGGGAGGGAGAACTCCACATAGCTGGTGGAGATCTTTGCGTAATCGGGAGTGCTGAGAGCCAGGGCCAGCAGGTAGTTGCCGCCCGGGAAAAAGTCGCCGCTATAGATGGAATAATAATTCAGGGCCTCCGGCTGGAATCCCTGCTGCGCTTCTTCCTGATCGAAGCGGATGAAGTGCTCCTTGACGATCTCCCCGGCGATCCCGTTCTCCACGCGGTAGACGCGGATGAAGGCATAGTGGCTCGCCTTAAGAAGTCCAGGGGCTTCGGCCGAGGCGGTGAAGCCCAGGTCGGCATTCTTAACCTGGAAAAGGAACACCGGGTAGACCTGGTTCTGCTGGAAAGGCAGGTACAGGGTCCGCAGGTAGGCCATGGGGATGTCGCCGCGGTTCTTGCGCAACGGCATGTCTGCGTCCATGACCGCCGCCACCTGGGGGGCGATTTTAAGCGATTGTCCTTTTTTCTCAACAACGGGATTGTCTTTTCCAGCCGTAAGCTGCAGCGCAAACGCGAGCAGCACGATCAGCGAAAGAATAAAGATGGTCCTTGTTTTCATCGTATTTCTCCTTGGATTACAGAATGAAATTCACTTCTTTTTGGCAATGGCTTTTATCTGCCGTGTTCTCCAGTGAAATCTGGGCGGAATACTTTCCCGCGGGCAGCTGGATGGGAAATTCGATCGTGTGGATCTTGCCCAGCCCGGCCAATTTGTCCTGGGTAACCGAAACAAGGAAGGTTTCTTCTTTCTCCAGGACCTTTTCTCCCGACTTGTCGTGCACCCGGATCGTCATTTTGAGCTGGGTCTCGTAGGCGCTGGAACTGTCGTTTTGGATCAGGTTGATCACCCGGTAGGGGATTTCCAACGTCAGCTTGGCTTCGCCGGGGCCGGTTGCCTGTATTTTCAGGGCGAAGTCCAAGTACCTGACAGCGCGAGTGATGCCCTGCGGTTTGAGCTGCTGCTGGGCGCTATTGATCATGGTGATGCTCCGGGCGCTGCTCGGATCCAGCTTGTAGAGGCCTTCTGAATGATAATCGACGAAAATGATCGGGAACGATGCGTAATACCATATTTCGACCGGGGGCTCATAGAAACTGAAGCCGCTGGGGTATCTGTCCCGCCGTTCCGGGTCCCCCAGCAGGATGAAGATACGGCCGCGGTCGCTCAGCCAGCCTGCGCTCCCCTCGTTGAACAGGTGGTTGGCCTCCTCGATGCGGCGGTAATACTCGTCGCGGAACTCGTTTTCCTCGGATGCAGGGTCGGGGTCGCGCGCCTTCCAGAATTCCTCGATGAACTTCTGGCGCTCTTCCGGGGCGGTATTCTTGAAGACCTTAATCTCTTTCTTGCTGATCAGGTAGCGGACCTCGGAGAGGAACCGCCTGTCTTCGGGGGGAAGTGTGCGCGCGGATCCGCCTTTTCCGGAACAAGCGTCCAGCAGCAGCATCAGCACGACGGCCGTAAAGATCGCCCTGGCCGATGAAATTTTCTTCTTCATTTTTCCCTCGACTGAATTGAACAGTGTACCATATTTTAATTCCCAATGCAAAATGGTATAATGAAAACCATGAAAAAACACTTGCTGCTCGTGTTGCTGGCAGTCATGGCTTATCAACCGTCTCGGGCGCAGGAAGCGCTGGAAAAAGCGATCCAGGACAAGAATTGGCCGATGCTGGCCGCCCAATTCGCCGATAATTCCCACCAGCAGCTGGTCGCGTATTTTCAGGAATGCCTTCAGGTCGGCTTCAGCCCGCAGCTGACGAACGAGCTGATATTTTTTGCCCGCTTCCGGGATTTCGGCGAGATCGGGAAGATCACCTTCAGCCAGGAAGGCGGCAAGTACCGGCAGCTGAACTTAAAACGCGTCGTCAAACCCCTGAATTTCATCCACTCCTTTTCCCGCTATGCCATCGCCGATCGTACCATCCGCCTGGGCGACGCGGAGGTCTACTTCAAGAAGGGGAACTTGTACCAAGGCCTGCCCATGGGCCGGCTTTTCATTTTTTGCGGCGAATGGGAGTTCAAGATCCGGCCCAATAATGAAGAGGAGCGCCTGACGCTGCTCGGCATGGTCCGCAGCGATACGTTCACAAAGGAATCCCGGACGGGGATCTTTGTTATGGGCCGGGAACAGCAGATGAAGGAGCTGCCGGCGCCGACGACCGTCAGCCAACTGGATGACGAGGAGGCCAATCTGCTGTACGAGTGGTTCCGGGAGAATTGGGGCATACGCGTCCCTTCCATCAATGAGCTGTGGTATTTTCCTTTTGCCTCCGATTTCAACGCGGCCATCTTTTTCCAGAAGCCAGGAAAATCTTTCTACCGCTATATTTTCAACAGCGCCATCTCTCCGGACACCAGCCTGATCCTTTTCCCCGACAACAAGATCTATCTGAATTACAACGCCGTCAAAGGGCTCAAATTCACCACGCAGGGAATCGATCAGCTGGAAAACCTGAAGCTGGACCTTTTCTATAATCCGGACGCAAATTTTCTCTCCGGCACCGCTGTCCTCAATTTCAAGGAAGCGTCGGACGTGAAGACCGTCAACCTGGATCCCGGACTGGTCATCAAAGGCTTCGGGAAATCGCAGGACCATGAGCTCAACCTGTTCAGCCGCGGCGACAATTATTATCTCCTCGGGCAGGACCTGAACAAATTCAGCTTCTACTACGCCGGCACGATCCGCGCGGATGAGGAAGCGGGGGAGGTGATCCGGATCGATCTAAAGGATCCCCTGGGGAAAAGCAAGGACCGTTTTTACATCTTGAACCGTGTCCAGAATTTTTATCCCAACCCGGGCCATCATTTCTTCAAGAGCCAGGTCACGATCACGCTCCCGGCATCCATGCAATGCCTGGTGTCGGGAACCTTGAAATCGCGGCAGAAAGTGAGCGACCGCAACAAATACATCTATGAGAGCCCTGGCAGCAAGGGCATTTCGCTGGTCTGCGGAAATTTTTCCAGGCTGATGTCCATTCCCAGCAAGGTGCCGGTCCAGGTCTTCGGCAACCCCAAGCTGCGCCTGAATGACTATTTCTCTCCCGAGGAGATCCAGAACTATTTTGATTTCCTGCTGGATAAGTTCGGTCCTCTGGAAATCGGCGAGTTGAACCTGCTGCTGCGCCACCACCTGAATTATGGGGGGTTGAGCAACCAGGGGTTCGTGATCTTCAATCTGCTGGACAATGTGTACCAGGTGGACGAATTGAGCATGGCCCGGCGCATCCGCCGTGAGAGCCCGGTCGTGTTCGTCGACGTCAATCGCGACAGCCTGGTCCATGAGCTGGCCCACCAGTGGTGGGGCGGCGTCATTTCCTGGAACTCCTACCAGGACCAGTGGATCACCGAGGGCCTGGCCCAGTTTGCGACCCTGTACTACCTCCAGAACAGCATAGCGGATAACCAGTTCCGTAAAGCGATCGCCAGCGCCAAGAAGTGGATCTTCCGCAAGAATGATGCCGGGCCGATCATCTACGGGCGGCGCATCGCCAACCTCAGCAACAATCTCGACACCTACCAGAGCATCGTCTACAACAAATCGGCCCTGGTGTTCATGATGCTCAAGGAGATCCTGGGCGAAGAACAATTGTTGGCGCGCCTGCGCCAGGTGCTGGCCGACTTCAAATACCAGAGCCTGGTCTCGGCGCGCTTCATCCAGCAGCTCAGCGTGGGGGACTCTCGCCTGCAGAAGTTCTTCAACGGCTGGGTCTATTCGCGGAAAATCCCCAAGGTCCGCTATCAGGTCGTCAACAACGGCAAGAGCGCCGAGATCATCTTCACCCAGGACGATACCGACTTCGTATTCCCCGTGGAGGTCAACATCACTTCCCAGGAAGGGAAGAGCTCCCGCATGTTGATCATCGAGGAGAGAGTCCAAAAATTCATGTTGCTGGAAAACACCGCCATCCTGTCCGTGCAGGTCGATCCCCTGGTCTCCCCGGTTGACCTGCAGGAATAGCGTCGTGGGCGGGCGGCGATTTTTCCTGGCCGTTATGCTGGCCCTGCTGGGGGCCATCGCCAGTATGGTCGCCTGTTCCGGTAAACAGAAGCAAAGCCTCAATCTCCTGGTCATCACCCTGGATACCACGCGCGCCGACAGCCTCGGCGCCTACGGCAACCGCAACGCGGCCACCCCCTATATCGACCGCCTGGCCGGCCGCGGCGTCCTGTTCGAGAATTGCTATTCGTCCACTCCCCTGACCTTGCCTGCCCATTGCACGATCTTCACCGGCCGCCTCCCCATCGCCCACAAGGTGCGGAACAATGGGACCTATTTCCTTTCCCCGCAGGAGCTGACCCTGGCCGAGATACTGAAGAAAAAGGGATACCAAACCTTTGCCTGCGTCGCCTCCTTCACGCTCCTGTCCAAGTTCGGGCTGAACCAGGGGTTCGATCTGTATGACGAGACCTTCCGGCTGAAGCAGGTCTACATCCCGTACAGTGCGGAAATTTCCGGGGACGCGATCGCGGAAAAATTCGCCGCTTGGATCGAGAAGGGCCCGCGCCGCCCGTTTTTCACCTGGCTTCATTTTTATGACCCGCACACCCCGTACCAGTCCCATCCCGAAGTAGACAAGAAATTCCTGGATTCCGAGAGGGCGAGATATGACGGCGAGATCGCCTTCGTGGACCTTCAGATCGGCAAGGTCATCCGCCTGCTGGAAGCCAAGCGGCTCATGGACAGCACCCTCATCGTGATCGTCGGAGACCACGGCGAAGCCTTCGGGGAACACCAGGAGTCCGGCCACGGGATTTTCTGCTATAACGAAACGCTGAAGGTGCCGCTGATTTTTCACTTTCCCGCCCTGTTCAAGGGGAAGCAGAGGATTGCGGACCGGGTCAACCTTGCGGACGTTCTCCCTTCCATTCTCCATTACTTCCAGGTTACGCCGCCGGCTTCCGTCCAGGGGAGAAGCTTTCACAACCTGATCGACGGCAAGAGGGAGAATCCGCAAAGAATCTCTTATTTTGAAAGCCTGTACGGATTGGAGCTCAACCACTGGGCCCCGATCATGGGCATCATCGCGGATGATTTCAAATATATCTCGTCCATCGAGCCTGAGCTGTATCACCTGGGCGAGGACCCCGCCGAGCGCGCTGACCTCCATCGTTCAAGGGGCGCGCTCGCCCGGGAATTGGACGAGAAACTTCGAAAATTCATTGTGGAGAACTCTTCCGCGCAGAAAGCGAGCCAGCGCAAGCTCAGCAACGAAGACCTCGAGCGGCTCAAGTCGCTGGGATATATCGGGTCCGGCTCCGCCAAATCCAGCAAGTTGATTGACGCAAAAAAAGGCATCGCCCTGTTCTTGCAGGCCGAAGCGTTGCGGGAAAAGATCAAGGCCAGGCAATTTCTTGAGGCGCAGAACGAGCTGGACTGGCTCATGTCCCTCAATCCCGGAGTTCAGCTGCCTGTCTTTTACGAGATTGGTTTCATGGCCAAAAAAAACTCGGGCCGGATCCTTGAGGCGATTGAGACCCTGCAAAAGGCTGTTTCGCTGTTCCCGCTCAACGAGGAATTCAAGGTCATGCTGGCCATCGAGCTGATCGCTCAAGGCGAGCATTCCCAGGCCCAGGATTTGTGCCGGGGGCTGCTGAAGCAAAATCCCAGATTCGCGACCGCTTACATCCTGCTGGGCGACATTCTCCTGAAACAGAACGACATGGCCGAGGCGGTCCGCTATTACCGGCTGGCCTTGCCCATCGAGCCCCAGAACATTCGCCTGCGGGCTACCCTGGCCCGGCTGTTGCTGAAAATGGGGCAGCCGCAACAGGCTGCGTCCATGATTGTCGAGATCGGCAAGGACCCGGGGAGTCTGAAGCAATTGGACGATGTGGAAACCCTTTCGGAAACGGCCGGTTATTTCATCGACAACCACCAGCTCGACCTGGCCCTGGAGGTTTTGGACAAGATCCTGTCCCAGGACCCGAACCATGTGGATTCGCTGATGAACGCGGGAACCATTCACTATAAGACCGGTAAGCTTGAAACCGCCCTGCAATTCTATAAAAGAGTCGTTGAACTTGATCCTTCGCGTGCCATGGCTTTCAGTAATATGGGGAGTGTTTATTTCAGTTTGTTCCAAAGGGATAATGGCCGTTCATTTTTAGAGCTGGCCTTGCAAAATTTTAACAAGTCCATTCAATTGGATCCAGATCTCAGTGACGGGTACAATGGCCGCGGTGTAGTTTATTTGTCTTTGAATGAAGTGGATAAGGCCATCGCCGATTTAAAAAAAGCGCTGAAATTGAAACCGGAATGGGTCGATGCCTATTTCAATATCAGCTACGCCCTCTTGCAGGTCGGACGCAAAAAAGAAGCCAGTGTCCTATTGAAGCGCTTGAAAAATTCTCGTTATGTGGAGATGAATCCCCGGGATCGCGACGAATTGGATCGTTTGATCTCTGAGATCAATCAATGAAATACAACAAGCGCACAATGGTTACTTCTTGCATTTCTTGGCTGCAATATCTCTTTTTTCAAGTTCAGCAAAGAGATTCCTGGCCTCGGTTGCAAATGATGTTCCATTCTTGATCGCCGCCTCGAGATGTTGGCGGGCAAGCGCCGACTTATTCAATTGCATATAGATTTTACCCAGTTCAAAATGGGCGTCGGCATCGGATGGGACGATTTGCAGCACCATCTCAAGCAATGGGATGGCCTGATCCACCTGCTTCTGTTGGAGGTATAGCGCGATCAACGATTTGCTGGCTTCGATCATTTCATCACTTTCCTTGACATCGACAAGGACCTTGATGTTTTCTTTGTCATCCAACTCCAACACGTCGCGCTCTTTTCCACCTCTTCCTGAATTTTTGATCACTTGTCGCCACTCCCGCTCCGCGTTCGCCAAGTCACCCAGTTTCCAATAAGCGGCTCCGAGATTGTTGCGGCATTTAAGATAACCCGGGGAGAGAATGATCGCTTGTTGATAATAATAGAGGGCTTGCTCAAAGTGCCCCATTTCGAAATGAATGTTTCCGGCCAGGTTCAAAGCCCAAGCCTTGTATTGGGGATCAATTGGATTGATGGTACGAATTCCATGAAATTCTCCAGCAAATTGGGGATCAATTGGATTGATGGTACGAATTCCATGAAATTCTCCAGCAATTTGTTCAACCCTGGACCGGTATTGGGAATCATTCAGATCGATGGCGCGAAGGCAATGGTAAAGAGCCTCCTGCTGAAAGTCATAGAGACAGTAAATCAGTGCCAAGTTGTAATGAATATCAAAGCGATTATCGTCGGCAAGCAATGCCTTCTTCCAAGTATTGATGGCACTTTCCGGATCGGCCCGCTTGACGGCACCCTGGGCCGTCGTATTCAAATCATCCACAATCGTTGAAATAGGTTCCTTGAAATAGCGAATGATGATGGGGCGTGAACGGGCATACTCCCGCACTTTTTGGCGGTCTTGCGACTTTACAATATCACTCATCTGCCCTGCCAGCAGAAAGTTCAGGCTCTCCAATTTGGAAAGCGTGGACGCAGCGGAGGCGGAGTCCTGTTGTTGCAGGTATTGGTCCACGAGTTGTACCATGATTTCCGCCAGGCAATATTTTTGCTCTGCCGCTTCCGACATCATCTCTTCGGCGTCTACCCACTCGCCAAGCTCCTTGTATAGAATTCCCCTGACGAATGGGAGCAATCCCGGATTATCACTCATGAATTTCTTGAAAAAAGGATATTTCTTCATGGAGGAATGATTGCCGGCGACTTTCTCAATCAATTCCCGGGCCGATGTTGCGTCTCCGGCTTGAAAACGGGCTATCCCTAAAAGCAGTCGGGACAGATCATTGTACGGTTCCTGTGCAAGTTCCTTTTCGAAATAGCCGAAAGATTCTTCGTATTTCTGCTGCATCAAACAAATGTATCCGAGAGCTTCATTTATGCCGGATAACTGGGGGGATTGCTTCAGGATTCCTAAATATGAGCGTTCGGCCTCGGCAAAGAACTGCCAGTCCAGCTCCCTTTCGGCATCCTTGAGCATGGCCTGCAGGTCTTTTGGGTTCTCCTGAACCGCCGGGAACATTATTCCGCCGGCCAATAGCAAAAACAAATAAAAGTATCTACTTATTTTGGTTATTTTGCTGGAACTGATAGGAAGATCAATTTTCTTCATAAACATTTTTGATTTAATGATTCACTTCTTTTTGCCTCAATTTTTCGATTTACTAGGAGCACCGAACAAATTCATGCATTTTCAATACCATAGGCCAAATGTCCCGAAATCAGGACATTTTGTCTTCACGGAATACAAAAATAGGACATTTTAAGTTGAATATTGCCGGAAACATGCAATGGGCGGTACACCAGCTTAATCTTTTCGCAAAAATAGCAAAAAAAAGTGACTAATAGGAAGATAAATTTTCCCCAATAAAAAAATTCTATAAAAAATATTTTTAATTTGCAATAGGCTGTTGCTTCAGCAAAAATATCTCCCAAAGCAAGGTGCCCAACATTCTGGTCATGGCTTCGACTTTGCCGTTGCCTCCGCGATCAGAAGGTCGATGCGTTGTTTTTTTTCCGGGGAAATTTTAAAATAATATTTTTCCTTGTACTTCTGAAGATAATCCAGAGCCTGGGCGGCCTGGCCTTCCTCCAGCAGGGTGATGCCCAGGTTGATCAGGGGCAGATCATAATCGGGTTTGATGGCCAAAGCCCTCTGCCAATAGGCAATGGCATCGGCGTTACGGCCGACGTATTTGAAAGCGGCTCCCAGGCCGTTGTAGGAAGTAAACATGTTGGGGTCCATTTCCAGGGCTTTTTTAAAATTCTGTACAACGTTGGCAAATGACCGCTGGTCACGTTGGCGCAGGAAAAGGGCCAAGTAGGCACTGCCCATGTTGTTGAAAACGGAGGCGTTGTTATGATCAAGCTTCAAGGCCCGCTGGTAACTCTCCAGCGCCTTTTCTAATTTCCCTCCATAATAATAGGCGACGCCGAGAAAATTGAATTTTTCCGGGTCAAAATCCTCTTGGCTGACACATTGTTCGAGAATGGGGATTGCCCGCTGCCAGTTGCCGCTGTCAGCCAGTACGATCCCCAGCTTGGCCAGCAGGGAGTCATCGCCTGGGTTTTTCTCCAGCCCCTGGTCCAAGAGCTGAACGGCCGCAGTGCTTTCCCCCATTTCCTGGTACATGGTAGCCAAGTGCGTGTAGGCCAGGATAAAACTCGGGCTGAGCGAGATCACCGAGCGGATTGTCTTTTCCGCGCCTGGAAAATCGCCGGACTGGAACTGGGCCACTCCGTCCAGCAATTTGTTCTGAAGCGGCAGCAGGGTTTTCAGGTCGTCCTTTTCCGTATATTGTTTTTTCCGCTGCCCGGACCGGCTTTCGGAAATGTAGCCCAGTGATTTCAGCCGTTTTTGTGTTTCCGGGTCCAGACGGCTTTCCCGGCTGGCGGCCAGCGGGTTTTTCAGTTTTCGCATCAGCCGATTCAGGGTGTCCTGCATGGGTCCGACCTGGCTGCTGCCGGCCAGGTTGCGTTCTTCGCCCATATCGTTTTCCAGATCATACACTTCCTTGATCGGCAGGTCGATGAATTTGCTGTTCCCGGAGATCATGCCCCGCAGGGGGGCCCAGTCGCGGTTCAGATAGGCGGTCAGGGATTCAAAGTAAATCTCTGGGGCTTTCCGGTCCTTGCCCGCCATGATGGCCAGCAGGGATTCACCCTGCAAATGGCCAGGTGGCTGCAAGCCCAGGACCGCGCAGATGGTCGGGAAAATATCCACATGACAGACATTTTTGGCGAACGTCTCCGGTTTGTGTCCCGGAATAAAGACAAACAGGGGCACATGGATGGTGTTGTTGTAAGCAAAATAAGAGTGGGTATTCTCCCCCTTCTCGCCCAATGCTTCACCATGATCCGCGGTCGCGACGATCATGGTTTTTTCCAGCAGGCGTTTTTTTTGCAAGAAATCGAAAAGTACGCCCAGCTGTGCGTCCAGGTAGGCCACTTCTCCGGAGTAGGGATCGTTGGCGTATTTTTCCCTGTACGGAGACGGCGGCAGATAGGGTTGATGGGGATCGAAGAGGTGAACCCAGGCGAACCATTTTTGAGGCTGCTTGCCGATCCAGGCCATGGCCGGCGCGATCACTTTTTCCGCCGGCCGTTCCACGAACATAAACTCACGATCGTTGCGCGTGCCGTAGTAGTCATCGTACAGGCCGAACCCCTGGTCCAGGCCGAAGCGGGAATCCAGAGGAAAGGCGCCGATGAATGCCGCCGTTTCGTAACCGAAGTTCCTCAGATACTGCGGGATGGTCAGAAATTTCTTGTCCAGCTTGAAGCCGGTGTTGTCGCTGACGCCATGGTAGAGGGAAGTGGCCCCGGTCAGGATATTGGCGTGTGAGGGCAGCGTGACCGGGTTGTGGGCGAAGGCGCGGGTGAAGACCAGCGATTTCGCGGCCAAGGCATCCAGGTTCGGGGTCTTGACATGCCGGGGATCCAAGAAACCGACCCGGTCAAAGCGCAGAGTATCGATGGTGATCAGCAGCACGTTGAAAGCCGTGTCCCGGTTTTTATCCTGGGCCGGGAAAAGCATGGATGCCGACATCGCCAAAATGAACACAAATAAAAAAATTGACCGTCGGGACTTATTTGCAGCCATGGATCCGACTTGATGCCAGAATTTTTTCCCTTTTGGAAAAAACGTGTTATCAGCTAAGGCTACAAAATCATTTGTGTGGTAATGAAAAGTTTGCTTAGCAAACCTGGAAATATCTGGGGACAAAAAAAGTATTTTAGAAAAATGAATAGTAACCATATCCAGATGTTATATTAATATTTTCCGTAAAGCAAGGCAACTGACCGGCCGCCGAATCTGACTTTGTTGAAATCATGGCGGAGTTTATCGCTGGATTTTATATGCGGAATGAGGTATCATAACCATTGGCAAGAAGATAATCGTTGCCAATTCGATGAGGCCCATGATGTTGGATGAATCTCTGCTTGCCCAGGATGACGCGCAGGCCCGCGGCCGCAAATGGCTGCTGCTGCCCATTTCGCTACTGATCCATCTCCTGGCCATCGCCGCCCTGGTGGTTGTTCCCCTGCTTTTGGCTGAGAGCGAGCTTCCCGAAGTCAAGATGACCAATATCCTGGTCATGGCCCCGCCCCGGCCTACCCCGCCCCCGCCTCCGCCCCCGCCCCTGGGAAGGGGCAGGGGCTCGAAAGCCCCGAAGAATGCCGCCGAGAAAAACGAAATGAAGCCACCCATTCTCTTCGGCAGGCTGATCGCTCCCATCGAGGTGCCGATGACGATCGCTGAGGACGATGGCGGCAACTTCGGCGTCGAGGGCGGAGTCCCCTGGGGCGTCCCCGGCGGCGTGGAGGGCGGCGTGGAGGGCGGCGTCGTCGGCGGCGTGCTGGGCGGCGTGCTGGGCGGCGAGCTGCCAATCGAACAACCTTTCTTCGTCAGCGGCAAGAAGGTTCCCAAGCTGATCCGTCAGGTCGAGCCGGAGTATCCCCCGGAGGCTTTCGCCAACCACCAGCAAGCCGTGGTGATCGTGGAGGCCATGACCGATGTATACGGCCAGGTCAACAAGGCGAGGATCATCAGCGGCAACCCTGTATTCAACGAAGCGGCGCTGGCGGCGGTCAGGCAATGGCGCTATGAGCCCTACATCGTCGACGGCATCCCCCGGCCGATCTATTTCACCGTGCGTATAAGCTTCGGGCTCACCTCACGGTGAAACAAACTCCGTCCTATCTTTTTTACCCTTTCCGCAACGTCTGACGCAGCGCCTGCCGCAACGCCTGCCGCGAAGCGGCGGCCAGGAATTCAGCCAGAAAGGGGAGCGTCTTTTTTACCGGAGGCGAAAGCCGGTTTCCCGGCCGCAGGGAGAGCGGCTGCACGCCGACGAGGATGACCCGGCAGGGGATGGAGGCGTTGAGAAAACGCATCAGCAGGAGCAGAGGCAGGTGGTGGCTGGTCATGTCGCCGACAACGATCGAGTTTTCGTCGGCCAGGAATGCGGTTCCCGCAGCCAGGCCGCGATCGACGGCGTCGAGCAGGACCACGTGGCTGGGGGAGAAGGCGCGGATGGCCCCGGTGAAATTCTCCGGGGCTTCGCCGCCGCTGACGATGCGGATGTCAGGGCATGCCGGCAGTTTCTTGGCCAGGGCTCGCGCCAGGGCGACGCCCAAACGGTCGTCGCCTTTCCAGCTCATGCCGATGCCGAGAACAAAAATATTTTTTGCCCCGCGGAGCTTGGCCGATAGTTTTTGCCGGAAATCGGCACTGCAGGGAAAAGGCGCTTCCCCGCCGCGGGCGCGTGCTGAAGACGATAGTCTGGGTGAGACGATGGTCGGAACTACTTGTATTCGATCTTGAGCTGGTGGCGGTCCAGAACGGCGAGCTCGAATTCGCTGTCCATGTGATAGGTCTTGGTCGGGCAGGAGTCGACGCACTGGGCGCAATGGATGCAGCGGTCGTTGTGCAGGATCATCTTGAATTTCTTCTCGGTCTCGGAAACGCGGATGATGTCGATGGCTTCGGCCGGGCAATCGCTGACGCAGATCATGCAGCCGATGCACTTGGTCGGGTTAAAGACCACATTGCCGCGGAAATCCTTGGGCACCGGATCCTTTTCGAAAGGATACTTGACCGTGACCGGCTTTTTGAAGAGACTGCGCAGCAGTTCCGGCAGGAACGGGGCAATTTTGATGCTCATGATACCATCCCCTTGATGATAATGACGATGAAAAGCTGCAGCACGGCCAGCGGTGCCAGCCAGCGCCAGGAAAAGTTGATCATCTGGTCGATGCGGATGCGTGACGTGGCGGCGCGCATGGCGGCCAGCAGGAAGATGATGAAGAGAGTCTTGACGATGAACCAGGCCAGGCCGGGGAGCAGCCCGCCGGGGAAGCCTCCCAGGAACACGGCGGCGATCAGGCCGCTGCCGACGACCATTTCAATGTCGCCCAGCAGACGGAAAAAGGCCAGCTTCTTGCCCGAGTACTCGGTGAACTGGCCGCCGACGATCTCGGTCTCGGCGTGGGGAATGTCGAAGGGCACGCGCTCCAGCTTGGCTTGCAGCGCGACCAGGGCGACGAAAAAACCGATCAGGTTGACCAGCAGCAGCAGCGGTTGCTTTTGGAAAAAGGTGGCGATCTCCAGGATGCGCCAGGAGCCGGCGAGCACGGCCGGGCTGAGCAAGGCCAGCAGCAGGGGGATTTCGTAGCCGAAAAGCATGGTCAGCACGCGCACGCCGCCGATGGTCGAGAAAAAATTGGTCGAATGCCAGCCGGCCAGGAAGAAGATCAGGGTCGGGAGGGTCAACAGATAGGCGACGACGATCAGGTCGCCCGGGAAGGAGTTGAATGAACTGGCGCTGCCGTAATGCCAGACCGGCAAGTACAGTGCGGCGGTGCAGACGATGGCCAGGGCGAATACCGGCAGCGCCGAGAACATGCGCTTGTCGGCCTTTTCCGGCACGATATCCTCCTTGGCGCACAGCTTGACGATGTCGGCGATGGGCTGCAGGATGCCCGACCGCCCTGTATGCAGCGGCCCGATGCGGTTCTGCATGCGGGCGTAGAGTTTGCGGTCGAACCACTCGCAGAAGGTGGAATACAGCAGCAGGAAAAGCAGCCCCGGGTAGACCAGAATGTAAAGAATTGGCTTTAGAATGGCCATAATGTTTCCTTATTCTTGAAATGGATTTTTTTATAGCGCTGATTCGCCATTTGCCGCAGCTGGCTGAAGGTGAGAACCTTGCTTTCGCCGCTGCGCGGGTTGTCCAATTGCACCAAACGTTCGGCGCAGCAGATGCAGGGATCGATGGCGGCGAAGATCAGCGGGATGTCGGCGATGAAGCCGTCCTTGAGCATGGCGATGGTGGCCGGGTAGTTGGCCAGCGTCGGGGCGCGCACTTTCAGGCGCTCCGGCTTGTCCGAGCCGTTGCTCTTGATGTAGTGAACGTTCTCGCCGCGCGGCGCTTCGTAGCGCGAGAAGACCTCGTTCTCCTTTACCTTGCGCGGCGCCTTGACCTTGATCGGGCCGGCGGGCAGGTTTTTGAGGAGGAATTCGATGATGAGGTACGATTGCAGCAATTCCTTCACCCGCACCACGGCCCGTCCCAGCACGTCGCAGCTGTCGGCGGTGCAGACCTCGAAGGGGATCTCGTCGTAGACGGCGTAAGGGTCGTCCTTGCGCACGTCCATGGGCACGCCGGAGGCACGTAGGGTGGGGCCCACGGCGCAGAGGGCGATGGCCTTTTCCTTGCTCAGCTTGCCCACGCCGGAGAGTCTGCCTAGGAAAGTGGGTTCGCTGGCGGCGAGGTTCAGGTAGTATTCGGTCCGTTTTTTCAGCAGGTCAAGCGAATCGAGGATGTGTTTCCTCTGGATCTCGTCGATGTCGCGGCGCACGCCGCCGAAGGTGTTCATCGAATAATGGACGCGGTTGCCGGAAATCGTGTCCAGGATGTCCATGACCACCTCGCGGTCGCGCCAGGTGTACATGAAAAATGATTCGAAGCCGGCTTCCTGCCCGGCCACGCCCAGCCAGAGCAGGTGGCTGTGCACCCGTTCCAGTTCGCAGACCAGCGTGCGGATGTAAAGCCCGCGCTTGGCCGGCACCAGCTCCATCAGCTTCTCCACTCCCTGGGTGAAGCAGGTCTGGTGGGAAAAGGAACAGATGCCGCAGATGCGCTCGGTCAGGTACAGGTTCTGGATGAAGGTCCTGCTTTCGGCCAGCTTTTCAATGCCGCGGTGGTTGTAGCCCAGCTTCAAGTCGGCGTCGCGGATGATCTCGCCGTCCAGGGTCATGCGCAGGCTGATCGGTTCGTGCAGGGCGGGGTGCTGCGGACCTAAGGAGACCTTGAATTCCATTATTTACCTCCGGGGATTTTTTCGGCGGGCCGGTTGAAGTGCCAATCCTTGCGTAGCGGGTACTCGCCGGCGGGCCAATCGTCGGCCAGCAGCAGCGGCCGCGGATCGGGGATGTTTTGGACCACCAGGCCGAACATGTCCTGGAGCTCGCGCTCGTACAGGATGGCGCCGGGGATGATCGACACGGTGGAGGGAATCGTGGGGGCGCTGCGCGGGGTCAGGATGCGGACGTTGACGGTGGCCAGGTGGCTGGCCAGATGGTAGATCACTTCGAAGGATTCCCCCAGGTCCACGCCGCTGATGGTGGCCAGGTGGGTGAAGCCGAGCTGCTCCTTCAGATACTGGAGCACCGCCAGGAGCTTTTCGCGGTCGACCTTGACATTGATGCGCAGGGGGGCGGCCAGGGATACTTCCTGGATCTTGTCCTTGATGTCACTGCTTATTTTTTGAACGATGGCTTCGGCATTCATGACTGACCTCACTTCAGCGAATTGAGGAGTTTGACGACTCCGTCAATCAGCGCGTCGGGACGGATCGGGCAACCGGGTATGTAGGCGTTGACCGGCAGGACCTGGTCGATGCCGCCCATGGAATTGTAGGCGCCGCGGTAGACGCAGCCCGACATGGCGCAGGCGCCGACGGCCACGACGAACTTGGGGTCGGGCACCTGTTCATAGATGCGCACGACCCGGTCGCGGTTCTGGCGGGTGATGGGGCCGGTGCAGATGATGACGTCGGCGTGGCGCGGCGTTCCCTTGAGCAGAATGCCGAAACGTTCCAAGTCGAAGCGCGGCATCAGCGCGGCCAGGATCTCGATGTCGCAGGCGTTGCAGGCGCCCGTGTTGAGATGCAGGACCCACGGGGATTTGACCCGTGACCAGTGGACTAGTCTTTCAATCATGTTGGTTCCTTGTGATCAAAGCCAGGACGGCCAGGAAGATCATGCCCAGGTAGAACAGGCCCAGAAAGGCGGTCGGCCCCGACGGCAGCGTGGCCACAACCAGGGCCGCGACGTGCATCATGGTAAAAAACAGGGCGATGAAGAAGAAAAGCTTGTATCCGAACTGGGGCTTGCCGCCCGGGATGTCTTCGCCGCAGTGGTAGCTCTTCAGCTTGCCACCGACGGGGTTCAGCTTGGGGGCCAGGCGCCCGGCCAGGAAATAGAACAGGTAAAAAACGGCCAGGAAGAACAGGAAGGCCAGCGGCGGAGCCAGCAGCATTTCCATTACATGTTTGCTCATGGTTTATCCCTTTAATTTGGTCAGTTTCCTGACGTCCAGACTCTTCGTATGGCGGTTGATGCGGATGATGATCGCCAGCGCCGTGGCCAGCACGGCGACGTCGACGACGATGACCGAAATGACCAGGCTCTGGGCGAGCAGCAGGTTGTGCTTGGTCCAGCCGGTGGCGATCAGCGCCAGCGTGATGCCCTTGGCGATGACTTCGATGCCGATCAGGAGCTTGACCGTGTTTCTCATGGTCAGCAGGCAGTAGATGCCGATGCCGATCAGCAGGGCCGCGGCGCCCATGTTCAATATCCAGAAGTTACTCATGCTTGTCCCCTTGTGACGATTTGCCGCTTGGGCGGAACAGCGCCAGCACGGCCAGAACGCCGGCAAAGATCACCCCGATCTGGCCGATAAGGTCGAAACTGCGTTCTTTCCACAGGACTTCGCCGAACGTTCCCGCTTCGGGGCTGGTGAGAGCCGGGATGCGGCCCAGCAGGCTTTTCATGACCAGGACGTCGATAACCACCAGGGCCAGGAAGAACAGCGGGAAGAGCAGCCGGTGGAATTTGCCTTCGCGCAGCGGGTCTTCGCTACGGGTCAGGGCGATGGCGGTGATAAACAGGACGGTGATCAGCCCGGCGACCACCGAGAGTTCGAAAACGCCGGCGTAGGCGGCATTCATCCTGAAAAAGACAATGGCCAGGAAAATGCTGGCTGCCGCCAGGCTGATGGCTGCCTTGAGCAGATCCTGCAGCAGGACGGCCAGGATGGAAAAAACGACCAAGCCAATCAAAAGCGAAAGATGCATGCGATTCTCCTAAAATCCGAGAAAATTAAGGGCCACGCCGACCCCGCCGCTCAAAATGTCGGTCGCAGGCTGCAGCCAGGATTTGATGACCAGGGGAAAGAGCAGGCCGGTGGCGATGCACAGCAGCGCCAGCAGCACCGTCGAGGCCGACATCCAGAAGGGGGCTTCCTTGACCGCTTTCCAGTTTTCATTCAGCTTGCCGAAAAAGGCGTTGCGCTGCAACACCAGGTAGTACCACAAGGTGATCACGCTGCCCAGGACGGCCAGGAAGGCCAGCACGACCATCTTGGCCTGGACCAGGGCGATGATGATCAGCAGCTTGCTCCAGAAGCCGTTCAAGGGTGGTACGCCGGCAATCGACAGCGAGCCGATGGCGGATGTGGCCGCGGTCAGCGGCATGCGCTTGGCCAGGCCGCCCATCTTGTCCAGGGAGCGGGTCCCGGTCGACTGCTCGACCGCCCCCGCGTTCAAGAAGAGCAAGGACTTGAACAGGGCGTGATTGAACAGGTGGAACAGGCCGCCCAGGACGCCCAGCGGCGTGCCGATGGCGAAGCCCAGGACGACATAGCCGACCTGGCTGATGGATGAGTAGGCCAGCATGCGCTTGATGTCGTTCTGTCCCAATGCGGCCAGGGCGCCGACGAAAATGGAGACGATGCCCAGCACGCTCAGGACGGTGGTCAATGCCGGCGTCAGGCCGAACACGTTGAGGAATATGCGCATCATGGCGTAAACGCCGGAAACCTTGATCAGCACGCCCGACAGCATGGCCGAGATCGGGGCCGGGGCGGAAGGGTGGGCGTCGGGCAGCCAGGAATGGAAGGGGACGATGGCCGCTTTCAGGCCGAAACCCATGATGAACAGCGCGCTGCAAAAACCGACCGCGAATTTTACGTTCAGTGTCTTCAACCCGGCCGCTACCGCGCCGAATCCCACGCCGCCGGTCAGTCCGAAGAGGATGGCGATGGAGAGCAAAATGAAGGCCGAGGCCACGGCCGAAAGCATCAGGTACTTGAATGAGGCTTCGAGCTCGTCCTGTCCCAGGCCGAAGGCCACCAGGGCGTAGGAAGCCACGGCGGCGACTTCCAGGAACATGTAAATACTGAACAGGTCGCTGGAAAGCACCAGGCCGTTCATGCCCGCGATCATCAGCAGCAGCAGGGCGTAATAATTGGCCTTGGCCCCGTAGTGCTCCATGTAATTGATGGAATACACGGTAACCGCCAGGCTGACCAGGGAGATGGTGAAGAGCATGAACAGGCTGAAGCCGTCTACCAGCAAGCGGATATTGATCGGTGCGCCGAACCAGAAAGCCTGCTGGATCACGCCGCCCTTGGCGATCAGCGGCTTGGCGTAGATGACCGAAAAGACCAGCAGAAAGAGCATGGTCGCGTTCGCCAGCAGATCGGGCAGGAAGCGCTTGGAGATTTTGCCCAGCAGCGGCATCAGGCTGGCCAGCAACAGCGGTATGATGATGAAAAGAAAGATCATGGCTCCTCCCTTAGCGAATGAGGGCGCTGATGGCCCAGACGATGAGCACCAGACCGCCGATGGTCCAGGCCAGGTAGTTGGCGTAGAATCCGTTGTGGGCGAGTTTCAGGACGCCGGTGCAGGCCCTGCCGACCGTGACCACGATCTTTTCATAGAAAAAGTCGATGGGCCGGTCCACGAATCTGAAAAGGAAACGCGACAGGGTTTGCAGGAACTTTATTCCTTGTTCATAAAGGTCGAAGACGCGGGCCTCGGCCCAATCGTAGATGGTGCGCAGGACGGGCAGGTGGTGAATCGGTTCCGAGACCATGTAGGCCTTGTTGCCGCCGCGCTTGAAGCCGTAGACGTGCAGGCCCAAGGCGAGCAGCAAACAGCCCATGGAGATCAGGGCGATGGGATTGAACAGGGCCAGGGCGTGGCCGCTGAGATGCAGAGTTTCGCCCGCCGCCAGGTGGCCGTTCAGGATGGGCTCGAGGAAGAATTTCAGCGGTATCCAGTTGAAAACGCCGAACACGACGCACAGGGCGGCCATGACCAGGATCGGAATATAAATGGGGCTCTTGTTCTCCTTGACCTGGGGGAAGTAGGGATTGCGCGGGCCGAAAAAGACGGCGTGGCCGGCCTTTAAAAATGAGGCGAAGGTAAAGATAGCGCCGAGCCAGGCGGCAATGGTGAAAATGGTGTAACCGGTTTCAAAGGAACCGTGAAAAACCATTTCCTTGGAAACAAAGCCGTTGAGCGGCCAAATGCCGGAGATGGCCGCGGCGCAAACGAGAAAGCCCAGGGCGGTGAGGGGCATGACCTTGTACAGGCCGCCGAGCTTTTTCAACTCGGTGGTCCCGGTCTGGTGCTCCACCGAACCGGCCGCCATGAAGAGTCCGCTCTTGTATATCACGTTGTTGATCATGTGATAGATGCCGCCAATGATGCCGACGGGTATGGCCGTGCCGATGCCCAGGATCATGTAGCCCACCTGCGAGACGGCGTGGTAGGAGAGGAGCTTTTTCAGGTCCTTCTGGATCAGGGCCATGAACACGGCCAGCACGATGGTGGCCGCTCCGATGATCATCATGGTGATGCAGAACGGACTGTTTATTTCCAAGGTGAAGAAATCCAGGGCGATGCGCACCAGCAGGTAGATGCCCAGCAGCTTTTCCAGTGCGCCCGGTATGAAGGCCATGACCGAGACCGGGGCGTCGATGGCGGCGTCGGGGATCCAGGTATGGAAGGGCATGGCCCCGGCTTTGCCCATGGCGCCGATCAGCATCAGGTAGAAGCTGACCGCGGTCAGACCAGAGGGGACCACCGCCAGGTCCGACATCCTTAGCGTGCCGGTCTGCCACCAGAGAATGGCGATGCCCAGGATCATGCAGAAATCGCAGAAGCCGCCGATGATGAAGCTCTTCACTGCGGTGCGGTGGGCGTTCGGGCCTCCGCCGAGGTTGATCATGGCGTACAGGGTGATCAGCAATCCTTCCCAGAAGAAGACCAGCGGCACGAAGTTGTTGGCCAGGACGGCGCCGCTGGCCAGGGCGGCGGTCAGGAACAGGTAGCCGTAGTATTCGCGGCGGCGCGGATGTTCGGCCATTTTGACGGTCGAATACAAGGTGATCAGGAAGACGACGCCTCCCAGGGCCAGCAGGATGAAGGAGCTGAACTGGTAGAGGCGCAATTCGAAATCGATGCCGTTGCCCAGCCAGGGAAGTGTGAACATGAGTTCCTTCTGGCCGAGAAAGACAAAGGCGACATAGGCAAACAGGGCCGCGCCCAGGAGCGAAACGGCCTCGCGCAGCCACTTGACGCGCTGCGGCAGGAGGAATGAGAACAGGGCCAGCAGCAAAGGCAGGAAGACGGGTATTAAAAGGTTTTGCGGGTTCATTGTATCCACCTTACGATTTCGCTCGTGGCCACATTAACGAGCTTCATGGGATAGGCTACGAATAATCCGGCCAGCAGCGACAGGATGGCCAGCAGCACGACCACGAAGACCATGGAGGATGTCCCTTCCTTGTGCTCCGCTTTCGCTTCGCCCAGAAAAACCAGGCTGAATGCTTTAAAAAGGTAGAACATGGTCAGTACGGCGCCGAACAGGGCCAGGGCAGCCACCCAGATCCGGCCCGACTGCACGGTGCCGGCGATGACCATGAACTTGGAAAAGAAGCCGCCGAAGGGCGGAATGCCGATGACCGAAAAAGCGCAGAAAATAAAGGCCACGGCCGTCCAGGGCATGGTCTTGAACAAGCCGCCCATCTGGCGCATGTCGCGCTGGTGGGTGGCATGGATGACGATGCCGGCGCAAAGAAAGAGGCCGGCCTTGGCCAGTCCGTGCATCAGGATGAACAACAGCGAGCCGGCGATGCCTACGGGATTGAGCACGGCAAAGCCCAGGAATATATAGCCGATCTGGCTGACAGTGGAGTAGGCGAGCAGCCGCTTCAAGTCGTTTTCCACAGAGGCGGCCGCGGCCGAAACCAGGATCGAAATAACGACGATGATCGGGATGGCCTCGTACCAGCCGTCCGGGAGCTTGAAGGTATAGCAGAAAAGGCGGGCGTAGGCGTACACGCCGATCTTGACCAGCACCGCCGCGTGCAGGATGGCGGTGACCGGGGTCGGCGCCACGCCGGCGTCGGGAAGCCAGGTGTGCAGCGGCACGGTGGCCGACTTGGAGAACATGCCCAGCAGGATCAGCAGCACGGCCGTGCCCGGGATCAGGGCGCCGCGCATGGCGGTGATGTCGAAGGTGCCGGTCTGGTTGTAGATCATGATGAAGCCCAGCAGCATGAATACCGCGCCGAAGAACGTCATCAGAAAGGCCTTGTCGGCCTTGAGCACGAACTCCTTGACGCGGTAGAACCCGATCAAACGCCAGCAGGCGATGGCGGCGATCTCCCAGAACAGGTACATGAAGATCAGGTTGGCCGAAAATACCAGGCCCATCATCGCGCCGATGAAAAGCAGGACGATCAGGTAGTATTCGTTCTGGTTTTCCTCGTGGCCGATATACCCCAGGGAATAGATGACGATCAGCGCGCCGATGAAGGACGAGACGACGGCCATGAACACCGACAGGCCGTCCGCGACCAGGATGAAGTCGAGGCCCATGGCCATGGTCCGGCGCAGGGTGAGCTCGCCGCCTTTCAGGGCGAACGGGATCAGCAGCATGGAGCAGGAGGTGGTGGCCAGGGCGAGCAGCACCGACCAGAACGATCGGGCCTTCTTGGAGATCAGGCCGGCCAGGGGGATGGTCAGGGAACCGACAATGGGCACAAAAATCGTCAAAAGAATGATGGTTTGTATGTTGTTTGTCATGATTTTTTAAAGTTCATTATATTAAAAAATAGTCAATTGTCAAGGGCGGCGGGAAAGTTGCCGGCGCCACGTGTGCATTTTCGGGCCTGAGCCAGAAAATATTGTCCAGGTTTGATTTTTCAGTTTCCCGGCTTGCTTTTTCGCCCGGGATTCGGTATAAAACAGCCATGGAAAGCATCAAGATCAACGTCATGCAGAAACTGCTCAAGGCCAACGACGCCATCGCCGACGAGATCAGGAACAGCCTCAAAAACAAAGGTATTTTTTTTGTCAACCTGATGAGTTCGCCCGGCTCGGGCAAGACCACGTTGATCGAGGAAACAGCCAGGAAACTGGGCAAAAAGATAAAGGTCATCGAGGGCGACATCCAGACCACCTTGGACGCCGAGCGCCTGCAGAAGCTGGGTGTACCGGCCTACCAGATCAACACCGGCCCTTTCGGCGGCGACTGCCACCTGGAAGCAGCCTGGATCAAGACCGCCATTGATGAGTTGGGCATGGACGACCTGGAGATCCTGTTCGTGGAGAACATCGGCAACCTGGTCTGCCCGGCCGAGTTTGACGTCGGCGCCCACCTCAACGTCCTGCTGATCAGCGTCACTGAGGGCGAGGATAAGCCTTTGAAATACCCGCTGGCCTTCCAGGTTTCCAAGCTGTGCCTGATCACCAAAACCGACCTGCTGCCGCTGAAGCGTTTTTCGCTGGAAAAACTCAGGCAGAACATAAAAAAGGCCAATCCGGCCTGCGCCGTCATCGAAGTATCGGCCCACGACGGCGTCGGCCTGGAAAGCTGGTTCGAGATATTGAAGCACAAACCGGGGATGTGAGTGGTATGTCGGGGCACAACGTGCTGTGCCTATAAAATCGCAACCGCAATTCGAATCCCCCCTTCATCCCCCCTTGAGTAAGGGGGGGAACAGAAGAGGAAGAATCAAAATTTAGAATTAATCTTTTAGTGACAGTGCTCAATTTTTACCCCCTTTACTTAAGGGGGGTGGCGCAGCCGGGGGGATCATAAGGTCGGGCGAATTTTAGGGCTGTTTACTTTATACTTTTTCTTTTTTCTTTTTACTTTGTCCTTGGTGCCAGTTACATCTTTAAGATGCATCTCCCTGCCGCCGGTAATTTCGATATTGGTGGAATTGCAGGCTGGGCAGGCAAAGGCGGCCGTCTCAAGGACGGTCACTTTTCCACATATGCGGCAGGTGATCTTGACCGGCGCGATCTCGATGACCAGTTTGCAGCGGGTCAAAGCAGGATGCTCCTTTTTCAGCAATTGGAAATGGTTCTGCAGCACGGAGGGGACGACGTGGTGCATGCGGCCGATGAGGACGGTCACGATTTTCAGCGAGTTGAATTTTTCCTTTCCCCGGATTTCCAGGATGTTCTGGATCAGGGCGGCGGCGATGGCTCCCTCGTGCATCAGCAGATGCGGGGCAGGATCTCCCCGACAGGGGCCATGACGATGCGCTCGCTGCCTGTCCTGGTAGCCATGGTCACGCGGCCGGGATTTTCCGATGTGATTTCGCCGATCACGCGTGCGTCCTTGCCCAAGAGATGGCTGCGCATCATTTTCAGCGCTTTGGCTGCGTCGCGGCGCGCCACCACCATGACCACCTTGCCCTCGTTGGCCACGTGCAGCGGGTCGAAGCCGAGCAGGTCGCAGACGGCGGCCACTTTCCTGGGGATGGGCAATTCGCTTTCAAGAATGCGCACCCCGAATTTCTTCCCCTGCGCCAGTTCGTTCAGGGTCTGGGCCAGACCGCCCCGGGTCGGGTCGCGCATGAAGGGGATGTCCAGGGAGCGGCATTTTTTTATCAACCCCCAGAGCGGGGCGACGTCGCTCTTGATCTTTCCCTTCAGGCCGAACTCGCCGCGGGCGGTGAGCACCGAGACGCCGTGCAGGCCGAGCGGCCCGTTGACCAGGATCACGTCGCCTGGGCGGACGCGGGACGGCTGCACCGGCTTTTTGAAGAGCGGGCGGCCGATGCCGGAGGTATTGATGAAGATGCCGTCGGCCTTGCCCCTCTCGACCACCTTGGTGTCGGCGCAGACGATACGCGCGCCGCTCTCGCGGCAGGCGCGGGCGATCGAGGCCAGGATCTTTTCAAGCTGCATTACCGAGAACCCCTCCTCGATGATGAAGGCGATGGAGAGGTAGAGCGGTTCGGCGCCCATCACCGCCAGGTCGTTGACCGTGCCGCAGACGGCCAGGCGGCCGATGTCGCCGCCCGGGAAGAACAAAGGCTTGACCACGAAACTGTCGGTGCTGAACACCTGGCCGGGCAAGCGGGCGGCGTCGTCCATCTCCAGCAGCAGCGGGTCGTGCAAAAAACGCTGGAATACGCGCCGGGTCAGCTCGGCGCTCTTGCTGCCGCCGCCGCCGTGGGCCAGCAGGACCTTATCCATAGGTCACCCAGGCGCTGCAGCTGCCCTCCGACGAGACCATGCACGGTCCCAGAGGTTGGTCGGGGCGGCAGGCCTTGTTGAACAGGGGGCAGGCGGGGGGATCGATCAGGCCACGCAGGACGTCGCCGCAGCGGCATCCCCTTTGCGGGGAGGCGGATTCTGTCTTGATGGTGAAGCGGCGGCGGCTGTCGAGCCCGGCGTAGGCGGGCCGCACGTTCAGGCCGCTGCCGGCTATGAATCCCAGCCCGCGCCACTCGGCGTCGACGGGCTCGAAGACCTCGGCCAGTACAGTGCGCGATTTTTCGTTGCCGCTGTCGCGCACCGCGGCCGGGTAGTTGTTCAAGATCTTATATATATCCTTATTATGCATTTCCAGCAGCAGGAGCAGGGAAGAGATGATGTCTTCGGCGCTAAAGCCGCTGATCACTCCGGACAGCCGGTGCTGGAGCAGAAAATCATAGGCCTTCCTGCCGATGATGGCCGAAACGTGTCCGGGCAACAGGAAGCCCGAAAGGCCAGTGTCTACTGCAATTAGTGCTTTCAATGCCGGCGGCACCAGGCGCAGGGCGGTGAGCAGCGAGAAATTGTCCAGCTTATTTTCCAGGGCCTTCATGGCCGCGGCGGCGATGCCCGGGGCCGTGGTCTCGAAGCCCACGGCCAGGAAAACCGTTTCCCGGCCCGTTTCGGCGGCGATCTGCAGGGCATCGAGCGGCGAATAGACGGCCCGGATATCGGCGCCGGCGGCGCGCTCCTTTTCCAGCGAGGACCGGCTGCCGGGAACGCGCAGCATGTCGCCGAAACTGGCGATGACGACCCCCTGCCGGGCCAGGGCCACGGCCTCGTCGATATAGCTGTCGGGGGTGACGCAGACGGGGCAGCCCGGTCCGGAGACGAGCTTCACCCCGGCGGGCAGCAGGCGCTGCAAGCCGAAGCGGCGGATGGCCACGGTGTGGGTGCCGCAGACCTCCATGATCTTGGTTTCCGGCCTAGCCGGAAAATGGCGCAAGCGTTCGGCCAGGCGGGGCAGCGAAGTTTTTTCAGCCAAAGAACTGCCCCTCGGCGAAGATGGCCAGCGTTTCGCGCGCCTGCTTTTTGGTCAGCTTGGTTATGGCAAAACCGGCATGGATGAGGACCCAGTCATTGAGCTTGACATTGGAAAGCAGCATGATACCGACCTCGCGGCGCAGGCCGGCGCTCTCTACCACGGCCATGTCGCCATTGATTTCAACCACTTTCATGGGCACGGCCAGGCACATGCTTTCATCTCCTTGCCACATTTCATGGCCGCCAGGGCCGCCTGTCCCAGCGATAGACCGCCGTCGTTCGGCGGCACCTGGACATGGTGCAGCACCTGGAAGCCGTCTTTTATCATCACGGCGCGGCACATTTTCAGCAGCAGCAGGTTTTGCAGCACCCCGCCGCTCAGGGCTATTTTATTCGTTGCCGCTTTTCCGGTCAAGGCGTTGGCCATGGCCGCAAGACCGTGGGCCAGGGTCAGGTGAAAACAATGGGCCTTTTCGGCCCGCCCCCTCCCGTCCTCCAGCATGGCGGCCAGGGCCGGCAGCATGTTTAAAACTTTCATCCCCTCCCTGTCTTCGATGGTGAAGGGATAGGGCTTTTTTTGCGGCCGGGCTTTCTCGGCATCGGCTTGCAAGCGCGCCGGCAGTTCGCCTTCGAATGAATTGCAGTCGCCCAAGCCGAGCAGCGCGGCCACGCCGTCGAACAGCCGGCCGCAGCTGGTGCTCATGACGCCGCCGCGGCGCTTGACGATGGCTTCGTAAACCCTTTCGCCCTGGCGCCCGAATTTTTTGGCCAAACGCTCTGCCGTTTTTTCCTGCCCGGGGAGGACCAGCAGCAGCGACAGCGCCGTGCGCCACGGCTCGCGGGCCGCCGCGTCGCCGCCCGGGAGAAAGATGGGCAGCAAATGTCCGACCCGTTCCAGGCGGCGCAGGTCGCCGCTGAAAAATTCGCCGCCCCAGCTCGTGCCGTCATCGCCGTAGCCGGTGCCGTCCAGGGCGATGCCCAGGACACGCCCCGTTTCGCCGCTCTCGGCCAGCAGCGAAGCGATGTGGGCCCGGTGGTGCTGGACTTCGACGGCGTCGGCGTCCGGAAACGCCTCCGCCAGCAGGCGGTTGGGATAGCCGGGGTGGCTGTCGATGGCGATGATCTCGGGGCGCAGGGCGAATAATTTTTGAAAATGGCCAATGGCCTGCTTTTCCGCAGCCAGGGCCGCGGCAGTTCCGGTATCGCCGATGTGCGGACTGACCAAGGCCCGGTTCCCCTGCAGGAAGGTGAATGTGGTCTTGAGCATGCCACCCAGGGCCAGCACGGTCCCGGGGCTTGAGAACGGCAGGCGGATGGGCAGCGGCACGAAGCCGCGGCTGCGGCGGACAAAGTATATGTTTTTTTCAAAAACTTGAAGCACTGAATCGTCGCAGAAGGTTTGGATCGGCCGGTCGTGGGCCAGGACGCCTTCGGCGAGACCGGGCAGCTCGCGGGCGTTGTCCTTGAAGATGATCGGTTCGTCGGCGATGTTGGCGCTGGTCATGACCAGGGGCTCCCCGGCTCCCTCGATCAGCAATTTGTGCAGCGGGGAGTAGGGCAGCATGAAGCCGAGGCGGTTCTGGCCCGGGGCGGCCAGGGGGGTGAGCCTGTTCCCGGGCAGCGTTTCAAGCAGCACGATGGGCGCGGCCGGGCTCTGCAGCAGTTCGCTTTCTTTGGCCGTCAGCCGGCAAAATCTGCGGATTATTTCCAGGCTGGCCATCAGGGCGAATGGTTTGCGCTCCCTTTTTTTTAAAAAACGCAGGCGGGAAACCGCCTTTGGGCTCAGTGCCCGGCAGGCCAGGTGAAAACCGCCGATCCCCTTAACGGCCAGGACGCGGTCGGCCTTCAATATTTTCAGGGCGCCAGCCAGGGGCCCTGAAGGTCCCTTATAAGGGGGCCCTAAAGGTCCCTGATGAAGGGGCTCCGTCTCGCTTGTTTTGCCTTTGACCCGCAAGGACAATTTCGGCCCGCAATTCGGGCAGGAGACGGGCTGGGCATGGTAGCGGCGGTCGGACGGCGACTCGTATTCGCGCCGGCAGTCGCCGCACATCTTGAAGTTCTTCATCGTGGTCAGCGGCCGGTCATATGGGAGGTCTTCGATGATGGTGAAGCGCGGGCCGCAGTCGGTGCAGTTGGTGAAGGGGTAGGCGCGGCGGCGGTCATTGGCGTCGTCCATCTCTTTTTTACAGGCCGGGCAAAGGGCGATGTCGGGCGAGACCATGATAGTGTTCGGTCCCTGGCTTTCGCTTTCAAGGATGACGAATTTCCTGGAGTTCCGGGGTGAAATTTTTTCCAGGCGCAGGGTTTCGACCCGGCTCAAGGGTGGAGCGTGGCGGCCGAGGTAACGGACGAACTCGGGCAAGCGGCTCCCTTCCACTTCCAGGGTCACACCAGCGCTGGTGTTCTTGACGAGGCCCGTCAGCTTGAATTTTTCAGCCGCGCGGTACAGGAACGGCCGGAAGCCCACTCCCTGGACGATCCCTGAAAAATGGAGGCGCAGGCGTCCGCTCTCGGGAATATCGGCCGGGCGCAGGTCCAGGGAAGTCTTTCGGGGTTTCATTTGTTACCGGGATGGGTATTATACCGCAAAAGGGTCCGGGGCGGAAATGGGGCGGGTAGGGGCGTATAAACATATGCCCTAAAAGAAAATAGCAATTGCTTTGGATCTGGGCGAATATTTATTCGCCCCTACATAAAGCATTTTATTTTATTTTTGTTTTTTCCTTGTATTTTTTCTTGTTTTCCACGACCCTGAATCTGACCATCTTTTTTATCAAGGCCAAAGGCAGCGGCTCGTCGATGGGGAACTGCACCGTGCCGGTGGAAGTTTTATAAGGAGACAATTCTTTAATTTCGCATTAATAACTGTCTTCTGAATTTATTGGGAGTCATGATTGGCAGCGCCGGGTTTTTTCCCCGACTCTTGGCTTTCCTTTTTCAGTTCATTTTTTATTTCGATGATGTGCTTCTTGCCCGGTTCAAGGATGGATTGGATTTCCAGGAAGGCGTTCCCCAAGCGGCTGCTGCTCGGCTTGTTGTGTTTGTAATAGATCCACCCCTTCCTCTCCATCCAGAGCGCCAGCAGATGAAGGGCCAAGGCGGAGCAAACGATGGCCAGGACGATGAGCAGCGCTTTCATGGGAATACTGTATCAATTCCCGCGTGTGGCGTCAACGCAAAATTTGCTTTGCGGATCAGCGCGTGTTTTCTTCCGCCTTGAAGCTTTCGATCATGTAGCGCCTGAGGTCAACGGGCAACGGCGAGGTGACGCGTACGCTTTCGCCGCTGAAGGGGTGGATGAATTCGATGCGGAAGGCGTGCAGGGCCAGGCGGTGGAAGCCCGGATCCTTGCGGTTGCCATACAGGATGTCGCCCAGGACCGGGTTGCCAAAGTGGGCCATGTGGACGCGCAGCTGATGGGTGCGGCCGGTGTGCGGCGTCAGGCGCACGAAGGTGAATTTGTCGAAGGCGCGGATGACCGAAAAGTCGGTGATCGCCTCGCGCTGGTCAGCTCGGTCCTCCTTGGGCACTTCGAAGCGGGCGCGGTTCTTCTGGCTGCGTGCCAGCGGCAGGTCGATGGTGCCGTTGCGGAAGCGCATGTGCCCTTTGACCAGCGCCAGGTAGGTTTTTTGCATCTCCCGTTCCTGGAACAGCGCCTGCATTCTTTGCTGCGCTTCCTCGGTCTTGGCCAGGATCAGGATGCCGGAAGTGTCCTTGTCCAGGCGGTGGACGATGCCCGGGCGTTCCTGGTCGGCCATCTCGTTTATCTGCGGATAATAGAAACGGAAAAGGTCAAGCACGGTTTCCTGCTTTTCACCGGCGCCGGGATGGACGACGAGCCCGGCTGGCTTGTCGATGACCAGCAGCCATTCGTCCTCGAACAGTTTCACCAATGACTGCGAAGGGACATAGGCCACAGCTTCCGGGGTTTCGATCTCCACCGTCACCCGGTCGCCGGGGAAAACCTCGCGGTTCTTGCGCAGCAGGACGGCGTTGTTGAGGCTGACCTGTCCGTTGGCGATCAACTTTTCGATTTGGCTGCGGGACATGGTGTCAAGAACGGCGGTCAGGAAGTGATCGATCCTTGGGTAGTGGTCCCTGGCCTTAAATGTGATTTTCTTTTTCACCTAATTTCTTAAAGCTTTTCAGCATGACCAGGGCGGCGATGAAGCCGATGATGCAGATCAGCTGCGGGAAGCTCAGGCTGGATAGCGGGTGGTCCAGGCCGCCGAACACGTAGCCGCGATCGGCATCGCCGCGGAAAAATTCGACCGTGAAACGGATCATGGTGTAATTCAGGACATAGAGCGCGAAGACCTGGCCCTTGAAAGCCCTTTTCTTATAGGCAAAAGAGAGGATCACGAAATTGACGAAATTGAGCAGCGCTTCGAATATCTGAGTGGGATAGAGGGCGACATGCAAGGGCACGCCGGTCAGGAAATTGGCCTTGGCGCTGCTGAAGGTAATGGCCAGGGGAAAATGCCCGGCTTCGCGCCCCCAGCAGCAGCCGGCGGCCAGGCAGCCCAGGCGGCCGAAGGCGTGACCAAGGGCCAGCGATGGACCGGCGATGTCTCCCAGCACACGGTAGCTGAGGGCATGGCGGCGGATGAACCAGACGGTGAACAGGGCACCGGCAATCAGGCCGCCAAAAAAAGTGCCGCCCGAGGTCAGCAGGTACCTAATCTCGGCCGGGTATTTCAGGTAATAGTCCAGGTTGGTCACTAGTAGCAGCAGTTTGGCCCCCAGCAGGCTGAGGAGCATGACGTAGAAGATGAAATCGGTGAAGACCTTCAGGTCAAGGTTTTCAGCCTTGGCTTTTTTGAAGGCCAGTAAAATGGCCAGCAGCGTGCCCAGGGCGAACAGGAAGCCGTAACTGGCAATGGTCAGCGGCCCGAGTTCGATCAGGATGGGGTGCATGAGCCTTTCCAGAGCGATCCGGCCAGCAGCAGGACGCCGATGGTGATGCAGCTGTCGGCGCAGTTGAAGGTGGGCCAGTGATGGGACTTGATGTAGGCGTCAAGGAAATCGACCACGAAACCCAGGCGCACCCGGTCGATGATGTTGCCCAGCGCGCCGCCCAGGATGAACGCGTAAGCGGTCAGTTCCAAGCGGTTGCGGCTGGGGGAGTGGAGGAAAAAATAACTGACGATCACCAGGGCCACGATGGCCAGGATGGTGATGACCAGCGGGATCCATTTGCCGCCGGAAGCGGAGAAAAATCCCCAGATCGCTCCCGAATTGCGCACGTGCCAGATGCGGAAAAATCCCTTGACCAGGGTCCGCGTGGATTCCAGGGGAACGGTTTTGGCGACCAGCCATTTACTGGCCTGGTCGACGGCGATGATGACCAGCATGATGAAAAAATAGACCGATTTACCTTTTGTCGTCAATGGTCTTCTCCTTGATGGTGTCGGCGCAGCGCGGGCAAAGCTCGGGGTGTGCCCCCGGCGAGCGGCCGCCGGCCGCGGGCGTGGCCGCGATCCAGTTCCAGCAGCGCGGGCATTTGCGCCCCGTCGCCTTGCGCACCGTGATCTTTTCTTCCTTGCCGCTTTGCACGGCGATGGCGGCGATGACCAGGATGGTCTTGAACAGATCGCCATCCTTCCGCAGCAGCTCTTCGTCGGCGCCGTTCGTCTCGATGACGACGTCGGCTTCCAGGGAGTCGCCGATGAGCTTGGCGGCGCGGGCGGTTTCGATTTCCTTCAAGATCCTGTCCCGGACGGCCATGATCCTTTGCCATTTCGGTTCATCGACCGCGGCGTGGAAGCTGTCGCGGGTCTCCGGAAAGCGGGCCAGGTGGATCATGGATTCCTTGCCGGGGTAGGCGGGGACGAAGGCCCACGATTCCTCGCAGGTGAAGGAGAGGATCGGCGCCATGAGCAGCAGGGTTTCCCTGAGCAGGGTGAAAATGGTTTGCTGGGCGGCCCGGCGCTCGGGCGCGTCGCTGCGGTTGCAGTAGAGATTGTCTTTCTGGATGTTCAGGTAGAACGCGCTCAGGTCGACGGTAAAGAAATTGAACAGCGCGTGAAAAATGACATAGAACTCGAAATCGCCGTAGGCCTTGAGCACGCGGGCCTTGATTTCCTGGAGCTTGTGCAGGATATAGACGTCGGTTGCCCCGAGGGCCGTGGACGCGACCTTGTCGCGTTCGGGGTCGAAATCGTTGAGCACTCCGAGCATGAAGCGCCAGGTGTTGCGGATCTTGCGGTAGCTTTCGCTCAGGCGCGACAGGATTTCCTCGCCGAAACGCACGTCTTCATGGTAGTCGACCATGGCCGCCCACAGGCGCAGGATCTCCGCGCCCTTGTCCTTGATGACGCTCTGCGGCTCGATGACGTTGCCCAGCGACTTGTGCATAGCCCGTCCGTCGGCGTCGAGCACCCAGCCGTGAGTGATCACCGTCCGGTAGGGGGCGGCGCCCAGGGCGCTGATGCCGACCAGCAATGACGAGTGAAACCAGCCGCGATACTGGTCGCCGCCTTCCAGGTACATGTCGGCCGGCCAGCGGTGCCCGGCGCGGCTCTGCAGAATGCCGTGCGACGAACCCGACTCGAACCAGACATCCAGGATGTCCTTGCCCTTGCTGAATTCCCGGCCGCCGCAGGCGGGGCATTTCGTTCCCGGCGGCAGGAAAGAGGCCGCCTCTTTCTGGTACCAGGCGTTGGAGCCCTGCTCGGTAAATATTTTTTCCACGTTGGCGATGATATCGTCGCGCAGCAGGGGTTCGCCGCAGGCCTGGCAGAAAAAGGCCGGCAGCGGCACGCCCCAGTCGCGCTGGCGCGAGATGCACCAGTCGGGACGGTTGGCGACCATGTTGGAGATCCGCTCTTCACCCCAGCGCGGGAGCCAATTTACCTTTTGAATGGCCGCTATGGCTTTGCTGCGCAATTCGTCCGTGTCCATGGCGATGAACCACTGCTCGGTGGCCCGGAAAATCACCGGCTTTTTGCAGCGCCAGCAATGGGGGTAGGAGTGAGTGATGGAACCGTCATGCAGCAGGCTGTTTTTTTGGCGTAGGTCTTCGACGATGCGCTGGTTGGCCTTGAAGACCTGCAAGCCTTGGTAGGGACCGCTGCTCTCGTCGAAACGGCCGTCGGCCAGGACCGGGGAATAGATATCGAGTCCGTTGGCGATGCCGGCGTTGTAGTCGTCCTGGCCGTGGCCCGGGGCGGTGTGCACGCAGCCGGTCCCTTGGTCCAGCAGGACGTAGTTGGTGTTGATCAAAAGGGAGTTGCGGTCATAGAGGGGATGGCGCGCCTTGCACCCGGCCAGTTCGCTCCCTTTGAATTCCTTTAGTTTTTGGAACGAGCTCCCCTTCAGGGCGGCGATGGCCGGCAGCAGGGTGGAGGCGGCGATAAATAGTTCGCCGTTCATCTGGAAAAGGGCGTAATCGTAATCGGGGTGCAGGGCGATGGCCAGGTTGGCGGGAATGGTCCAGGGGGTGGTGGTCCAGATCAAGACAAAAATATCCTTGCCGACATATTCTTTCAGGAAGGGGGGAAGATCCTTCAAAGCGAACTTGACCGTGATGGACGGCGAGTTATGGTCGGCATATTCGACTTCGGCTTCGGCCAGGGCCGTCTGGCAGGAGATGCACCAGTATACCGGGCGCTTCTTGCGGTAGACGCTCCCTTTTTTGACGAAGGAATTGAAAAAACGGATCACGGTCGCCTCGTAGCCGTGGTCCAGGGTCGTGTACGGCTCATCCCAGGCGCCGAAGATCCCCAGCCGCTTGAAGTCTTCCCGCTGCAAGCCGAGGTACTTTTCGGCGTATTTCCGGCACTCGTCGCGGACCTCGATCTGGCTCATGCTTTTTTTGCGGGAGCCCAATTGCTGGTCCACCCTATGTTCGATGGGCAGGCCGTGGCAGTCCCAGCCCGGGACATAGGGACTGTAAAACCCGGCCATGGCTTTGCTCTTGACGATGAAATCCTTGAGTATCTTGTTCAGGGCGGTGCCGAGGTGGATGTTGCCGTTGGCATAGGGCGGGCCGTCGTGGAGAATGTACGGCTCTTGCTTGTCATGGTTGAGTAAAATTTTTTTATAAATATCGGCATTTTCCCACTTTTTCAGGGTTTCGGGTTCTTTCTGGCTGAGTTGGGCTTTCATGGGAAAGTCCGTGCGCGGCAGGTTTAAAGTCTCCTTCCAGTCCATTTTTTTTTCCGACATGGTATGGGCTCCGTGTGAAATAAAAAGCTATTGTCGCTTATTCCGGCCAATAAGTCAATTGAATTCGCCATTCCGGCCGCGGCCACTTGCCACCGGAGTGAAAAAGGATTATCGTGGCCAAGCCGAACCGGCAACGTTTCTTTTCCGTTTATCCAAATGACAGGAGGTTCACATGAGTGAAGAAAAAAACAAGGGGCCGCGCGAGGAATTCAAGCTGGACGGAAGCCAGGTGGTCACGAAGATAAAGGAATTGATCCACGAGGGCAATATCCGGCGCATCATCTTGAAGAACGAGGAAGGCAAGACCCTGATCGAGATCCCCCTCACCCTGGGGGTGGTGGGGGCGGCGTTACTGCCCGTCCTCGCGGCTGTAGGTGCCATTGCTGCGTTGGCAGCTTCGATGACCATCGTCGTTGAAAAGGTGGAATAAAAACTTGCAGATCGCAGGGGCACGGCGCGCCGTGCCCCTACCGGTTCTGATGATATTTGGGCACAGTGTGCTGTAGCCCTACGAACCTTGTCTTGTTATTTCTCCCGCGGCACCAAGCACAGGAACTTGAGGACGGATTTTCCCGTATTCTCGAACTGGTGCTCTTCGTTGGGTTCGACCAGGGCGAAGCTGCCGGCGCTGACGGCATACTGGACTCCCTTGGCATTGATCCTGCCTTGCCCTTCCAGGATAAATATTTCGTGCTCCATGGCATGGGTGTGATAAGGGGAATGGCCGCCGGGCTGGACTTCGAACAGCCGCAAATAAAAATTGGGGGCCGGCGAATCCTTGCCCAGCAGCCAGCGGATGGTCACCGCTTCGGCTCCGGGCATGGTGACGTCTTCGGCCGGCGTGTGCTGATATTTCTTGACGATCATGGGACCTCCTCTCGGCAACACAAATTATACCAACACTGGATAGGTTTCGTTGCCCTTCGAGCATTACGAAACCTATAGTGTTGGTATCTAATTTGTTTACCATCACTATGTTTTCAGCCAACTCGGGCATAGCTGAAAACATCTAGTGATGGTATACTTTCACTCGATGATTTCGACAAGTCAATAACTCGTTGAAATCATAGTGAAAGTATGTTCCCCATGGGGACGCTTCAATCCGATCATTTATCATAAAATCCCGAACCAGTAAAGGCGGTGGCTCAGGTGCCGCTGGCGCCAAGATATTGCATTTTTCCCGAAAAGGGGATACCCTTAGCTGGATATCATGCCCAAATCAGCGCAAAAAAAGAAAAGTCAGCCCGTTAAAAAAAAAACATCCGGCCGAGTCCCCGCTGACAAAGTAAACGCGGTCCTGCTCGAGATCCTCAAGGCGGTGACCGACACCGAAAACCTGGCCGAACTGCTGGCCACCATCCGCAACCGGCTCTCCGCCATCGTCGATACGCGCAATTTTTTCCTGGCCTTGTACGACCCGGAAAGCGAGTTGTACACCTTTCCCTATTCCGTTGACGAGTACGATGCCGGCGATGGTTTTACCCCGGTGCAGATGAAAAAAAGCCTGACCGACTACGTGCGCCGCAGCGGTCAAACCCAGTTGGTCGATGAAAAAAAACACCGCCAGCTGCAGCGCTGCGGCGAAGTGGACATGATCGGCGCCCCCTCCAAGATCTGGCTGGGAGTGCCGTTGAAAATCGCCGGCAAGGTGATCGGGGTGCTGGTGGTGCAGAGCTACGACAGCCAAACCGCCTATACGCAGAAGGATATCGACCTGTTCCATTTCCTGGCTGAGTACATCGCCCGCATCGTGGAGCGCCGCCGGACCGAGGAAGAGCTGAAAATGTACCGCGCCGAGCTGGAGGCTCAGGTCGGCAAGCGTACCCTGGAACTGGAACTCGCCAACCGCCGGCTGGAGGAGGAGATCACCCGCCAGCGCCAGTCGGAGGTCATGCAGTCGGCCCTCTACCAGATCTCCGAAAAATCGAGCCAGGCCGGGGACATGGATGCCCTCTACCGGGCCATTCACGGCATCATTTCCAGCCTGCTCAACGCCCGCAACTTTTACATCGCCCTGACCGACGCTTCCGGGCAGATGCTCAGCTTTCCCTATTTTCTCGATGAATTCGATGCTCCGCCCAAGCCCGAGAAACTGGGCCGGGGCTTGACCGAATATGTCCTGAAAACGGGGGAGCCGCTGCTGGTTTCCGAGCAGCAGGTCGAACAGATGGCTCAGGAAGGGTTGATCGAA
>Ga0315293_10000315_pt1 | contig 43618 bp, 39 predicted proteins | sample YL17G13_20_MG_FD_203071 | JGI IMG/M metagenome (GOLD analysis project Ga0315293, IMG submission 203071) | Sediment microbial communities from Yellowstone Lake, YNP, Wyoming, USA - YL17G13_20 | ecosystem: Environmental > Aquatic > Freshwater > Lake > Sediment | place: USA: Wyoming | collected... | reverse complement strand
ACAACCTGCTCGTTCAGGTGCACCTCGATGCGCTTGAGCTGGCTGGGAAGATCTGGCGAGAGCGGTGCCAATTCCTCGGTCGGGATGATGCGCAGGTGCTCTGCCTGGGCATAGTAATGGAATTTCCACTTGTCGTCGTACACCTTGTACCAGGAATTGCCGTCTATATCCTGTACCATCCCGACAGCCCAATGCGTGGTCTCGTAATAGAAGCGGTAAGCGAACTCTTTATCCTTCCCGGCGTCCCAGCGGGCGTCGGTGTAGGGGACAGTCACCTCGGCCAGCGCGCCTTCTTGTGGCAGAATGCTGGCTTGCGGATTGAGCAGCGTCCGCACCGGCTGGATCGCGCCTGAGTAGGCGTAGCAGCCCTCGCCGATTTTGTACCAGACGCGGTTGAAGGCTGTCTCATCCTCACTGATGACAATGCCAATGATCGGGAAGATAATGTCGCGCCAGTAGGCCTTGACCACCTGGCCGGTGAGGGCTGGTGTGTCGTAGACGTTGAGGGTGGGGGTGGTCACGCGGCCTTGCTGGTTCGGGTCGAATTGGGCCAGGGCCGGTTCGAGGTCGAGCTGGGGCAGGAGCAAGCCCAGCAGCCCCGCGCCGGCTAGTTTCAGGAAGTCGCGTCTGGAGATACCAGAATCAGACATTTTTCGTCCAAGACCTCACAGGTCTTAAAGACCTGAGGTCTGTCTAGTAGTGCACATTCACCAATGTCCCAACCGAGGCAAAGTTGAACAACCACTCCGCGTCGGGAATGCTCAGGTTGACGCAGCCGTGGCTCATCGGCGTCCCGAAATTGTGGTGCCAGTACGTGCCGTGCAGGGCGTAACCCTTGTAGAAATACATCGTATACGGCACATTGGGTAGGTAATAGCCGGGGCCAGACATGTTGGCGTAGAGTAATTTTATGTAAATGTGAAACTGCCCGGTGACGGTCGGATGTTGCCAGGTGCCGGTCGAGACGATGAAGCTGTTCACCACCACGCTGCCCTCGTAGGCGTAGACGCGCTGCTGCGAAAGGTCCACGTCAATCCAGCGTTCGCCATCTCCACCGGGCATAGGGACAGGCGTAGGCGGTTCATACGTGGGGGCTGGCTCCGGCGTATCGGTTGGCAGCGGCGTCGAGGTGGGTGTGAAGGTCGGCGTCGGTGTGGGTGTGGCGGTGGGCGTCGGTGTGGATGTTGCGGTCGGCGTGGGCGTAAAGGTGGGCGTAAGGGTTGGCGTGTAGGTCGGTTTGAGCACCTCTGCCGCCGCGCCGGGCAGCGTGGGCGTTGCTTGCGGGAGGGAGATGTTCTCTCGGATGAAAGCCAGCGCTGGCGAGGCGTTCCCCGGCCAGACGGCCCAGGCAATGGTGACGCAAGCCAGTATGAGCAGCAAGGGCAGGAAGGAGCGCTGCCGCGCCGCCAGTCTATCCTGGCCGACAGCGTTCGCGCCGCCCTGGCCTGGCCGCCAGGAAAAGTGTGCAACACGATCGTCTATATTCATCACTGGCGAGCTTGGCTGAGTCTGCGCGCTGCGCTCCGGCTGCGCCGCTGACGTCGTGACAGCCTGTCCCGGCACGGTCCGGGCCAGAGCGGCATGGCGCACAGACAGCTCGCCGCCGCCCGGCTGTGAGTGTTTGGCTTGCTCCTGTCGCAGGCGTTGGACTGCCCAACTCATCCCCTGGCGGGCGCGTCCGCTTTGCGGGTTGACCTGCAGTGCACGTTTCAGGTAAGCTACGCTGGCGCATGGACTGGCTAATGCGGCCAGGATCAGCCAGGGTTCCTCCAACTCTGGGGCGGCAGTTGCGGCGAATTCGGCCCAGCGGCGGGCGGCCTGACGGTGACCGCGTTGCAGTTCCAGCTTGGCGTTCTGGATTGCCTGGCGTGCAGAGGTGGGGTCGCGGTTCATGGGATTGGGGTGGGCATCGGTGTGGGTTCGACGCTTTCGTTTGTGAGGTAGCACATGATCCCGGCGACAATGCCGTTAGTGATCAAGTCGGGATGCTGTGTCAGGATATCGTAATCCAGGTACAGGAAGCCGGTTTCAATGATGGCGGCGGCGGTGCGCGGATTGATCTCCTCGAAGGCGTGGTAATCGGTCATATCGTTGGTAATGCTTCCGGCATGGAAGGGCAGGCCGGTGACGCGCCCATAGCGGTCACTTAGGCAAGCGGTCACGCGGTTAGCCAGGTTAGGATCACGGCTGCTTTTCGCAGCGGCAACTTTGAATCCGGTCGCCTCGTCATTGATGTACGTACACGAGTCGTTGTGGATGGATAACAGTACCGCGGCCTGGTATCCGTCCAGACGTTGGTCGAATTCCTTCATCAGGTCTACCTGGAAACCCAGGGCGGTCAGTTTTTGCTGAACCAGGTTGGCAATGTTCAGGTTGACCTGCTGCTCGGTCGCGCCGTTGTCGCAGACGGAACCCGAATCGTAACCCCAGTGTCCGGCGACGATGCCGATACGTTGCGTCTGCTCAGCGGTGGGGAGGACCGGGTTGGCGTCTGCCTGGGGGGTAAGCAGCAGGTTGAATCGTTCGCCCAGGCCGCCCGTCAGCATCTTCGGCGAGAAGCCGGTGAACAGGGTCGCCAGCAGGATGGCGACGCTGAGCGTGGTCTGCAAGATTCGCCCGGTGCGGATCCGTTCCTGCGGACGAATCCTTTCGGGTTGGGGCGAAGGCGGAGGCGAAATTTCCATATCCATCGCAATAGTACCTTAATATACCTCTGAATAGCAAGCCTTTTCTATAGGCGGTTATCTGCATATGTTTGTGCCCATTAATAGGGAATATATGTCCTCTCTGAAGGGGGGGAATTTTACTACCACGGGGTTAAGTGTCTCTGACAGTGTGCACGCAAAATTTGCCATAAAAAATGCTCAAACTGCTGTCCTCGGAAGCGTGCCCAACGCCGAGGACGGGGTTGGGAGCAGGTTGTCCTGACATATTTTGCGTGTACACCCTCTCCCGTACCTGGCTTGACGCCGGAACCTCCCGCAGGTATGATGAAGCCAGGAGGTAGCCAATGAGCGAGAAACTCACCCAGGAAGAAAAGCAATTGCTCTTGAAGCTGGCCCGCCAAGCGCTCGAATCTGGCGCACGCGGCCAGCCCTTGCCTCCTCTCGACCAGTCCACGCTGACATCGGCTTTACGCGCCGAAGGCGCCTCCTTCGTCACCCTGACCGAGGGCGGCGAGCTGCGCGGCTGTGTCGGTGCGTTGGAGCCCAGCCAATCCCTGGTGGAAGATGTGCGTGAACACGCGGTCGCGGCAGCCTTGCAGGATTATCGCTTCCCGCCAGTGCAGGCGGACGAGCTTGCGGGGATTGAGATCGAGGTCTCGCGCCTGACCCTGCCAGAGCCGCTCGACTATACCTCAGCCGACGATCTGCTAGCCAGGCTGCGCCCCGGCGTGGACGGCGTCATCCTGCGGGATGGCTTTCGCCGCGCAACCTTCCTGCCGCAGGTTTGGGAGAAAGTAGCTGATAAGGAGGAATTCTTATCCCACCTTTGTCTGAAGATGGGCGCTTCGCCCGAACTCTGGCGGCGAAAGCACCTGGAAGTGTTGGTGTATCAGGTTGAGGAATTTCGAGAATAGACCCCGAGGAGTGATCCAATCCAATAAGTGGTGTTTAATCCGCCGGCAGCGCGGCTATGAACGTGCTTCCGTGTCCAGGTTCGCTCTCGGCTGAGATCTTCCCCCCGTGGGCCTCGACAATGGATTTTGCGATGGCCAGCCCCAGACCCGATTCACCTTCGGCCTGTTGGCGGGCTTGGTCGGCGCGGAAGAAACGGTCGAAAATGTGTGGCAGGTCTTGCGGGAGGATGCCCGCGCCTGTATCCGTGACCTTCAACAGCACGGATTCCTGGTCCCGTCCGGCTGAGAGCGTAATTGTGCCGCCAGCTGGGGTGTAGCGTATCGCATTGCTGACCAGGTTTTCCAGTACCTGGACCATCCTCTCCACGTCAACCTGGATCTCTGGTAAATCCGGAGCGGCTTGAACTTGCAAAGTCAAATCATTCTGCCCGGCGGTGTGTTTGTAGGTGGCAGCTAATCGCTCCATCAATTCCTGGGGAGGAATGGACTGGCGGTTCAGGGATAACTCGCCTGCATCAGCCAGGCTGAGCGTGCGCAGATCATCCACCAAGTGCTGCAAATGCTGCGCTTCCTGGTGCATCACGTCGAACCGCTCCCGTGTGGGCTTGAGCACACCGTCTCGCAGTGATTCGAGATAGCCTGCCAGGACGGTCAGCGGGGTGCGCAGATCGTGAGCGATGTCGGCGGTCATCTGGCGGCGGGACTGGTTGGAACGCGTCAGGTCAGCGCTCATTTGATTGAAGGCCGTGGTCAATTCACCCAACTCGTCACGCGAGCGCACCGGCACCTGCTGTTCGAGTTCGCCTTTGGCCATGGCGCGTGTGGCAGCAGTCAGCTCGCGCACCGGGCGCGTCAATGTGCGCGTCAGGAGCAGACCCAGGATCAATGCAATGAGGACGCCGCCTGCGGCGGCGATCAACAGGGCTTGGTTGATTCGAGCAACGTATTTCTCTTCTACCGGATTCCGCGCCGGAGATTGACCGGTTGCCAGTACAGTCCCGACGATCTGGCCGTTCACTTCGATCGAAATTCCGCTGTTCAGCACGGCTTTTGGCACTCGTGCGTCGAGAAGATAGGGTCCGCCGGGAATGATGACGACGCGGTTTTGATCCACCAGGGCAAAAGGCGGAGGCTGTGGCGCCTGCCCGCCTGGTTGCGCTGGCGGTGGAAGCAGCCCTTGCCTGCGCAAGGCCACTCCGACACCCTCCCAGGTATTGTTGGCTTCATAATGAGCCTTGGCTGCCGCCGCGAACGCGCTTAGCCGCTGGTCTTGCAGATAAAGGTTGAACTCGAGCGATGTCACTCCCCAGACGAAAGCAGCCGCCAGCCCAATCGCGATCAGGCTGACCAGCAGGAAGGCGAGCGTGAGTTTGAACGTCAGGGAACGCATTCCAGGCTCTATTCTGGGCAGAAACGATAGCCTACGCCAAATACCGTTTCGATGTAACACGGATTGGATGGATCAGGCTCGATCTTGGTCCGCAGGTTGCGGATGTGCACGTCTATCGTGCGTTCAACCCCTTCGAAAGTTATACCCTGTAATTTGATGAGCAGGTCGTAACGTGAGAAGACGCGGCCGGGCGCGGCCATCAGCACGGCCAGCAGGTCGAACTCCGATGGGGTCAGGTGGACAGGCTGGCTGCGCACCTTGACGATGTGCTCCTCCCTGTCCAGGGTGACATCCGCCGCCTGTAATAGCGGCGCAGGCGGGACCTCCTGGCCGGCGCGGCGCAGGACAGCGCGGATGCGGGCGACGAGTTCGCGCATCCCGAACGGCTTGGTTACGTAGTCGTCCGCGCCCAACTCCAGGCCGAGCACCTTGTCGGTTTCTTCCAGTTTGGCGGTGAGCAAAATGATGGGCGTGTCCTTTTCTTTGCGATAGGCACGGACGAACTCATAGCCGTCCATTTCCGGCATCATGATGTCGAGTAGGATCAGGTCAGGTTTTTCCTGCCGGGCGGCGAAGAGGGCTTCGCGACCGTTCGCAGCGCTGACCACGCGGAAGCCCTCCTCGGTCAGGTAATCGCGCACCAGGGTGCGTACACTGGCTTTATCGTCTACCACCAGGATCGTTTTCACTGTATTGGTGTTTTGCCCTTTAAAGCCTCATCAATTCAACCTTGGCGACCGCGACGTGCTCAACCTCCGCAGTCGAAGAGGGTGAGGGTCTGTTGTTGGGCACCGGGAATCGGTGCGGTGCCGGGGCCTTGCGCGGCGAGACGCTGGCCTAGGCCCGGAATTTTGACCGGCGTACAGTTCCGCTTGACCCAGGCCGCGATCTCCGGCTTCGAGTTAGACAGTTCGCCAGTATCCAAGATGAAGCGTAGTTCTCCGTCTGCCACCATCTGCGCCATGCCAGTTACGTCAATGATATTGTCGCTGCCCATGAACCCGCCGAAGGTCAACACGGGGCGGCCGGTTTCCAGGATGTAGGGGGAGGCCTCGCGTGCGTTAGGCGTCGCCAGCAAGTAACCCTCCGCTGGGGTATTGGCTTCCACGTACGCAAGGATCTTTTGTTGAACTGGTGTAAGGAAATCTGAAGACCAATTTTGGCGTTGATTGTCGTTGCCTGGCCCGGCCTTCGGCAGGGCGACGTCTGCCGACCTGCTGAACGTGGTCAGGCCAGACCAGGTCAGCGGGGCGACGATCAGGCCGAGGATGACCAATCCCAGGGCCAGCTTGCTCATCCATCCGTTGGCGCGCCAAGCCAGCAATATGATCCCTGCCAGCCAGAAGATGAGGCTGAAGGCTGTCACCGTTCGAGCATACTGCGGGTAATTCTTCAACGTGAAAATCTCGAAGGAGAGGGTCAGCCCGCTGAACAGGACAGTTAACCCCCAGCCCAGCCAGCGCCGGTTTTGCAGCATGCGTCCCAACGCCCAAACCGTAGCTCCGACCAGCGCTGCCAGAGGCGGTCCGAACATGATCAGGTAATAGGCGTGGAACAGGCCTGTCGTGAACGTAAAGTACAGCGCGACAGGTAACAGCCATCCTGCCCACAGCACGACCGCCAGGTGTTTTTCGCTCAACGGCCATTTCCAGCCCACCACGCCCATCACCAGCAGGATGCCTAGCAGGGCTAGCGGCAGCAGCCAGGAAGCCTCGGTCACCAACGGTTCGGTGAACAGGCGCAGCACGCCTGCCCTGCCGACTTCGGAGGATTGGCCAGGACCAGCATTGGGTTGATTGCCAGCCGGATTAGCCGGGGGCCCGTCAACAACTTGTCCGGGTTGTCCACCAACGGTGGGAGGCAAGAGCGGCTGACCCAAAGGAACTTGTCCCGGTTGGGAATAGGGAGCTTGATATTGTCCTGGTAGCCCACCATAGGATTGGAGAGGCGGTCTGACAGGTTGGTCGGGCTGCGCGTACCCCGCGGCAGCCGGCCGATCGTAACGCGCGTTCGCGAGTCCTCGCCTGGCCTGAGCGAAGAGCCGGCTGAGGCCGTTGTGTCCGACGATCAGTTCCATCTCGGTGTTGTCCGTGCTGCTGCCTACGTAGGGACGGCTATCGGTCGGCGTCAGGTCCACGATGGCGGCCCAGGAAAGCGAAACGACAAGCAGCAGGAGGCTGGCGACAACCAGGTGGACGGTGCGCTTCCACCAGGCATGTTTTGCGCCGAAGAGATACAGGGCGTAGATGGCTGGCAGGATCATGTACGCTTGTAGCATCTTGATGTTGAAGCCTAGCCCGACGATGAACGCGCCCAGCAACAAATAGCGGAATTTGCCGCTCGCCACGCTGAGCCAGACCGCCCAGACAGCCAGGAGCAGCACGAAGACCAGCAGGCCGTCAATGGTGTTGTTGCGTTCGGTCGAGACGACCACCGGAATGACCGCCAGCGCCAGGACAGCGATCAGCGCAGCCCAGACGCCGAACTGTTTCTTGACCAGCGAGTACAGCAGCGGAATGGAAAGAACCCCGGCGAGCGCATTGGGCAGCGCCAGGGTGAAGCCATTCACACCCAAGAAGTAAGCCGAGAGCGCCTGAATCCAGAAGCCGAGCGGGGGCTTGTCCACGCTCACCGAGCCTCCTGGCTCAAAGGCGGCGAAGAAAAAATTGTGCCATGAGGTCAACATGCTCTTGACCGTCGCGGCGTAATAGATGTTGCCGATGCTGTACGCGCCCAACTGGTAGAAACGCAGGAATGCTCCCAATAATATGATCAGGCTCAGAGCCAGTGCAGCAATTATTTTTCCCTGGCGACTCTGGGCGTTGTTTTCAGCTTGCGGTATCGTCTGAGCGGACATGGTGCCTCCAAGGGGATTTCTTGATCGCACTATACCGCAAAAATGTTTAGATTTTGTTTAGATTTGATGGAGGTTGTATTCAAGTTTGGGCGGTCTCCCTCTTGAGGCGAAGTATTCCGCCTCGACACTCTGCCAGCTTTCGCCCTCTGGCAGCTTGATATATTTTGCGAACAGGGGGTGGACGCGATGGATTTCCTCCGCGACGCGTAGCGCCACGCGGAGGATCGAGAAGTGCGTATTCGCGGCGGCGCGCAACTGGCAGAAGGCAAAGGTTTCGCGCAGATTCATCGTGAACAACACCCGGCGGTTGAAAGCATTGGGGACGATGTACGCGGCGACGTGCGGATTCCACTCCACCATTCTCTCGTACATCTCCGCAGCAGACTGCATGGCGGAACGGTACGGGACCTCGAAGCCCGCTTCAGCGATCCGGCGCGGTAACGCGTACCCGAGCCGGGCGGTCAGCGCCTGCGGAGTCTGGGTCATCATGCGGTGGCGCTTGAATTCGGCGTAGGCGCCCTGGTCAAGCAGCAGGTCGAAGGTGTAGGCGGTGTGTTCTAGCTCGCGCAGGGGGGCGTCGTGGCGGGATAAGCGTCCCAGCAGGGATTCGGCCAATTGAACGCGTTCAGGCTCGAGGGTGGAACGCACCGTCTGCAATGCCTGGGCGAAAGTCATGCCGCCAAAGCGGTACAGCACCGCGGCCAGCACTTTCGTCTCGCCATCGGGGTCGTAATCAATCAACGTGCACCAATCCCCTTTATTAATTTCTTGGTTGTCTTTGTGTCCGCCTGCCCCCGTTCTTTGGGGGTTGTGTTTAAAATCCTCGCCGGTCTCGATCAAATAGGACATAGCCTCGGCATACTTGACCAGTGTTGGCGTTTCTGCCTGCGCGACGTGCTTGATCTCCTCGCCGATCTGGCGCACCTCGGCCAGCGGATGCGCGCGCATCTTGCGGATGGCGTTCTCCAGCACACGGGCGTTGGCGGTCATGCCCAGGTTAGCCAGCGAGGCGGCGGGCAGCAGGAAGCGGCACGAATCAACATATTGCGAACGGATACGCCGGTCGTAGATTTCTTCCGTCTCGCCGGGGCGGGGAGGGAACTGGCGCTCGATCAGTTCTCGCACTGGCACCAAAGACTTCGCATAGGTATCAAAGAGCAAATGGCAGGTTTGGATGTAGTTTTCCTGCAGCGGGTGGTTTTTCAGTTCGGGCGGGATGTAGAAATCTTCTCGGCCCCATTTTTGATAGCGCGTGGACTTTTCGGTGTAGGATGCCAGGCGGTTGGATTCGATGCTCTCCACGGCCAGCCGGGATACGTTCTCGATGGCCAGGTGCAGCACGGCGTGTTCGGCCACCGAAGCGTGACCATAGCCGACCACCCATTTCTCGTGGAATTCCGCGCTGGATTCGTCGCTCAATCCGGCCGCGATCTCGCGGAAGGATTTGGGTGAGCGCGAGGTCTTGGCGAAGGCGACTGCGATGGTTTCGGGGGAGAGTTCTTTAGGGGAGAGCAGGTAGATTTGGCGGGGAGACATGGGGATTCCAGTGATCAGTTTTCAGCCATCAGTGTTCAGTTTAAAGGTTGGGCGAACTATAGACGAAGACTTCCCGCAAGTCAACGGAAAAAAAACTAAATCGCGTAAGGATGAAAGCCGCGAAGTGAAGAACAATATTCTTCGCGCCCTTGGTGTCTTCGCGGTTAATTTAGAATCCGACTGGCGCGTGCAATGTCTCTGTGGATCTGTCCCACCAACGCATCCACGGACGGGAATTTGCGCTCCTCGCGCAGCCGCTCCACGAATTCCAGTTTGACCTCCTGCCCGTACAAATCGCGGTCGAAATCGAGCAGGTGGGTCTCGACGTGCGGGGCATTTTCTTCGGTTGTAAAAGTAGGGCGGATGCCGAGGTTGGTGACCGAGAGATATTTCTTGCCACTTGCCCAAGCCCAGCAGGCATAGACGCCATTGGCAGGGATGACCTTCTCAGCTGGGATGTCCAGGTTGGCGGTGGGGATGTTGATCTTCTTGCCGCGCCCATCGCCGCGGATGACGGGGCCGGTCAGGGCATAGCAGCGGCCTAAACCCACCGCGGCTGCCGTCACCTCGCCTGCTACGATTTGCTGGCGAATGCGCGTAGAGGAGATGGTTTCCTTCCCGTTGGTCACCGGTGTAATGGTATGGACTTCGTATCCTAGGGTTTTCCCCAATTCAGTCAGGCGGGCCACATTGCCTTCACGTCCATGGCCGAGGGCGAAGTCGAAGCCCACGAGCAGGTGGCGCAAGCCCAGGGTCAGTGCAACGCGGCACATGAACTCTTCGGCAGTCTGCGCGGCCAGGGCGCGGTCGAAAGGATGCGTGATCACAGTGTCCACGCCCAGCGATTCCAGCAAAGCGGCGCGCTCCTCGGGCGTAGTCAGGCTCTTGAAATCGTTTTTTCCCCCCAAGATCACGGCGGGATGAGGGAAGAAGGTCAATACGACGGCAGGCGCCCTGTCTGCATGTGCGCCTGCCGTGAGTTGGCGGATGATCTCTTGATGACCGCGATGGACACCGTCGAAGACGCCGATGGTCAACCAGGCGTTTTGGAGGGTGAGGTCGTCGAGGGAGCGGAAATGTGCCACAGCAAGAGAATAGGACGCGGATTAACGCGGAGTCACGTAGATTATTATATATCCGAACTCTTCGGCGCTTGCTTGCACCTGTAGGGTGTCCGCGTCCGCATTGTCTGGGGTCAGGTTATGAGAAGAACACCTTCTTCGGCTGCCACTCCGGGTTGCCGTCGTCACCTTGAGCCAGTTCCATAATGGCGATTAGTTCGCCAGCCATGCTGACGCCGCGCACCAGTCCGGGTTTAGTATCCGGGGCAGCCTTGACGCGATGTCCATGCTTGATCTCTTCGACATCGTCGGGATTTAGCTCAACAGCCGGCCAGTCCGCCAAGGCTTCAGCGGCGGGAATCAGGTACTGGTACCAGTTCCCGGCCATGAAGGCATCCTGCAGCTTGCGCAGGGGGACAGCGTCGCGCAGGCTGAAGCGACCGCTCTTGGTACGGCGCAGGCCGATCAGGTACGCGCCGCAGCCCAGCACATTGCCCATGTCGTTCGCCAATGAGCGCACGTAAGTGCCCGATGAGCAGTGCACGTCAATGACCACTTCCGGCGGCGCCCATTCCAGCACTTCCAGATGATAGACCTGGATCTTGCGGGGTGCCAGATCCACCTCTTCGCCCTGGCGCGCCAGCTCGTAGGCCTTGCGCCCGTGCATCTTGACCGCCGAAAAAGGCGGCGGTGTCTGCTCGATCTCGCCGATGAATTGCTTGAGGGCTTCCTCGAATTTCTCCTCGCTGATATCTACTGGCGCGGACGACTGGCGGGTGAAATGTCCTTCGGCGTCGTAGGTGTCGGTGGTGCTGCCCAGGCGCAGGATGGCCTGGTAGCGCTTATCCGACGCCGAGACGAACTCACTCAAACGTACTGCCGGACCGATCAGGATGACCAGCACGCCCGAGGCGCGCGGGTCGAGCGTGCCGGTGTGACCGGCGCGGCGGATGCCCGTGCCGGAGCGTATGATCTGCACCACGTCGTGCGAGGTCATGCCGACCGGTTTGTCCACCACCAGGATTCCGGAGATGGCATTCTTTATATCTTGACTTTCCATTATTTCTTTTCCTCCTGAGAGTTATAACCCATCCAATTATAGGTTACTGAGATTTGTTTTACCGAGTAGGCCTTCGGCAGATTACGCGGTACGCTGCAAGGCCTGCCGCGTGGCCGCCAGGACACACTCCTGGACTTCGGCCAGCGTACCGGGAACGTCGGCGCCGGCTGCACCTGGATGCCCGCCGCCGCCAAATTGTACAGCAATTCGAGAAACATCCAATTCCGGATTTTGTGTTCGCCAGGATATTTTAACCGATCTTTTGGTCTGTTCGACGAAAACCATGGTGATGTCGTTGTCGTCAATGGATGAGATCACATTGATGAGGTCGGCGTCATCGTTACCGGAATAATCGGACTTCTTGCGGTCGGCCAGGGTCAGCGTGCCCCACACGATCCCATCCGCGCATTGCAGGCTCGAAAGGCCTGCGCCCCAGTAACGCGCCGCCGGGAAGGTACGCCGCACCAGGCCGCGGTAATACAGGCTGGTCATGTCCACGCCGAGTTCCATCAGCGCGGCGACCTGTCGCAGCGCTTCGGGCGTGGTGTTGGTGGTGCGGAAGCCGAGTGTGTCGGTCACGATGCCGGTTACCAGGTTGGCGGCCACGGGCTGGGTGAGTGCGTAGCCCCATTCTGGCAAATGGCGGAACAGGATGCTCGAGGTCGCCACCGCGTCTGGCTCGATCAGGTTGAGGTTCCCGAAACGTTCGTTGGTGACGTGGTGGTCAATGTTGAGATCGGGTTTACCGTAGTGGTCCAGCGACTTGCCGGCGCGTTTCAGATCAGCGCAGTCCAGCGTGACGACCAGTTCGAAGCTCCCCTGTGCTGACTTGCGCACCTGGTCGCTGCCAGGCAAATGTCGGAAAGACGACGGGACGCCATCCGGGAGCACCATCTGGACCTTTTTGCCTGCCTCTTGAAGCGCCAGACCGAACGCCAACAGCGAGCCGATGGCGTCGCCATCCGGGCGGATGTGTGAGACGAGCAAGATATTCTGCGCCGCCAGAAGGCGCTGTTTTATGGCTGCCTGTAAATCGTTCATTCTTTCTTTTCGGACTGGCGCAAGGTGTCCAGTAGACGTTCGATGTGGTCGGCGTTCTCAGGCGTGGGGTCCCAGTGGAAGCGCAGTTGTGGAAAGGTGCGCAGTTCCACGCGGGCGGCCAGTTCGTGACGTAGAAAGCCGCTGGCGTGCTTCAATCCTTGCAGGATTTCGCTGGAACGCGCCGCGCCCTCCACCGCCGAGATGTACACGTTGGCGTAAGCCAGTTCACGATCCACGCTCACGTCGGTGATGAAGACCTGCCGCAGGCGCGGGTCACTGATTTCCCGGATGAGCATCTCTGAGAGTTCCTGGCGGATCCGATCCGCAATGCGCTGGATACGAATATTGGATGGCATGGTTCAATTTACGATTTCGGATTGACGATTGAAGAAAGTCATGGATCGTCAATCGTAAATTACTCCGTTTTCTTTTCCAGAACGTAGCACTCGATACCATCGCCGACCTGGATGTCATTGAAGTTCTTCAGGCCAATACCGCATTCGAAGCCCTGGCGAACTTCGTGCTCGTTCTCTTTCTCGTGCTTGAGCGAGGCGATCTCGCCTTCGTAGACGATGTCCTTGCCGCGGTAGACGCGCACCTTGCCGTTGCGGCGGATCTCGCCCTCGCGCACGCGGCAGCCTGCGATCTTACCGACTTTCGAGATGTTGAAGATCTGCAGGATTTCGGCTTTGCCGACCACCTTTTCGATAAATTCGGGCGCTAACATGCCTTTGAGGGCTTTTTCCACATCCTCTGTCAGGCGGTAGATGATGTCGTACAGGCGGATCGAGACGCCTTCCGCATCGGCCAGACGGCGAGCGCCCACGTCAGCCTGGACGCTGAAGCCAACAATGATGGCTTGGGAAGCCGAGGCCAGCATCACGTCATTCTCGCTGATGTTGCCGGTCTCTGCGTGCAGGATTTTGACGGAGATATCGCCTTTGCTCAACTCGTTGAGCGAGTTGACGATCGGCTCCAGCGAACCTTGCACATCGGCCTTGAGGATCAGGCGCAGTTCCTGGGTCTCACCGGCCTGGTAACTGGCGAAGAGTTCCTCCAGGGTGGCTTTCTTGGACGCGCCGGCCTGTTTTTGGGCTGCCTCGTTGCGCTCCAAGATGATCTGGCGGGCCTCCTTCTCTGTCGCGACCACCTGGAAGGGGTCTCCGGCGGCGGGCACGTCATTCAGGCCCATCACGGAGACGGGCACCGACGGTCCGGCTTTCTGCACCTTGCGGCCGCGGTAATCGAACAACGCCCGCAAACGCCCGTAGGCGTTACCCGCCACCACCAGGTTGCCGGTCTCAAGCGTTCCGTTCTGAACCAGCAGCGTGGCGATCACGCCCTTGGTCTTGTCCAACTCCGCCTCGACCACCGTGCCGATGACGCGGCCCTTGGGGTTGGCGCGGATGTCGGTGTTATCCGCGACCAGCAGGATGGCTTCCAGCAAATCCTCGATGCCCTGTTTTTGCTTGGCAGAGACGGGTACGACGATCGTCTGCCCGCCCCATTCGTCCGGGATGAGGTCATTGTCGCCGAGTTGACGTTTCACCATGTCGAGGTTGGCGTTGGCCTTGTCTATCTTGTTCAAGGCCACCAGGATGGGCACGCGCGCTGCCCTGGCATGGGCGATGGCTTCCTTGGTCTGGGGCATCACGCCGTCGTCCGCAGCCACCACCAAGATGACGATATCCGCACCCTGTGCGCCGCGGGCGCGCATGGCAGTAAAAGCCGCATGGCCGGGTGTATCCAGGAAAGTGATGGGGCGACCGTTGTGCTCGACCTGATACGCCCCGATGTGCTGGGTGATGCCGCCCGTCTCGCTTTCGGCCACATTGGTGTGGCGTATGGCGTCCAGGAGCGAGGTCTTGCCATGATCCACGTGGCCCAGGATGGTCACGACCGGCGCGCGTGCGGTCAGCAGCGATTGGTCTTCGCCGGCGATCGTTCGCCGCCAGAGAGGGACTTCGCCGCTTTCTTTTTCTTCGGGGACTTCCCGGTTCTTAGGGACTGCCTCGTAACCCATTTCGGCGGCGACGATGGCCGCGGTGTCGAAGTCAATCTGTTGGTTGATGTTGGCCATCACACCGTTGACCATTAGGCTTTTAATGATCTGGATTGCGCTAGTATCTATATACGATGCTAAATCGCGGACGGTAATATTCGCCGGTAACTCTATTCTCTTGTGCCCATTGTCGCTCATACGGCACCTCCTTCGGTGCGCAGCTCGGTTGTGGTAGCCTACCCTGGCCCGCCAGGGCAGGCTGGCTACCATTGTGCGTGAAGTTCCACTCGTCGAGTGGCGCAATGCAAGTCTGGAATGACGGCGTGCCTGCCAAAGGCCTACTCGGCTGAGCGTTCGGTGAGAGAATAGTCTCGTCAGCCCACCCGCACCTGCGGTGGGGCAGGTGTAGTGCCCCTACTGGCCTGCACCTGCTGCTTCGCTTTCCTCCGTCAGGGTCAGCATAAATTCCCGGAGGCGCTCGAGGTCAGCGGGCGTCAGGTCAACTTTCAAGGCGTGGGCAAGTGGCCCTTTCAGGCCCCTTTCCCAGCAGGAACGACGGTTGTGAAGGTACGCCCCACGCCCGGCCAGTTTGCCGGTTGGGTCAATTTGCACGCCCTCCGGCTGGCGCACCAGGCGGATCAGCGATCGCTTGGGCAGCACAGTGTGACAGCCCACGCAGGTTCGCTGGGGGATATGCTTGGGACGTTTTTTGGCTTTGCCAGACACCTTTATTCAATCCATAGGGGCGGAGAATCCCGCCCCGGGAGGTTTCACGCTTCCCATTCGTTCCAGCCCTCTTCGCCGCGCTTGTGCTTCTTGAGGGCGATGGTCTGGTCCTGTTCCTCGTCGTAAACGATCTCGACGTGTTTCTTTTTCTTCTTTTTCTTCTTGTCCGAGGTATCTACCTCTTCTTCCGCGACTGGGGCGGGTTTCAGCATTTCAGGCTTCAGAACGAAGATCTCATCGAGCGGCTTTTCCTCGGCGGCTACTTCTTCCACCGCGGGCGCGGTCTCGGCTTCGGCAGGCTTGGCCTCCACTTCGACCATCTCCTCGGCAGGCGAGGCGGCTTCCACCGCTCCGGCCTCGGCGGCGATTACGGGTTCGGCAACAGCTTCGGCAGCGGCTTCTACCTCCGCAACCAGCTCAACCACAGGCTCCGGCTCTGGAAAGGTGGCTTTCGCCAGCGCATTCTCGATGGCCTGCATGGACTTGGGGCCGATTCCAGCCAGGCCCAGGATTTTATCCGGGTTGAGCTTCATTATCATCATCAGGTCGCCGATGGTGCGGAGTTCGGCCCCGGTCAGGATGTTGAGGATGTGTTCGGCCAGTTCCAGGTCGAAGATTGGCGCTTCGAAGGCGGCGGCGGGGATGTCCGCGCGGGCAGCCGAGGTGCGTTCCTCTTCGACGGCTCGCTCGGCCTTTTTCTGTTCCACTGTGCGCCGATCGACGCGATCCACGAACTGGGTCAGCAGTGTGTATTCTTCCGGGGTAACGGGGCGGCCCTCGTCCTTCTTGGTCAGGATTGCCTCGATGGTCACGACGTGCGACTTTTCGGCCTCGGCCAGCGCGCTCAGGGTGGCGTCGCTTTGCAACTTGGCAACGGCATCGCCCGCGGCTTCGGCCAGGGACTTGATGTCAATCCGCCAGCCGGTCAGCTTGGCGGCCAGGCGCGCATTCTGCCCGTCTCGCCCGATGGCCAGGCTCAGTTGATCTTCCTGGACGACCACCGTGGCGGTCTTATTGCCTTCAGCCAGGTAGACGCCGGAGACGCGCGCTGGGCTGATGGCTTTGGAAATGTAAATTACCGGATCGGGATTCCATTCGATGATGTCAATTTTCTCGTCGTGCAGCTCCTTGACGATGGCCTGGATGCGCACGCCGCGCATACCGACGCACGCCCCCACCGGGTCGACGTTGGGCTGGGTGGCCGAGACGGCCACCTTGGCGCGCTGCCCTGGCTCGCGGGCGATGGCGCGGATCTCGACGATGCCGTGATAGATTTCCGGCACCTCGTTCTCCAACAGGCGGCGCAGGAAGTTGCGGTGCGAACGGGAGAGGATGATCTGCGGCCCGCGCGGGCTTTCTTTGACTTCCAGGACGATGGCGCGCACGCGGTCGTGCACCTTGAAGTGCTCGCCCGGGATTTTCTGGTTGGGCGGCATGGCGCCCTCGGCCTTCATATCCAGGCCGATGGTGATGCCCTGCACGTTGTTGGTTGCCTGGACCACGCCGCTGATGATCTCCCCGATCTGCTTCTCGAAGTATTGCGACTGCACCTGGCGTTCGGCCTCGCGGATGCGTTGCTGGATGACCTGGCGGGCTGTCTGCGCGGCGACGCGGCCAAAGTCGGTGGGTGTGGAGTCGACCATGACCATGTCGCCGAGATTGGCCTCCGGGTTCACCGCATGGGCGGCCTCCAGGATCACCTCGGTACGTTCATCCTGCACCTCTTCGACCACTTCTTTTTCGGCGCAGATGGTCACCTTGCCGGTCTCAGGGTCTACTTTGGCTTCGACTTGTTGGGCGGTGGAAGCGTTGACGGCGCGCCGGTAGGCTGAAACCATAGCGGACTCAACCGCCTGTAAAATGACCTCTTTCGGCAGTTGCTTCTCTTCAAGCACTTCATTGAATGCCAAGCTAAATTCGTTCTTCATGCGAACCTACTCCCCAGTGTTATTCTGTCATTGCGAGCCACGCGTACTTTCCTGGCACCGACCGCCAGGGCGGTGTGCGGGGCGACACTTGCACCTGCTGCAAGTGCAGGTGAGCAATCTCTTAATTTTCCAAGGGGATTGCTTCGTCGGGTTTCGATACGGCCTTCGGCCTACTCGACCCTCCTCGCAACGACGCCCTGTTATACATGCAGAAAAGTGGGGGGCGCCCACTTTTCGGTGTCAACTAAATCGGCTCTACGTACGAACACAATTCTAGCACAGGAGTCTCAAAGATGCAAGATATAATAAAGGCACTTTGTCTCTGGAGAAGCTCGTGGACTTACCCACCGCAAAACAGGCACGCAACATTCAGGGGCTTTTTACGCGCATTGCCTCCCGCTACGATTTGATGAACCGCCTGATGACGTTCGGACAGGATCAGCGCTGGCGGCGCGAAGTCGTCCGCCGCGCCGCGCCTGGGCCGGCTGCGCACCTTCTGGACCTGGGAACCGGCACCGGCGACCTGGGCCGCGTTGCCCTACAGCAGTTTCCCACGGCGCGCCTCACGGCAGCAGATTTTACCTTCGAAATGATGCGCCTCGGCAAGAGGCGTGACGCCCGCCCCGCCTGCCGAGTAGGTGCTGCGCAGATTTCCGCCGACGCGGCCTGTCTGCCGTTCCCGCCGCAGACTTTCGAGGCGGCTGTTTCCGGCTTTCTGGTGCGCAATGTCCCGGATGTGCCTGGCGTTCTGCGTGAACAGCGCCGCGTGCTCAAACCCGGCGGGCGGATCGTCATCCTCGATACCACCCGTCCGCGGCCGGGCATTTTCGCGCCGCTGGTCTGGCTCCACCTGCATATCGTCATCCCGCTGCTGGCCAGATTGGTTACGCGTCACGGTGAGGATTATCAATACCTGCGCATTTCGACTGAGAATTTCCTGCCAGCCGAAGCGCTGGCTATCCACATGGAAATGTCAGGCTTTCGAGAGGTTGGCTTTCGCCGCTTGATGTTCGGGACGGTTGCCATCCACTGGGGGGTCAGGGCATGAGCACGCGTGACCTCGCAAAAGCCGCTTTGTTTGGCGAACCCTCTTACGTCTGGCGGGCGGGACAGGAACGCCGCTTGCAGATGATCCTGCGCGCGGCCGAGGAACGAATCCAAGGTCGCATCCTCGAAGACGGCTGCGGGGTGGGGATGTACGTGGCGCACCTGAAACCTTTCGGCGGACAGGTATTCGGCCTGGAATACGACTTCGAGCGCGTGCGTGGGGCACGTCAGCATTCGGACCTGCTGGCCTGCGCGGCCGGGGAGGGGCTGCCCCATCCCGCCGAAACCTTCGACCTGATCCTCAGCCACGAGGTGCTCGAACACGTCCGCGATGACCGTCGAGCCGTGGAGGAAATCGTCCGCGCCTTGAAACCTGGCGGGCGGCTGGCCCTGTTCGTCCCCAATCGCGGTTATCCCTTCGAGACGCACGGGGTTTACTGGAGGGGGAAATATCATTTTGGCAATATTCCGCTGGTCAACTACCTGCCGCGCAGATGGCGGGACAAGCTCGCACCCCACGTGCGCGTCTATTCTAAGCGTGATCTCGAAAAATTATTCGCTGGCCTGCCAGTGAAAATCATCGAGCGCACTGTCATCTTCGGCGCGTATGATAACGTTATTGCCCGTTTTGGCAGGCTGGGGAAAACCTTGCGCTGGCTGCTGCAAACGCTCGAAAAGACACCGCTGAAGGCGCTGGGGCTGTCACATTTTTGGGTGGTAGAGAAGCAATGAGCAGAGCGGATCCGAAAAGCATATAAAGGATCGCAACCCCACTCATAAGACCGGTTGATTTAACTTGAGATCATGGTACCCCCTGCGGGGACAATATTTGTTTCTGAGGAACAAAGGAGGAACAAATGCCCCCCTTTAGTCCCCCCCATTTCACCCCGTCAAGAACACGGGGCAAGCGATCAGAAATGGGGGGACGAGGCGGCGCTTCGGCGCTTCGGCGCCTCGGTTAGTGGAGCCGATGCAAGCTCTCCGAATTAAAGTCACTTTTTTTGAAAACCACGCGGAACGAATGCCCTCCTGGAAGGACACCGGGACGGTGCGCCGGTAAGAAGCGGGAGGCCGTCCCTACGGGAGGCTGCGCGATGCTGGATGGCGTACTTCTTCGGAATATTCAATTGTTAAGGTTCGAAAGAAAAAGCGGCAAGGATTCCCAACGAACACCCTTGCCGCGCAATTATTGTAAAACAAATGTTCTATTTTGTCAACCGGGCGGTTTGCCTGGGGCCTACTGCTTCCTTGCTCACCGGATTCGCTTCGCGATGACTTGCGGCCCGATTGCGGATCTGCTAAGCGGCACTGTTGAAGCAGACGAGGCTTATTTTGGCGGCAAGGAAAAGAACAAGCACGCGGACAAACGCCAAGAAGGAACGCAGGGTAGAAGCACTAAGTCAAAGACGCCCCTTGCTTTATTAGTAGAACGAGATGGAAATTCTAGGGCTACGAAGGTAGTCTCAACAGATGCAAAGACTTTGAAAGAAAATATCCGCAAGAATGTTGATAGGTCAGCCAAAATCATAACCGATGAATGGCAGACCTATAATAACTTGGAGGATGAGTTCGCTGGTCAAAAGATTGTAGATCATAGACATGGCGAATACGTGAATGGGGATGCCTATACCAACACTGCCGAGAGTTGGATTGCCTTGCTAAAGCGCGGGATTATGGGTTCTTTCCACCACGTAAGCGAAAAACATTTAGATCGCTATTAGATCGCTATTAGATCGCTATGCAAATGAATTTGTATTCAGATGGGATTATCGCAAGGTAAGCGATGGGAAACGAATGGTGAAGACAGTTGAGGGGATAGAAGGAAAAAGACTGGTTTAAAAAGAGACGATAAATCAAAAGGCCAGCGATTAGTTGGCCTTTTATGTTTTCAGTTTTCCAAACAGATAATCCTCATAGTAAGAAAATACAATAAATGGGGTGTGTGGCGATTTCTGAATGCCGTTAAAAACCTTCTGGGCTAAATCTTCCCCAAATCCTGGGGTTCTTTTCCTTGCTTTGCCAATGGAAATTGCTTCGTCTAGACTCGCCTTAGTCTCTATTTTTGCCAAACTGAAATCAATATATGTTGGTTCCTTTACAAAGTCATGATCGCCAGCCCCGAGAGTCACGGTCTTATCATAGTATCTATTGGGTTTGATTCTGCAAAGTGGCAGAAGAATTGTTTTATCTCCATCGTTCTCAACTGGGATAACCACGATGAAAAGATGAGAAATCGTCCCGTCTTTTCCTCGGTTGGTTTCTATGATGATACATTCCCCAGGGAGATACAAATCTACGCACCAAACAGAAGTTCAATATCTGCCCTCTCTCTTAGATTCTCTTTAATGTCTCTAATGTCATCTTCGCTGAATTTCAGATCGGATAATAGGCTTTCTAGGGGCGTTTCAATTCTCGAATTCGTTTTCTTGTATTCACTTCCCCGCTTAGTAATCCTGCCTAAGCGAAATTGGTCATATTGACCCAAATCCGCATACATATCTCTTATCAATGCCAATTCAGCGGGCGATAGCAAACTAGGTTTGACCGGGCCGCGTGTAAGGCTTACCGTGTATTGACCGCTTCGCCCAATGTAATTGTGCCAGATAACTCCGGTGATTTTATCTTTCACAAAATCTAATACTTTACTAAGGACCTGGCCGTCTTTCATCGAGAAATATCTATCATAGGTAATGGGACGTTCCCATTGTCTCAATGCCATTTTGTCCATGAGATACAGAAGCTTGATTAGCTTCATGTAGTTCATTTCCCCACCTTCCAATTCAATCAATGTGGCCGCCGCCTCGGTGGCTTTCTGCTCATTGAAAATTGGCTTATATTCTATCCTACCTTCGTCAATCATTATTCCTCTTGTCCTTCCTGGTCTCCTGTTTTGGCATCGGCTTTGTATCCAGCAACGCCTTGACCACCTCGGTAAACGAGGCGCCCCATAGACTGACGGGCTTTTCTACCGCGCTTCTCTTTTCTTTTGGTTCTTTGGGGGCGTTCTTGTTGTCCATATGATTGGAAATTTTTAAGGTAAAGCATTCGTTCTATAGAGTGGGGCTATGATAGAATCAATTTTAGGGAAGCGGGGGAATCCGCTTCCCCGTATAAGGGCGAGGGGAGGTGCCAGAATGGGTAGAATGGCTCCGACTTATAATCGGCTGAGGGTGCTAACACACCCGCACGAGTTCGAATCTCGTCCTCCCCGTCGCCCTGGGGAATTACTTATAAGAATTTGTATTACAAATTTGATTATATACTATCATAAAATAAAAGTCAACAGGACTACCCATTTTGTAAGGTTCTTCAGGGTGCGTTTCACTCGACGCCAAGTAAAAGTCTGTAGTAATTCCAATCTTCATACTCACCTCTTTCGCCTATTTACACCTCATACACCTTCAACACCTCATCCCCGTAGTGATTGATGACCTTGACCGCGATCTTGCCGGTCTTCGGCTTCTCGAAGGGATAGGAGGTCGTCGAGTACAGCGCGGCCCAGGCGGACTCGTTTATTTCGGCCCGCAAGGCGCGCTGGAGTTTTTCGTAGGGCTGGTCGGCGCCAGTGAAGTAGGCGTGGCGGACGATGAAGGTTTCCTCGTTGTAGTCGGTGTCGATGAACCAGCAGGCGATGTCGTCGGTGGAGTTGGAGCGGACTTCACCCGTCGTCGGGTCGTAGACGTCCAGGCCTTTCAAGACAATGTAGTAACGACTTAAGTCGTCACTACGCTTGATCTCAATATCCGGTTCGCCGAAGACCATGAACAGGTTCCCGGCGCCGGTCTTCTTGAGCAGTTCGTTGCCCATGGCCAGGTCGGGGTTCATGTGCGCCGGCAGGACGGTCAGTTTGCCGTAGCGTTTGGCTTCTTCGCTGACGTGCGGGTCGAAGGCGAAGCCGCAGACGATGAGCAGGTCGAATTCGACGCCCTTGAGGGCTTCCTTGGCGGCTTCCTTGACCTGTTCGGGGCCGACGGTGCCGAGTTCGGGGCCGATGCTGACAGCCACGCGGCGCGATTTGCCATCTTTTTCGATGTACTCCCCGGATGCATGGAGCCAGGTTCCGGCGTAGGGTTCGAGCCGGTCGAATTTCAGGCGTTCTTTCTTGATAGTGTTTTGAACGCCTGAAGTGCGTAGATTTTCTATGATCATCCCAGCGAAGTCCTGGGTGTTGAGGGCGTCTTCGCGGAAGGCGGTGGCGGGGTCGTCGGGGGCCAGGACGCGGTGCGGGGAGAGGCTTTCGACGGTGAACGGCCCTGCGACGCGGATGCGGCGGGGTTCCTCGTAGGGCTGGTCGTAGAGGAACTCGGTGTCGGCGCGGCGGGCGATGGAGGCGTCGATTTGTTTCTGGCGCTCGCGGCGGACCTGCCAGTACTCGGCCAGCAGCCGTGAGACTTCCGAAGTCTCCGAGACTTCGGAAGTCTGGCGCGGGATTTCCCATTCCTGCCATTCTTTGCCTGCCGCGGCGTTGATTTTGATGCGCAGTTCTTCGAGGCGCGGCTGGTATTTCGCGTGGAGGGTGTCTATTTCTTCGTTGTTGGCGATGGACTTGAGGGTGACGTGCGGGACGCGCTTGTAGACGAAGCCGCGCTTGATGTCTTCCACAGATTTCGCAGATTTCACAGATTTATTTTCTTCGTCTTCAATCTGCGTCATCTGCGTAATCTGTGGATTGAGTTCGCGTTCTTTCTTGCGCCCTTCGTAGGAATCGGCCAGCAGGTAATACGGATACCTGCCTGCCATGAGACGCGTGCGCGCCAGGGCGATGGCGACGCGCGATGTGTCAATGGTGATCCAGCGCCGGCCCCACTGCTCGGCCACGTAAGCCGAGGTGCCGGAGCCGCAGGTGGGATCGAGCACCAGATCGCCGGGATCGGTGGTCATCAACACACAACGTTTGACTACTTCTGTTGATGTTTCAACGACATATTGTTGATCGCGTGCCCCAATAGTGTCAGACCAATCTGTCGTTAATTTTGCATAATCAGCGCCTTCTGAATAAAGTACCTTTCGCAAATAATTACCTTCTGTTTCGATTTGATCTGCATTAATAAGCCGCTGCATGTTTTCAGGCGATGTCGGATAGCATTGCCCATTCGGCGGAAGCCAATCCCGTCCGCGGAAAGATACAGGGAACACAGCCTTAGGATCAAATGACGCTGGCCATAAAGAAACCAATCTAAACTGTTTTGCTCCTACTGGAGGCTTGACCCCCGAGTCAATTTCTGCCTGAGTAAGTTTCACTCGCGTTACATCAGGCAGCTCATAATTATTCCAATGAAAATCTTCTGAGAAATCCTGTTTCACCTTGATTTGCCTATATTTGCTTTCAGCGGCCTCAATATCTTTTGAATACCAAATTAGAAAATCGCCCATCCTCTCAAGAAATTTTCCACCAAGAGGCATGGTTTTCTTGCGAAAACGTATTAATGCTATAAAGTTCTCGCTGCCAAAAACCTCATCAAGCACAGACCGAACAAGGTGTACGTTTTCATCTCCTATTTGTACAAAAATACTTCCACTTTCAGTAAGCAATTCTCGCCCAACAACGAGCCTATCTCTCAGATATGACAAATAGGAATGAATTCCCAATTGCCAGGTATCACGAAAAGCCTTGATCTGCTCGGGCTGGCGGGTGGCATCTTCTGATTTACCATCAGTTACGTCATTCTTTCGAGTCGAGACTTGCCAGTTCGAGCCAAACTTGATGCCGTAGGGCGGGTCCAGATAGATCGTCTGCACCTTGCCCTTGAGTCCCTCCTTTTCGGCCAGGGAGGTCATCACCAGCAGGGAGTCGCCCAGGATCATGCGGTTCGACCAGTGCTGGTCGTGATGGTAGAAGTCCACGCGGTCTTCGAAGGGCAGGCCGTTGAAATCGGCGAAGAGCATCGGCTGGGAGGGCTGGCCTTTGCCCGCCTCGGCCCGCACCAGTTCCACGATCGCTTGCGGCTTGATGTGCTCCTGGATGTAGACCGGCACGGCCGGCACGGCTAAATCCTGCGCGTCTTGCTCGTCCTTGCCCTTCCAGACCAACTGCGGGTCGAGGGACGGGTCGCGCGGGTAGAGTACGGTCTTAGGCTTCTTCTCGTCCTCGGCGATGAAGTCACGCAGTTCCTCGGTCGGGATGTTAGGGCGCGTGTCCGCGTGGGTGTGGGAGGAGATGGGGGTGGGGGTGGAGGGTTTTTTGGGCATACTGTCAATCCTTCCACAGATTACGCAGATTTCACAGATTTTTGAAGTTTAAAATCTGCGTCATCTGTGAAATCTGCGGATCATTTATCTGCGTAACCGAATACCATCCGTTTGTATTCCAGGCTGGACGCACCGAAGTTGATCAGCAGGCCGCGAGGGTAGCCGGTGGCTTTAAGATAATTAAGCAACTGAGCCTCGTCCGCGCTGGTCAATTGCGATTGCGCCTTGAATTCCACGATGATACTGCTAAAACACACGAAGTCGGCGCGATAGTGGGTATTGAGCAAGGTGCCCTTGTAATGAATTTCAAACAGCACTTCGCACTCAAACGGAATCTGGTGCAACGGGAACTCGATCACCGCCGCTTCCTGGTAGACAGCTTCGAGGAAGCCATGCCCGAGGGTACGGTGGATTTCCATCGCCGCGCCGATGATGGCATAGGTTTGCGGGTCGCGTTGTTCGTTCATGGCTGCTCCTTTTCGTTTCCACAGATTACGCAGATTTTACAGATTTTTCTGCGTTATCTGAGAAATCTGTGGACAGAAACGCCTGGATGGTATTCTTCGCATCCCACGGGTCCACGATCTCGATGAACGCCCAGCGCCCGAAACCGCCGTGGTTATTAACCGCTGGAACCCACAGGTTACGCGCTGTGGAAACCTTGGCAGCTTTTTCCTTCTTCTTCTCCCCGCTGACTTCCAAGATCAAGTGCAGCAGGTCGTCCGGTCCGTGGCCATCATCAAGATTGATCAGATAATCGGGGATGTACGACCGCTCCTGGCCGTCCAGCGTGTAGGGGATGGTAAAGCCCAACTGGAAGTTCTTGGCGTAGCAGACCACTTCGTCCATCTCTTCGAGCGACTCGGCCAGTTTGGCCTCCCAGCTGCTGTCGAGCACCACGTGCGAGATGTGGCACCTATCAGGACGGGTGCGGTACACGTCGCGTGCGGTGTCGAAGTCCACGTAGCGGGTGGATCCGAGAGTATCGAACGGGCGCAGGATGGGCAGCAGGGTTTTCTCTTCGGAGGTGGAAGCGACGATGGCCTGGTAGATCTTCTCGGCCGCATTGTGGGCGAACTCCACCATCAGCAGCATCTGCGGGAAGGCGTTGTCCTTGCAGGTCAGGCACTCCTCCCGCCAGCGCCGGACGATACCGGTCAACTGCGGGAACAGCCAGGGCTTGAGGTTGCCGTCGGCGTCCTTGAAATAGCGCTCCAACAGCAGCGCCGCCAGGCGGAAGTCCAGCTCGTGCAGACGTTTATCCTTCAGCCCGTACAGGTCGTGGAAACTCGACTCCCCGATGATGGACTGCATCTCGGTTTTGGTCGGCACATCGGCGGTGGAGATGGCCATCCGGGAATCCGGTGTGAACGCCGCATTCAGACGTTCGCCCTTTAACTCGTAGCGGTAACCGACGAGGCGCGGGAAGGTCATCTCACAGGCGAGACGGTCCTCCAGGGCGCGCACGCGGGTCGGCGCGGGACCCGGTTTCGGATCGGTGGCCGAGCCGGCGCTGGGGATGAACGAGAACGGGACGCCATACACCTCGGCATAATCCGGTTCGAAGCGCCCGTCCGCGTTCGTGGCGTAACTCCGCCGCCGCAGCCCTCGACCGACCACCTGTTCGCACAACAACTGCGTCCCAAACGCCCGCACGCCCAGGATGTGCGTGACGGTGCTGGCGTCCCAGCCCTCGGTCAGCATCGAGACGGAGACTACGCAGCGCACCTGCTCGCCCAGCTTGCCCGGCTTGCCGACCGTGTTCATCACCTCGCGCAGAATGTCTTCGTCGGTCAGGCTTTCGGCGTCCCGGCCGGGGAAGCGCGCCCGGTACTCGTCTTTGAACTCTTCGATTTCAACGGCGGCGATCTTCTTGAAATCAGCGCTCATCGCCTCGCCCGACTCCAACTGCTGGCTGTCGATCAGGATGGTATTCGGGCGGGCGCTCCAGTGGCCATCGGCCACGTTGGTGAACAATTCCAGTTTACCCGGCACATTGACAATGGTTCCATCCGGCAGGGTCTTTTCCCAGCCGGCGATGTAATCGAAAACCATTTTGGAGACGTTGGTGTTGTTACACACCACGATGAAGACCGGCGGGGTCAAACGACTAAAGCCGTTACTACGTGATCCCGTAGTGGCGACTTTATCATCCCCTGTGGGGTCAGTCGCTTTCTCCCACTGCTTGAAATATTTCACGTAGTTGCTGTACAGGCTTTGCAGCGCGCCTTCCAACTCAGCCGGCAGGAGCGGGTCGCCGGTAAATTCCTCGGTCTTACGGCCTTTCTTCGGCAATTGATCGCGGATATGAGGCCACAGGTCGCGGTAGGTGGGCTGTTCCCCGACCATCGAATCGTCAGCCACCGGGACGCGCGGTACCTTGACGATGCCTGACTCGATTGCATCAATCAGCGAAAAGTCCGAGACCACCCATGGGAAGAGTGTCCCTTCCGAGTAACCTGAACCGCGCAGGAAGAACGGCGTGGCCGACAGGTCGTACACCACCCTGACGCCGATCTTCTCCTTGACGGCTTCCAGCCCAGAGATCCAGATGCGGGCTTCTTCTTCGCGCTGTTCGGCCTCACGGCGCTCGTCGCCGGTCAGTTTTTCTTCGTCCTCTTCCACCTTGCGCCGGTAGCAGTGATGAGCCTCATCGTTGATGACGACGATGTTCTTCTTGTTGCCCAGTTCCCGGCAGACGCGCCGCACCATCTGGTCGGGCGTCTCGGTGAAGGGACTACTGTTTTTCTGCTTCAAGATATCCTTGGTCAATTTCCCGGCTGACACACGTTCGCGCGGCTTGAAGGCGTGGAAATTGGTAATCACCATCTTAGCCTTGCCCAACTCGGTCAACAGTTCGGGCGGGACCAAGTCGTGCAGGCGGTAGTAGTTGTTTGGGTCGTTGGGGAGTAAAACCCGCAACCGGTCGCGGATGGTGATACCGGGGGTGACGATCAGGAATGTGTCCGAGAAACGGGCATCTTGCGGGTTGGCGAGTTTATTCAGTGTTTGCCAGGCGATCAGCATGCCCATCACCAGCGTCTTGCCGGAACCGGTGGCCATTTTGAGAGCAATACGATACAGCAAGGGATTTGACTGATAATTTTTCTCGCGCAGGAAATTCTCAACCCATGCTTCGCCATATTTCGGCGCAACTTCTGTAATCCAGATGGCTGTCTCCAGCGCCTCGATCTGGCAGAAGAACAACTTGCGCTCACGCTCCGGGCGTTTCCAGTATTCCAGTAAGCTGGCTGTTATTCTTGTAATTCCTACATACCCCCCCTTGCGCCAGATGGCAACACGCTCGCGAATGCGATTAATGTCCTTGTTTTCTTCAACACGATCCGCTGTCCACTCGGTTTCAAAGGACAACTGTTTTGGGCTTTTCTTCTTTGCGTGAGGGACGGGGATGAAATACTGGCTAATGCGGCGCGCTTCTACAATCTCGTCGGTGATACCATCCTCGGTGAACTTGAAATGCCTCCGAGGTTCCTCGAAGGGGGAGTTAAGAATGGGATTTTCGATGACGACTTGTTTCATGCCAGTCCCACACCTTTATGAGCCGTGTTTTTCAGTATAGCATAAATGGCCCGAGAATGCGCGCTTGTGGGAGGTGGTTTTCGCGCGCTCGGCCTAAAAAACAACGGCCATTCCCGTCTGGTTGGCTGTTGTTGCTTTTAGTGGATTGTTTCGCGAAAATCGTAAATCCCCTCCCTCACCGCCCATTTCCGCTTGCACGACGGACAGGTGAGATAACCTGTTCTTTCCTTCAATCCCGGTGTCGGCGGGATTGAATCCCGCCCTACAATTTCCAGCGGCGCATGTCCGCATTCGGGGCATTTGAAGAAGGACAAAATTCCATTTTGTCCGATGGACGGCGGAATGGAATTCCGCCCTACGCGTGGCGGGATAGAATCCCGCTCTACGCGTGGCGGGATAGAATCCCGCCCTACGAGGCGGCAGCGCACAAACACACTGGGGGTCAATTGAAACAGCGCGCCCGTCCACTGAAAGAGTGAATCCATTCCAGCCAAAATGCTCGTTGGTACCAGCCGTTTGAGCAGGCCAAGGCGGAAGTGCGAGACGGTCAGTGTCTTCTGGATGGCAAAGCCCACATCTGTCAACCAGCCGCGCACGGCCTGAGGGTGGAAATCGAAGTTGAGTTTCGCGAACTCCACAGGCTCTAATGTGAATGGATTCCAATCCTGGCGGCGCAGGGCGTAGCGCAGGATGGCCTTGAGATTCTGTTTGTTGGCGTATTCCAGGATGAAGGTCGCTCCCGGCTGGAGCACGCTGCGCACCTGGAGCAGGGCCTTGGGCGCATCGGCCATGTGGTGCAGCGTGCGGATCATGGTCGCGGCGTCGAAAAGGCCGTCCACGAATGGCAGGCTGTATACATCCGCAGCGACGTAGATATAACGGTCACTGCGTCCCAGCCGTGCCTGGGCCTGTTCCAGTTGGGTGGGCGAGTAATCCAGCAATACGACGCGCTCGAAACCGGCGTAGCGCGGGGTGTTGCGACCGGCGCCCGCACCCAATTCGAGCAACAATTTCCCGCTCTTGGGCAGCAGGCGCTTCAGCGCGATGGCTTCACAGCGGTCCTCGTACTCGCGCCCGCCGCTATCCCAGAAGGAGGCCTGGTAATCGGAATCGGTGTAGTCGCAGACGGGTGGAGTGGTCATCAGTGTTCAGTGTTCAGTAATCAGTGTTCAGTCATCGGTAGTGGTGAAGTAGGGGGCTTGTTCTTCACGCACAGAAAGCGCGTCGGGGTTGCAGAAGAGTCCAGCTTTTGCCATCATGCCGCCAAGCAAGCGGCCAATCTCAGCGCATTGTGCAAGGAGCGCATCGGCCTGCGCGCGGGAAATATATTCGCAGTCCAACGCGGTTTCGATCCAATGTTGCGTCTCCTGCTGTTCGCCATCGGAGTCGGTCAGCTTGCTGACAAAATTCTTCTCATACCGGCGTTTAGCCCATGCCTCCGCAATTTGTGCACCGATGGAACGCGACGAACGTCGAACCTGATCGGTCAAGGAGAACATTTCTTCTTTGGGAAAACCCTTCGTTAGTGTAAAAACCTCTCGTGACAACACCCTCGACTTCTGATAAACAATCAGGTCACGAAAGCTATTCGCATGAGCCAATCCGGACATTTGTTCCTCCTTATCGAAAATCAGTGACCAATAGCCCTCAGACCACTGATCACTGAAAACTGATCACTGATCACTGATTACTGAAAACTGATCACTGGCGTCCCAGGCCGCGATAGGTGAAGCCCAGCGCCTTCATCTTGACCGGGTCGTAGATGTTGCGCCCGTCGAAGATGACCGGCTGTTCGAGCAGCCCCTTGACCCTCTCGAGGTCGAGCTGCTTGAACTCATTCCATTCGGTGACGACGACCAGCGCGTCGCAGCCCTTGGCCATCTCGTATGGGTCAGCGTACATCTCGACTGCCGGCAGGAGGCCGCGCGCCACTTCCATGGCGACCGGATCGAAGGCGCGCACCGTTGCACCTGCCTGGACGAATCCTGCGACGATGTCAATCGAGGGCGCTTCGCGCATGTCGTCGGTGTTGGGCTTGAAGGCCAGGCCGAGCAGGCCGACGGTCTTATCCTTTAGCCCACCAAGGAGCGTCTCGACGTGTTTGACCACCTCCTTGCGGCGGTCGTAGTTGACCTCCATGACGGCGTGGAGGATGCGCGGGTCAAGTCCCTGCTCCTCGGCCATGAAGGCCAGCGCCTTGACATCTTTTGGGAAGCACGAGCCGCCCCAGCCCAGACCGGCGTCCAGCATGGCTGAACCGATACGTTTATCGTAGCCCATGCCGGCCGCCACCTCTTTCACGTCCGCGCCCAGCGCCTCGCAAATGTCCGCCACCTCGTTGATGAATGAGATCTTGGTCGCCAGGAAGGCATTGGAGGCGTACTTGATCATCTCCGCTGCGCGCAGGTCGGTGATGAGGATCGGGGCGCGCAGCGGCAGGTGCAATTGGGCCACCTTTTCCGCCGCCTCGCGGTGCAGCGAGCCGATCACCGTGCGGTGCGGGCTGATGAAATCGCCGATGGCCGAGCCTTCGCGCAGGAACTCTGGACAGGAGACGACCGCGAAATCAACCGGCTTGGGCTGGTGTTGTGTCACGATATCGGCGACCCAGTCCCCGGTCCCGATCGGAACGGTGGACTTGTTGATGATGACCAGCGGCGCGGTCATGTTCTCGGCGATGGAGCGTGCCGCGGCCGTCACGTACTGCAAGTCCGCCTCGCCGTTAACCGTCGAGGGCGTACCGACGGCGATAAAGGCGAATTCCGTCCCTTTAAGTCCTTCAGCGTAAGAGGTGGTGAAAGATAGCCTTCCGGCCTTGACGTTGCGGTTAACCAATTCTTCCAGGCCGGGTTCGTAGATGGGCATGAGGCCTTTTTTCAAGCCCTGGATGCGTTGCTCGTTGATATCCAGGGCGATGACGCGGTTGCCCAGGTCAGCGAAGCAAGCGCCGGTAACCAGGCCGACGTAACCGACGCCAACAACACAGATTTGTTTCATAAATTAACCTCGCTAATGTGAGTTGATGCCAGACCACAACACTATACACAAACTGGTTTGTTTCGTCAAATGATTATGTACCTGAGATTGTGGTAGCTCAGAGAGCTACCAATGGGGTGGCTTGAAGGGCCACCATTGTGGTATATTGCTCGTGGAGTACCCTTATGCGCCTGCTTTTCGTCGCCGACGGCCGTTCGCCGATCACCCTGAGCTGGTTGCGTCACTGGATCAAGCGCGGGGATGAAGTCCACCTGATCTCGACCTTTCCCTGCGACCCGCCACCTGGCCTGGCATCATTCCACGTCTTGCCGGTGGCGTTCGGCGCTTTGGGCGGGGGACAGGCGACGAGCACCTCACGCGCCCCAAAGCAGGGACTGGTTGGACGCTTTCGCGGCCTGTTACGACCTCTACGCTACTATCTTGGCCCCGTGAGCCTTCTGGCTTACCGTTGGCGTTTCCGCGCCCTGGTCACCGCGCTCAAGCCGGATTTGATCCACGCGCTGCGCATTCCCTTCGAAGGGATGCTGGCCTCCTCCGCGCCCAGGGAAGTGCCGTTAGTTGTATCCACTTGGGGCAACGACCTCACCCTTCACGCCCACGGCTCTTTCTTGATGAACTGGCTCACCCGACGAACCCTCCGCCGGGCGCAGGGTTTGATGGCAGACGCCCGACGCGACATTCGCCTGGGGCAGGAGTGGGGTTTCCCAGCCGATCAGCCAACCCTGGTTATCCCCGGGGCGGGCGGCATCCGGCTGGATGAGATGCGCCGCGCCGCCGCGGAAGCCGGGCCTCTGCCTGACCTGCCGGTGGATGCGCCGCTGATCGTCAATCCGCGCGGCTCACGGCCGGGCAGCGTGCGTAACGACACTTTTTTCCGCGCCATTCCACGGGTGGTACAAAAAAATCCACAGGCCTGTTTCGTCTGCCCGTTGCTGGCTGGTGACCCGGAGGCTGAGCATTGGGTCTCCTTGCTGGGGATCGAGGCCAGCGTGCGCCTGTGGCCGCGCCTGTCACAGCCGCAGCTTTGGAGGCTATTCCAGCGGGCGCAGGTGTTCGTCTCGCCCAGCGCCCACGATGGGACGCCCAACTCGCTGCTCGAAGCGATGGCTTGCGGATGTTTCCCGGTCGCCGGGGATATCGAGTCTCTGCGCGAGTGGATCACGCCTGGCGAGAACGGCTTCTTGGTCAACCCCGCCGATCCGCAGGCCCTGGCGGAGGCCATCCTTACTGCGCTGGGTGACGCCGGTCTGCGCGGCCAGGCAGCCAGGCAAAATGCCCGCATCCTGGCCGAGCGCGCTGACTACCAGCGCTGCATGGGGCAAGCGGAGGGGTTTTACGAAATGTGGTACGTGAGACGTGAAACGTAGTCGAGCAATGCGCTTACGTTTTACCGAGTAGGCCTTCAGCGCATCACGCTTTGCGCATTACGTTTTATTCTTGGGCCTTTGGGGCGCGTAGGGTATCCAGCCGTTCCTGTAATTCGATGCGCTTGGTGGCAGCCGCCTGGCGGATTTCGGTAGCCAGGTTATCGGTGCGCTCGCGCAACCGGTTGCGCAGGTCGAGGCCGGATTCAGGGGCGAAGAGCAGGGCAATGACTGCCCCGGTCAGGCCCCCCAGGAGCACGCCGATGAAGAAACTTAGTGTCCGTCGCATGGGATTCTCCTTGAATAGACTCAATATACTTTCAGCACGATTATAGAGCAAAACAAGGCCTGGGGGAAGTTGCCATTTGTCCGGTTTTGTGGAATAATAGAGTTAACGCGTGTATCTCGTCTCTGGGTGAACACGACGGTGTGATCTTTCTCTTTCAACTAGCAACATTCAACCCCAACTGTGGCGGTTGTGCAGCCATGCAAGGGGGCGCTGCACGAACCGGCCCCTACCTCTCACGGAGGGTACCTTGTCCACACTTTCTCCTGTTACCATTTCGACTTCTGAACGCAAGAAAGTCACCACGCTAACGCTGCGTCAAAAGAAAGAACGCGGCGAGACGATCAGCATGTTGACGGCCTATGACTATCCCACCGCGCTGGCGATGGATCAGGCCGGGCTGGATGCCATCCTGGTCGGCGATTCGCTTGGCATGGTGGTGTTGGGCTATCCAAATACGCTGCCCGTCACGATGGAAGAGATGCTGCATCACTGCCGGGCGGTGGCGCGCGGGGCGAAGTTCGCGCTGCTGATCGGGGATATGCCGTTCATGTCCTACCAGGTTTCGGTGGAAGAGGCGCTGCGCAACGCCGGCCGTTTCTTGCAGCAGGGCGGCATGGATGCGGTCAAGCTGGAGGGAGGGCGCGAGCGAGTCGAAGCCATCCGCGCCATCGTCGGGGCGGGCATCCCGGTGATGGGACACCTCGGCCTGACACCGCAATCGGTCAACCAACTGGGCGGCTTCCGCCCGCAGGGACGCACGGCTGTGGCGGCCAAACGTCTGCTGGAAGATGCCCTGCTGCTCGAAGAGGCCGGCTGTTTCAGCCTGGTGCTGGAATCTGTCCCGGCGCGGCTAGCGGAGCTGGTCTCAAAGCGGCTGCACATCCCGACCCTCGGCATTGGGGCAGGGATCGGTTGCGATGGACAGGTGCTGGTCACGCACGACCTGCTCGGCCTGTTCGACCGCTTCACGCCGAAGTTTGTCAAGAAGTACGCCGATTTCCACACCGAAATGAAATGCTCCTTCCGCGAATTCATCACTGACGTGGAGGCCAAATCGTTTCCGGCGCAGGAGCATACCGTCGAGATGCCGGATGGAGAGTGGGAGGCGTTCCAGGCCGAAATTAACCGCGAAGGCGCGACCCTCAAAGAACGGGGGCAGGCGAGCGCAAAGAAAAAATAAATCTTCGCGGACTTCGCGTCTTCGCGGTGAAATATTCTATGAAAGAAATTCTTATTGTCGGCACCGGCGCGTTGGCCACGCTCTTCGCTGCCCGGTTTTCGGCGGCTGGCGTGGACGTGACCATGCTCGGCACCTGGCAGGCCGGCCTGGACGCGCTCCGCAAGGAGGGGGCGCGCCTGGTCAGCCTGGATGGTATGGAACGCGCATATCCTGTCCGCGCTACGGATAATCCGATTGAATGTCGCGGCGCGCGCCTGGCGCTGGTGCTGGTCAAGGGTTGGCAGACGGAACGCGCTGCAAGGCAGCTTTACACTTGTCTGGATGAAGACGGCCTGGCGCTGACCCTACAAAACGGCCTGGGCAACCGTGAGATTCTCGTCGGGACTCTCGACCAGCAGCGCGTTGCTTTGGGCGTGACTACCATCGGCGCGACCTTGCTCGCCCCCGGCCTGGCGCGCCTGGGCGGCGAGGGGGTGGTTTCGCTGGAGGCGCACCCATGTCTCGACCCGTTGGAGGCGATTCTGCGGGCGGCAGGCTTCGCGGTCACCGTGGTGGAAGACGCCCGTTCTCTCGTCTGGGGCAAACTGGTGATCAGTGCAGCGATCAACCCGCTGACCGCTTTGCTGCGTTTACCCAATGGCGAACTGCTCCAGCGGCCGGCGGCGCGTTCCCTGATGGGCGAACTGGCGCGTGAGGCGGCCGCGGTGGCGCGAGCGATTGGGGTGAGCTTGCCGTTCGAGAGTCCGGAAAGCACTGCCGAAGAGGTGGCCCGGCGGACAGCGGCCAACCGTTCGTCGATGCTCCAGGATGTGCTGCGCGGCGCTCCTACTGAGATTGACGCCATCTGCGGGGCTATCGTCCGCAATGGGGAAGAGAGAGGTGTACCCACGCCAGTCAACCGGCTGATGTGGCATCTGGTGAAGGCACTCGATGATCCGCTTCCGGCGGGTTAGCTCCGCCGTGAGCAAGTGACAGGATATGACTTTCTTCCCCTGATTTGTCAGGCATGGTAAGATATAGGCAACTCGTTCTTGGAGGTGCATGGATGCGCAAGTGGATATTTCTGTTGATCCTGGTGATTACCCTTTGCCTGCCGGTTGGAGCGCGGGCGGAGGGTGGGGTCAGGTTCAGCGCGGTAAAAATTGATATCTGGCCTGAATTCGACCGCCCCGCCGTGTTGGTCATCGAGCATCTTGCGCTTGCGTCTGATGTTGTCCTGCCCGCCGAGTTGACCGTGCGCATTCCCGCCCAGGCAACCGTCAACGCGGTGGCCAGCATAGAGGTGGGCGGCGCGTTGGTCAACGTTGATTATGATCAACAGATTCAAGGTGATTGGGCGGTAATTTCTCTTTCTGCTACGACGCGGGATATCCAGATCGAATATTATAACGAGTTGATAAAGCAGGGGTCTGCCTGCCATTATTCCTTCCTTTGGCCGGGAGACTATGCGGTTGATTCGTTCACCATCCAGTTCCAGATGCCTGTCGAGGCTTCCGATCTGCAGGCCACGCCAGCTCTCCCGAACAGCAGTGTTGGAGCAGATGGCTTGACCTACTATACCTCGGAGTTCGGTTCTCTGGCAGCCGAACAGACTATTACACTGGAAGTGACTTACCAGAAGGCAACGGATACCCTGAGCGCGCCAAGCTTGAATGTTCAACCAGCCGAGAATCCCGCCAATGCAATAGGGCGAGTGACATTGACACAATATGTCCCGTGGGTTCTGGGGATTTTGGGAGTCATTTTGATCCTCTTCGGTCTTTTCGCTGGTGTGCTCTATTGGCAAGGCCGTTGGAGGAACTCCGGTGGCGTGAGGCGTCAACGCCATGCCTCGCGCCCCGAGAAGACTGGAGGGGAATCCGAAGAGATTTACTGCCATCAATGCGGACGACGCGCACAGCCGGGAGACCTTTTCTGTCGAGCCTGCGGCACTCGCTTACGTCATGGCGAGCAATAATCCTCCAGGGATCAGCGAGGCGTCTCGGTGAGTATTTCCCCGATAAATCTGATCTATTTCCTTTACGGCCTGGCTTTTTTCAGCATGGGCTTGCTGGTGATGGTCGAAGGCGGGCGTTCTTCGGATGCCCGCCTTCGACGCGCTCTGCGTCCGCTGGCGGCCTTTGGCCTGGTCCATGCGGCCAATGAATGGATCGAGCTATACGTGCTGGCCGCGCCCCTCGGCCAGCCCATCTCTGGCTGGCTGTCTGGTCTGCGCCTGGCGATGCTGGCCTTTTCGTTCGTCTCGTTGGCGGGCTTCGGCAGTTACCTGCTTGCTACTTCCCCGGCTGTCTCCCGTCTCATCCTGGTTGTCCCGCTTGGTCTGGAAACTGTTTGGGTTTTTGGTCTCTTTATTCTGAGGGGAAAATATCCAGCCCCCCTCATTTGGGATATCGCCGATGTCTGGACGCGGTATTCACTTGCCATCCCGGCTGCGCTGCTGGCCGCCATCGGGCTGGTCGTTCAACAGCGCGTCTTCCGCCAGGCCGGGCTGATCTCTTTTGGCCGGGACGCACTGTGGGCCGCGGTGGCATTTGGCTGGTATGGCCTTGTGGGCCAGTTGTTCGTCCAGATGACGAACTTACCGCCTTCGAACGTGATCAACCTGACCTTGTTCGAGAACCTGTTCGGGTTCCCGGTGCAGTTGTTCCGCGCCGCGATGGCCATGCTGGCATCCTTCTTCGTGATCCGCTTCCTGCGGGCTTTCCAGGTGGAAACCGAACGCCAGATTGCTAGCCTGCAGGAGGCGCGCCTGAAGGAAGCCGAACAGCGCGAGGCCATGCGCGGACAACTTTTCAAACGCGTGGTGGCTGCCCAGGAGAGCGAGCGCCAACGCATTGCCCGCGAGCTGCACGACGAGACTGGCCAGGCGCTGACGGCCATCGGCTTGGGGTTGCGCGGCCTGACTGCCAGGGTGGAAAATGATGACAAAAGTCGCGCCAATCAGACCTTGCGACAATTGCAGGAACTGACCGCCCATTCCCTGGACGAGCTGCAGCGACTGATCGCCGACCTGCGTCCCTCACATCTGGACGATTTGGGCCTGCCCGCAGCGCTGCGCTGGTATGCCCATGATGTTCAGGAACGGACTCAATTGTACGTCCAGGTAGAGATCAATGGGAAGGAACGGCCCGTCTCTTCGGCTGGTAAGACCGCTTTGTTCCGCATCGCCCAGGAAGCGCTGACCAATGTGGTCAAACATGCCAATGCCAGGAAATCCTGGATCAAATTGAGCTACGGCCCCAAAGCGGTGCGGGTGCAGGTGATAGATGACGGCCAGGGTTTCGATGCCCGCTCGATGAACTCTTCCGAACGACCTTCCTGGGGCCTGACGGGTATGCATGAGCGCGCCACTCTGTTGGGCGGTAAGTTCGCGTTGAGTTCGCGCTTGGGGGAGGGAACCAGGGTCGAGGTATCCATCCCCTATCAAGAGGATACAGAGGTGTCCGATGAAAATACGTCTCCTGCTGGTGGATGACCATCAAGTCGTCCGTTCGGGTCTGCGCATGTTGCTGGGCGGTGAAACCGACGTGGAGATCGTCGGCGAGGCTGGCACGGCCAAAGAGGCGCTCGAGGCGGTGCCAGCGTTGAAGCCAAACATCGTTCTGATGGATATTGGCCTACCGGATATGTCGGGCATCGAGGCGACGAGCGAGATCAAGCGTCTTTACCCGGAAGTGGCGGTTGTGGCGTTGACCATCCACGAGGACGAGGAATATTTCTTCAAAATGCTCGAAGCCGGGGCGAATGGCTACGTGCCCAAGCGCGCCGCGCCGGAAGAACTGTTGACCGCCATCCGGGCGGCCGCCATCGGAGAGGTTTACCTGTATCCATCCCTGGCGAAGCTGCTCGTCAAGGATTTCCTGGCTCAAGACCGGGCCAGCGGCGAAGCAGCCGGCCTCGACGGCCTGACCGACCGTGAGCAGGAGGTGTTGAAATACCTGGCCGATGGCGCGAACAACGACGAGATCGCCGAAGTGCTGGTCATCAGCCCGAAGACGGTGGCTCGTCATCGCGAGAATATCATGAGAAAGCTCAACCTGCACTCCCGTGCGGACCTGGTGCGTTACGCCATCCGCAAAGGGATCATCAAACCTTGAGGTCTTACCACTCACGTGTGGCCTGCCGGAATTGATCTGGCAGGCTTTTTTTTATTGGGGCTTATTACTCAATAATCACCCAACCCTTCCTCGCCGATGTGGGGTGGCAAGAGTAAATAACCTCTGAACCTGACAGTGATGTGGGGCGGCAATCCCATAAAAAAGATTGGCTGTGCGCCGAATTTACTTCGCGCCGTGGAATGGCTAAACTGAAAATGACCGAATCGAACGACTCTTGAAAGGAGATTGCCATGACAAGCGCATTGATCGTGATCGCCCTGCTGATCCTACGGGTGGGAATACCCGTAACCGTTCTGCTTTCGGTTGGCGAAGCAGTTCGACGCCATAACGAGAAGTCAGGCAATCTGCGAGGCGCCTGATGGAGTGGTTGAACACCATCCTTACAATTATTCTAGGCCTGCTCTTGCGGATCGGTATCCCGTTGGCAGTGACCGCCGGGGTCATCTATCTGCTCCACCGCCTCGATCAACGCTGGCAGAAAGAGGCCATGTCCGTGCCGGTGGTTACCCTAACCGGTAAACCCTGTTGGGAGGTCAAGGAATGCGCCGAGGCGAGGCATAAGGCCTGCCCGGCGGCTGCCCAGCCCGGGGTGCCATGCTGGCAGGTTTTCCGGTCGAAAAGCGGCGTCTTACGCGAGGATTGCCTGAGCTGCGAGGTGTTCCGCCAGGCGTCCGTGCCGGTGCTCGTCTAATCCAAAAGAGGAGATACAACAATGTCAAAACTCGAACGTCTGATCATCGCTATCATGTTTGCGATGCTGGCGGCCGGCATTACGCTGGTGGTGGCCCAGGCCCAGACCCCCCAGCCACCACAGCCCACAAATAGCATAACGGGGGATAGCTGCGTTGCCTGCCACAAAGATATTTATGACACGTGGCAGAGCGGCGCTCATGGCCAGTCGCTGACCGATCCCGTTTTTGCCGAATCCTGGAATGCCCAGGGCAAGCCAGGCGCCTGCCTGGTATGCCACGCAACCGGTTATGATCCTGCGACCGGTGAATCGGAGGCTGAAGGGGTTGTCTGCACAGGCTGCCATAGCCCGATCCCGCCCAATCATCCCACCGATAACATGCCGATTGATGCGTCTCCCGACCTATGCGGTAGATGCCACAGCGATCCCCGCTTTGCAACGGAAAACTGGAAACTGAGCGCGCATTACCAGCGCAGCATGACATGCTCGGTGTGTCACGACCCGCACAGCGCCGGGATGAAATCTGTTGCAGGCGCCATTAATACCAGCGCAGATGCTTCGGATCTATGCGCGAACTGCCACAAAGGTGTGATGCAGAACTTCCCGACATCCAAACACGCCGAAGCGAATGTGACCTGCGTCAACTGCCACCTCGGTTTTAACGTGGGAACCACGGATGTCACAGACTTCGTTTCCGCTCACAAAGCTCCTGACCACAGTTTCATGGCCACATTGGACACCTGCAACAAATGCCATGTCAACCAGATGCATGCTCCGGGCGAATCGGTCGCTGCGGCCGCAATCGCGATCGAAGAGAGCGGCGGAACGCCTACACCTCTCCCCACGCCTGTCGCAACACCAACCCCACTCGTGACCAATCAACCGGTTCCGGTCAGCCCGTTTGGCTTTGCCGGATTGGCGGGCTTGCTCGGCCTCGTCGGCGGGATGGTTCTCTCTCCATGGCTGGAAAGGCTATACCGCCATTTGAATAAGAACGGAGGGGAATAATGAGCCAACCCAAGATGAACCGGCGAGACTTTCTCAAAATAACCGCCGTTGGCGTCACGGCGCTGGCCGGCGCGCAGGTGATCCGCCGTGCGGAAGCCTCCGAACCGACCCCCTCCGGCGGGCGGCAATGGGCGATGGTCACAGATCAATCCCTGTGCAACGGCTGCGGGTATTGCGTCATGGCCTGTCGCGCCCACAACGATATTCCGCCAGAGATCACCTGGAATCCCGTCCTCGAGGCGGGCCAGGTGGGCGACAAGAAAATCTACCTGCCGCGGCCTTGTATGCAGTGCAGCCAGGCGCCCTGTGTGGATGTTTGCCCGGTCAAGGCCAGCTATTACCGTCTTGATGGCATCGTGATGATGAACTACGACCGCTGCATCGGCTGCCGCTATTGTGAGGTGGCTTGCCCCTACGGTGCGCGCGCGTTCAATTGGAAAGCGTTTACTGAGCAAAATCCGGCCGTGCCAGAGTGGGGGCAGCCCGAAGTGGCGCGCCGCCCACGCGGCGTGGTCGAGAAGTGCGCTTTCTGCTACCAGCGGATTGACCGCGGCCTGGCCCTGGGCATGACCCCCGGCGTGGACCCGGACGCCACCCCGGCCTGCGTGGTGGTTTGCCCGGTGGGGGCACGCTTTTTCGGTGACCTGAATGACCTGGGATCCACCGTCAGTAAATTGCTCAAAGCGCGCACTTCATATCGTTTGCGCGCAGATATGGGAACGGGGCCGCGGGTATATTATTTGTCTGCGACCGAGGAGAATGCGTAGCCATGAAGATTCGTCTGAAACTATCGAAACTATCTCCCTGGCTGGCCTGGTTGATTGGCCTGGGCGTGGTCATTGCGGCTGGCGTCGGTGCAGGCTTGATTGTCTTCTGGAAAGGCCTATCGGTCACCAACCTGACCGACCTGATCCCCTGGGGGCTGTGGATCACGATTGACCTATCCTCGATTGCCGTGAGCGCCGGGGCTTTCTCATTGTGCGCCGCGGTTTACCTTTTGGGGCTGAAGCGCTACCAGCCGGTGGCGCGCACGGCTACTTTCATCGGCCTGATCGGCTACACCATGGCTCTGCTCACTTTGATATTGGATATTGGTCGCCCGGATCGCTTCTGGCACGCGATTGTCTACTGGAACAAACATTCCCTGCTCTGGGAAGTGACCATGTGCGTCACGCTGTATCTGGCGGTGCTGGTGCTGGAAAGCATGCCGATCTTCGCCCAGTTCGAGTGGCTGAAGACGCGCTGGCCGAAACTGGCCGAGAAGATGTCGCACGTGCACCACTACGCGCCCTACCTGGCGGTAGTTGGCCTGGGGCTTTCGATGCTGCACCAGTCATCGCTGGGCGCGGTGTACGGGGTGCTCAAAGCCCGTCCGTTTTGGTACCGGCCGGATATCTCAGTGTTGTTCATCATCTCGGCGGTGGCGGGCGGCATGTCGCTGACCGTGTTCGCCTCCATGCTCTCGGCGCGGCTGACCCGGCGCGCCAGCGTGGACGACAGCCTGCTGGAAGGTGTGGCTTACTTCATCGGCTGGACGCTGGTGCTCTACCTGTACTTCCGCTTCTGGGACGCCCTCTCGATGACCTACACCTATCAGCCAGGCCGCACCGAAGGTTTGCAGCTATTGACCCAGGGGCCGCTGTCCTTCAATTTCTGGGTTGGCGAGATTCTATTGGGGATAGTCATCCCGATGGTGCTGCTGCTCTACCGCCCTACGCGGACGAGTCAACTGTGGCGCATGATCGCCTTGATCCTGGTGGTAGGTGGCGTGGTGGCTTATCGTTGGGACACCAATATTTCCGGCCTGATGATCGTCCTCTCGTACCTGCCTGGGGAACCCATCGTTGGATATACCCACTATTTCCCCTCGTTGATCGAGGTGTTCAGCGGCGCAGGCGTAGTTGCCTATGGGTTGTTGACTTTCTCGTTGGGGGTGCGCTACTTGAAGGTGGTTGACCATCGAGCTATGGAAGCGCACGTGGAGGAAAAGGAATTGGCTGAACATGCCACGGCTGCGAGCACAATATTAAACGTGAAACGTGAAAACGTAAAACGTAACGCGTAAAAGAGTTCGGTATCAAAGAGCCGCCCTTGCTTGTCGAAGGGGGGCTTAATTTATAGTCGTGCTGGCGCTATTTTTCCAGTGCTCCGGCGTTGATCCAGTTGACGATGAGAGCCAGTTCGTCGTTGGTCAAGTTGGCGAAGTGCTGGCTGCTCTGGATTTTGACGAGCAGGCTGCTGGCTGAATCCCCAGGCTGGATGACCACGCCGTCCTTGCCGCCTTTCATGATCCCGGTGTAGGTACTCAGGTCGAGACTGGCCGTGGCAGTCGTCACATTGTGGCAGGCAGTGCAGCGGGCGTTGAAGATCGTCTGGATGTTGGCCGCATAGGTTGGCGCGCCGATCACGGGGGCGGTTGTCGGCACAGATGCGGGAGTGGGCAGTTGCGCCTGGAGGATTTCCCGCAGCTTGGGGGCGTCGAACCCGGCGTAGGTGAAGACGGTTCCGTGACAGGCGCTGTTCGAGCAGAAGGACGTGTTCGCGGTGCTGCCAGGGTTATCGGTGGTGTGACAGTTCGAGCAAGTAGCGTCGAAGGCGCCGCGATGCAGGTTGATCCAGTTCGGGTTTTGGTGCGAGGCGGGTTCGGGTCCGCGGCTAATCTCGATCTTGGTGAGGAAGTCTTGCGCGCCGGCAACAACTGGGATGGCGTGGCACAGGTTGCATTCCAGCCGGATGGCCTGTTGATTGGCATCCAGGTGCTTGCCATCGTGGCATCGGAAGCAGCCCGGCGAGTTGATATGGCCAATGTTAGTTGGGTGGGTGGTCCAATCCACTTTCTGGTCAAGGAAGACGGTCTGGTTGTAAATGCCTTGCAATTCTGTGATTGCTGATTTGATCAAATCCTTGTAAATAGAATAGAAATCACTGTAGTACTGCGTATAATAGTTCTCCAGACCCGCGATACCGTTCATGGCCAATTGTTGGGATCCATAGGACACTGTCAAAACTTCCACAGCCTTATTCCGGATTTCCGGGATCTTGGTAGAGATCAGGCCGGTCGCCATGGCGCTATCGACTGAGTCTGCTGGCGGGGCGAAATTGTGCGTCACACGGTTATGACAGGTGATGCAGTCCATGGTCTTCAATTGACTCTCATAAATCGTGGCTGTGTCGAGGCCAGACTCGACATCCACATATTCGGTGATCGTGCCGTCGTCGTTGTAAACACGGATATAAGGGATGTTTTGTTGCAGCGGGTCAGAGGAGTAGGACATCACCTTGTTGACAATATGCCAATGAATACCTTTCCCCAGTCCCTGTACTTTGGCACCACCGCCCGTCTTCAAAATCAGATAAATGCTGGAAGATGTGTTTTCCCGGTCGTTCTGGTAATGCGTGATGACGCGCAGGCTATCATACGAAAATGTCTCGGGCTGGTGGCATTTTTCGCAAGTCTCGCGCGCCGGGCGTGACCGACTGGCCACGATCGGGAACTCGTAGGTATGGAATACGGTGGCGTAAATTTCGCGAATATCCTCGGTCTTGCGGGCGAACTGGGTGCCGAGGAAACTGCGTCCTATATGACACTCTGTACAGTAGACATTGGCGTGCGGTGAGACGAGGTAAGTTGCGTTTTGCGGGGGCATGGTATGACATGTTGTCCCGCAGAACTTGGGCGAATTAGAATAATCCCAACCATAAACACCGCCAACCAGGAGCAACAGGGTTAGCACACCCAGGATGGTGTATGGCAGGATCATTAGCCAATGCGGGGAACCGGCCGGCGGGAAAAAGAAACGCTTTAAGCTTTGTCTAAATCTCTTCATAGGACACCTCGTTTATATTATAAATAGAATGAGAGTTTCCATGACGAAGCGAGTCATTAAATTATGGAGGTGTGGGGGGGGGGGAGGCCCCCCACCCCCCCCAAAACCCCCCCCCGCAAAAAAAAAATAAGAAAAAAAATTTTTTTTGGGAAACGGGGAAAAAAAACCAAATAAAGCGGGGTTTATT